>WNGH01008374.1_pt1 | contig 13292 bp, 14 predicted proteins | sample 5400631 | NCBI WGS metagenome assembly WNGH01 (sample SAMN13153373, study PRJNA577476) | soil metagenome | isolation source: 115 cm soil or saprolite under Garry oak tree replicate 1 | place: USA:California | collected 2016-06-15
CGGCCGCGAGTGGCACCAGGCGGCCATCAAAACGCGGCGGCAGAACGCCTTCGACGACTTCCTCGCCGCGGCGCGCTCGCTAGTCGCGGCCGGCTATACGACGCCGGATCGGCTCGCCGCACGCGGCAACAGCAACGGCGGCCTACTCGTCGCGGTCAGCGCGCTGCAAGCGCCCGAGGCGTTCCGGGCGGTGTTCTGCCGGGCGGCCCTGCTCGACATGCTGCGCTTCCCGCGGTTCAGCCACCTCGGCGCAGCGACCGTCGAGTACGGCTCGCCCGACGATCCCGTCGAGGCGGCATACCTCGCCGGATACTCTCCGTACCACAACGTCCGGGCCGATCGGCGCTACCCGATCATGGCATTCGCCACCGCGCTCAACGACCGCAACGCCCCGCCATACGACCCGCTCAAGATGGTCGCCCGACTGCAGACCGAGGCGCCGCAGGGCGGCCCGTACCTGCTGCTGCCGCTCCGCGCCTCCGGGCACTCCGGCGGCATCGCCCGGACCGTGCTCATCGAGCAAGACGTCGACGAGCTCAGCTTCTTTTGCTGGGCGCTGGACCTCCCGACACGATGATCTAGGCTCCGTCGCCTCGCAGGCGTAGCGCCCGGAGATAGATACCCGCTAGCGGCGACGTGCTGAGCGCCGCGCGGGACGCGAGCCAGTCCCATAGATCACGTTCTCGTAAGCGGATCATTCGACCCGGGCACCCGAACGCGTACAGAACGACGTGGCGTCCACCGATCAACTGCCAACGGCACCTGCGCCTGATTCGGCGATTGCGCGACTGGCCGCGCGGATATGCCCTCGCAACTTCATGCGGCTGGTTGATTGCGTATGCGTGCTCAGGACGCACGCAATTCGGCACGAGCGAGCGCACTCTCGGCGGGTGCGGGCTCAGGGGATCAACGCAACACCTCGGCTAGTGCTTGGGATGGTGTCTTGAAGCCGAGGGTTTGTCGAGGTCGTTGGTTGAGTTGGTCGGCGATGGCGTCGACGTCGGCTTGGCTGTAGTCGCGCATGCTGATGGTGCGCGGTAGGTATTGGCGCAGCAGTCCGTTGGTGTTCTCGTTGCTGCCGCGTTGCCAGGGGCTCTTCGGGTCGCAGAAGTAGACGTTGATGCCGGTCTCGCTGGTGAATCTCGCGTGGGCGGCCATCTCGTGTCCCTGGTCCCAGGTGAGCGTTCTGGTCAGCGCGGCGGGCAGGGTGGTGATCTTCGCGGCGAGCGCGTCGGCGACGACGTCGGCGCGGTGACCGTCAGGCAGTGCGACGAGCATGAGGAATCGTGTTGAGCGTTCGACCAGTGTGGCGACCGGTGTCATGCCGCGACCAAAGACCAGGTCGCCTTCCCAATTGCCCCGGCACGGCACGATCTGCTGCTTCTGCTGGGCGCTGGGAGATGTGCAGGATGTTCGGGCGGCCACCGCGCCCGTCGGGCTCTCGCGTGCCGGCGGGGCGGCGGGTGGCGCGTTTGGTGCGCAGGTGCGCGGTGAGTTCCTTACGCAGGCTGCCGCGGCTTTGCACGAACAGCGACCGGTAGATCGACTCGTGCGACACCTGCATCTCCGGATCGTTCGGATACTCAATCTTCAACCATCCGGCGATTTGCTGCGGCGACCAGTCCAGCTCGAGCTTCGCCGCGACGAGATCAGTCAGCGCCACCCGGGATCCCAGCTTCGTCGGCTTAGGCCGCGCCGCGCGGACCCACGCCGCAGCATCAGCACGAGCAGCCCGATACCCGGACCGTCCACCATTGGCGAGCACTTCTCGGCTCACCGTTGATGGCGAACGCCCCAGCCCGGACGCGATCGCCCGCACCGACGACCCCGCGGCAAGACCGCGGGAGATCTCCTCCCGCTCGCCAGCACTTAGCCTCGATCCACCGATTGGTACCGGGTGTGAGCGCGGCGGAACGTGAGAATGCCCTTACGTAGCAGGAGAATTGGGTTTGTCTAGGACTCAATTCGACCGGCACGAAAGGGCATCTCGTAGATGCAACTCTCTCACACCTGTCCGGTCGCCGGAGCGGTGTTCGATGACCCGAATCTCGTGTCGGCGGCGGGGCTGGTGCCGGTCGTGGCGCTAGCCCGGGACGCGGGGCTGCGGGCGCTGACCGATGAGCATCTGTCGGTGCCCACGGATAAGGGCGCGAACGCGGGTCTGAAGGTGAGCTCGCTGGTTGCGGGCATGGTCGCCGGGGCTGACAGCATCGACGACTTGGCGTTGCTGCGGCACGGCGGCATGGGCAAGGTCTTCGACGCCTGTTACGCGCCCTCGACGCTGGGCTCGTTCCTGCGCGAGTTCAGCTTTGGTCACGTCCGTCAACTCGACGCGGTCGCATCCAGGTTCCTGCTCGGTCTGGCTGCGCGCACGCCGCTGGCTACTGGCCTCGACGGGCCGGTGCTGCTCGACGTGGACGACACCATCGTGCCGGTTCACGGCCACGCCAAACAGGGTGCCGGGTTCGGCTATACGAAGGTGCGCGGGCTCAACGCTCTGATCGCAACCCTCACGACCGGGCAGAGGGCTCCGGTGATCGTGGCCCAACGTCTGCGCAAAGGATCGTGCGGCTCACCACGCGGCGCGGCTCGGATCGTCGCCGACGCACTGGCCACCGTGCGTCGAGGTCACCGCACCGGCATCGCCGAGGCCGCACCGGCTCAGGGCACGGTGCTGCTGCGCGCGGACTCGGCCTACTACGGGCACGCCGTGGTCAACGCCGCAGCCCGGGCCGGCGCTGCGGTGTCGATCACCGTGCGCCAGGACAAGCGGGTTAAGGCCGCGATCGCGGCCATCGACGAACATGCGTGGCAGACGATCGAGTACACCGATGCCGTCTTCGACCAGGACAGCGGCCGCTGGATCTCCCGTGCCCAGGTCGCCGAGATCGAGTTCACCGCGTTCATCTCGAAGCCGAAAGCAGACCAGAGGGCCGGGCGCCTCGTCGTGCGTCGCATCCCCGAGCTGAACCCGAAAGCCGGCAACGGACAGTCGACGCTGTTCGATACGTGGCGCTTCCACGCCTTCTTCACCACCAGCGACCCCGACGCGATGGACACGGTGGCAGCGGACAAGACCCACCGCGGCCACGCAATCATCGAACAGGTCCACGCCGACCTGAAGAACTCCGCCCTGGCACACCTACCCAGCGGCAAGTTCACCGCGAACGCGGCCTGGCTGGTACTGGCCTGCATGGCCTTCAACCTCACCCGCGCCGCCGCCACCCTCACCGGCCCGAAGCTAGCCAAGGCGACCACCGCGACCATCCGCCGCACCCTGATCCACATCCCGGCCCGGATCGCCACCTCAGTGCGACGGCGCACCCTGCACCTACCCACCGCCTGGCCCTGGCAGCACGCCTGGACCGAGCTGTTCAACCAGACCTGCGGACCTCCGGACCGCACCACCGCCTGACAACCAGCCGAACACGGCGCAACCCCGAGGACCAGGAACGCCGGGCCGACCGGCGACACAACCACGTCCGGACCCAGACACCCCTCAGCAAGATCAACTATGCGTCGAGTTGATCAACTAGCAGGTCGGTCGGTGGATCGAGGCTTAGCCGCAGCTCCCAGCGTCGACGCGGCACCGGGCGGATGCCGCCGGTGCGATGTAGTAGATCCCGAACCGTCGACGGATTCACCCGCATCTGCCGCGCGAGCACCTTCACCGCCTGACCCGATCGCCACCTCGACCACACCTCATCGACCTCAGCCGGCGTCAGCTTGAACGCCTTGCCCACCACCCACCACTCCCCTTTCGCCGAACGCGAATCAGGAAGTGTTGCGCTGACCTATCGAGACCGGCGGCATATCCGGACGTTCGGGCCGAGCAGGACTGTGGATAGTCGAAGCTGGGGTGGCAAAGGCTCGCTGATGCCAGCACCGGTTCCATCAGAGGCCGGCGCAGCCGGGCCGGGTCGCGCGCTCGTGCCGATTGACCAGATGCGGGGTGGAGAGGACTCTGGCGGCAGAGTCGGCGGTAGCCCCACCCGTCGCGCGTCGCCCGGGTGTTCCGGGGCCGTGCTGCCGACACGGGGGAGAGAATCATGAAACGACAGGTGTGCCTGGTGGCCTTGATGGCCGCGGCCGGGCTCGTCGGTTGGGCTGTACCTGCATCGGCGGCTCCGGGCCACACCGTGACGATGACCGAGCATCAGCACGGCGCCTTCGTCGAGCCCGAATTCAGCGCGAACCCCTGCACCGGAGACCCGCTGATGACGCCGGCCTCGCCGGGCAATCCGTCGGTGCCAGGTGTGCTGTTCACCGGCAATGCCGTTGAGCACGTCACCTATTTCCCGGATGGCGACGAGGTGTGGGCGACCTTTACCGAGACCGGCTCGGTCGCTGCCGTCGGTGCCTCTGGCACAACCTACGAAGGCCGCGCGACCGCGTGGGGAAACTTCAACGTCAACGAGCGCAATTCGAACAACACATTCACGCTGAGCTTCCGGGTCCAGGGGTCGGATGGCTCATCGTTCTACGGCCACGAGACCATGCACATCACCTACAACGGCAACGGCGTTATCACGGTCAACTTCGACAATTTCAGCCTGACATGCTGATCGACAGTTGAGCCGTCCGCCCGGGGTCAAGCCACGCCGATCTTCGTTCTGTGTTCCCGCCCAGCGCCGCAGACCGATCACCCTTCTGTTCGCTCGCCCACTGGACCCGCACCAACGCTCCGGCGCACCGATCGACGGGTCGGGTCGCGTGTGGTCGCCCCCGATGGCTGGTCAGGGATCGTCTTGCGGGCTGAGGTCGAGCGGCCCTCGCCCGGTGAGAGGTCGGCCCCTACGGTGCTGTCCATGAGCGTGATGCTGACCGTCGGCGGGCCAGTCGGCGTGGCCGGCTCAAGTCGGCGCGCGGCCGCGGGGTTGCTGCTGCTGGCGTGGACCGTGGCGGCCGCGGCGTCCTACCTGGGTGACCCGACCCGGGAGTTCGCCCCGAAGCTGGCGACCGCCTTTTTGCTCTGGCGGATCTGGCGCGGTGCGTCCTGGAGCCGCTACCTGCTGATCAGCCTGTCGTGCATCTCCGCCGGCCTCGCCGTCGGGCTCGCGTTCGGGATCGCGTTTGGCGCAACGGGCATTTTCACCCGCTCTCTCGTGATGTTCGCCCTGTACGCGGTCGTTGGCGGCCTGCTGTGCGCGCCGCCGGTGCGCCGTTTTGCGCGTTCCCCTCGCGCCGTGGTCACGTAGCAACCGCGCTGCCATTCGGATCGCGCCCTCGCTTGACTGCAGTCGAGCGACGGTCTGTCCCCACGGCTCGGTCCGTGCCTCGTGGAGCAGCGTGCAGCCCTTCTCCTTCAATTCGTCCGCTGCGACCTGGACGGTGTCAGCGTCCGCGACCTCGAACTCGACGCTGGCCTACGGGACCAGTCGATCAAATGGCCAGTCCGGGGTGCCGAAGCGGGCCTGGGCAGCCTGAGTCAGGCGGCGCGGATGCGGCCCTCGCCGCCGTGTGATTCGCGGGCGGCGACCTCGCGTTGCAGGCAGGCGACCAGGAACTCCTCGTGCGTCCAGGACTCGGCGCGGGCGCGTTCGGCGAGCCGGTCGATTGACTCGCGCAGGGTGGGTGCCTTCAACGCGCGGGTCAGGAACGCAACCTCCGCGGACACGTCGCGAGGTGTGGCCTTGGTGGTGGTGCGCGCGCTCAACGAGGCGTGGAAGGACTCGGCGTGGGGCGCTCTCGTCTGGCTCGCGATGATCCTGGGTCCTCGTCGGGGTGAGCTCAGCGCGTTGCGCTGGTCGCACCTTGACCTGCAACGCGGCGTGGTCGCCGTTGGCCGCAGTATCGGACAGCTTGCCGGTCAGACCTGGGAAAGGACACCAAGACCCATCAGCCAGCTGAGGGTGACCGCCCACACCAGACGACCGTCACGGTTCTCCGCCACGGGTGGCGGCGGAACCGGCGCCGAGACCTCGACTTCCTCGCACCCCAACGCTTCGAATCCTGCTCTGCGCACGAACGGCTCGAACGGCTCAGGGCAGGCGATGCGTACTTCGTGCCGACGGCGACAAGCTCGGCGACCGTCGCCGCCATTGGTAGGAAGTGGCCGACAGCTGCGTCAGTCGTCACCAGGATGCGCACGCTCACCCAACTCCAATCAGGCCGGGGACCGCCGGCCAGGCTCCGCATTCCAACGACGCGGGTTCACGTCCTGTCAGTCCCCATGAGCTGTACTGCAACTTGTTGGAGGGTGGCGTTCATGTTGTGGCGCAGTTGGCGCGTGCGCGCAGCGATGATGACGTTGGCGGCGGCCGGTGCGAGTTCGACGGCGCGGCGAACAAACGAGTCGCCGGGTCCGTGCTCGAAGGTCTGCGTCACCGTGGTCGCGTCGCCGGCGCCGCGGTTTGTGGCCTCAAGCGTGTAGGTCCAGGTTGAGGATGGATGATGAGCGTCGCCGACCGTCCAGCCGAATCGTTGCGGAAGTGCGAAGACCGTGACGGTGCAGGGGACTTCCCATTTGAAGACGCCGATGCGGTTGATTCCTTGGAAGCGTGCTCCTGTTTCGCGTGACTCGGTGAGCCAGCGCGCCAGGCAGTGTTCGGGTCCGAGTCCTGCCATGCGCTCGACGTCGATGAGTAGCGCGAAGATGTCCTGCGGGGGCCGCGCGATGGTCTTCCGAACGGTGACCTGCCAGCCGGCTAAGAGGTCGGTTCGAGCGGCGATCACGTATGACTGCCTGGACGTTCGTGGATGCGGCCGGAATTGTCCAGCGGCTGGCCGTATCGATCGGCGCAAGTTGCGCAGCCGGTGAGGGGCCGCCCTTCTGTACTCATGTCGCGAGGATGAACGAGCCGCGGTGAACTGACACGACGCCTGTGGCAAGGGCGACGGCGAAGTTCATCATTCGGGTCGGTCCATCGTTGAGGAGTGCAGGAAGGGTAGCTGCGCCGTCGGCGGCTGTGCGTTTGCCGAGGTCCTCGAACCATCGAAGTACCCACTGGGTCTCGTCGACCCAGTCGAGGATCTCGAAGCCGCTGGAAGCGATCGTGTCGCGCAACTCGTCGGCTGCGGCGAGGTAGCTGTCGGTGCCGTCGAGCGACCACGGCAGGGGCGGGGTTGGTTGGGTGGCGCCGTTGACGCAGATCTCGAAGGTTGCAAAGCGCGCCCAGGGCCGCAGGCGCCGGGCGATTTCGGCGAAGAAGGCCTCCTTGTCCGCGACGTTCATCTGGACGTGCATCGTGTAGGCGGCGTCGAAGCCGTCGCGGTCGAGGGCGGCGATGTCACTGCAGATGAAGCTGACGTGGTTGTCGAGGCCTGCCGTGCGCGTGAGGGCCTGAGCGGTGTCTACGTAGGCGGAGGTGATGTCGACGCCGACGACGGTACAGCCGGAGCCACGGGCGATCTGGCGGGCGGGTCCGCCGAGTCCGGAGCCGACGTCGAGCACGACCATTCCTGGTGCGAGCTGCAAGCTCGGCAGGAGTCGGTCCACGGCCTCGGATCCACCGCTGTGGAACTGGTCGAATTGGTCTCGCTGGGGTTGGGTCAGCGCAGCGAGGTCCGCTCCGGCCAGGCGCTCGATCTCGCCGACGAGTTCCGTTTCGGTGTAGGTCATGGTGGTGGCTCCTGGTCAGAGGGCGGGTCGAGTAGGGGTGGACGATCGATCGATTGCCGCTCCGCATGTTGGGCAGCGGAACGGGCGTCGCCGGGCGAGGTAGCGCCGTGCGGCGTAGACGACGAACGGGAAGCCCATTGCGGGGATCTGTCTGGTGGCCTGAACGAGTCCGTGCGTTGCGCAGCGCGCGGTCGCGGTTTCGGTTTCGGGTGCCATGGGCTGACTCCTTCGTGGGTCGGGTGGGCTAACGGCTGAGGGGTAGCCAGCTGAACCGGCGCAGGGCGATCACGAGGCCGGCGAGCCCCCAGCCGGCCACGACGAGGAGGTCTGCGCCGGCGAAGCCGGATCCAGCGGTGTGTGGGTTGTAGGCGGTGAGCAAGGCGGCGGCGAGGTGTCGGATTGGGAACACGTTGGCCACGTCGACCAGCCAGTGCGGCATCGAGGTGATTGGAACGAAGACGCCGGAGATGAAGTACAGCGGCAGCAGGACGGCCTGAGTGATGGGCTGGGCGGCGTCTTCATTGCGGATCAGGGAGGTGAGCGCGTAGCCGAGACAGCAGAACACCACAGCCCCGAGGACGACGGTCACCACGAGTGCCGGGGCGGTGCGGGCGGGTACGTGTGCGTCGTAGCGGGCCCAGCCGATAGCGAGCAGGATCGCGGTGATTGCGAGGGCGACGACGACGGCGGTCAGGGCGCGTCCGGCGATGATGGCCGCGGCCGGTATCGGCGTGGCCCGCCGTTGCTTGAGCACGCCGATCTCGCGCTGTGCGGTGACCGAGATGACGAGGTTGACGAAGGCGGCGGCGATGATGCCGAGGGTGATGATGCCGGGCACGTAGTAGACCGAGGTGCTGATGCTTCCGCCGCTGACGGCGACGGTGTTGTGCTTGCCGCCGAAGACCGAGGCGAAGATGACGAGGAACAGCACCGGCAGCGCCAGCGTGAAGAAGCGGGCTTGCCGGTTGCGCAGCAGGCCCCGCAGGTCGTAGCGGAACTGATGCAGAACCAGCGCCGCCATGGTGCGCTGGCCGTCGTCGGCGCCCAGTCGCGCGCTATGTACGAGCTCGGGCATCAGGCGCCGCCGGAGATCGAGGCGGTGAGCGCCAGGTAGACGTCTTCGAGACTCGGTCGGCGAACCTCCAGGTCGGCGAGATCAACACCGGTGGCCTCGGCCCAATGCACCAACGGTCCTAGCACCGCAAGCGAAGACTCGGCGCGCAGCAGCACACGATCGCCGTCGCGCCCCACCACGGCAGTGCGCAGCGGCTCCGGCAGGTCCTGCGGTCGCCAGGGCGGCAGTAAGCTGAAACGGATCTCGATCGCGGCGCGGTCGCGACCACCCAGTGAGCCCGGCGTCCCATCGGCGACGAGGGTTCCCGCGTCGATCACGGCCACCCGGTCGGCGAGCTGCTCGGCTTCGTCCAGGTAGTGGGTGGTGAGGACGATCGTGACACCCGACTGGCGCAGTCCGGAGATCATGTCCCATGCGGCGCGCCGAGCGGACGGGTCGAACCCGGTAGTCGGCTCATCGAGGAACAGCAGCTCGGGATTGCCGATCAGCGCCAACGCCACGTCCAACCGCCGCCGCTGTCCGCCCGACAGCCGAGCCGCCCGGGCGCCAGCTTGGTCGGCCAGGCCCACCAGCTCCAAAGTCTCGGCGGCGTCGCGCGGGTTGGCGTAGTAGCCGGCATACAGCCGCAGGCACTCGGCAACGGTCAAGTCCCGCTCCGGCTCGGACTCCTGCAACACCACCCCGATGCGTGCGCGCCAAGCGCGCACGGCATGCTCCGGGTCCTGGCCGAGGACACTGACCTCGCCCCCCGTCCGCCGGCGATAACCCTCAAGAATCTCCACCGTGGTCGTCTTCCCGGCACCGTTGGGGCCAAGCAAGGCGAACACCTCGCCGCGCATGACCCGCAGGTCTACGTTCCGCACCGCGTCGAACGAGCCGTATCGCATCCGCAGGCCGGTCACCTCGATGACAGCCTCAGCACGCTGTCCTGGCGAGTCAGACATTGACCAATACAGGCTCGTCGGGAACGTGCTCGCTGACACCGATACGATCGTGGATCCGACGCAACGGCGCTGGCGCGTACCAACTCCGCTCGCCGAACGCGCGCATGAAGGCGGGGACGAGGACGCCGCGTACCAGGGTGGCGTCGATGAGGATCGCCAGTCCGGTACCGAGCCCGAAGAGTTGGATGAAGCTGACGTGGCTGGTGCCGAAGGCGAAGAAGCCGACCGCCGAAGGCGAAGAAGCCAACGGCCAGAAGCGCGGCAAGGGTGGACACGATGCGCCCGGTGCGAGCCAGCCCGCCGGTGACCGCGTCAGAGTTGGTGACACCGGCATCGTGCAGTTCTTTGATCCGGCTGATGACAAACAGTTCGTAGTCCATCGAGAGCCCGAAGGCGATGCAGAACAACAGGACCGGCATCGCGGTATCGGTGGGTCTTGGGGTGAAGCCGAGGACGGACGCGAAGTGACCGTCCTGGAAGATCCACACCATGGCGCCGAGGGTCGCGCCGAGCGTGAGCGCGTTGCCGAGCAGCGCACGAATCGGTTGAAGGATGCTGCCGGTGAACAGGAACAGCAGGATGAGGGAGGTCACCACGATCAGCGCCCCTGCCAGTAGCAGGTGGGAGCTGATCGCATGTTTCGCGTCGATGAGAGTCGCGGTGGCACCGCCGACGAGCACCCTTGTTCCAGCTGGTGCGGACACCGCACGTACCTGCCTCACGAGGTCTTGCGCTGCGCCCGAGGCCGCGTCCAGTCCGGTGCTCAGGCTCACCCGCTGGGAGGTTGGCTGGCCGGAATTGCCACTGCCGACGCTGACGTCGGTTCGTTGCACCCCGCTCAGGTGACCGAGCTGTTGGGTATAGCTGTGCAGCTCGGGCCGCGGAAGGGCGGGGGTGATCAGCACGTCGATGGCGTCCGGGGTCGTCGCGAACTCGTTGCGCAGGGCGTCACCGACCTGGTGACTCGCCGCGCTGGTGGGCAGGACGCGCTCGTCCGGCGTCCCGAAAGTGACCGAGAGCAGCCGTGTCGCGAGGAACAGCAGCACTGCGATGACCGGGAGCGCAGCCACGACGGGGCGGCGCATCACGCCGACAGCCAGCCTCCCCCAGAACGGCGCTTCGACACTGCGCATCGGGCGGATCCCGCGGATCCGTCCGGAATTGACTCGCCCGCCGAGAACCGCGAGCAAGGCCGGCAACACGAGTAGCGCGCTGGCCGCGGAGAAGATCGTGACGCCGACTCCCGCGTAGGCGAACGACTTCAGGAAGTACACCGGGAACACCAGCATCGCCGACAATGCGGCAGCGACGGCGAGCGCCGAGAACGCGATCGTGCGCCCCGCGGTGGCCATCGTGCGCGCTACCGCATCGCCGACATCGACACCCTTGGCCAACTCTTCACGGAACCGGCTGACCATGAGCAGCGCATAGTCCATACCCAAACCCAGTCCCAGCCCGGTCGCGAGGTTGATCGCAAAGACGCTGACGCTCGTGACGTGCGTGAGCAGATCCAGCCCCGCGAACGTGGCGAAGATCGCGAGAACCCCGATCGCCAGCGGCAGCAGGGCCGCGACCAGACTGCCGAACACGATGATCATCAGGATCAGGGTGATCGGGACGGCAATTGACTCGGCCACCGCAAGGTCCTTGCCGACTTGGGTGCCGACGTCCGTGCCCTGTGCGCCGCCGATACGCACCGTCGCGTCCGGCCCGTCCAGGTGGGCGTAGTCGCTCAGCAGGGCCTTGGCGTTCGTATCCGCGGTCTGTTCGTCGCCGACTACGTTGGCCAGGATCAGCGCGTCGGTGCCATCGCGCGACCGCAGTCCGGCCGCGTGTGTGGTCCAGTACGCCGTGACACCACGCAATCTGGCATCGGTACTCAACCGGCGCGCCAACGCCTGGCCCGTGGCGGTGACAGCGGTGCCATCGACCGTCCCGGTCCGCGCGTGCACCAGGAAGATCATGTCCGGCTCACCGCCGAACCTCTGGTCAAGCAGAACCTTCGCCTGACTCGAGGCCGACGCCGGATCATCGAATCCACCGCTGAGCAACCGGGCGAACGCACCGACCCCGAGGACAGCCGAGATCACGAGCGCAACGACACCCACCACCAGGACCAACCGCGCGCGCGTGACCATCTTCAGACCCAGCCGATAGAACACGGCGAACTCCCTCGCAGCGCCTGATGTTGACACCGTGAACTTGCCACACGAAGTTCACGCTGTCAACATTGTTCGTCGTGACGGCACCCGACGCGGGTAAGCACACGCCATACCACCACGGCAACCTGCGCCATGCCCTGGTGCAGGCGGGCACCGAGCTGGCCCGCGAAGGTGGCCCGTCGGCAATCGTGTTGCGCGAGGCGGCGCGACGCGTCGGTGTCTCAGCGAATGCGGCGTACCGGCATTTCAGCGCGCTGCCCGATCTAATCGAGGCCGTGGCCTTCGACGCCCTGTCCGCATTGGCGCGATCGATGGAGGCAGAGCTGGCGAAATGCCGGCCCACCGGTGACGCAGGCCGAGACGCCATCGACCGCCTGGGCGCGGTCGGGCGCGGCTACATTCACTTCGCCCTCAGCGAGCCGGGACTGTTCGCCACCGCGTTCGCGCCCCGCAAGACGATGGCTCATACCGGGGATGCGCCGGTTCGACCCGGCGAAATTGCCGCCCACTCCGAAGATGATTTACGCGGCGCGGGCGACTCCGGCCTGAGACCGGGCGAACTGCTCGAGCAGGCGCTCGACGGCATGCTCGACGCCGGCGTCCTCGACGCGGCCGATCGCAACACCGCCGCCACGAACGCGTGGGCCGCCGTGCACGGTTTGTCGGGACTACTTCTCGGCCCGATGGCCGGGCAGGCGCCCGCAGCACAAGAATCGCTCATCGACGCATTCCTCGACCTGGTCGGCCGAGGTCTGATCACGCGCAGGACCATCTAGGGCGTGTCTCGTAAGTCATGACAGCCAGAGCAGGATCGCTGCGAGCACGACGCCGCCGCGGTAGACGAGGGCGTGTTTGTCATAGCGCGTGGCCAGGCCGCGCCAGTTCTTCATGTGGTTGAAGGCGCGTTCGACGACGTTGCGGTTCTTGTAGTCGGCGGCGTCGAAGTCGACGGGTCGCCCACCGCGTGAGCCTCTGTTCTTGCGGTGACCGATCTGGTCGGCCTGCTCAGGAATGACGGCGATGATCCCACGGGCCCGCAGCTGAGTGCGATGCGCGCGTGCGGAGTAGGCCTTGTCGCCGCGCAGCGCGTCGGGTGTGGTGCGCGGACGGCCTGGTCCCAGCCGAGGAACGCGCAGCTCTGCCAACAGCTTCGGCAGCGCCGGGGAATCGTTGGCCTGACCCGGCGTGACGGCGATGACCAGCGGCAGCCCGTTGCCATCGACCAGCGCATGCGTCTTGGTCGTCAGCCCCCCGCGGGAGCGGCCGATCGCGTGATCGTCCGGTTCGTCCCTACGACGCAAGGGTTTCTTGTCATTCGAGCAAGCCCCCTGTGTGCGAAGTCGGCGACGCAGATGACCTCGCGGCAGTGGCGCCGTGCTGATGCACCCGCGCGCTCGTGGAGTCGACCGACAGCCGCCAGTCGATCTCCCCGTTCACGTCAGCCTGCGCCTGCAACGCGGTCAGGACCCGATCCCACGTGCCGTCGATGCAGAACCGATGATGGCGCTTCCACACCGTCTGCCACGGACCGAACTGCACCGGCAGATCCC
>WNGH01005513.1_pt1 | contig 13279 bp, 10 predicted proteins | sample 5400631 | NCBI WGS metagenome assembly WNGH01 (sample SAMN13153373, study PRJNA577476) | soil metagenome | isolation source: 115 cm soil or saprolite under Garry oak tree replicate 1 | place: USA:California | collected 2016-06-15
AGCAGCGACGACGCCAGGCCGTTGATCCGGTTGTAGACGTCCTGCAGGTAGGCCAGGTCCTCGGAGAACAGGCCCTCGATCACCCCAGCGTTAACCTCCGGCAGGCTGCCGAGCTTGGTGACGACCCGGGCGAGCAGGAGCACGATCAGGTACGCGGGCCAGTTGCGCACCCGCGGGTCCTTGAGCGGGTAGATCTCGTCCGCGGCCGTCGCCAGCCGCATCACGCCGGTGCGGTGCAGCGTGCCACCAGCGTCCACGTACCCCTTGGGCAGCTCGAACTCGACCTCGGTCGCGAAGGCGCTCACACCCGGGTCAGTCCCTCGTGCGCGAGCACCAACGTCTCGATGGCGATGTCGTTGCCCTTCGCGCTGAATGCCGGCAACTCGCATTTGGTCGGCCAGGCGTTGACGAAGTTCCAGCGGGCCACCTCGCGGCTCTGGTCCAGACTGAACAGCACCACCGAACCGGTCCGAAGCGTGACCTGGCCATTGATGATGTCCTGGCGCCACTGCCACAGCTCAAGGTTGTCGGTGATCCCCCACTTCAGCGTGATGTCACCGTAGGTGGTCTTGCCCTGGAACTTGAGGACGGTGGTGTTGTTCCCGCCCTCGCGGTACTCGATCACCTCCGTGGTGGACGACAGGCCGGTGCACTCGCTGAAGCCGGCCTGGCTGATGCCGTCGATCTCGACCAGGAAGTTGAAGTTGCGGAACGGATCGATCCGCTGTCCTGTCTGGGCCACCGCTGTCTCCTCACGTCTCGCTCGCCTGGGAACCGCCGTCCCACAGGCCTATCCGGACCACCACGAACTCAGCCGGCCGCACCGGCGCGACCCCGATCTCGACGATCACCTGCCCCAGGTCGCGTACTGCGGGCGGGTTGAGCTCCTCGTCGATGCGCACGTAGAAGGCTTCCTTCGCGGTCCGCCCGAACAGCGCGCCGGACTGCCAGATCCGGGTCAGGAACTCGGTGATCGTACGGTCCAGGGTCTTCCATAGGCCGGTGTTGTTGGGCTCGAATACGGCCCAGCGCAGGCCCTGGACGATCGAGTCCTCGATGAAGGCGACCAGCCGGCGCACGTTGACGTACCGCCAGGCCGTCCCGTCGGTAAGGGTGCGCGCTCCCCACAGCAGCGGGGGCGCGCCAGGGAAGCGCCGGATCGCGTTAATCCCAGCGTGGTTGAGCTGTCCCTGCTCGGTGTCGTTCAGCGCGAAGCCGAGATCCCTGGCGCCCCGCACCGGCTCGTTCGCGGGAGCCTTGTGCACGCCAATCTGGGCGTCGGTGCGGGCCATCCACGGCCAGTACAGGCCGCCCCAGCCGTTCTTCGACAGCAGGTTACCGCGCTGGGTCTGCAGCGGGCCGCCGGCCTTCAGCGGGTCGGTGTCGTCGGCGCCGTCGAGAACCGCGAACCGGTTTCCCATCGCCTCGCAGTGGGCCAGGATGCTGCTCTGGATACCGGCGTCGACCAGGCCCGGTGCGCCGACCAGGTTCACCTGCACCCGGGTGAGCTGGTCGAGGGCGGCGGCCATGCCGGTGGCATTCGTGACGTCCTTGACCGGCACGATGTACGCCAGGGACCCGCTGTTGTCGAAGAAGCCGCGCACGGCGTAGGGCAGCGCCTGACCGGTCTTGAAATCACCAAAGGACGTCGTGTATTCAGTCCAGTTCGTCACCGCCACCGGAATCCCCGCGGCCGCGTTCGAGACCGTTGTGGCCGGCGTCCCGATCAGTGCGGCGACGCTCGTGCTCGCGCCCGCGATCGGGCCGGCGGCCACGATCTCCTCGATATAGACGCCCGGTGCCTTGCTTTCGTAGTCGACCATGCTCAGCCTCTCCTCGGCGATACCGGGTCACGGCCCGGTCAGGATGACGTCGTGGACCTGGGCGTCCCGCTCGTAGTCCACCTGCCTAGTGGTGTCGGGATGGCCCGCCAACTGCACGACGAGGGTGTACGCGCCGAACGGGACGTCGGCGAAGCTGAACCCGCCGTCCTGGTCGGCGGTGACGGACCGCCCGGCCTCGACCAGCCGCACCATGGCTCCCGCGACCGCGGCCAGCGCGGGGTCGAACACCTGGCCGTGCAGCGCCGGGTCGGGCAGTAGGGCGCTGCGGACCTGCACGGCCGCGACGTCCGGGAAGTTGTCGGCGTCCGGGAACGGCTGCAGTGCGACGGTCACGGTGAGCGAGAAGGCCGGACGCGGGGCGATCCCCAGCGCCGTCCAGAACTCGCCCATGGACTGCCCCTCCCGGGTCTGGGCGACCAGTGTGGACACCGGGAGCGGCTGCGCCGGGTTCGCCAGGCTCCCCTGCAGGTAGCTGTCGGGGATCACCGGGAAGCGGCCTAGCCACAGCAGTGACCGGCCGAGCAACCGGTGCTCCTCCGCAGCTCGCAGCCCGCCGCCCTTCGGGGACCACGCGGTCACCAGGTAGGAGCAGTTGACCCGCATCGGGGCCCGGGTTGAGATCCAGCCTCCGCCGGGCAGGTGCTGCACCCGGGGCTGGTCGTCACGCAGGTCGCGGTTCTCCTGCACCTCGTGCAGGAACAGGTCCAGGGTCGGCTGGGCGGGGTTGAAGTCCTTGTCCGGGACGGTGAAGGTGACCTCGGCTGAGCGGACCTCGGCCGGAGCGGCGGCGTCCGCGAGCACGGCCGCCAGGCTCGCGTCCAGGTCGTCGAACACCGCTGCTTCCGCCTCTCCCGTCGTTGGGCTGTGAGCGCGGTGCCGGTCAGGGGTCGGGGCCCTGACCGGGCCGGTCCTCGAGCACGACCTTGCCCATCTTCTGGTGCTCGCGCCGGGTGGCCTCGGCGAAGTGCGCTGCCCCAATGGGAACCTGCTGCGCGGCGGCAAGGTAGGCCGCGCCCAGCGCGACGTTCCGGATGTTCCCGCCCGCCAGGCGGTGCCGTGCGAGCGCCTGCAGATCGACGTCGGGGGCCAGCGGCGCCCGGGGTGGCAGGCAGGCGCGCCAGATCTGCAGCCGCTCCGCGACGTCCGGGAACGGGAAGTCCACCGCCACCTGCAGGCGCCGGGTGAACGCCTCGTCCAGGTGGTGGCGCAGGTTGGTGGCGAGCACCGCGAGCCCGTCGTACTGCTCCATGCGCTGCAGCAGGTAGGCGATCTCGATGTTGGCGTACCGGTCGTGCGCGTCGCGGACGTCGGAGCGTTTGCCGAACAGGGCGTCGGCCTCGTCGAAGAAAAGGATCGCGTCGGAGTCGGCCGCCGCGGCGAACACCCGGGAGAGGTTCTTCTCGGTCTCGCCGATGTACTTGCTCACCACGGCGGACAGGTCGATGGTGAACAGGTCCATCCCGACCTCGGCCGCGATCACCCCGGCCGCCATCGTCTTGCCGGTTCCGGGCGGGCCGGCGAACAGCGCGCTGATTCCCTTGCCGCTGGACAGCTTGGCCCCGAACCCCCAGTCATCCATCACCCGCACCCGACGCTCCACCCGGGCGGTCAGCTCGCGCAGCTGCCGCAGCACGTCGTCGGGCACCACCAGGTCGTCCCAGCCGTGCACCAGCGGCACCCGGCGGGCGAAGGAGCCGAGGTCGGTGCCGCCCTCCCGGCGGGCCGCGGCGAACAGCTCGGCGGCGATGATCCGCGACGGGCGCTCGGGGTCACGCAACCGGGCCGCGGCGGACGCCGTCAGGGCGGCGTCGCGAATCTGGCCGGGCGAGAGCCGGAACCGGTCGGCGACGGCGGTGAGGTCGCGGAGCGCGACGCGCAGGCCGGTGTCGGCTACCGCCCGCCGCCACGTCCGGCGCCGGTCGGCGGCGCCGGGGCGGGTGAAGGGGACGTCGAGCACGCCAAGCGGCTCGTGGGCCGGCGGCGTCCAGGGGTCGGTCGCGCCCATCATCACCACCCCACTGTGCCCGGCTAGGGCCCGCGCGAGTGCATCAGGGCGGGAAACACCCGTACCCGACCAGAGGGCTTCGGAGCCGTCCAGATACATCGCCGCGCCGCGCAGTTCCGCCTCCCGCAGCGCTCGCGCCAGCATCGCGACCCCGCCTGCCTCCAGCAAGGCGGCCGAGTCCACCTCCAGCAGCGGAGTACCCAGCCGGGCGGCCACCGCGCGCGCGGTGGCACGCCGGCCGGTCCCGGGCAGGCCGTGAAAGCACAGCCGCACCGGCCCAGGCGCGCCGCGGACCAGTCGGGCCAGCGACCGGACCCGGTCGGTGTCCACCGGATCCGGGCCGGCATCCGAGCCGTCCGTGAGGCGGCAGAACCCGGCGAGCCGACGGTCCGTCCGGTCCAAGCCGAGCAGCGCGCCCGTGATCTGCTCGTCGGCGGCGATCAGGTGGGCGACTAGAGGAGGGTCGTCGGTGCGGTGGTCGCCGCGCACGCTCACCAGGTGGTACCGCAACAGCGGGGCGTCGGGCGCGAACAGATCCAGTCCTCGCAGCCGTTGTGCGGGCGTGCCGGTCAGCAGGTCCAGGGCCAGGTCCACGGTCGGCCGTCGCGCCGACACGTCGTCCTGTAGGTAGCCGTAGAGTCGCTCGTAACGACGGTCCACGTCAGGGCCGATCGCGACCAGCAGCACGTCAAGCTCGATGTCGTTGAGCCGGTACCGCTCGCGCAGCCAGGCCCAGCGCGGGTTGTCAGCGGCGACGTCGTCCCAGCCCGGCAGGGCTGGCGAGGCAGCGGCCAGCGGCTGCGCCACCGGGGCGAGGAGCGCGCGCCCGACCTGCTCCTCGCTCAGGTAAAGGCCCCGGAACGAGTCGGCGGCGGCGTCGGGTCCATAGCGCTGCCCGGCCGCGATCACCCCCGCACGCAGCAGCAGGTCGAGCCGCAGGAACGCGAGCAGGCCGGGAACGGGCCCCGCAGCGGGCTGAGTCCGCTCGTTTCCAGCTCCGGGCGGGCCGCCTGGGAGGCGGGCAAGAGGAACCGCGTCGAGCATGAGCCCCCCTTACCCGCCCAGCCCGCTATGAGCTAGTGCTTGAAGCCTAGAAATTGGTGTTCAATGCGTCAAGGGACCCGAAAGGATTAAATCGAACCAGGCAGAGGCCGGAGACATCTGCGGTAACCAGGCAGTTGGCCCGGCTATGGGGCACTGATGCCCTGCCGCACGGCTCAGCAGCCTACCCGGAGAGCGCCAAGCGGATGCCAGCGCTGACGGGCTCACGGGGAAGCGAAACGAAGTCGCGGCAATCGCGCAGCGAACTGGCTTCGATTGCTTCCGTCCGGATCGACCATGACGCCACGGTCCCGGCGTGTTTGCGTTATGTAATCGAGTGTTATCAATGTCTGTTCAGGCGTATCCGTAGAGGGTGAGGATCACGGTCCCGGCGTGTTTGTATTATGTGACCCGGTGGTCTTGATGTCTGTTTACGCGTATCCATAGAGCGCGAGTATGCGTTGGTCGTCGCGGCCGCAGTAGCGGCGGGCTGGGGCGGTGCTGGCGAATCCGGCGCCGGTGACCAGGTTGCAGATGGCGGCATAGGCATTGGGCTGGCTCCCGGTGCGGACCTGCTGGAGATCCTCGCCAAATGTCTTGTCGCGCACGCAGTGCTCGCGGTTTTCTATATCCCAGTGGTTGCGGGCGTAAATGCCCAGGTGGCGGGGTCGGCCCAGCATGACTCGGCTGGGGTTAACCTGGGCACCAGCGTGTGTATTTACGTGTGCGTCGAAGGCAGGAGGTTGCTTGGCAGGTAGCTGAGTGACGTGCTGCTGTGCTGCATGGGAGATGAAGGTTTTGTGGCCCTTCGGAGCCGCCTTTCGGGGGGTGGCTGAAAACCGCCCTCTAATGCGTTAGCTGAAGACTGTCGTGGTGAGCGATGAGGGAAAAGGCGCCCCGGTGAGAGTGTCAGGTGGGGACCAGGAAGGCGTTGCGCTGAAAGCCCCTTAGTTTGCGGGGTTCACCGTTGAGGCGTCGTTACACACTCAAGGTGGCATCAGAACCGGGTTGCGTAATTAGGCCCGGGATGAGCCTGGCGGGTGCCCGGTTACTTGCCAGGCGGTGCCCGGCGTAGCGGTGGCGCGAGCCTGGTCTGCGGCTTCTGTGCGGAACGGCGGAGAGCGTGCCCGGATACTGCTGCCCGTGCGGGGTGGCGAGAGGGAGACCCTGGAGCGCCTGAAGCGCGAGAGGCTGAGTACCGTTGCCGGGCGCGCGGTCCGACCGGCTCACAGTAGCGGTGATGTCCCTGCCTGGCGCGGTGGGGCGGAGCGAAGGGGGAAAGCGCCGGGATAAACCGGCCTGGAGGAGGAGATGGAAGAGCTCCACGTCGAAGGGCTAGCGACCCGCGGCGGCCCCGAGTCATGGTGCGCCGGGATGAACCGGCAGTGAGGTCGTCACGTTCTGGATCTCTGGGTCGAGTGGTGGCGGCGGCACCGGGCACGCGGTGATGTGATCATCGTGAGGTTCGCGGACGACTTCATCTGCGGTTTCCAGCCGGATCGAGACTCGATGGCTACCGCGAGCCCGCGTGATGCATCCGTACCCGAACGTGCGCTTTGACGCCAGAACCCAAGGCAGGAGCCCGGTGCGGTAGTGCCGCACGCCGGGATCTGTGCGGGGGCCGGCCGCAAGGCCCGTCCCTACCGCGACCCGGCTCATTTGTGGTTCCTTTGATCAACCAGAGTTCCTGGGAGGAGTCACGTGGACGGGCAGAGACCGGCAGGCAAGCCGTTTGACATCTCGAAGCAGGAGGTGTGCGGTGGCGGAGATGCTGGACCGGATCGCGCCGGGGTTGCCGGACCGCGCTCCAGGCGGATACTGGAGGCAGCGTCGCCGTGCAGAGCAGCACGTAGCGTAGCTTCCCATCTGGTGGATCGGCGTTCACCAACCGACGGCGAGCCAACGGAAGGAGGCTGATCTTGTGGGCGTAGTGCTGGTAGAGAATGCGATCATCGCGTGCTCGCATGGTGGCCAGATCCAGATCCAGATCGGCAGCGGTGACTCCCGGCTGAGCGTCAACGGAGTCAGCGTGGTGACCAACGGCAAGGAATCGAATCTGAGCTTCGCTAATGCGAAACCTCAGTGCAACAACAAAACCACCACGCAGTCGCCGTCGGCCGCTCCCTGCATCACCCAGTCGGCCACCGGGGGCCTGACCGGCAAGCTGACGGTGGGGGGTGCGCCCGTCCTGCCCGACTCTGCCAGCGGGACCACGAAGCCCGCGCTGACCCCGGCAGCAGTGGGGACCTGGAAGGCGTCCAGTCCTGGGCAGACCAAGCTGCAGGCCACGTGATGGCCGCGTTGATGAGGTCGGCGCTCGGCCAGGACATCCTGGCGGGCCACGCCCGGCGGTGCGCTCCCCGCCAGCGGCGGGAGGACGAGCCGTGGTGCGGGCATTTGTCGTGGATGACCCTGCAGCAGGCCGTCGGCAACCAGGCTGTGACGCAGCTGGTGGCAGCGGGGCGGGACACCGGCGGCGGCGAGCCGGAGGCCAGCCACCGCACTCGTGTCCCCACCCTGCCCGGAGGATTGTCGGCGTGCGCGCCGCTGCCCGCGACCGTCCGGGCGGAAATGGAATCCAGTTTCGGTCGTGACTTCGCCGGTGTCCGGGTGCATGCCGGCGAGGAAGCGGCAGCGTCCGCTCTAGCCGAAGGAGCGCGCGCCTACACCGCAGGGCAGCACATCGTCTTCGGCGACGGGCAGTATGCCCTGGCGACCGAAGCGGGCAGACGCGTGCTCGCGCACGAGCTCGCCCATGTCGTCCAGCAGACCGGAACGCCCGGACCCGCGGGGCGGACGGCCGCCGCCGAAGGCGAGGCTCGCCAGGCGTCGACTGAGGTGCTCAGCGGAGGCAGGCCTGAGGTCCGGTCAGCGGCTGCCGGGATCCAGCGGGACGACCTCACCGAAGAGGACCGGCGGCGGCTGCGTGCGTCCGGCTGCCCGTCAGGACGCTGCCATGACCCGGGCCGCGCCGCCCTACCGGAAACGGCCGCCGGCGGCGTTGGCGGTTCACCCGGCCCGTTCGGACCGTCCAGCCTGTCGCCCGCCGATGTGGCCGCGCTGCGCAGGTGGATCGAACAGCAGGGTAACCCGGCCTCGCCGCGGGTGCCCGTCGCGAGCGGCACCGGTTCGGCCCCCGGGCGGCCGCACATTCCGCTTGGCCTGCTGGGCAGGCCTGTCGCGGCGAAGACCACCGGGGCACCCCGGACCCTGCCTGCGACCAGCCTGCCAGGCAGTTCGAGGACCGCGGACGACGAGTTCCGCGAATTCATGCAGATGCTGAACGAGGAAGGAGGAACCGAATTCAAGGCTGCGGGCGAGCCGGTCACGATGCAGCCGCATGGCGGCGCGTCCGAGGCCAGGGAGATGCTTGGGGTCACCGGCGAGCACCAGTCGATGCACGGGCTCCCCCGGTCGGTCGGTAAGCACCTGCCTGACTATGACCCCAACGCAGCGCTCACCATCCTGGGTGAGCGCAACCTCCACACCGCGATGGACCAGCCGTGGAAGGACGCCTTCCAGAACATGCGACGTCAGGGCCGGACGACCGCGAGCGCAGAAGAAGTCTTCGACGCGGTCGCTAATTCCATCCGGCAGTCACCGCATTTGTCCGAGAACCTGAAGAAAACACTGACGGCGCGCCTGCACGAGGAAATGTTCGTCGAATATGGCCTTCGCGGCCAGCAGCTGACCTTGCCCTATCCCAATATCAAGCCGCGGCCCGGCGTGACAGCCGAGCCGGCCGCGCCGCCCGGCTCGGGGACCCCAGCAGGCGAGATGCCCGTCCATGAGCCGGCGCCCGGGAGCGGCATCGAGCCGAAGGCGCCGGAACTGTCGCCGTCGGCGGTCCATGCCCCGCACGAGCCGACGCCCCTTCCGCACTCGGCCGAAATACCCCATGGGGCCCGCTCACCCAAGTTGCGCGAGGGTCTTCTGGCCGGGATCGTCATCTCCGGGGTGGTGTACATGTGGACCGGCGACAAGTACGCCGCGCTCCAGACCCTCAATCCCGCGGCCAATACGACGGACGCCCTGCTGGCTGACCAGGTGTCCGCCTTCGACGTGACGGCGGGCGTGGTCAAGGATCTGGTCAGCCTGACTCCGCAAGGCGCGATCGCCATACTGGTTTATGACCTCGTTCGGCCGCGCGGCGAGTTCAGGTACGACCAGGAGCTGGCTGACCAGGCGATCAGGGAGGGCCGCAACCCGTTCTGCGCGCAGTGCCACGGGCCCGGCGGTGCGCTCGACCCGAACAACAAATGGAACCGGCAGGCCGAGCGCGAGAAGTACAAGCTGGTGAGCTGGGATGCCCTCGATCCCGCGGACCAGGACGCGGTGCGGCGGTTCCTGATGGTGCAGCCGCAGAAATGACGATCCGCCCACCGCGCAGCCAGGCGCCCGGCTGGGCCAGGTCCAACCCGCCTGCCGTACCACCGGCCACCTCGGTTGCGTGCCGCTCCGCCTCCTCGGCGACCGCGTGCGCTCGCTCCTCGGCGCTGAAGGTGCCAGCGGATCGGTAGCGACCGTCCGCGGCCTTAGTTCATGGATGGAGCGGGCGACGGGAATCGAACCCGCATAGCCAGCTGGAAGGCTGCTGGCAGACTCTGGTAGGCCACTCCTTTTGGCCACTGTGACCAGGTGAAATGAGTGCGTTCGTCTAGGATGTGCCCGCCAATGCCGCTGGCGGGGCCCTGGTGACCGAGCGGGTCGCGGCGGCGCGAGCCCGTCAGCGGGCGGCTGGCAGCGAAGCCGGGGCGGAGATCTTCACCGACCGCGCCGGTTCTCGCGACGTGACGGGGCTCGGTCCTCTCGATTGCTGCTGGTGATGGCCGCCCTTCGGGCCGCTATTCTCGTCGCATGTCCGAGAGTAGGAGGATCATAGGCCGGTGGCGTATCACCGAGATGGACAACTGGGATCAGGAGGCCGTCGACTTGGTCCAGCCCGGCTTCATCGAGTTCGATGAGGACGGTCTCGGCGGACTGGGCTTCATCGCGGTGACGGGAGAACTCGACCGCGCGCGCGACCTGGCACGACAGGGCGATCGAGGCGGCCGTTCAGTCGGGCGCCTCGCTATCGGTGCTGCTCCCGCTCCTGGTCGATACGGAGGAGACCGCGCGTCTTGCCTGCGTCATCGACCAGTGCACCGACGACCACCTGAGTCACGCGGGCTACCGCACCGTTGAGGCGGCGGAAGCCCTCGATGAGTCGTACCCGGAACAAGCCGCCCGGTTGTGGCGCGGGCTCGGTCTGGACATCGTGAACGCGGGCAAGAGCAAGTAGTACGCCGCTGCGGTGGAATGCTTCGGCCGGGCGCAGAGGTGCTTCGCCGCGGCCGGGCTCCCGGACTGCAAGCTTCCTGGAGAAGGCCCGCGCCCGCTGGGCTCCGCCGGAATGATTTCCCCGGCCGCGCCGAACGCGGCGTGCCGGGGTGCCGGTATCGGGGATCATGGTGGAATGCCCGATGATGAGCTGCTGGGACGTGTCCGCGAGCTCCGCGCTCGCGGACGGTCGCCGAAGGAGATCGCCCGCGCCCTCAAGGTGCGCCCCGCGACTGTGACGCCGCTGATCCGGCGGCTCGCCGCTGCCGAGCCCCGGGAGAAGGAGGCGCCGCTTACCGGCTGCTGGGTCAACCAGGGCTGGTCGTCGAGCGTGCGGTTCACTGGCCACCCGGAGTGGCCGGACACCGGGGCAGGCGAGACGGGGGCTTCTGGGCTGGTCATCGTCGTCGTTGCCCGTGAGCGGGGCAGTTCGGTGCGGGTGTGCGAGTTCCTGGTCGACACCTGGTGCCTGGGTGTGAAGAACGCCCTGGGGCCGAAGCCGGTCGAGAGGAGGAAGCTCCCGTCGTTTTGCGCTGATGCCTTCCGCAGTTATCCGGGGGCGCCCGTAGAGGTGCCGCTGGTTCTCGCCCAGCGGATCGTGTTCGGCGCGATCGGGTACGCTCGCGGGCTCGGGTTCGAGCCGCACGCGGACTTCGCGAGGGCCGCGGGGCATCTTGGTGAGTGGGACGGCGTGTGCGACCTGGAGTTCGGCAGGGACGGGATGCCCATGTACATCGAAGGCCCGCATGACGACACGTGGCGCATCATGCACACGCTCCGCCAGAACGTCGGCGACGGCAACTTCCATTACCTGGTGGGACTGCGGTCCTGACGACCGCCCGGACCGCGGCAGTGGCTCGAACAGTACGGGTTTCAGCTCTCCTCGTACCACTCCCACTCGGGGCACTCGTCCGCCAGCGAGGGCAACGAGAGGTGCAGTGGCTTTACCTTCGCGTACACGATGCGTGCGAGGTCGTCTGCCGCGCCGGGCAGGCCCATCCGGACAAGCAGCAAGTCCTCGTCGGTGTCCTGGCGGCATTCGTACAGCCCGAGCAGCACGGCGATCGCGATATCCGCGGCCGCCCGCCGGGCGCCGCGTTCCTTTCGCCCGGTGAGGTCATCGATGTACGGCTGGAGGACATCCAGGACCCGTCCCCGCCCCGTATCGACGGACACCGGCCCGCTCGCGCGCAGCGCCCGCAGCCTGGCCGTGATCTCGTCGGCGAGCTCCTGATCGTCTTCCACGACCAGCAGCGCGGACGTGATCTCCTCCGCCTCGGCGACCAGCTCAGGGTGCCGGAGGAGCAACTCGGACAGCAGGACGGAACGCTCGGCATCGGACAGCCGCCGCTTCCAGGGGCGCACAGCACCATCATGCCGCCTGGCTGACCGGGTGGCCGCAGGGTGCTGCGGACCGGGCACCTCGCCGCGGCGCGCCGTCCCGCCGCTGCGGCCGGGCCCGATCCGGATACCGAACGAGCGATGGTGACTCAGTTCGAAAAGACCCGGGCGCCCACGCCTGCATGTCTCCGGCCGCGGTCTGACCGCTGCGCGCCTGCTCCATGGCTTCGCGGGCGCGGAGGGCTAGGGTTGAGCGGTGCGTACCTATTACGAGATCGAAGAAACCGATGCCTACCTCGCCGCCCGTGAGCTGCTGCTGAGGCGGTGCGGGGCCTGGGCCGAGGCGAGTGGCCTGGTGATGTCGCTTCCGCTGGCCGGGGCGCTGCTGGATTCGCGGCACTTCAGCTCGGATGGCCGGCTCGGCTACTGGACCCCGGCGCAGGTACGCCGGGCGCTGCTGGAGTGGATTCCGGAGAAGGTCACGGCCCCCCAGCAGGACCTGCTAGACGCGCTCGAGACGCTACGGACCTTGCTGCGCTACCTGGACGCTCATGGGCTGCGCGACCCGCGGGGCGCCGCCGTCGAGGAGAACGAATCCGCCATCGACGCCGCCGCGAAGGAGTTCGCTGACGCGATCGGCGACCAGGAGCGGTACGGGATGGCGAAGACGGTGGCGATGTCCGCCCGGGACCGCGGCGTGGACATCGGCGATCCCGAGGCGCTGGCCGCCTTCCTGAGCGATGTGCAGGATGGCCGGCTGGTGCTTGACGAGGATCTGCTGGGGCGTGCCCTTGAGCGGCAGCTCGGCCGGCCCGCTCCGGGCCAGGAGCGGAAATTCACCCAGCTTCCTGTGACCCTGCCGGCCCCGGAGGAACTCACCGCGGCGGCCGGACACAGCAAGGTTGCCGGGCAGCTCCGTGCCTTCGCGGATTGGCTTGGCCCGAAGGGGCGGGCGCTCACGCCGGCCGGGAACATCAGGCCCGCGGATGCCCGGGAGCTGATCGCGCTGCTCGGGACCGGCGATGAGCGCCTGAGGTTCCACAGCGCCGCCGAGCTCCCCGGCCTGGAGCTGATCGTGAACTGGGCGAAGAAGGCGCGCCTGGTCCGCAAGCAGGGCACGCGCCTGGTGCCGGTGGCGAAGGCGCGACCCCTGCTGGCCGATGCCGAGGCCCTGTGGCAGCGCGCGTTCGAGGCGGCGTTCGATCTCGGCGACCCCGTCTGCCGTCCCATCTGGGCAGACGAGCCGCCCTCGCCGGTGCGGCTTCTTTACGACGTGATCGTGCCTGACGTGCTGGCCGCGATCTACAGCATGGACGAACCGGTCCCGGTGGCCCGGCTCGCGGAGCCGGTCTGGGAAACGGTCCGGGCACGCTTCGACGTCGGCTCCCTCAGCCCGCTCGGTCAGATGGGCTTGCGGGGGCGGGTGGACAACGACGTGGAGCAGATTTTCGATGCCTTCGAGGCGCTCGGCGCGGTGACCTCGACGCATGGCGTGGCTGGCGCGGTGTTCGCTGAAGACCTGGACGAGGGGTCCGACATGGCGGACCGGCCGTTCAGCGGCGAGCGAGCCGCCGCACTGCGGGAGCGGCTGGCCGAGCCCGGGCGCATGGTGAGCCTCACGCCGCTGGGCACCCGCGCGATGCGGCAGCGCATGCTGGCCGAGGGCAGGGAGGCCGGGCTCGTCGGGGAGCTAGCGGACGCCTCGCCGGCGGAGTTGCTCGGCACGGTC
>WNGH01005666.1_pt1 | contig 13274 bp, 14 predicted proteins | sample 5400631 | NCBI WGS metagenome assembly WNGH01 (sample SAMN13153373, study PRJNA577476) | soil metagenome | isolation source: 115 cm soil or saprolite under Garry oak tree replicate 1 | place: USA:California | collected 2016-06-15
ATCCTCACCGGGAAGGTCGACGACTGGCGCGCCGAGTACGCCTCCGCCACCGGAGTGCAGGCATTCATCTACGGATTCCCCTACATCTACAACGCCAGGCTCAGGCATGACTGGGTAGCCGAGCGGAAGGACCCGGCCGTCATCCCATACGCGGCGGTCAATCACTTCTGGCACGCCGGCAAGCTGGTCGACGCGGCCTACCGCGACGGCGGCTGCCCGAACAACGACACCCTGTACTCGCTCGCCTGGGTCGACGTGTCCCGTGAGCCGGTCATCTTGTCGCACCCGGACATGGGGAACCGCTACTTCACTTTCGAGCTGATGGCATTCAGCTCGGACAACTTCGACTACGTCGGCCAGCGCAGCACGGGCAAGGGAGCGGGACACTTCGCCATCGCCGGGCCTGGCTGGAAGGGCAGGCTCCCGGCCGGCGTCAAGAAGACGCGGCCCTCACCTACCCCGTGGCTCCTCGTGCTCGGCCGTACCCTGGTCGACGGCCACCAGGACGTTCCCAGCGTCCGCGCGCTTCAGGAGCAGTACTGGCTGACCCCGCTCAGCAAGTGGGGGAAGCCGCGGGCAAGGCTGCCGCGGCGTCGCGCCGTCTACGCGCCGGCCGATCCCCAGCGCGACCCCCTCGCGCCGTGGAAGAGCCTGAACGCCATGCTGGCCGAGAACCCGCCGCCGCCGCACCACGCGCTCCTGCTCGACCAGTTCGCCCGCATCGGCATCGGTCCCGGTCTCGACGTGACGGCCCAGCCCGAGCCGGTCAGGCGCGGCCTGATCCGGGCAGCCGCGATCGGGATGCCGCTGCTGCGCCAGCAGTTCCTGAGCGGTGACTGGGCCACCGCGATCAACGGCTGGCGTTACCCGCCACCGGAAGAGGGCAGGTTCGGCGACGACTTCCTGCGGCGTGCCGCCGACCAGTCGCTGGCGGGCATCACCGCCAACGACCCGGCCGAGGCCGTCTACCTGGTCAACTTCGACGATGCCGGCGGCCGGAGGTTGTCGCCCAGGGGTCGCTACCGGCTGCGGTTCGCGGCCGGCGAGCTTCCGCCGGTGGACGCGTTCTGGTCGCTGACGGCCTACACCGAGCACGACATGAGCCTGATCCCGAACCCGGCGGGGCGCTACTCGGTCGGCGATCGCACGCCGGGTCTCAAGCGCGAGCCGGACGGCGGGCTGACGATCTATCTCCAGCCTGGCTCACCAGGATCGGCCAGGGCGGCTAACTGGCTGCCTACCTCCGGCGAGCATCCCTGGTTCGTGATCCTGCGGATGTACCGGCCGCGCCGCTCCGTGGTGCAGGCGAAATGGCGCTGCCCGGGCCTGGCCAAGGTCACCTGAGCACCCGCGTGCCAGCACCGGCCAGCCGATGACGACGCGGGCCGAGCCGGTCACGCTGCTGCGCAGCAGAAGCTATCTGGGCCTGCTGCTGCTCGCTGCACTGCTAGGCGTGCCGGTCTCGGCCAGCGCCTACGGGTTCCTCGCGCTGGTCAGCTATCTGCAGAAGGAACTGTTCACCCGGCTGCCGCACGGCCTCGGCTTCGTCAGCACACCGCGCTGGTGGCCGCTGCCCGTCCTGCTGGCCGGCGGGGTGCTGGCCGGCCTGGCGATCAGTTACCTGCCGGGCAACGGCGGGCCGTCGCCGGCGGCGGCTTCAAGGTGCACGGCGCCCCGGCACCGTCGGCATTGCCCGGTGTCGTCCTGGCCGCGCTGGCGACACTGTGCTTCGGACTGGTGCTCGGCCCCGAGATGCCGCTGATCGCGCTCGGTGGCGGACTGGCCGTCCTCGCCGTGCGCCTGGCCAGGCGACCGGTGCCCGACCAGGCGAAGGCGGTGCTCGCGTCGGCCGGCAGCTTCGCGGCCATCAGCACCCTGCTCGGCTCGCCGATAGTCGGCGCGTTCCTGCTCATGGAGGGCATCAGGGCTCGGCGGCCCGGTGCTGAGCCTGGTCCTGGTGCCGGGGCTGCTGGCCGCCGGCATCGGCTCGCTGATCTTCGTCGGCCTCGGCAGCCTCACCGGCCTGGGCACCTTCTCGCTCGCGATCCCGGGCCTGCCGCACTTCGCCCAGCCTGACCTGGCCGAGTTCGGCTGGGCGGTCGTCATCGGGGTCGCGGCCGCGCTGACCGGAACCGGCCTGCGGTGGCTCGGCCGCCTGGTCCAGCGCTGGGCGGACCGGTACACGATGCCGGTGCTGCCGGCCGGCAGCCTGATCGTCGCGGGGCTGGCGATCGGATACGCGCAGAGCACCGGCAAGCCGGCTTCTGACGTGCTGTTCTCCGGCCAGTCGGCGCTCGGCCCGCTCGTCACCCACGCGGCGGGCTACACCGCGGGAGCGGTGGTGCTGCTGGTGGTGTGCAAGGGCCTCGGCTACGCCATCTCGCTCGGCAGCTTCCGTGGCGGCCCCGTCTTTCCCGGCATGTTCGTCGGTGCGGCCGGCGGCGTCGCGCTGTCGCACCTGCCGGGGCTGCCGCTGGTCGCCGGCGTCGCCATGGGCATCGGCGCGATGTCCTCCGTGATGCTGACGCTGCCGCTGACTTCGGTGCTGCTCGCGACCCTTCTGCTCGCCTCCGACGGGATCGCGGTGATGCCGCTGGTCATCGTCGCGGTCGTCGTGACCTACGTCGCGAGCGCACGGATCGGGCCGGCCCTGGCCGCTCCGCCCGAGGCTCATCCGCCCCAGGCGCCGTAGCTGAACCGGGCCAGCGAGGCCGCCTATTACCCGCCGCTGTGATCCGGACGGACAGCGGACCCGACAGAGGGCAAACCCGAGTATGTTGTCCGGATGACGCCCGCCGTCCTGGGGATGGTCGCCGCGACCTACGTCAGGGACATCGAGGCCTCCCGCAGCTTCTACCAGTTGCTCGGCTTCCGGGAGCGCTCGAGCGGGAACGCCGCCGCCTCGGCGTGGTCGGCGCTGCAGCACGGCGAGTACCAGCTGCTGCTCGCCTCGACCCGGCCGCCGCTGGACGTCCCCCCGCTTCCGCTGCTGTTCTGCTTGTGCTTCGACGATCTCGACGCCGTGATCGGGGCGCTGCGGGAGGGCGGCTTCGACGTGCTCGGCACGGGCAGCCCCTGGCCACTGCCTGGCGGTGAGGCGCAGGTGCGCGACCCTGACGGCAACGCCGTGCTGCTCGGCGGGCGGGAGCGGCCGGCCACCCGGCCGCCGGCCGGGAATGAGGACGCCTGCGCGCCCTTCTCGCTGCTGGCGGAGGCGGCCGCCATGGCAGCCGGCGGCGGTGGCTGGGCAACCTGCCAGGTACGCGACGTCGACGGGAAAAGGTGCAGCCAGCCGGGAGTCCTGAAGCTCGCCGACTCGGCCGGCGACTCCGTCTGGGCGTGCCTCGACCATGCCGACGAGATCCTCGTGACCGTGCGCGGGGCCTTCCTCGCCAGCCAGGCGGGGGACGGAGTCGCGAGCTACCGGTCCAGCCGGCGCGGCTAGCGGGCGCGAATGATCCTCAGCTATCGCGGTACGTTAGGAAGCTGACGATGATCCGAAACCGAACGGACAAGCCGGAGCAGTCGTGGACTCGCACACCGAGATCCTCAGCGTCGGCCCTCGCGACCATATCGTGCTTTTCTACGCCGACGATGCCGAGCTCGCACAGAAAGTTGGCGGATATCTTCTCGACGGCATCCGCCGCGGCGGCGCGACCATCGTGGCCGGCACCAGGTCGCACCGGCTCTCGCTCGCCAGGATGCTGGTCAGCGCGGGAATCGACCTCGCGGCCGGCCGCGCGGACGGCACGTACTCCGAACTCGACGCGAACGAGACGATCGGCCGGTTCGTCGTCTCCGACCATGCGGACCCGGCCGGCTTCTGGTCCGAGATCACTCCGCTCATCCGGCGAGCGGCCGAGCGAGGCCGGCCGGTCAGGATCTTCGGCGAGATGGTCTCGCTGCTCTGGGACGCCGGGCTGGTCAGCGCCGCGATCGAGGTGGAGGCGATGTGGAACGAGCTCGGGGCCCAGTTCCCGTTCTCGCTCGTCTGCACCTACCCGATCCGAGCCGTCGTCGCCGATGGTCACGCCGACCCGCTGACCGAGGTGTGCCGGGCGCACTCGGTGGTCGCCGGCGAGCCGCCACCGTCGATGCGCGGCTGGCGCTTCTAGCCGGCCGGCTCGCCGGACCGGAAGCTACTCGAGCGGCGGCAGCTGCTGGCCTTCGCGGAGCACGGCGCCGAACAGGTCGCCGAGTTCGGCCACCCGGCCGAGCACGGTCCTGATCGTGAAGCCGTCGGGACGCAGAGCCGGATCGTCGAGTTCCTCCCAGGCGATCGGAGCCGAGACCGGCGCGCCGGGCGCGGCCCGCGGGCTGTAAGGAGCGACGAGGGTCTTGTTGCTCACGTTCTGGGTGTAGTCCAGCCTGGCCAGGCCGCCTCGCTCGCGGACATCCCACTTCCAGCTCACCAGGTCGGGCACCACCGAGCCGATCGTCTTGGAGAGCTGCTCGACCCAGCCCCTGGTGTCCTCGTAGCCCGGGCCGGCCGCCACCGGTATCCAGATCTGGATCCCCCGCCGGCCGGTGACCTTGGCCCGCGCCCGCACGCCCAGATGCTCGAGAGCGGTCCTGTGCAGCCTGGCCAGCACGAGAATGTCCTGCCAGGAGGTCGAAGCACCGGGGTCGATATCGATGAGCGCGTAGGTCGGGCAGCGCGGGTCGGCGGCCAGGGCGGTCCACGCGTGCCATTCGAGCGCACCGAAGTTAGCGGCCCAGACCAGCGCCGCGGGCTCGTCGACCACCAGGTATGTCGTCGTCTTGCCGCGCTCTGCCTCCGGGTTGTCCCAGCGCGGAATCCAGTCCGGCGCGTGGTCGGGAAGCTGCTTATGCCAGAACCCCGGCACGGCCGCGCCGCCGGGAAAGCGGTGCATGTTGAGCGGCCGCCCGGCCAGGTAGGGCAGGATCACCGGCGCGATCCTTGCCGCGTAGCCGATCAGCTCCCGCTTCGTCACCGCCGCCTCGTCGCCCTCCCGTCCGGGGAAGAGCCCCTTGTCCAGGTTGGTCAGCCGCAGCGTGCGGCCGAACACGTCCCACCGGCCGCCGGAGCCCAGCTCGCCGAGCGCCGCGAGATCGGCCTCGTCCGGCGGCGGGACGGTCGGCGCCCGCAGCGCGACCGATGCCTGCGCGGGCGGCAGGTCGGACCGCCAGAGCCGGTCGGGGTCGGCTTTGACCTCCTCGTTGGTCCTTCCGCTGAGCACCGAGCGCGGATGGTCCTCCGGGTCCCAGCCCGGCACCGCGTCGTCGTCGGCCTTGTGCAGCAGCAGCCACTGGTCGGAGTCGCCGCCGGCCTGTTCGGCGGCCCTGTCCCGGGACCGGCCCCGGCCACTGCTGCGCACCAGGATCAGGCGGCCGCGGAGCTTGCGTCCGGTAACGTCCACGTGCAGTTCCCCGGCCGCTACCGCGGCGGCCGGATCATCCGTCGCGTGCGGCTCCCAGGTCCCGAGATCCCAGACGATCACGTCGCCGCCGCCGTACTCTCCCGCCGGGATCACGCCCTCGAAGTCGAGGTACTCGATCGGATGATCCTCGACGTGAACGGCGAGCCGCCTGACCGCGGGATCAAGGGTGGGGCCGTTCGGCACCGCCCAGCTCACCAGCACGCCGTCGATCTCGAAGCGCAGGTCGTAGTGGAGCCGGCGGGCCCGGTGCCGCTGCACCACGAACCGCCGATGACCGTCGCCGGCGGCCGGCCCGGCGCGTGCCCCGGCGGGCTCGGGGGTGCGGCTGAAGTCGCGCTTGGCCCGGTACTGCCCGAGCTGCTCGCCGCTGCTGGCCACGATCCCAACCTTCGCACCATCGGCCGCTCCCGGCCAGGGCCCGCTCGCTCGTGATCCTTGACGCCAGCCGGCGCAGGTTCAGCGTTGGCCGAGCTTCCTGGCCAGCTCGTCGCGGCCCATCTTCGACCGGCCCGGCAGGTCCCTGCGCTTGGCAATCTCGTACAACTCCGCCCGCGTCTTGGGCGTGCTCGCTCCGGCCCGCTTGCGCTGGGCCACGGCCGCGCCCTGCTTGCCGAGCGCGGTCTTGGTCTTCGCCGGCATGTGCGCGATCGTCTTCTTCGCTGACGCGGCCCGCTGCGCCTTCTTCACGTTGCCCCTGGCCGCCCGAGTTTGCTTGGCCGTTGCCATTCCGGTTCGCTTCCTTCCGCTGTCCGCTCCGATGTGCCCGGAAGTCCTTTGACTACCCGCTGAGCCGGTCCATTAACTACCGGTGATCACCGGTGCGCCGGGGCTCCGCGGCCGCACGCCGCCGGGCGCGGGCTCGGCAGGCCGGAACCGGGGCGAGCCGCCTGCGCCGCCTCAGCTGCCAAGCGCGCGGGCCAGCTGCGACTTGTTCATCGACGACCTGCCCTTGATGCCCCGCTGGCGTGCCTCGTTGTAGAGCTGCGCGAAGGTCGGCCCGCCCGCGCCGCTGCGTGAGCGCAGCCCGCCGCGGCGGGAAGACGAGATGTCCTTCTTCGATGTCCGGCTGGCGGACTTCGACTCCCCCGCCCTGGCCCGCTCCTTGTTGACCGTGCGGGCCGCGATCTCGGTTGCCCGCTCCTGGCTCTCGCCGCGCTTCCGCGCGCTGTCCCTGATGTGCGCGTACTGCCTTTCCCGCTGCTGGCTTGATCCCCTCGGCATGCCCATCACTTCCCGCGTCCGTGGCTTTCGCGGCCGGATCGCCCGGGCCGGACTTACCTAGCCGCTCTACCCGCGCTCGGCGCGTGCATGCGACGGCTCACTCGATCACGGGCGACACCGCCCCGCCGAGTCCCGCCTCTCGGGACAGCCGGACAGCGCACTCGAGCATCGCCGCGTGGACGAAGGCCTGCGGCAGGTTTCCGCGCAGCTGGCGCTGGTGCACGTCGTACTCCTCGGTGTACAGCCCGGCCGGCCCGCAGGCTGCCCGGTTGCGCTCGAACCAGTGCGCCGCCGCCACGTCGTCGCCCCAGACATGCATGGTCAGCGCCATCCAGAAGCCGCAGAGCAGGAAGGCACCCTCGGCCTCGTGCATCGGCCTGTCGTCATGGCGGAACTGGTAGAGGTAGCCGTCGTCGGCCAGCTCGGCGGAAACGGCGGCCACCGTCGCCTCGCTGCGGGGGTCGCCTGCTGGCAGTGCACCGCGCAGCACGGAGGGCAGCAGCGAGGCGTCCACGCGCTGGTCCGAGATCGTGCGCTGCCACCGCCCAGTCTTGTGCACCGCGCGATCCAGGTCCGCCATGATCGCATCCGCGAGCCCGCTCCAGCGCGCAGCGAGCCGCCCGCCATGCGCAGCCGTGGCGCCCGCCATGGCGCGGAGTCCGGCGACGCACGCGAGCCAGGAGTGGGTCCAGTAGTCGTCGTGCAGCTCCCAGATGCCGGCCTCTGGCTCGGTCCATCGCCGTTCGATCGCCGCGGCGGCCACCTCGGCGGCCCGCATGTCGTCGGGCCCGAGCAGGTCCAGCTCCGCCGCAGCAGCGAGAAGCTGCAGCGCCTCGCCGAGGCTGTCGAGCTGGAACTGAGCGTTCACCCGGTTTCCCGCGCGCGCCGAGCCGCCCGGGTAGCCACGGAGCCGAAGGCCGCTCTCACCAGGAATGCGATCGCCGCTGACCGTGTAGGCCGGCTTCAGGTCAGGCCCGTCGGCGAGCAGCCGCCCGGTGATGAACCCGATCGTTCCCGACAGCTGGCTGCCCGCTCCGTGGGCTGCCATCGCCATGCCCGCGTAGCACTGATCGCGGATCCAGGCGTACCGGTAGTCGTAGTTGCGCACGCCTTCGAGCCGCTCGGGAAGTGACGTCGTCGCGGCGGCGACCATTCCCCCTGACCTGGCCGTCAGGCCCCTGATCACGGCGTACGTGTGCGTGGCGTCGCGGGACGCGACGAGGTCGTCGCACTTCGGCACGGCCGCTGCCCACGCCTCCTCGGTCGCCTGCCAGGCAGCCTCCGCATCGGCCGGAGGCTGGGCGAGCGGCCGGTCGGAGATCTCGAGCACGAGGTCATGGTGCTGCCCGGCCGGCACGGTCAGGGCGAGCGACAGCCGCCCGGCCGGGTCGGGACGCGCCCGCCCTGCACCGGACCACCGCAGCCACACCGCCCCGGTATTCGCTCGCGCACCGCTGCGGCCGGTCCAGATGCTTTCCGCTCGGGACAAGTCACGTATCCGGCCGCGACCGTAACCGGCCCGGAGGTCGAGGATGACGCGCACCCTGGCCGGCTCGTCCAGCGCCTCGATCCGGCGCAGGATCACCGCGGTATGCGGGTCGGCCGGCATCGCGAGCGCCTCCCGGCACTCCATCACCCCCGGCCCGACCCACCGGCTGCGCCAGATCAGGCTGGCCGGCTCGTAGTAACCGCCCCAGACATGCCACGGGTCGTCTGGCGTCACGGCATACCCGCCCTCGCCGCCGAGCAGCGAGGAGAACACGGCCTGGCTGTCCCAGCGCGGCACGCACATCCAGACGATCGCGCCATCGGGCCCGATCAGGCCGCCGCGCTCGCCGTCGGCGATGAACGAGTAGTCCCGCAGGACGCGGGGCCGCCACAGGTCTCGCATCGGCGTCAGGCCGCCGCCTTCGTCAGCCAGGCGTGAACGAACTGCAGCATGTCGGCGTCGGCCAGTGCCGCGACGACCGAGGAGTAGACGGTCATCGTCACCAGGTAGCCGCCGAGCGGCCGGTCCGCGCTGCCGGCATAGTGCTCGCGGATCTCGCTGGCCGACTCGATCAGTCTCGTCCCCACAGTTGTGTTTCTCCCCATGGCGGCTACCGCTCTCCAGCTGCGATTCGATCAAACACCGCGCCCTGCACCGGTGTCGGTTTGCGCGGCGCAGCGGCGGGTAGCCGCCCGCGCATGACTCAGACCGTCGTTATCAGCGGCGCCAGCGCCGGAATCGGCCGGGCTACCGCTCGGCTGTTCGGCCGGCGCGGCGACCGGGTCGGCCTGATCGCGCGCGGCGCCGATGGCCTCAACGCCGCAGCCGACGACGTCACCAGGTCCGGCGGGTCGGCGCTGGCCGTCGCCGCCGACATCGCCGACTACGCCAGGCTCGACGCCGCGGCCGATCAGATCGAGGAGGCGCTCGGGCCCATCGACACTTGGATCAATGCCGGCTTCAGCTCCGTTTTCGCTCCCTTCGCCGAGATCAGTCCCGAGGAGTTCAGCCGGGTCACCGAGGTCAGCTACCTCGGCTTCGTGCACGGGACCATGGTGGCGCTGAACCGGATGCGGCCGCGTGATCACGGCACGATCGTGCAGGTCGGCTCGGCGCTCGCCGAGCGCAGCATCCCGCTGCAGTCGGCTTACTGCGGGGCCAAGCACGCGATCGTCGGGTTCACCTCCTCGCTGCGATGCGAGCTGCTGCACGAGGGCTCGGACGTGCATGTCACGGTGGTGCAGATGCCCGCGGTGAACACGCCGCAGTTCTCCTGGGTCCGTTCCAGGCTGCCGAGGCAGCCGCAGCCGGTGCCGCCCATCTACCAGCCGGAGCTTGCCGCTCGCGGCATCGCGTACGCGGCGGATCATCCGCGCAGGCGAATGTACTGGGTCGGCGGCACGACCGCGGCCACGCTGATCGCGAACCGGATCGCGCCCGCGCTGCTCGACCGATACCTGGCCAGGACCGGCTTTGACTCCCAGCAGACCGACGAGCCTGCCAGGGCGAGCCGGCCCGACAACCTGTGCGAACCCGCCGACGGTCCCGCCGGGCCGGACTTCGGCGCGCGCGGCGAGTTCTCCGGCCGATCACATGACCGGTCGCCGCAGATGTGGCTCTCCCAGCATGCCGGCCAGGTGACGGCCGGGGTAACCGGAGCGGCCGTGCTCGGCGGCCTCGTCGGCATCGCCCGGCGCGGCCAGTAGCCCGCCCGCACGCTACGGCTTCAGCTCCTCGATCTTGTCCTTGAACAAGGTGGTGGCTATCGTCGCCTTGCGCGGCTGGCCCCGCAGGAACGCTTCCGCGAACTTCTTGGCCTGCTTGTACTCCACCTTGCCGGGCAGCGGCGGCTCGTCGGGGTTGACGTTGACGTCCACGAGTGCCGGACCGTCGTGGCCCAGCGCCTTGCTGATCGCGCCGCGCACGTCCTCGGCCTGCTCCACCTTGATCCCGAGCCCGCCGTTCGCGGTCGCCAAGGAGGCGTAGTCGGCGAACGGCTGCGGGTAGCGCACGCCGTGCTCTGGGTAGCCGAGGACCATCTGCTCCCACAGGATCTGGCCGAGCGAGTTGTTGTTGTTGATCACGATCTTGATTGGCAGCCTGTGCTGCACGGCGGTCAGGAACTCGGCCATCAGCATCGAGAACCCGCCGTCGCCGACGTATCCGATGACCTGCCGCCCGGGCAGGGCATGCTGGATGCCTACCGCGTAGGGCAGGCCGGGTGCCATGCTGGCCAGGTTGCCCGACAGGTAGAACTGCCTGCCGCCCGTGATCGTCCAGTGCCGCGCGGCCCAGGTCGCGATCGTGCCGCTGTCGCAGGTCAGGATCGCGTCGTCGGCGGCCAGCTGATCGAGCACGCCGACCACGTACTGCGGGGCGATGGGGCTCCTGAGCTCGTCCTGCTGACCGGTCATCTGCTCGCGCCACTTGCCCATGGCCCTGACGTACTTATCCAGGAAGGAGGTGTCGGCGCGCTGTTCCGCTACCCCTGTTCCGGGTATTACTCACCGCGGCGCCGATCAGGCGGGTGGCAGGCCTGGTTTGGCGGCCGGCTATCCCGGTAGCTGACCTGAGTCCGGCCCCCGGCTGAGGCCGGCGGGGCGCTTGCCAGGAAGGCAGGTCCGCGGTGAGTACAGGGCCCGCGATCGGCACGGAGTCGCCGGCGAAGGCGGGCCCTCCGGTGGAGACAGTGACCGCGGCGTCCTACGTGATCCCCACCGACGCCCCTGAGTCCGACGGGACGCTCTCCTGGGACTCCACGGGCATGATCATCGTCAGGGTCCTGGCGGACGGCGAGCAGGGACTCGGCTGGAGCTACGGCTCACCGGTCGCGGCCGGGCTCATCCGCGACGCGCTCGCCAGCCTGGTCGCCGGCGCGAACGCCATGGACGTACAGCGCGCGGCGGAGGCGATGACCAGGGCGGTGCGCAACATCGGGCGCGAGGGAATCGCGTCAATCGCCATCTCCGCCGTCGACATCGCGCTCTGGGACCTGAAGGCACGCTTGCTCGGCGTCCCGCTGGCGGCGCTGATCGGCCAGGTCAGGCCGGACGTGCCGATCTACGGCAGCGGCGGCTTCATCTGCTACGACGAGAAGCAGACCCGCGATCAGCTGGCGGGATGGGTGCACGGTGACCGGATCCCGCGCGTGAAGATCAAGGTCGGCGAGTCCTGGGGCGGCAACGAGCGAAGAGACCGTGAGCGCGTCGCCCTGGCCAGGAAGGTGATCGGGCCGGACACCGAGCTGTACGTCGATGCCAACGGCGGATACGGCACCGGCCAGGCGGTGCGAGTGGGCGCGTGGCTGTGCGACTACGGCGTCAGCTGGTTCGAGGAACCCGTGTCGAGCCAGAATCCTGCCGGCCTCGCCGCGATCAGGGAGCAGGTCGCGCCGGATGTGGCGGCCGGCGAGTACAGCTGGACCCTGGCCGACTCGGCGCGCCTGCTCGACGCCGGCGCGGTCGACTGCCTGCAGCTCGCGAGATCGGCGATCAGCTAGGAATCTCCCAGATGCATGTCTCGCGGCTGCTCGCGCACGCGCTCGGATACCTGCGCGACCGGATACTCGAATCGCGTCCGCGCCTCGCCGTGGACCTTGAGCCAGCGGACAGCTGACCGGATCGGGCGATCAGCTCGCTTCCTCGGCGGCGGCCTGCTGCGCGGCGATCGCCAGCTCGACGGTGTCGTACATCGGGATCCGGTCGGCAAGGCCGGTGATCCACAAGGTCCTCGTGTACTGGAACCTCGCGCCGGCGAGCGCCAGCGATCCGCCGAAGTCGACCACCGACAGGTCGAGCACCACCCGGTCGATCCTGGCGCGGGAGTCTGCCAGCAGGTCGTCAAGCTGCCGGCTGGTGACGATGTCCAGGTCGCCGACCATGCCGACTACCAAGGTGCCATCGCTCTCGGAAGCCGAGAGCTCGAACTCTGGCACGCCGTACCCCCAAACCGGATCAGGCCGACCAGGACCGGCACGACGCGTCGACGCCGGAACTACGCCACGACATCGATGCATTAACAGGGACATGCTATGCGCGCCCGGGCTGCGGGGCCAGCGGCCGCCGGCTCAGCCGGTCCGAGCTCGGCTAGCCCGGCCGCGGGCACCGGTCCCACGCCGGAGCGGACCGCGCGCGCTGGACAGGCAGGCCGACCTCGGGTAGCGTTTCGGGCAGTGCTTACGACGCAGGCACACCCGTCTGTCACGGCGTGATGGTGTTGGGTGTGCCTTTTCCCATTTTCGCGGTGGTACTAGCGACTCGCTCGTAGCGCTCAGAACCCCCCGGCTGGCTACCTGGCAGGCATCCGCGGCGTGACATCAGCCCGGACACCGCAAGGAGGCCCCAGGGATGAAGATCGCCCTCGTCGCACGGCATGTCTCAGCTCCGGCCACCGCGTCAGACCTGTACGCCGCGGAGCAGGCCGATCACGTCGCCGGTCTCGGCAAGGCGCTCGCCGCGCAGCGGCACAACGTCGTCATCTACGCCCGCAAGGTCGCGCCCGGAATGCCGGACCGCGAGACGCTCGCTCCCGGCTTGACCGCCCGCTACATCAAGGCAGGACCGCCCGCACCAGTTCCCGCCGACCAGCTTCCCCAGCATGTCGCCGAGATCGCGAGGTACCTCGCGGCGCGCTGGCGGAAGGACACCCCAGACATCGTGCACGCGCACCACTGGACCAGCGGTCTCGCTGCCCTGCTCGCGGCGCGCGAGCAGCCCGTCCCGGTCATCCAGAGCTTCGGCTCGCTGGGCACCGCGGAGGCGCGCTACGGCGTGCCTGGTCCTGGGGCAAGCGCCAGGATCCGGATGGAGGCCTGCATCGCTCGGACAGTCACTGGGGTGCTGGCGGCCGCCTCCGACGAGGTCACTGAGCTGTCGGGGCTCGGGATTCCGGGCGCCAGGGTCAGGGTGGTGCCCTGTGGCGTCGACACGAGCCGCTTCGATCCCGAAGGGCCTGCCGCCAAGCGCAACGGTGAGTTCCGGCTGCTCCATGTCGGCTCCCTCGCCGAGCACAGCGGCCTGGGCACGCTGCTCAAGGCGCTGGCCGGCCTGCCGGGAGCCGAGCTTGTCATCGCGGGCGGACCCGACCAGGACGAGCTTGACTCGAACATCGCATGCAAGAAGCTGGGCAAGTTGGCCGCCGGGCTGGGCGTTGCCGACCGCGTC
>WNGH01008525.1_pt1 | contig 13273 bp, 12 predicted proteins | sample 5400631 | NCBI WGS metagenome assembly WNGH01 (sample SAMN13153373, study PRJNA577476) | soil metagenome | isolation source: 115 cm soil or saprolite under Garry oak tree replicate 1 | place: USA:California | collected 2016-06-15
CGGCCATCACGCGGCCGCGCAGAGCGTCCGGAACGCGGCGCTGAATCAGCGTATTGGTCGCTGCCATTTGCACGGTTGCCGTAAACCCCACCACAAAGATGAACGCCAGGGAAACCCCGAACGCGCGGGATTGGGAAAAGATTGCCAGCGAAGCCCCGCACCCCGCCGACGTCGCCGCAATCCATCCCGCGAGCCCCGAGTAATCGGTGCGTGCGGCAAAATGCAGCGCCCCAAGCACCGCGCCGACCCCCGCGGCGCTCATCAGGAACCCTAATCCTCGAACCCCGCCGTGCAAAATGTTATTGGCGAAGATCGGCAGCAGGACCGAATACGGCAGCACTACCAGACTCAACAACGAGAGCAGCAGCAGCGCCGAACGAATCGGCTGATCCTGCATGGCAAAGCGAAACCCTTCGAGGAAATTCCGCAGCGCCGAGCCTTCCTGCTTGTGGGGCTCTGCCGCGGGAATCCGCATGGCCAGCAGCGCTGCGATGACCGCCAGAAAACTTACACCGTTCAGCAAGAAGCACCAGCCTTCGCCCACCGCGGCGATGGCAAAACCTGCGACCGCGGGACCCACGACGCGCGCGGCATTGAAAATCGAGGAATTCAAAGCGATGGCGTTCATCAGGTCCTCTTTCCCCACCATGTCGTTGAGGAACGCCTGCCGGATGGGAACGTCGAAGGCATTGACGATCCCCGCCAGAAACGCGATGGCGATGATTTCCCAGACCTGGACCACTCCGGTCAATGTCAGCGCTGCCAGCAGGAATGCCAGGACCATCGCGGAGGTTTGTGTCCAGATCACGCCCTTGTGCTTGCTGTAAGAGTCCGCCACGATGCCGCCCACCGGCGCCAAGAGAAAGATGGGGATTTGATTCGCGAATCCGAACACGCCGAGCAGCGCCGCCGAACCGGTCAGCCGGTAGACCAGCCACAATTGCGCTGCCGACTGCATCCACGTCCCGATGAGCGAGGCGAGTTGCCCGGCGAAAAAGAGCCGGAAGTTGCGGTGTTGAAGTGCGCGCCAGCGTGTGGTCAAACGGAACTCCGCTTTGCGAGTGATCGCGCTCTGCGCGCCCTCCGAAGGAGCGCCCCATAGTATCGCCGAAGTGCCGCCAATTCACACACACGGAAGCGCGGGCCAGGAGCATCAAGTTGGCCCCCATTGACAGGCTTCACTGCAAAGAAGGGTCTACTCCTGCGGATTTTCCTGAGGAGGGTCGGGGGCGCCGCCAACGTGGAGATGGCTCAAATCCTTGAGCGTAGATTTGTCTTCTTCGCTCATGCCTCGTGTGAAGTTGGGATCGTTCAGCCGCGCGTTGCGCGCCGATTCCGGCATATTTTGCAGCACGCGCAGTTTCTGCTGGATCACTTGCTTTCGCTCCGGCGGCATCTGTTGCCATTTGGGCATCACTTCGTTGCGGATATGGGCACGCTGCTCGGGAGTCATTCTCGCCCACACTTGTTCGCGGTCGCGCATGTCCATGCGCTGCTGCGGCGTCAGACTGTTCCAGTGTTGCAGGTTCCCCCGCACGCGCTCTTGCTGCTGCGGAGGCAGGCTGTTGAATCTCTGATTGTTCTGGAGAAAGCGTTCCTGCTGCTGCGGAGACATGTCGCGGAGCCGTTCCATCCAGTGAGGGGGCAAGGTGTTTCCGTTGCCCGTGCCATTTGGACGGCCGCCGGAAAACGCTGTTCCGGAGTTGCCATTCCCCGTCGCATTTGATTGCGGGACGTGCGCTCCGTTGCCCGCCTGGCGGTTCGGTGGCCGGTCCTGTTTTGCGGGCTTGTTCGGCTTATTCTGACGATTTTCGCGGGGATTCCCACGAGGCCTATCTTCCCGCTGCTGCCACTGCCTCCCGTCACCCCGCTGCGCATTTATTGGCAAGGCAATCCCCAAAGCTAGCAGAAGTGCCAGCCAGAGCGGCGCGATCTGGGGCCCGTGTGAACTCATTACATGGTGTCCGGCGCCGGATTCGCCTCCGGCTGCTGTTGTTGAGACAGATCGGTGAGCGGTTCAAAGTTTGCAATCACGTCGTAATCCTGCAAAACCGGCAGATCCTTGATCATCCGGAAGTCCGCATCGCTGCCAGCCTGCAGATTGTGATAGGGATAGTCATCTTTGCTCGTCGGCAGCGAAGACATCCACACTGTGAGCGCCAGCAAAAGCATTGCCGCAAATGCCACGCGCGGACTCGGCGTCAGCCAAGCCAGCCAGCCGCGCGATTCCGGCTCGGCGGCAACGCGTGCGCGCACGCGAACATCAAACGCCGCTGAAGGCTCGATTTGCGGCAGCTCCTCGAGCAAGCTCGACACGCTGCGGAACTCCTCGGCGCGCTCCCGGCACAGGGGGCATGTCTTGAGATGCGCCTCTACTTCGCGGCGCTCTCCCGCGTTGCTCCGCCCGTCCAGATAAGCCATCAATTTGGTTTCGATCCGCGTGCAGTTCATGATGCCCTTCTTTCCCCTTTGGTTCGGTTCCTTTGGAATGCCAGTTCCAGTAATCTTTTCCAGTCACGAATGCGGCCGGCGCACCAGCGGCGCCAGTTCAATCCGCAACGTTTCGTACGCCCGGAATAGCAGGGACTTCAGCGCGCTTTCCGAGCACTCCAAAATCCGGGCAATCTCGTCGTAATCCAGCTCGTGGTACTTGTGCAGCAGCACTGCCGCGCGCTGTTTTTCAGGCAGTTTGTTGATCGCCTGACGAATCGTCGCCACGCGGTCCCGGTCCACCAATTGCTGCTCGATACCCGGCTTGCGGTCGGCCACGTCCAGCATCGGCGCTTCGATCTCGTTGGCGTCGCCGGTGCTTACCCGCTGATCCAGTGAAATCTCCAACTGATGGTATCGGCCGTCGCGAACCGCATTCAGCGCCAGATTCGTGGCGATGCGGAACAGCCACGTGGTGAACTTCGCGCTGGCCACATAATCTTTGCGCGCTCGGTACACGCGCAGGAACACTTCCTCCCTCACCATCCGGTACAGGAAATTAACCAGAGGGGTCCGGTATTTCTGGAGGAGAAGCTCGAAGGACCGTGCGTCCCCAGACTTCACGTCCAGCATCAGTTGGACGTCCGACCTGGCCATGGCGCCCACATTCTATCGAACACCGGGCGAGACAAAAAGTTGCAATTGCTTGAAATGTCAGCCGGTTGGAAGGCGCGAGGGCAGAGGGTGTTAGCTATTCGAAGGCGAATAGAAGGCGAAGAGACCTCTCAAACGTTCAGCCAGAAGTGCAACCCCAGCAGAATCAGTCCTCCCAGGAGCACCATCAGCGCCATCCGTGCGCCCGGCTCGCGGTTGACTTCCGGCAGCAGGTCGGCTGCCGCCACGTAAATCGTCACCCCGCCCGACACCGGCAGCGCATATCCCACACTGCCGCGGAGGACATTCATAAGCAGCACCCCCGCCAGCGTCGCCACTCCCAGTGCGACCGAGGCCCACAGCGCCGTTCGCCGGCTCTGCCCGCTGGCCAGCATCAGCGAGGCAACCGTAAAACCTTCGGGCAGTTTGTGCAGAAAAATAGCCACGAAAATCACTCCGCCCAGCCACGTGGACACCAGAAAGCCCGCAGCAATGGCCACGCCGTCGAAAAACGTGTGAATCACAAGCCCCAACAGCGCGGCGGCTCCGGCATGACGGTGCGTCATCTCATCGTGATGGGTTTCTTCGCCGAAATGGAAATGAGGCGCGAGCGTGTGTTCAAACAAATGAACCAGAAAGAACCCTCCCAGGACCAGAAACAGCGCCGGCTCGCCAGCCAGCCGCAACGACTCGGGAAGAATCTCCACGAACGCCGCGGCAAGCATAAAGCCTGCACCCAGCGCCAGGAAGTATTTCAGGAAATGACGCGGCCACTCCCTGCGGACGACGAAGTATCCGCCCAGAACGTTGGCCGACGCCGCCGTCAGCCCCAAGATTATAGCGAGGACCGATCGTGTCTCGCTCGAATGAGCCATTTCGGAAATCCTTCAACCACTGTGCCGGAAAAGGATGACGTCGCCTTCCTGCACGACGTAGTCCTTGCCTTCCAGGCGCATTTTCCCGCGTTCGCGCGCCGCCCCCATGCTCCCCGCATCGAGCAGATCATCGCACCGCACAACCTCTGCGCGAATGAACCCGCGTTCGATGTCGGAATGAATCACGCCCGCCGCTTTTACCGCCGTTGTGCCGCGTCGAATCGTCCAGGCGCGGACTTCCGGATCGCCCGCGGTAAAAAATGATGTCAGCCCGAGGAGCCTGTAGGTGGCATGAATCAGCCGGTCGAGCCCCGACTCTTTGAAGCCGTACGAAGCAACCAACTCGGATGCCTCGGCCTCCTCCAAATCCACCAGCTCTGCTTCGAGCCGCCCGCAGATGGGCACGACACCGGTGTTTGGTTTCGAGCAAAGCGCTCCGAGCTTGTGTCTCTCGACAGCGGTTTCAATCTCCGCAGCCTCGCTGTCGCCAAGATTCAGGACGTACAGCATCGGCCGCTGCGAAAGAAACATGAAGCTGGTAAGCATTTTCATTTCTTCAACGGAAAACTCGAGCTCGCGCAGCGGCGTCTCTTTTTCGATCGCCGCCTTGCACCGCAACAGCAACACTCGCTCGGCCTCCAACGCCAGATCCTTTTTCTTTTTCAGGTCTTTCTCGACGCGCTCCAGCCGCCTGGTAATCTGCTCAAGATCGTTGAGCATCAGCTCGAGGTCCAGGTTGGTCGCGTCGCGCAGCGGATCAATACTCCCCGCCGAGTGGGGCACCGCAGGATTCTCAAACACGCGCAGAACGTGGGCCAAGGCGTCCACTTCCCGCAGCGGCGCCAGCACCGCAGCGTCGCGTGTTCGATCTTTTTGAAGTCCGCCGACGTCTACGTACTGCACCGTCGCATGGGTCACTTTCTTCGGCCGGTACAGGGCGGCCAGTTTATCAACCCGCGGTTCCGGCACTCTTGCCACACCGACGTGCATGGCCGCCTGCGTCGCCTTCGCGTCCAAATGCACTTTGGTCAGGATTTTGAACAGCGTGGTCTTGCCCACCTGCGGCAGTCCGACAATTCCGGTCTGCATGAGCGAGTTATCCTAGGTGCTACAGCGGCTTTTCGCGGACCAGAAGAATCAGCGCAGCGATTCCCGAAAGCAGAACAAACGTTTCGAGCCCAACCGAAACGCGGTGCAGCTTGTCAAATTCGACCCGCAGGGGATTCTCCAAAGGTGTGCGCTCCACCGAACCCATTTCCGTCTTCAGCCGCGCCATCCGCGCACCGACTCCCATTTGCGAAACGAAAGTCAGCAACAGCATCAACACAACGGCCAACGCCGCCGGCGCGACCAACGACGCAAATGTCTTCGCTCGCAGCAGCCGCGCCGCAAGAAATAGCAAGCCCGCGCTGATTCCCAGGAAGTGCATGCGTCCCAGCACCAAGGCCACCAGCGCGCCGGCCTGATCCCGGCTGCCCAGCAGAGAAAACGCCCCGGGCGCCACGATGAAACTCAGGAATACAACGCTCCCCAGCCAGATACTCAACGATAGAAACTCGGCAGTGCGCAGCACGGTTGACATCGGAGATTTCCGTTACAATAGTCGTCGCGGGTTCTACCGGTGTTCTCGGCACCCTCCGGGTGTTGCAGTCGCCGGCTTCACTCGGGCAGGTGGCACAAAAATGGTGGGCGACAAAGGACTTGAACCTTTGACCTCTCCCGTGTGAGGGGAGCGCTCTAACCAACTGAGCTAGTCGCCCACAGGAGCGAGTATTCCAGAAGCCCCGGACTTTTTCAACCCATGCCCACCGCCACCTCCAACGCCATCGCCCAGCTCCAGCAATCCATCGGCCGCGCCATCAAGGGCAAAGACGACGCCATTGAGCTGGCCCTCATCGCGCTCCTCGCCGGTGGGCACATGCTGATCGAAGACGTCCCCGGGGTCGGCAAGACTACTCTCGCGCAGGCGCTCGCGCGCTCGTTCCATTGTTCATTTCAACGCATTCAGTTCACTTCCGACCTGCTGCCGAGCGACGTGATCGGCATCAGCATCTACGACCAAATCCGCCAGGAGTTCGAGTTCAAGCGCGGCCCTATCTTCGCCAACATCGTTTTGGCCGACGAGATCAACCGCACCACGCCGAAGACTCAATCGGCGCTGCTCGAAGCGATGAACGAAGCGCAAGTGACTGTGGACAACCACACGCACGCGCTGCCCCAACCGTTCCTGGTAATGGCCACGCAGAACCCCATCGAGCATCACGGCACTTATCCGCTGCCCGAATCGCAGCTCGACCGTTTCCTGTTGCGCATCCGCATGGGCTATCCCTCGCGCGAAAGCGAGAAGGAAATCCTGCGCAACCACGCGGGCGGCGCTCCCCTCGATGGCGTTCGCCCGGTGATGGAAGCCGCCGACGTTCTGGCGTTGCGCGACACGGTCCGGCGGGTTCGCGTTGAAGATTCGCTCCTGGAATACGCGCTCGCCGTCGTCGAGCGCACGCGCCAGACCGACCAGCTCACTCTGGGAGTCAGCCCGCGCGGCTCGCTGATGCTGCAGTGCGCGGCGCAAGCCCGCGCCTTTGTCCAGGGCCGCGAGTTCTGCCTTCCCGACGACTTCAAGAAGCTCCTCCTTCCCGTCTTTGCGCACCGCGTGGTTGTGAACTCGCGCTTCGTCACAACGCAGAAGAAACCGCAGCACGCCGAAGCGATCCTCACCGAAATCGCCGAGTCGGTGCGCGTCCCACTCTGATGTCCCATCCGCTTCTGGCTCGCTGGTGGAACAGTCTGGATCGTCCCGGCTGGCGCAGTTTCCTTATCGCCATGGCCGCGCTCGCGTTGGCGCTATTGCTCGCGCTTTATTCGGGCGCCGCCGCAGAGTCCGGGAACTTGTGGGTGGCCGGAGCGGCTGCGCTTGCGGCGTTGGCCCTTGCCGGCTGGGTTGCGGTCACGATTGTGCCGGTGCTTGCGCGCCGCACCACGCTGCGCTGGTTTGCTCACCGCATCGAGTACAAAGTGACCCGCGAAGGCTGGCTGTATATCGCGGGCGTTATGACCATCGCCATGGCCGCGCTCAACACCGGCAATAACCTCGTCTTCATGATTCTTTCGAGCCTGCTGGCCGGCTTGTTGGCCTCCGGGGTCCTCTCCACAATTTCGCTCACCGGTGTTGCCCTGCGTCTCGACCTTCCAGAGCACCTGTTTGCTTGCCAGCCGGTAATGGCGCAGCTGGAACTACGCAACGAAAAGCAAACTCTCCCTTCATTTTCTCTGCGCGTTGCCGACGCCGAACCGAAGAAAAAGCTTACTGGCAAAGAACCGTCGATCCTGACCCGGCCGGTCTATTTCCCGCACCTTCCGCGCCACAGCGCCATCGCCCAGAAGGTCGAGCTGATTTTTCCCCGCCGCGGCGTTTATCGCCAGGACGCCTTGCGGATTTCCACACGCTTCCCATTCGGCTTCCTGCAAAAGGCGCGCCGCGTGGACACCGGCCTCGAGGCGATCGTCTACCCGCGCATCGAACCCACCGAAGAGTTTTACGAAGTTCTTCCCCTGTTGAGCGGCGAACTGGAAAGCTTCAGAAAGGGCCGCGGCCACGACCTCTACTCGATTCGCGATCACCAACCCAGCGATGGCGCGCGCTTCGTGGACTGGAAGGCTTCGGCGCGCTCCCGCTCGCTCAAGGTCCGCGAGTTCACCCGCGAAGACGAGCGCCGCGTGGTCCTGGTGCTTGACTCGTTTCTGTACTCGGGCGATGTGCCTGGTTACCTGTCGCCCGGGCAGGCAGCTGAAAAATTTGAGCGCGCGGTAACTCTTTGCGCTTGCCTGGCTTGGCACTTCTATGAAATTGATGCCGTGCTCGCCTGTCGCACCGGAAGCGCGTCCACCCCTCTCGCGCCCGCAGGAGAAACGATCTACGACGTGCTGCGTCACCTTGCGCTTCTAGAATCGCGCCCGCTCGAACGCGGCCACGGCCTTCTCAGCCAGCTTGTCGACGAAACCGATCTCTTCAAGATCATCATCACCAGCCAGCCGCGCGGCTCCATCCCCACGCATCTCTGGAGCTCCTCGTATTTCATCTTTATGCAGTCTCTTTAGTGGTGCTCCCACATCTGGCTGTGCCCGCTGTTTTTTTTTGCCAGTGAATTGCACAGCTCGCTGTGCCAGAATGCTCCGGAAAATGAAGTTCTCCTCCAAACACCTCCATCGTATCCAAGCGCTTCTGCTCGGCTGGTTTCACAAATGCAAGCGCGACCTACCCTGGCGGCGCACACGCGATCCCTATCGCATCTGGCTCTCTGAAATCATGCTGCAGCAGACGCGCGTCACAGCCGTCGTGCCTTTCTACGAAAAATTCATTGCGCGATTTCCCACCGTGGGTTCGCTCGCCGGCGCACGCACCGAGGAAGTGCTGCGCCTGTGGTCCGGCTTGGGCTATTACAGCCGCGCGCGCAATCTCCGCCGCGGGGCAAAAGAAATTGTCGCGCGCCACGGCGGAAAATTTCCTCGCCATTTGGACGCGGCGCTCGCCCTTCCGGGCGTGGGCCGCTATACGGCGTCAGCAGTTCTGAGCATTGCTTACGGGGAACCGCACGCGGTCTTGGATGGCAACGTCGCGCGCGTACTCGCGCGTCTCGATGGAACGCGCGGCGATTTGCACGCGCCTTCGCAGTGGAAGAAGTTCCAGGGCGAAGCGCAAGTTCTCCTCGCGCCCGACGCGCCCGGCGACTGGAACCAAGCCCTGATGGAACTGGGCGCGACGCTCTGTACGCCGCGTTCGCCCCGCTGCACGGAATGTCCCCTGTCGCGTTGGTGCACTGCCCGGCGCCTGGGTCTTACAGAAAAAATTCCCGCAAAACGCGCCGAGCGTCCGGCGGTCAAAATCCAGATTGCCGCCGCAGTGCTTTTGGATCCCCACGGTCACACGTTGTTGGTTAAACCCGGGCGAACGAATTTGAATGGGCGAAGCGGACCTGATCTGGCAGACCTGTTCTCCCGTATGTGGCAGTTCCCCGCAATGCGCGTCCGCCGCAGCCCTCGCGCCCAGTTGGCCGGCTTTTTGAAGAAATCGTTCGGCTCGTTGCAAACAGCCGTGCACATGCTTCATCCCCTGCGAACCGCGCGGCATGCGGTGACGTACCGTGCTCTGACGCTGAGGCCATATCTCCTCAGGGTAGAGCAGCTCCCGCATGCACCCGAGTCGCGGCGCCCGGCTCTAAAGCATCTCGGCAGCCTGCCAGTCTCCAGCGCCACGCGCAAGATCGCCGCCGCCGCGCAAGACTGACCGATTTCCCGTTCAGCGTTATCTGTTTCGCTTGTCTCGCAGATACCCACGGCCTCCGGATGCTAGAATTCCAGTTTGCGTATGAAAGACGCCGCCCCTGCCATCGCGACCTCCTCTGTGGATCGCTACACGCAGATTTCGCTCTATCTCCTTCTGGTGACGGGCGTATTGACTTTGCTCTCGACCGGCAAGGTGGACCTCGTATCGGTCTTGACGGCAGCGGCCGCGCTCCTGGTGAAGGGAGCCCGCTGGTGGCGCGGCTATGGCCCGGAACTATCACATCGCCGCGCGACCCAGCTTGTCATCGCCTACTTCCTGTTTTTTCCTCTGGACCTTTGGATATTTTCGCGGTCGCTGGCCACGGGAGCACCTAATCCGGCGTTATATGCGGCGCTGCTCGCCGCAATTCATCTGCTGCTTTTCGCCATCGGCGTGCGCCTCTATAGCGCCGCCTCGACGCGCGATTACTTTTTTCTCGGTCTTCTCGCCTTCGCTGCGGTCCTTGCCTCGGCAATTCTGACGGTAGATACGGCGTTCCTTATTCTCTTGCTGCTCTTTCTCGGCCTTGCTGTCTCGACCTTCATCGGCGTCGAAATGCACCGGAGCGCCGAAGGCGCGGTTTCGCCTCTTCTCGATGCCGGCAGTCCAGCCGCCCGCCGGCTGCACCGCGCCTTGGCAATCACTTCCGCCGCGGTTGCCGTGTGCGCGCTGACGTTTGGGACGGGGATCTTCCTTCTCTTTCCGCGGCTCGCCGCCGGATATTTTTCCGCCCTGAATTTTCAGCCGTCGCTGATTTCCGGCTTCTCCGATAACGTCGAACTCGGCCAGATCGGTGAAATCAAGAAAAACTCCGCAGTGGTCATGCGTGTCAAAGTCGAAGGTGGGACGCTGCGCAGCGACCGGATTCGCTGGCGCGGCGTTGTGTTGACAACGTTCGACGGCAAGCGTTGGTTTAACTTGCGACCCAGTTCCGAAACCCTCTCCCCCGGAAGCGATGGCTGGTTTTTCCTGGGCGAAGCCGCGCCCGCCTTGCGCTCGAATTCCATTCGCATGGACTACAGAGTGCTGCTCAATCCGGTGGCTTCCGATGCGTTGTTTGTCTCGTCGCAACCCGTCTCCATCCGCGGGAACTTTTCTTCCGCTACCGGTTTAGGTTTCGCCGCGGTCCGCCGGAATTTTCTATTTTCGGACCGCCAGACCAAGGCTCTTTCCAATCCTTTTCACAATTACTCGAATCTGCGCTATGAAGCGAGTTCACTGGTGCCCGCGGTCCGTCCACAGAAGCTCCGCGCTGCCTCTTCCGCGTATTCTCCTGAAATCCGCGACATCTATTTGCAGCTCCCCGCGCTCGACCCTCGCATACGCGCACTGGCGCGCCAGACTACGGTTTCCGCTCCCACGGCCTACGACAAGGCTGCGGCAATCGAATCGTATTTGCAGACTCGCTACGGCTATACCCTTGATCTTTCCGGCACGCCGGGAAAGGATCCACTTTCGTACTTCCTCTTCAATCGCCGCGCCGGACACTGCGAATATTTTGCCGCCGCGATGACCGTGATGCTCCGCTCGCTCGGCATTCCCGCGCGCTACGTCAATGGATTTCTGCCGGGCGAATACAACGACGTCGGCGAAGACTACATCATCCGCGCCAGCGACGCGCATAGCTGGGTCGAGGTCTATTTCCCGGAATACGGCTGGATCACCTTCGATCCCACGCCGCCGTCTCCCGACTCAAAAAGGGGACGCTTCACACGCCTGGCCTACTATTGGGATTGGTTCGAGCTCACCTGGAACGAATGGATCATCAATTACGACTTCGCCCACCAAGTAACGCTGGCGCAAGGCGTCCGCGATACCTCAAAAAGCTGGTCCGAGCGAGCACGGAGTTTTTATTCCCGTTTTCGCGACCGGAGCATTGCGCGAATCTCCACGTGGGAACGATGGGCCAAGCGCTCACCCTACCTTGTGCCGCTGGCCGTCGTTGTGGGGTTCGTGCTGCTTCTCCTTCTGCGGGGACGCGCGCTCGCACGAATGATCTGGATACTCTGGCGCGTACACCTTTCCCCGCCAAAAGACGCATCGCCGCGCCTCGCAACGCTGCAATACGAGCAGCTCCTGCGCCTGCTCGGGCGCCGCGGCTGGAAGAAGTCCATCGCACAAACCCCGCTCGAATTCGTCGCCACGCTCCCGCAGGCGGAACTGGCCACGCCCGTCGGCGAGTTCACGCGCCTTTATCAAGAAGCTCGCTTCGGCAGCCAGCCGAGCGACCCCCAGAAAATGAATTCTCTCCTCGAAAACATTCGCCAATTGCTGCGCGGTGGCTCCGCCAAGCAGCGCTCTTCGGCCTGAAACGCCGCCCCGCGCGCATATGCTAGAATAAGTAGTTTCGAGTTCATCGCAAATGTCCGCAATCGCGCCTAAAGTCGGTTTCGTCAGTCTCGGCTGTCCCAAGAACCTTGTGGATAGCGAGGTCATGATGGGCATTTTGGCGCGTCACGGTTATGCGCTGACCCCGCGCGCCGCCGAAGCTGAAATCCTGGTGGTCAATACGTGCAGCTTCATCGGGCCCGCGCAGCAAGAATCGGTGGACACAATTCTGGAAATGGCCGAATACAAGAAATTCGGCGCCGCGCAGAAGCTCATCGTTGCGGGCTGCTTGGTCGAGCGCTATCGCGAGCAAATTCTCGAGCAGATTCCGGAAGTGGACGCCGTCGTGGGGACCGGCGAAGTCGAACGGATTCTCGAAGCGGTCCAGGGCAGCCTGCGCGTTCTTCCAGCCGAGCCGCCCGCGTTCCTTTACCATGACCTGACGCCGCGCGTCCTCAGCACGCTGCGCCACTCCGCCTACATCAAGATTGCCGAAGGCTGCGACCACCCGTGCAGCTTCTGCATCATCCCGCAGCTTCGCGGAAAATTCCGCAGCCGCCGGTTTGAATCCGTCGTCCGCGAAGCCCAGCAATTGGCGCGCGCTGGTGTCCGCGAGGTGACCCTCATCGGCCAGGACACCACTTCGTATGGCGAGGATCTCAGCCTGCGCGATGGCCTCGCGCTGCTCCTCGACCGCCTCGCGCAAATCGAAGATCTCTTCTGGGTGCGCTTTCTCTATTGCTATCCGAATCGCGTCACGCAGAAATTGCTGGACACCATCGCCGCGCATCCTCGCCTCGTCAAGTACATGGACATGCCGCTGCAGCATGCCAGCCGCAAGGTGCTCACGCGCATGAAGCGCGGTTCGAGCGGCGACGCCTTCCTGAAATTGCTCGAACGCATTCGTGGCACCGACAACGCCTCCAGCTTCGCGCTCGGTCAAAAAGTGGATGCAGAGACCATCGCCGTGCGCCGCGAGCGCCTGATGGCCATCCAAAAGAGAATCTCCCGGCAGAAACTCCGCCAGCGTGTTGGCAAGAGGGTTTCCGCGCTCGTCGAAGGCCCCTCGAAAGAAAATGAACTGGTCTGGGAGGCGCGCCTCGAGGGTATGGCTCCTGAAATTGACGGCAGACTCTTCCTCACAGATATTGAAACCCAATCGGGCGAGACTGCGCGTCCCGGCGACCTCGCCCGAGTGGAAATCACCAAAGCCGATGCCTACGACCTCATTGGCCGCGTCATCGAAATTCTCCAACGCCGCCCGAGCGTATCAGCCGATCCCGCCAACGTCTCTTCCGCCACTTCAGCGGCCGCACCTGCATTCCCGGCCGCGCCCGTCCAGCGCATCTCCACCGGTGCACCCCTACGCATCCTGAGTTAAGATTGCTGCCCTGATTCTTTCACCGGGGGCACGAATCACGCATCCATGACGCACCACTGCCCAATCTGCAAAGCCTCGACGGACTCCGCCAAGCATCCCGACTTCCCTTTTTGCAGCGAGCGCTGCCGCCTGCTGGACCTCGGCAACTGGGCCGCCGAACGCTACGTCGTTTCCGAGCCTGTCGTTGACGAACCTTCTCCCGAAAAACCGGACCCGAATGAGACCGAACACTGACGCTGCGGCGCCTCCCGCTGCCCCCAAACCGCGCTTCGCTCTATTTCTCGC
>WNGH01030508.1_pt1 | contig 13271 bp, 11 predicted proteins | sample 5400631 | NCBI WGS metagenome assembly WNGH01 (sample SAMN13153373, study PRJNA577476) | soil metagenome | isolation source: 115 cm soil or saprolite under Garry oak tree replicate 1 | place: USA:California | collected 2016-06-15
CGTCGATCTGTTGGAAAGTCGCGTTCCTGGTCTCGAAGTTCTTCGCTTGCCCGGCGAGACTTATAGCCTGCGGATTCGAGTCGCACGCAGCAGCGGGCGGAACCCCACGGACCAGAACCCCACGGACGACGAACCGCTGCTCGTGATCGACGACGTGCCGGTCCCCCGCGGATCCCTCAGCGCCACACTCGCCGGCCTCGCGGTGCGAGACGTCGCTCGGATCGATGTCCTGAAGGATGCCGCGTCGACGAGTATCTACGGCTTCCGCGGCGCCGGCGGGGTGATCATCATCACGACCAAGCGGGGCCCGTAGCCTAAATTCCATTCGTCCTGGATCAGCATTGCCCAAGTTTTCAGCGTGAGCTGGAGTAGCGTATGCGAGAGATCATGGATCGCAGAGGTTTTCTCCGGGCCGCTCTTGCAACGTCCGCCGGACCTTTTCTGTTTCAGAATTCCTCGATGTTCGAGCGGGAAGCAAGTCGCTCGGCGGAGCACGCAGGCGGTTTCGAGACTGTTGGGCTGTACGCCTCCCTTCCGACCGATCCGCCGCCGAAGGACCCCAGAGTCTATGACTTCTTCAAAGCCTGCGGCTATAACTACCTGGAATTCTGCGAAGCCGGATTTCGCTCTCGCCCTGACCTGTTGCCAGAATACTACAAAGACATGTCAAGCGCGATCACGTTGGCGCATGACAAGGGGTTCCGCGTGGGGATCGTCCTGCTCGCCGGTATGGAGCAGTGGACGGGGCCTGACAGTACGTTGGGCGCTAACTTTCCCGGGGTTTTCAGCCCGCGCGACAAGACCAAACTGACCGAGCGTTTCGCGCATCTGCGGCACGCCGTGTCCCAACTGCGGGGCGCCGACGTATTTGTCTTCCTTCCCGGAGATCCGGGTGGAGACCCCGAAGGCAACAGCACGCTGGAAGACTGCGTGTCGTTCTGTCGCCGGGTGCAGGAAATCGTAAAGCAGGAAGCGTCTGCAGCAACGTTCATCGTGAATCTCTGGAGCATAGCCCAGTGGGAAGGCTTTCCATCGCCATCCAGCCTGCGCTTTTGGGAGCAAGAGGTCAAACTGTCGCGCGCTGCCGTGGCGGCACCCGGGCTGCTTGGGCCCAGGAGTGGCGTGTCTTTCCCTCTCCATAACTACTACCGGTCGCTTGCCCTGAGCCGTTACTCGCGAGCGGGGCTGAAGCCAGAGCTCTATCCCGCTGCACAAGATATTGAGACGCTGCGAAAGCGAGGAGTCGGCCCACTGCTTGGCTGGCCGTATTTCCTGGTGGACGAAGCCGACGACGGCTTCCTGAAGCCCAACAACCACGAATCCGGTGGGCAATCCTCCTGCGAGACGCGCTACATCCGGGCTCTCGTCGATTGCGGTCTCAGGCTCGGCCTGGACGGTCTGGTCGCCAATGCGATCTTTCGAGAGGCTGAGTCCCTCAACATCTACGCATTCGGACAGATGTGTCGCTCGGCTGAGCTGACGCCGGAGCGCTTGCCTATCCGTGCGAGTGGCGCTGGACCTGCTCGCTCAGGTCAAGCCCCGTGTTCAGCCGGCAATTCCGCTCTTGGAGCCTCCAGCCATTTACCTGGGCCGACTGAAGAAGCGTTTGGAGGCCATCGCTGCCGGGAATGTCGGCGGCACCTCAGGCTAGGCGCTGCCGCCTCCGGAGCGGAAGCTAGACGCATACCTCACGTGTCGCGCTCTCCTTCGCCGGGGACGGTGTGGGTACGGTCGGTCGGGTGCGATTCGGGCCCGTTTCGGGGTTTTCGTCCGGATTTTCTGCTCGCCAACCGCTTAGGTTTCTGCGCCCGAGCACGCGGGCGAGCCCGTTCCCTGTCAACGGGTCGCAGGTCCGAGTCCTGCCTCGGGAGCTCCGGAGGTCACCCCCCGCCCGTCGTCACCTTGATCAATGGAAAGGTCCCGCACCCCGGTGCGGTCTAGTGCTCGAGCGCGGGGCTGCCGCGCGGTACCAGGCGGGCGTGTCTTCCCCTACAGCGCGATCGTCACCAGGTGCGCGCCGGCACCGAGGACAGTGGCAAGGCCGTGTTGGATCGTTCCCGGAGCGCCTACGAAGTCGAGCAGGATCTGCCGCTCTTCGCTCGTGAAGAAGATAGGCCTGCCGAGGGGCGTAATCGTGGGTCCCGCGGTATCCGGTACGACGCTCCCTCCCACCTTCGCAAGCGGCTCGCCGTTGACCGAAACGATTTCATCCCACGACCTAAAGGTGTTGAACCAACCGACCGAGCCCTTCAGCTCGGCGCTCAGGGCGGCGTGCCGGACCGAGAGATCCAGGTCGTCACTGTAGGTGTCCACGCCCAGTACCGCCGCATGGTGCAGCACCGCATGCAAGTCCGCAGCGGAAGCGTCGAGCTGCAGCGTGGCGACCCGGGTGTTGAACGCAGAGCCGGGCGCTCCACTCACCTGAAAATCCAGGCGCTGCTGCCCGCCGCTCACAAAGCCGGTCGCGCCCGCCACCCCCTGCGCGTCCGTCGCGTTGTGACTGATGGTGTAGGCGACGAGCGGGGCGCCGCCACTCGGGCCCGTTGCCACGCCGCGCACTGCGGTCGTACCGGGCGTGCTGGCGTCGAACAGGTCGAGTTGCCCGACGGCCGTCGCTGGACACGCGATCGGCCCGTCCGGCGCGCGCTGGTACAACACGAACCGGACCCCGGTCGCCGGGGCCCCGGAGTCGCCGGTCACCGCGTAGCGCTGGGCGGCGCAGCTCCAGGCGAGGGTCTTCCCGATCAACGAATCCGGCACGAGCGGCGCGCCTAACGCCGGCGCAGGCAATGGCCCCCCGAGGCTAAAGAGGCCGAGCGATTGAACGAGCGGCGACGCGAAGACGGTGTCGACCAGGGCGAGGCTCGAGCGGAGCTCGCTCAGGTCGGCGAGCGGGGCGGTCGCGTCCCCGCAGCCCGGGGCAGCGAGCACCAGGACTAACCAGCTGATCGGTCTCATGAGGGTCGGTCCTTCATCCTGCTCTACCCCGCCTGCCTCGACGGCGTCACAAACGTCGCCCTCCCTGCGACAGGCTTCGCGAAACACTTTAGAGGCCTGCGAATCGACTCTCCGTCACTGCTGCGTCTCCGCCTCATTGTGTCAGAGATGGCGGAATGTTAGCCGCATGACTGACGTTCGTCGTCTTCCGCTGCAGCCTAGGCCTCGTGAGCTATCACCGCAAGGGTCGGATCCGGCTCAATCGAGGCGCTCTGCGGTCGCATCTCGACGCCATCGTGGCAAAGCGGGAGGGAGCGGGGGGTTAGGGGCTGCCTCCAGACACGCCCCGAAACAGCTTCCCCACCTCCGGCTTCACGACCTTGCCGAGCGCGTTCCGGGGGAGGGCGTCCACGACTGAAAGAGCGCGCGGCACCTTGTACGGCGCGAGGCGCTGCTTCGCCCACGCCTGGAGCTCGGGCAGGGTGAGCTGGGACCCGGGCACGAGCTCCACCGCGGCGCACACGCGCTCGCCCCACTCCGCGTCCTCGACCCCCACGACGGCGCACTCGGCCACGGCGGCGTGCGTGCGCAGCACTTCTTCGATCTCGAGCGCCGAGATCTTGTAGCCGCCCGTCTTGATGATGTCCACGCTCGAGCGGCCCAGGATGCGGTACGAGCCGTTCTCGAGCACCGCCACGTCCCCGGTGCGGAACCAGCCGCTCCGGAACGCGGTGGCCGTCGCGTCAGGGCGCCGCCAATACTCGAGGAACACGCCGGACCCGCGGACTTCGAGCTCCCCCGGAGTGCCCGGACCGACGGGCGTCCCGTCCGCATCCACCAACCGCACCTCGACACCCGGCAGCGACGTGCCCACGAACCCTGGCCGACGCTCGCCGATGAGCGGGTTCGAAAGCGCCATGGCGAATTCGGTCATACCGTAGCGCTCGAGCAGCGTGTGGCCGCTGATCTCCCGCCACCGCTCGAGCGTCCGTACGGGCAGGGCGGCCGACCCCGAGACCATGAGGCGCATCCGGCCGCACCCCGCCGACCACTCGCGTCGCCGCTCGGGCGGGGCCGCGTCCCACGCGGCGATCAACTTGTGGTAGATGGTCGGGACCGCCATGAACAGCGTCAGGTCGCCGCGCGCGATGCGCCGCCACGTCTCACCCGCGTCGAACTTCGGGAGCATGTCGCAACGGGCTCCGCTCCACAGCGCGCAGCTGAGCACGTTCACGATGCCGTGCACGTGATGGAGCGGCAGGACGAGGAGAATGCGGTCGTCCGCCCGCCACTCCCACGCGGCCACGAGCGACGTCACCTGGGCACACAGGTTGGCGTGGGTGCTCACGACGCCCTTGGGCTTCCCCGTGGTCCCGCTCGTGTACAGGATCATGGCCCGGCGTGCCGCACCAACCTCTGGGAGCGCCGAGCGGCCGTGGGCGGCGAGCGCCTCCGTGGTGGTCAGGCGGCGGACAGCGGCGGGCGCCCGTACGGTCTCGAGGCGCGGCGCGAGCTCGGCGTCGGCGACGAGGATCTCGACGTCGGCATCCTGGATCACGTACTCGAGCTCTGGTGGCGGGTGTGATGTGGCGAGGGGAACGGCCACCCCGCCCGCGCGCCAGATCCCCCACTGCGTCGCCACATAGTGCCAGCCCGGCGACACGAGGAACGCGACCCGCGCCTCACGCAGATCGTCACGCGGACCGAGCAGACATGCCGCGACGCGGGCGGACGCATCGAGCAGATCCCGATAGGTGAAGCTGCCCTCCGCCGCCGTGAGCGCGGTGCGTTCGGCGTGGCTGTGCGCGCGGGCGACGAGCACGGACTCCGCTGGTCAGTCGTCGATGGCCTGCTGGTGCGTCTCGCGCGTCAGCCAGACCGACACGACTGTGATGAGGACGAGTGCCACCATGTACAGCGACACGGGCCAGGACTTGCCGCCGGTGCGGGCCAGCAGCGCGGTCGCGATGAGCGGCGACAGCCCCCCCGAGAAGACCGATCCGAGCTGCGAGGCGAGCGAGGCCCCGCTATAGCGCACCCGTGTGGGGAACAGCTCCGCGAAGAAGCTCGACTGCGTCGCGTACATCGCGTCGTGCCCGAGCGTGACCGCGAGGACGAGCGCGACCCACATCAGCGCCGGCCGTCCGGTTTCGAGCAGCCAGAAGAACGGAAACGCGAGGAGGCCACCTGCCACCGCACCCAGGAGATAAACGGGCCGCCGGCCAAGGCGATCCGAGACGGCGCCCCACGCCGGTACGGTGAACAGACTGCATGCCGAGGCGACGAGCAGGCCGTTCAGGGCGATGTTTCTGTCCAGCTTCAGCTGGGTCGCGACATAGGTCAACGAGAACGTCGTGAAGATGTAGAACAGGCCGTTCTCGGCGAGGCGCGCGCCCGTGGCGAGCAGCATGGGCCTCGCGTGCCGGCGGAGCACTTCGATCACGGGCATGCCCGCCTCGGCCTTGCGGCGCTTCAGCCGCTCGAACACCGGCGACTCGGCCACGCGGAGGCGGATCCACAGCCCGACGGCCAGGAGGATGAAGCTCAAGAGGAACGGCACCCGCCACCCCCACGCCAGGAACGTCGCCTCCGGGGCGCCCGAGAAGTGGCGAAACGCCAGCGTCGAGAGCAACAGGCCGATCGCCACACCCATCTGGGGCCAGCTGCCGTAGAAGCCGCGAGCGTGGGCCGGCGCGTGCTCGACCGTCAGCAGCACCGCCCCGCCCCATTCCCCGCCGATCCCGAGCCCCTGGAAGAGCCGCAGGGCCACGAGCGCGATCGGCGCCCAGATCCCGATTTTCGCGTAGGTGGGCAACAGCCCGATCGCCGTCGTCGCCAGCCCCATGATCAGGAGCGTCAGGTACAGCATCGTCTTGCGGCCGAGCTTGTCGCCGTAATGGCCGAACACGATGCCGCCGATGGGCCGCGCCGCGAAACCCACCGCGTAGGTCGCAAACGCGGCCATGGTGCCGGCGAGCGGCGCGAAGGTCGGAAAGAAGAGCTTGTTGAAGACGAGCGCGGCGGCGGTGCCGTAGAGGAAGAAGTCGTACCACTCGATGGATGTGCCGATGAGGCTGGCGGCGGCGACCTTGACGATTTCCGAGCGGCTTGCCAGATCGCTGTCGCGTGGGGCAACAGGGGCGGCCATGATGCCTCCGTCGAAGGCGGGGACTGATGCCAATGGCCAATAGCATGGCGCACCGGTAAGGGGATGGCAACCGAACGAGTCAGGATGCGGTGAAGACCAGCTCCGTCGTGATCGCGCACGCGCTCCGCGGTGTCACGCTGCGCGGCCGGCGCTATGAGGCGCAGCCGCACGTGAATCCGGCGGATCACGAGAACGTGGTCATCGGGCCAGTCGCAGGTCCGTACACACCTTCAAGGCCCATGCAACCGTAGCCGATGGCAGAAACCGCGAGATTGCTTTTGCCCAGTGTCCGGGTCTTTATAGCGACCCTCACTTTGTGGTGTCTAGGAGACCAGAGACGTAACGCATCGATGTGTGGCGCCTAACGCGCTTGTTAGCGCCGCTGCCACATTCTCAGGACGATCGGCTCACCGCAACGTAAGCCCCTAAGCCGATCAAGACTGCGCCAGACGCCTGTTGCTGGCGCTGGCGCCAGCGCGGATTGGCGCGGAGCTTCCGCTGCAGAGGCGTCGCGGCGAACACGACAGCTACATCAGCCGTCGTGTTTAGCCCCACAGAGATCGCACCGAGGAGAAGAAACTGGGGGATGAGCGGCGCTGCCGGATCCACGAACTGTGGGATGAACGCGAGAAAGAATAGAGCGGTCTTCGGATTCAAGACCTCCGTGAAGACACCCTGCCAGTAAGGGTGAGCAGCTCGCCGGGCGCGGGGAAGATCGACCTCAGTCTCGTAAGCAGTCCGCAGGGTCCGGAGCCCAAGGACGATTAGATATGCCGCGCCGAGGTACTTGACGACGAGGAACGCGTTGGCTGAATGCATGAGGACGACGGAGAGACCAAGCCCCGCTGCCACGACATGAACGAGACCGCCGACCGCTGTGCCGAGTGCGGAGTCGAGTCCTTCCTTGCGGCCGCCTCGGAGCGTGCGTGCCAGCACATAGAGCATGCCCGGACCAGGGGAAACCGCAAGAAGCGTTGCTGCCGAGAGGTATAGCGCGAAGTGGACCGCGTTGGGCATGAGCGGCTCCGAGGTGGACGACAACGCTAAGAGGGAACGAGGATGTCGAATAATCTAACGGCAGCAGCGGCCTAACCATGTTTCGACAGCTCCGTGCCAAGTAGCTATGGGAACGGGCTGACGGCGTTGAGCGCACGCAGTTGCTGCTCCGCGCGTTGCGCTAGGTCCGACAGGCTCCCCGGCGCGAGCCTCGCGACACTTAGTACCGTTTTGAAGTCAGCGATCGCACGGGCGGTGTCACGCTGTTGCTCGTGGGCAAGTCCTCTATTGTAATAAGCCCCGGCGTCCTTGGAGTTGTGGGCGATGAGGGTGTCGTAATCCGCGATGGCTCGATCCCATTGCCCCTCTTCCGCGTAAACATGTGCTCTGTTGTAGTAGGCGTCCGGGTATCCCGGCCGGTGAGCTATCGCCAAGCCGTAGTCGGCGATCTCTCGCTCGATTAGGCCCTTCGCTCCCAAGGCGATTGCGCGATTGTAGTAAGCCATAGCCAGGTCGGGCTGACGGGCAATGGCAGAGTCGTAGTCCGCAATGGCCCGATCGATAAGCCCTTTCTTCCGGTACGCAATTCCGCGGTTGATGTACGCGAGGACGAGCGTGGGGTCGTGCGCCAGTGCCGAGTCGTCGTCCGCAATCTCGCGGTCTACGAGCCCCTTCGCCTCGTAGGCCAAGGCCCGGTTGTAGTACGCCTCGACGAACGTTCCCTTTCGTGCGATTGCTGAGTCGTAATAACTGATCGCGCGGTCAACGTCGCCGCGGCTCTGAAGCTCGACGGCGCGATCGTAATAACGCTCCGCAGGCCCTGCGAGCCACCCTGACAAAGCGGAGACAACCACGATCCCAGCGATGAGGACGCCACAGAGGAGCCCAGTCGCGGCGGCGGCCCAGGTCGACGGCGTGGTCGCCCCCTCCGCCCGTCGGGCCGCAAGGGCAGCACCCTGCAACCACTCGGTGATCCCCCATATGGCCCACGCTGCGAGCATCGGTATTACGGCATGCGGGAACGATTTTGGGATGGGGAGCCAGAGCGCTAGACCGATGAGCGCAGCGGTCGCAGCAAACCCGAGGACGATCGCCATGCGGGCACCCTTCCGATTGCCGAGGCGCACGTAGTTTAGGGCGATGAGGACCGCGCCCCCGAGGGGCGTACCTAGGAAGGCAGCCATTCCCACTTGCCGGGGCGTGTACAGCTTCACGGCCTCGGTCACGCGGCTGGTCATCACGTACCATCATGCATGCGAGTGCCAGTGTTGCACTTCAAGGTTGATATCAAACGCTTGGCACCGGTGCCGGCTCGCGTACCACGCGAGCGCAAAGCTCGCCGACACTAGTGGAATCCCGAAGGCGAGTCGCTTAGCCCGTGCAAGTCCTCCTACTCCTCGCACCAGCCTCAAGAGGTGCCAGTAATCGCGATTTTGAAGGCAACGATTGCTAGGACGCAGGCACCTACAGCGTAGATCACCGAGTCGAGTGAGTCCTCTAATGCTTGATTCTTACTGAGATCTCCGATGAGGATGGCCGCGGAAAGGAAGAGCATCGGCGCCAGGATGCCGAAGAAAATCCGTTTCCCCGAGGTGTACGTCGTCATGACGGAGATCCTGTCCCGGCCTAACCGACCGCGCTTAACTTGCGGGCGGCCCGCCTGCCGGCGCAAGTGTGTTCGACGCTGACCAGATCGAAGCGCTGTTGGGACCTAGAAGGCGACCGAGACCTTTAGTCCTAGGGCATCCAGTTGCGGTTCCAGGCTCAGGCGGAGATGACTGACCGGCACTGGACGCCACCGGTCGGACTTGATCAGCGCACCGACGACGCCGCCGAGGAGGAACCCATCCGCGGCGCCGAGTGCAACGCCGCATGCAGTATTGCACGTCAAAGACCAACCCCAACCCCCATCGGCGGAATGTTGCCCCCAGCCGATTACGCCTCCAATGAGCGCACCTGCGAGCGACCCTATCCCGGCGCCTGCCCAGAAGTGTGTCCTGCTGCCATCTGCGACCCACACTTGGGTGACGTAAGCCGTGGGAATAGCCACCTCGGCGTCGGTCGACTGGGCGCGCATCCGGAGGGTGTCGCCGTCGAGGGCGACGTTCGTCCCGAAAGTGACCAAGAGCCACATCCACAAGGGAAAGCGTGACATGAAAGCCTCGGCGTTGACATTGGGTAGACGTTAGCCCGACGGAGTCAAGACCCCGTCAAGTCGCCGGCTGTGCAGCACTTGGCGCACGCGTGCGAGAGAGTGCGGGTCCGGGGAGCCGGTGCGCTCACGCCTTCCGGGATGCGAAGCGGAGACTGCACGGTGGTCCAAGCGCAAGAGGGCGCACGGCGTCGTAGGGGCCGCGAGTGCCAGTGTTGCACTTCAAGGTGATATCAAACGGCATGCGCAGAGACCAGGTCGGGTCAGAGCCCGACCACGACCGAGATCGGAACCGCCCAACCCACGAAGCGAGTGGTTCGAAGGTTGAGGTAGCGGGCTTCCAGAGCTGCGTGCGACGACAGCCGGAGTCCGAGTCCCGCGTCCAGGCCGAGGACCCGGGAGTGGGGCTGGTCCGCAGGCCCAACCGGACCATAAGCGCCGAGCCCGAGGGTGACGTAGAGCGGCACCGCGCGGTTGAAGCGGCTGCTGCCGAGCACCCGGGCGTGCCAGACCGGGGACGCAGGGGACGCGGGAGAGCAGGCGGCCGGGACCCCCAGCAGACAGGCTTGATCAACGGGCGTTAACGTGTGGAAGCCGAACTCGACCGCCAGCTGGCGAGTGGGCGTCGTGGCGAGCGTAATCTGGGCCGCGCCCATCAGCCCCACGCCGGACTCGCCCCGCGTGCCTTCAAACGCGAGGACGCCCAACGCGCCCGCCACGCGAGGTGGGCCAAACTGGGCCGGAGCGGGCACGCTGGCGGCCATGAGCAATACTGCGGTCCATAGCGGTGTCGACGGGTTGACTCGGAGCCTCATAGAAGGTGTCGCGGGCCGTCTAACTGATCGCGCTTTAGTTGGTATGATTGGTATGAAGCAGTAGCTGGACCTCCACGCGACGGGGCGCACACCGGGAGGCCAGCTACCAACGGATACGATAGGGCTTCATCAGCACAAGTGCGAGAGCCAGCTGTTTGTGGGGCACGCGGACGGGAGGATCACCGAGCAGCGGATCGTGAGCAGTCGACAGCGGCTCACGGCGGGCTGCGACACCGGCCGCGGGCGCGCCGCGCGATCCTCGCGGAAGCGACGCCGAGAACCGGACGCAGCCGCCACAGATGTTTCCCTCGAGGTCGCCCACCCGGCCGACGATTCGACGCGGGTCGCCACGCACAAACATTCCTAGAATCCGAGCTCGAGCCAGGGAGCCCGATCAAGCCCTGCGTTCCCTGCTGACGTCGTTTGACTTTCCGGCTGTCTGCCCGGAAGTTCTCACCCGACGGCCCATGTCCACGTTCTTCGAGCGGGTGCGTGCCGCTCTTGCGCAGAAGGGCTACCAGGTCGACCGCGTGCTGGGGAGCGGAGGCATGGGCATCGTCGTTCTCGCCCACCAGACCAGCCTCAAGCGCCTCGTGGCGGTGAAGGTGATCCGGCCCGAGCTGCACACGGCCGCGGCCACCCTGAGGTTTACCGGGGAGGCCCAGACGCTCGCCCGTTTCGCCCACGCGCACATCGTCCAGGTCCACGAAGCGGACCAGGCCGATGGGCTTCCATACTACACCATGCAGTACCTCGACGGTGAAACCTTGGCCGACCGGCTGCCTGCCGGTCCCATGCCGCGCAAACAAGTGCTCAAGCTCGGGCGGGATCTGCTCGATGCGCTCGAGCATGCGCACGCGCATGGCGTCGTGCATCGCGATGTGAAGCCCGCCAACGTGTTCTGGGACGGCGAGGGCGCCGTACTCGTGGACTTCGGGATCGCGAAGCGCGTGCCCCTCGCCGGCCAGGGGTCGGAAGAATCCCTCACCGAGCCGGGCGCGCGCGCGGGCACGCGGGCCTACATGTCCCCGGAGCAGCTCTCCGGCGCCGAAGCGTCTCCCGCCAGCGATCTGTACGCGGCGGCGCTGGTCATCTACGAAGCCTACACGGCGCGTCACTGGCTCGAGGCGCAGAGTGCGGGGCGGCGGCTGTGGGCGGGGGTGCCGTGGCTCGTCCGCCGCGTGCTGCGACGCGCCCTCGCCTGGAAACCCGAAGACCGCTGGCCCGACGCGGCGACGTTCAAGCGGAGGTTCTGGAGCACGCGCGTCCGGCAATACCCGCTCCGCACCCTGGGGCTCGCGGCGGCCACGCTGGTCGCGGGCGCGGGCGTCACCAGCCGTGTGATCAACGAGGCCTGGCCGTTTCACCGCGCCGGCGGCTTGCGACTCGTCGTTTCGCCGTTCGAGAACGTGTGCACGGTCGCCGGGCGTGCCGGCGATCGCGTGGCGCGGGGCCTCGTGCGCGACCTGCAGGGATACGTGGACTTCTCGGTGGCCGGTCCGGCGGAGCCGCCCTGGCTTACCACGCGCTCGACCGTGCTGGTGCGGGGATCGGTGTGCGCGCGCGGGGATTCGGTTCGCGCCGAGGTCGACGTGGGGGCGGCGGTGGGCGGTTCGGACCCGGCAATCTTCGCCCGCGGCGACACGGGCCATCTGGACCTCCTGGCCGACACGCTGGCGTACGGCATCGTGCGCGAGATCTGGAATCGCGAGAACCCGTTCGATGCGGTGCTGCCGATCAAGGCACTCCCTCGGACCGCCCGGGGGCTCGCCGCGTGGCTTGCCGCGGAGCGGCTCCTCGCCCAGGCACGGTGGGGAGAGGCGGACCGGGCGTACGACGTCGCCGAGGCGATCGACTCGACGTGCTGGCTCTGCCCGTGGCGCCACGCCCAGGTGGACAAGTGGCTCGGGCGTCCGGCGGACGAAGCCCGGGCGGCACGCTACTTGAGTCACATCGATTCCTTCCCGCCCCACTATCAGGACCTGATCCGCGCGTCGCGCCAGCCGCTGGTGCAGTCGCTCGCGACCCTCAAGCGGGTTGTGCGGGAACGGCCCGGTTTCCTCCCTGCGCTCTTCATGCTGGCCGACGAGACGTATCATCGCGGCCCGTTGATCGGGCACGGGTTGCGGGACGGGATCGAGGCCTTCGACGCCGTCGTGCGCGTGCGACCGGACTTCCTGCCGGCGTGGGAGCATTTGACCTGGGCCCTGACGGCCGACGGCAGGGAGACCGGCGCCCGGGCGGCGTACCAGCGGCTCGAGCAGTCCGGTCCACCCCACGACGCCTTCTCGCAGGAAGTCCGGGCGCTCCTGTGGCTCGGGTTGACGTGCCGCTTCGACGGCCGCATCGCCTGCGGTCACGCGCTGGATGTCGCACTCGCGCAGACCGGCGCCAGCCAGTACCCCGATCTCGCGGCCGGGCCCCGCTACCTGATGACGTTCGACGCGCCAGCCGGTGCCGTCGCATTCGGGCGGCGTTTTGCGGCGCGCGACGACGCGCCCGCGCTCGTCGAGTCCGGACTCGTGGCCGAGCTTTCCGGCTATCTGGCGTTGGGGCTGGTCGACTCGGCGCGAGCCGCCGCGCAGGCGCTGCACGGACTGGGAGGGGCCGAGCTCACAGTCCTCCCCGCTGAGCTCGACGCGGCGCTGCTCCTCCTCGACCCGCGGCAGGTTGCTGGGCCGACGCGCTGGGCGGACGTCGCTCGCGGCCTCGTCGCGCACACCCGCTCCGGCGTCAGCACGGCCGCGACGCGACGTCGGGCCGCGTGGATGCTGCTCCTGCTCGGCCGGCGCTGGGGCGCGCTGCCCGATTCCGATACGTACGCTGCCCGATTCCGATACGTACATGCGAGTGCTCCAGGGCGAGCCGGGACGGCGTCCCTTGGCGAGCCTGCTCGAGGCCGATGCACTGGCGCGCCGGGGCGGGGCAGCGGCGGCGCTCCGGCTGACGGACTCGCTGACGCCGTTGCAGGCCGACAGCCTCGGCGACCCCGAACTGGTGGATCCGTTCTTCCGCACGGTGCTGCATCTGTTCCGCGCCGATTGGGCCGAGGCCCGCCACGACGTGGACGGTGCGGAGCGGGACCTCGAGTGGTACGAGAACAACGACGTCGCCGGGCGGCCGAGCGGACCGCCGCAGGTCGGCGACCTGGACTGGGGCTTCGGCACGCTCGCCCGATCCCGGCTCGCCGGCCTGCTGGACGCAGCGGGCGATGAGCGTGCCT
>WNGH01010026.1_pt1 | contig 13270 bp, 10 predicted proteins | sample 5400631 | NCBI WGS metagenome assembly WNGH01 (sample SAMN13153373, study PRJNA577476) | soil metagenome | isolation source: 115 cm soil or saprolite under Garry oak tree replicate 1 | place: USA:California | collected 2016-06-15
CCGGACCGCAGTTCAGGGACGTGCAGGACGACGGCAGCGTCGAGGCGAGCTACTACACCTGGGTGGATTGGTTCGACAGCTTCGGCCTCGGCAAGAACGTGCCGATCGCCTCGGGGAACATGAGCGACGCGTACTTCGCTCTGGTCGAGGGCAAATGGGTCACGTTGCGCGTTCCGTATCCGATGGGCTTCTACGCCAAGTGGTCCGAAGGGCGTATCGATGATCCGAACGCCGGTTGGAAGGGCAGGTCGCTGTGGGCGACGTACTCCACCCGGGCGGTGTTCCACGTCGAGGGCGGCAAGGAAAACCGGCCCCGGGTCGTGAAGTTCCAGCTCCGCCCCGATCCGCTCGTGAACTGACGGCGGCTCGAACTCATTGCGAACCGTACGTCGAGCCGCGCTCGACACGCTTGTCCTCGCGGCAGCGTTGCTGCTCTGCTTCGCCTCGGCAAGCGCCGAGCCGCGCTTCTCTTTCGCGAAGACCCCGGGGAAGTTGCCCAAAGACGTAGTGCCCAGGCACTACGCGCTGCGCATCGTTCCTGCGACGACTTATGACCGCTTCGACGCCGAGGCGGTCATAGACATCGAAGTCGCCCGACCCGTGCGGGCGATCGTCGTCAATGCGGCCGAGTTGACTTTCAAGTCGGTGAGGCTGCGTGCGAGCACGGGAGACGAAGCGAGCCTCACGCCCAGCCTCGATCCGCAGCGCGAAACGGCGACGCTGGCGCCTGCGACCGCACCGATCGCGCCCGGCAGCTACCGGCTCGACATCGACTACTCGGGGAAAATCGGCAAGCATCCCCAGGGGCTGTACCAGATGGCGTACAAGGAGCGCGACCAAGGGCGGCTCGTGGAGAAGCTCATGCTCGCCACCCAGATGGAGCCGGTGCAGGCGCGCCTGCTCTTTCCGGGATGGGACGAGCCGGCGTTTCGCGCGACCTTCGAGATCGTCGCGGTAATCGACGCGTCCTTGACCGCGGTCTCGAACATGCCGCAGTCCAAGGTCGAGCTCCGGCCCGACGGCAGGAAGGAAGTGAGCTTTGCCAGATCGCTGCCGATGTCGACGTATCTGGTGGCGCTCTTCGTCGGAGAGATGGACCTCCTGGAAGACAGCGTCGACGGAATCCGGCTCGGCATCCACACCGTGAAAGGAAAGCGCGAGCGCGCGCGATACGCGATGGAGGCGACCAAGCAGATCGTGCGCTATTACAACGGCTACTTCGGCGAACCTTACCCTCTGGTCAAGCTGGACCAGATTGCCCTTCCGGGCGGCATAGGCGGCGCTATGGAAAACTGGGGGGCGATCGCCTACAACGAAGGCCGCTTCCTGTACAGCCCGGGCGAAGATTCGCTGCGCCAGCAGCAAGCGGTCTACGGCATCATCGCGCACGAGATCGCGCACCAATGGTTCGGCAACCTCGTCACGATGGCCTGGTGGGACAACTTGTGGCTGAACGAGGGCTTCGCCTCGTGGATGGCGAGCAAGGCCACGGAGCGTTTCAACCCGCGCTGGGGCATGCGGCTGCGCGATGCGCTCTGGAAAGACTCGGCCCTGTCGGAGGACGCGCGCAGGACGACCCATCCGATCCAAACGCCGGTCGAGAACGACATGCGCGCGATGGACGTCTTCGATTCCATCACCTACGCCAAGGGCGCCGCGGTCCTGCGCATGCTCGAGGGCTATCTCGGCGAAGGCGCTTTCCGTGCAGGCGTGCAGGGCTACACGCGCGCGCATCGCTTTTCCAATACGACCACGGCCGACTTCTGGCACCATCTGTCGCGAGCATCGGGGCAGGACATCGGCAAACTGGTCGCGGGCTGGACCGAGCAGCCGGGATACCCGGTCGTGAAAGTCTTGCAGCAGTGCGAAAACGGCGCCGCCGCCGTAACCCTCGCCCAGGAGCGCTTCACGCTCGACGACCCGGGAGCGGCGCCGCTTGCGTGGAATGTGCCGGTGATCCTCGCCGACGCGGCAGGGACGCGGCGCACGGTGCTTCTCGAGCGGAACCCGCAGAAACTGCGCCTCGAACGCTGCGGCGCGACGCTCGCGAACGCCGGCGACACCGGCTACTACCGAAGCCAGTACGACGACCGGAACTTCGGCCGGCTGGTGCTTGCCTTGCAGGAGCTTCCGGCCCCGGACCGTCTGCGCCTGCTCTCGGACACTTTCGCGCTCGCGCAGGCGGGACGCGTCGACGCGACGCGCTATCTCGCGCTCGTGGAAAACCTCGGTGCCGAGACCGACCGCACGATCTGGGACCATGTCGCAGATGCGCTGCGCTTTCTGCGCGAACTGATCGATTCGCCGGGCGATCAGGCCGTCTTCGATCGCTACGTCGTGCGGCTGCTGGAGACGCCGTTCGCGAGGGTCGGCTGGGACGCGCGGCCGGGCGAACCCGCGGACGCGGCGCTGCTGCGCAGGTCGCTGATCGAGGCGCTCGGCAGGGCGGGGCACGACGCGGTCGTCCGGGAAGCGCGATCGCGTTTTGCCGCGCGCGCGCAGAAGCCGATCGATACGGCGATCCGGCCCGCTGTGCTGAACGTCACCGGCCGCTACGCCGACCCGGCGACTTTCGAGGCCCTGCTCGAGCGCATGCGCAGCGCCACCGACATGACGGACAGATGGGAGGCGCAGTCCGCGCTGCGACAAGTGCGGGACCCGAGCTTGCTGCGGAGGCTGATGGAACTGATGCTGACCGATGAGGTGCCACCGAGCGATGCGGTCTTCAACCTCACTCACATCGGCGATGACAGCGGGAGGGTCGAGCTTAGCTGGCGGTTCGTGCTGGAGCATCTTCCGGCGATCCTCGCCATGGCCTCGGCGCGTGGACGCCCTCACGTTCTGCCCGATGCCGCCTCGGCCTTTACCGACGCGGCGCGCGCGGACGAGCTCATCGCGCTGACCCGGAGCCACCTCGATGCCAGCGCGCTGTACCAGGCCGAGAAGGCCGCCGACTGGATCCGGTTGAAGGCTGCGGTCAAAGCGCGCGAAGCACGCCGCGCAATAGACTGGGCGCGAGCGCGCTTGCGCCCGGACTAGGAAAGGTCCGAACGCGGACGACGCGCCGGTCGTGGCCCGGACCTGGGAACGGACGCTACTTCTCCGCGGTTTCGCGCGATTGCTGCGACTGCTGCACCTGCTCCATGGCCTGCCCGATCTTCTGCTGGGCTTGCTCCAGGGTTTTCTTGCTTTGCTCGAGCTCCTGTTTCTTGAGCGCGGCGGCAGTGGCCGCGGTGCTCGCCGTCTCGACTCCGCAACCGGCAAGAGCCGCTGCCGCGATCAGGAAAATCAACCGTTTCATGGCACCTCCTTCCAGGGTAGGGATCCAAAATAGGATAGCACTACAAGCGCATGCCAGAAGTCGGAATCATCCGAGCTTCGCCGCCACGGCCTCCGCGAATTGCCGGGTTCCGATTTTCCCGCCGAGATCGGCGGTGCGCGTTCCCGGGTTCTTCAGGGTCGCGTCGACGGCCGCGTCGATGTTTCTTGCGGCGGCGGCGAGCGCGTCCTCACCGTGGCGCGCGGCCATCCATTCGAGCAGCATGGCGGCCGAAAGGATGAGCGAGGTGGGATTCGCCTTGTCTTTGCCCGCGATGTCGGGCGCCGAGCCGTGCTGCGCCTGCGCGACGCAACAGTCGTCCCCGGCGTTGATCGAGCCGCCTAGGCCCAGGCCGCCCGAGAGCTCTGACGCTTCGTCCGAAAGGATGTCGCCGTACATGTTCTCGGCGACGATCACGTCGAAGCGCATCGGGTCGCGCAGGAGGAGCGCCGCCATGGCGTCGACGATGATCTCTTCGAGCTGAACCTGGGGAAAGTCCCGCGCGACTTTGCGCACTTCGCGCAGATACAGCCCGTCGGAGATCCGGAACACGTTCGCCTTGTGCACGGCGGTGACTTTCCTGCGGCGGGTCATCGCCGCCTCGAAAGCGCGGCGCGCGATGCGCTCGCAGCATTTCGCGGTGACGCGGCGCACCGCAAGCGCCATGTCTTCGGTTGGCATGAACTCTCCGAGCCCCGCGTGCATGTTGCGGTCGGCGTAGAAGCCCTCGGTATTCTCGCGGTAGATCACCAGGTCGACGGGCTTGCCGGTCAGCCCGGCGCCGAGGCGCGATCTTGCGGGGCGGATGTTGGCGTAGAGATCGAGCTTGGTGCGGAACTCGGCCGACGGGTTGATCCCGCCCTTTTCGCGCGCCGGGTACTCGTAAGTCGAGAGCGGTCCGAGAATCACTCCTTCCGCGGAGCGCGCCGCTTCGAGCACGCGCGCGGGGAGCGTCGTGCCTTCCCTCTTCAGGGCCAGCAGGCCGATTTCCTCGTGCTGCCACTGGAGCCCCAGCTTGAAGAGGAGATTGGCACGATCGAGAACGGCCAGCGTCGCCGCGGTGATCTCGGGCCCGATGCCGTCGCCTCGCAAAACGAGGATTTTCATTGCGCCGGAATCCTGGCGTCCTTGATCAGCTTGGCGTACATCTGCAGATCGCGCTTGATCAGCGCGGCGAAGTCTTCCGGCGCGCCGGTCACGATTTCGTTGCCGCCCTGCGTCACGATGCGCTCGCGCACGTCGGCCGAGCGCATCGCCCTGACGAGCTCGGCGTTGAGGCGATCGACGATCGCCTTGGGCGTGCCGGCCGGGGCGAGCACGCCCTGCCACTGCGAAATGTCGAAATTCCCGATGCCCGCCTCCTGCAGGGTCGGAACCTCGGGCAGGCTCGATGCGCGCTTGCCGCTCGACACGGCGAACGCGCGCAGTTTTCCGGCGCGGATCTGCGGAACCGAGGTGATGACGGTGTCGAACATGAAAGTGAGCTGGCCGCCGAGCAGGTCGGCGAGCGCCGGCGCGCTGCCCTTGTAGGGCACGTGGGTGAGCTGGGTGCCCGTCGCGAGCGCGAACAGCTCTCCGGCGAGATGGTTACCGCCGCCGACTCCGGTGGAACCGTAGGAGACGGCCCCGGGTCGTGCGCGCGCCGCGCCGACCAGGTCGGCGATGCTCTTGATGGGCGAACCGGCCAGCGTCACCAGCACATACTGGTACACGGTGCACTGGGCCACCGGCGCGAAATCCCTGACCGGATCGTAGGGTACCTTGGCATAGAGCACGGGGTTGACCACGATCGGGCCGTTGGCGGTCACGAGCAGCGTGTAGCCGTCGGGCGCCGACTTGGCGACGAAGTCCGCGCCGATGCCGCCGTTCGCGCCGGCCCGGTTCTCGACGGCGAACGGCTGCTTCAGCGCGTCGCCGAGTTTCTGGGCGAGGGTCCGGGCGAAGATGTCGGCATTGCCGCCGGCGGCGTAGGGAACCACGAGGCGCACCGGCCTGGCCGGATAGTCCTGCGCCTGCACCGCGCCGCACAGCATGAGCGCAAGCGTTGCGAAGCGGATTTTCATGAATCTGGCTCGCGGAAATGGCGGGACTACAGGCTATCATATGCGCCATGATCGATCGGCGTTCCCTGGTCGCGGCGCTCGCGGCGATCTCCATGCTCTTCTGGACTGCGCGCGAGAGCGCCGCTCAGTCTTATCCGCAACGGCCGGTTCGTCTCGTCGTCCCGGCGCCCGCGGGCGGACCCACCGACGTCCCCGGCCGGCTCATTGCCGACGGATTGTCGGGGCTCTTCAACCAGCGCTTCGTGGTCGAGAACCGCGTGGGCGCGGGCGGGCTGGTGGCGGGCGAGTTCGTCGCGCGTTCCGAGCCCAACGGCTATACGCTGCTCTACGCGAATACCAGCGTGCTCGCGGTCAATCCCGCGCTCCAGGGGACGAACATGCCCTACGACCCCGCCACCGCGTTCGCCCCGATCGGCTTCGTCTCCAATTCGCCGCAGCTGCTGGTGGCGAATCCCAAGGTTCCTTACCGATCCGTGCAGGAGCTCGTCGCCTGGGCGAAAAGCAATCCGGGCAAGCTCAACTTCGCCACCGCCGGCGTCGGGACCCTGCCGCACCTCACCTATGAGCTGTTCAAGATGGAAGCCGGGATCCAGGCGCTCAACGTTCCCTATGCGGGCGGAGCGCCGGCGCTCACGGCAGTGATCGCGGGACAGGCCGACGTCCTTTTCGACCTGGTGCGCACGCGGGTGAAGAGTGGCGAAGTGCGCGCCCTCGCCGTCACCGGCGCGAGCCGCGACGCGGATCTGCCCGACATTCCAACTCTCGCCGAGAGCGGCTATCCCGCAGTGACTTCGACCTCCGGAACGGGAATAGTCGCTCCCGCGGGAATACCCAGGGAGATCGTCGCGCGGCTCAATTCGAAGCTGAACGAGCTGATCGGGCGCCCGGAGACTCAAGGCAAGATGAAGGCCTTCGGCCTCGTGCCCCAGAGCGGCGCGCCGGAGGAATTCGGCGCCTGGGCGGCCCGGGAACGGCAGCGATGGACGCGCGTCGTGAAGCGGTCCGGCGCGAAGGCAGAGTGAACATGGCGCGCGTCGCCGCCGCGTTCGGTTCCTCCCACAGCGTCATGCTTGCGGCCGAGCTGCAGGACTGGCTGAGCGGATTTCGTCAGAGCGACCTTCGCATGAAGTACTACGATCGCGAAGGCAGGCCGCGCTCCTATGCGGACGTGCTAGCCGCCGCGCCCTCCCGCATTGCGCAGCTGATCACCGAGGAGGCGATCACGGGGCGCTTCAACGAAGTTCAGGACGCGATGAAGCGCCTCAAGTCCGCGATCGCCACGGCCAAGCTCGACGTTCTGATCATCGTCGGCGACGATCAGCACGAGCTTTTCCAGGACATGCACATGCCGTCGATCGGCATCTATTACGGCGAGAGCATCCGCAATGCCGGCCGCACCAACGCCAAGCGGTTCAGCTGGCCGGAAGAATGGTACAACCGCGCGCAGATGCGCCGCTTCGAAGACGACGGAGACATCGACTATCCCTGCCACCGGCCTCTTGCGCTCGCGCTCATCGAGGGGCTGATCGAGCGCGAATTCGACGTTGCGGCCGTCGCGGGGCTCGGCAGCGACCAGCACGAGGGTCACGCCTATTCCTTCGTTCACCGCTGGTACCTCAAGGGCAACGGCGCGCGGATGCTGCCCGTCGTTCCGATTTTCCTCAATACCTACAATCCGCCCAACCCGCCTCCGCCGAAACGCTGCGTACGGCTCGGCAAATCGCTGAAGGAGCTGATCGAGAGCTATCCCGAGGAGCTACGCGTCGGACTGGTCGCCTCCGGAGGCCTCAGCCATTTCGTCGTCGAGGAGAATCTGGACCGCGCGATCATCGAGGCGTTGCGGCGGAAGGATCTGGATTTCCTCGCCGGCCTCGATCCTCGCCGCCTAAAGGCGGGGAGCTCCGAGATCCGCAACTGGATCGTCGTGGCGAGCGCCGCCACCGACCTCGATTTGAGCTGGGTTTCCTACACGCCGTCCTATCGCACGCCGGCAGGAACGGGCATCGGGCTTGCCTTCGCCAGATGGGGGTGACGCACGGCGCCGAGCCGCCCTTCCGCGCCGACCACGTCGGGAGCCTGCTGCGCGTGCCGGAGCTGCGCGCGGCTCACGAAGAGGCCCTGCAGGGACGGGTCGGCGCGGCGGCGCTTCACGAGCTGCAGGACCGCTGCATCCGCGACGTCATCCGGCTCCAGGAATCCGTGGGGCTCTACGCGATCACCGACGGCGAGTACCGGCGCAGCTCGTTTCACACCGATTTCATAGAGAAGCTCGGCGGGGCGAGGGCCGCCGGACGGCTGGCCGTCGACGATACGGTGAGCGGCCTGGACGAGGAGCGAACCGTGATCGGCAAGCCCTTTGCGCCGCGCGCTTTCACGATCGTCGGCAAGCTGCGCCACGGGCAGCCGATCGAGGTCGAAAACTTCAGCTTCGTGAAAGCGAACACCAAGCGCACTGCCAAGCAGACGATCCCGTCACCCACCATGCTGCTGCGCGGCGGCCGCGCGGCAGTGAGCTACGAGGCGTACCCGGACCTCGAGGAGTTCTACGCCGACATCGCCGAGGTCTACCGGGAAGAGCTCAGGCAGCTCGGCGATGCCGGGTGCCGCTATGTGCAGCTCGACGACACGAACTTTGGCTTTCTCTGCGACCCGAAACTCGCCGAGTCCTTCCGCCGGGACGGGTACGAGCCGGATGAAATGCCCGAGCGTTTCGCGAATCTGATCAATTCGGCCATCGCGGAACGGCCCGCCGGGATGGTGGCAGCGATTCATCTGTGCCGCGGCAATTCAATGGGCCAATGGGCGGCCCGGGGCGGCTACGAGCCCGTCGCCGAGGTACTGCTCAATAAGGTCGATGTGGATGCGTACTTCCTCGAATACGACGACGAGCGCTCGGGCGGCTTCGAGCCGCTGCGTTTTTTTCCGAGACACTCACGCAAGAGAATCGTGCTCGGCCTGTTGAGCACCAAGGTGTCTGCGCTCGAATCGAAAGACGCACTGAAACGGCGCATCGAGGCAGCTGCCCAATTCGTGCCGCTGGAGAATCTGTGCCTCAGCCCACAGTGCGGCTTCGCGAGCACGTTCCGAGGGAACCCGATCTCGGAAGAAGTGCAGCGGCGCAAACTGGAGCGCGTAGTCGAGGTGGCGACCGAGGTGTGGGGCACCGCCCGCTGAGGGACTCGAAAGGCTCTTAGGCCGCAATATGTTATCGGGAGGGTTTCAGGAAGCACATTCACTTGGCGCCCGAAGCGAAGCGTCCTCGACCAGAAAACTTCATGCGATAGATCACCGTTTTCACAGCGTGCTCGAGCGTCGCCGCGCAGCTTTACCCGGCGCCTCGCTCGTAGTAGTTTACATCCGGGGAGGTCGCAAGAAATCTCAGATGACGGTCGAACGCTCAGGCGCCGCGGCGCAGCCGCGGCGCCTTACTTCCGGCGCGGAAGAGAGCGCGCGTCTTTCGGCCCTGCGCAGCTATTGCGTGCTCGAAACCGGCCGCGAGGCCCGCTTCGACGATCTTACCTGCCTCGCGTCGACCATCTGCGAAACGCCGGTATCGCTGGTGAGCCTGGTGGACACGAACCAGCGCGATCTCTTCGTCGTCCCCGACGCGAACGAGGATGCGCGCTTCGCAAAGCACCCGCTGGTGGTCGACTCACCGCGCGTGCGCTTCTACGCCGGGGCGCCTCTCATCACCCCGCAGGATTACAGGCTGGGGACGCTGTGCGTGATCGATTTCGTTCCCCGGCAACTGCAGCCGAAACAGCTCGACATACTGCGCATCCTCGGACGGCAGGTGATGTGCCAGCTGGAACTGAATTTGCAGGCGATGCGCGATCCGCTCACCGGCCTGTACAACCGCCGCCAGCTGGAAGAAAGCCTGCACCGCGAAGTGCTGCGCGCGCGTCGCTTCGGAGGAACGGTGGGCGTGATGGCGATCGACGTGGATCATTTCAAGAGGGTCAACGACACCCTGGGCCACGAAGTCGGCGACCGCGCCTTGAGGGGGATCGCGGAGGAACTGGCCTCCTGCGTACGCGAGGAAGACATCGCCTGTCGGGCCGGCGGGGAGGAGTTCGTCATCATCCTTCCCGGGACGGGAAGAACGGCATTGCGCGCGCGTGCGGAAGCCGTGCGGCGGACGATCGAGCGGGCGCAAATTCCGGCGGGGGAAGGCGTGCTCAAGCTGACCGTCTCGATAGGGCTTGCCAGCTTTCCCGCCTACGGCGATACCGGCCAGGCCGTGTTGCGCGCCGCGGACGTGGCGCTCTACAAGGCCAAGGGGGCCGGGCGAAACCGGGTGACCCAGTGCACGCCGAGCGGCGCGCGCAACTTTCCGGCCCCAGTCGCTTGACGGTCCGGTTTTGAATTCCTGAGATCGATGTCGCGGGTCGTTGCCCCGCGGCTCCCGAGCGCATTCCCGAATCAATCCGGAGGCAGACCGATGAATGCGGGTTTCAAGGGACGGCGCGAGGATCTCCGGCTGGTCACGGGTCGGGGGAAATATACGTCCGACTGGAATCTTCCCGGACAGCTTCACGGCTCGTTCCTGCGCTCCGACCGGGCGCATGCGGAAATCGTCTCCCTCGACACGTCGCCCGCGCGGGCGTCGTCGGGCGTGGTCGCGGTGTTCACGGGCGCCGATACGGCCAAGGCCGGATTCAAATCCGCGCCGCAGCTCGCGCGCTACCCGGGCCGCGGCGGCGCGAGCATCAGGGTTCCCCACCGCGACGGGCTCGCCAACGGACGCGTGCGCTTCGTCGGCCAGGAAATTGCGCTCGTCGTGGCGGAGACGGCGCTTGCCGCACAGGATGCGGCCGAGAAAATCGAGGTCGAGTACCGCGATCTGCCCACGGTGGTCGATGCGGAGGAGGCGCTCGCGCCGGGCGCCGAGCAGCTCTACCCGGAGATCCCCGGCAACCTCTGCTTCGACTACGAGTACGGCGACGAGGCGGGAACCCTCTCGGCTTTTGCGCAGGCCGCCCACGTCACGCGCATCACCTTGGACAGCAAGCGCATGGTCGGCAATCCGATGGAGCCCAAGGCCTGTCTTGCCGCATACGACGCGGCGGACGACAGGTACGATCTGTACGTGAGCTCGCAGGGACTTTCGCTCATGCGGGGAAGCGCGAGCGGCATCACCGGCATTCCCGCGGAGAGAATCATGGTCCACGCCCAGGACGTGGGCGGCGGATTCGGGATCCGCTCGGATGCCTACGCGGAGTACTGCGTCGCCATGCTTGCCGCGAAGTCGCTCGGCAGACCCGTGAAGTGGACCTCCTCGCGCTCGGAGACCTTCCTGTCCGACTATCACGGACGCGCGGCAAAGCTGATCGGCGAGCTCGCGCTCGACGGGGAAGGGCGCTTCCTCGCGATCCGGATCAACTGGATCGTGAATACGGGCGCCTACCTCTCCACTCCCGGCCCGCTCATCAACACGCTGCCTCCCGGTCTCCACGCGATCAATCTCTATCGCATCCCGGTCATGTACGGCCGGCATCGCCTGGCGCTGACCAACACGACGCCCACCACCGCTTACCGCGGCGCGGGCCGGCCTAACGTCTGCTATCTCGCCGAGCGCCTGGTGGAGGAGGCCGCCCGCGAGATGAAGATAGACCGTCTGGAGCTGCGCCGGCGCAATTTCATTCCGAAGGACGCTTTCCCCTACAAGACGCCGCACCCGCACTCGGTCTACGACAGCGGCGACCCGCACGGACTGGTGGACGAAGCGGTGAAACAGGCCGAATGGAAAACTTTCGATGCGCGCCGCGCACAGTCGAGGAAGCGCGGCAAGCTGCGCGGAATCGGCTGCGGGGTATTCATCGAGCCCGCCGGCGCGGGCGGGGCGCCGAAAGAAGAGGCGATGATCAGGTTCGGCGAATCCGGCAACGCTCTCCTGTACGTGCTCGCAGGTCCCTCGGGGCAGGGGCACGAGACGGTATACCCGGAGGTCGTGGGCGAGGCGCTCGGCGTGGATCCGGAAAAAATAACGCTGCGGGCGAGCGACCCGGACGGGCCGCGCCTCGTAGGCGAGGGCACCATAGGCTCGCGCTCGATGATGGCGCACGGCGGAGCGCTCGTGGTCGCGGCGCGCGAGGTGGTTCGCAAAGGCACCGAGCTCGCCGCAAAAGACCTGGAAGTCGCGCCGCACGACCTGGAATTCGCGAAGGGCCGCTACCATGTGAAAGGCACCGACGTCTCGATCGCGATGGAGGATCTCGCGAAGAAATACGGGAGCGCCCTCGACTCGGGCGGCGAGATCCCGTTGCCGCGCTCCTTTCCCAGCGGCGCGCACGTGGCCGAGGTCGAGATCGATCCCGAGACCGGCGTCGTCGAAATTCTGCGCTATACCGCGGTGGACGATTGTGGCCGGGTCATCAATCACGTGCTGCTCGACGGGCAGCTGCACGGCGGCATCGCGCAGGGCATCGGGCAGGTGATGGGCGAGCATGCGATCTACGACCCGGCCTCGGGCCAGCTTCTCACGGCCACGTTCATGGATTACGAAATGCCGCGCGCCGACGGCATCCCGGAGATCCGGCTCTATGACCGCTCGATCCCGTCGCCCGGCAATCCGCTCGGCGTAAAAGGCGCGGGCGAGGCAGGCACGACCGGCGCCGTGCCGACCGTCGCGAACGCGGTGATCGACGCGCTGCGGCCGCTCGGTGTCCATCACCTGGATTTTCCCTACACGCCGGATCGTGTCTGGCGCGCGATCCAGACGGCGAAGAACAGGACTTGAGCCTTGCTGCGGCGTCTCAGGCGTTCTCGAGCAGGATGCGGATGACGCCCTGCGGATCGGTGATCATGCAGTCATGACCGGTCTTCAGCTCGTAGTACTTCCACGCCGGATCGTCGCGCAGGCGCGCGGCGAACTGGTCGAATGAGCCGGTGGGCGGGTTGGTGCAGTGGACGTAAGTGCGCGGCAGGCTCGCGCCGCCGTTCCCGGTGAAATGCACGGGTTGGGCGAGGGTGCGGTACGACTGCCGCATCTCGTGGCGCGTGGCCCAGGCGACGTCCTGCGGCTCGGTCACCCCGAAAATCGCGAGAGGCAGCGGATCGACGAAGCCGCCTATCTGGCCTTGATTGATCAGCGTGCGGCGATCCGGATGCAGGTAGTCGAGCAGGCATCTTCCGTTCTCTGGCAGGAAAGCGTCCAGGTACACGACGCGGCGCAGACGCGAGGCAGCGCGGTCGGCGACGCCGGTGACGACCATTCCGCCGTAGCTGTGCCCGACCAGAACGACCTTGTCGAGCTCTTCGGCTTCGAGGAGATTCACGACGTCGGCGATGTGCGTGGCGAGATCGATCGCCGGGTTTGCAAGATGCGCGCGCTCGCCGAGGCCGGTGAGAGTGGGCGCGTAGACCTCGTGTCCGGCCGCCCGCAGGGCCGGCGCCACTTTCTTCCAGCACCAGCCGCCGTGCCAGGCGCCATGCACCAGCACGTAGGTGGACCCGGCTCCGCGTGCGCGTGGAGACGCGCGTGCGCGAACCGGACTTGCCGCGATGCTTCGCAGATTTCGGCCGCGGCATGTCGGTCAGCTGCCGAGCTCGCGACGAACGAGCGCCGCCCCCGAGGCGAGGGCCTTCAGCTTGCCGAGCGCGACATCGCGCGCGAGCGGTACCATGCCGCAGTTGGTGCAGGGATAGAGCTTCTCCGGCGGCACGAATTTCATCGCCGAGCGGATCGTCGCCGCGACTTGCTCGGGCTTCTCAACGGCGTCGTTGGCGACGTCGATGGCCCCGACGAGCACGTCCTTGCCCCTGAGAAGCGCGAGCAGCTCGAGCGGCACGTGCGAGTTCGCGCACTCCAGAGAGACCTGGTCGATCTTCGATCGGGCGAGCAGGGGAAAGGTGGACTCGTATTGCCGCCATTCGGAACCGAGGGTCT
>WNGH01013609.1_pt1 | contig 13269 bp, 14 predicted proteins | sample 5400631 | NCBI WGS metagenome assembly WNGH01 (sample SAMN13153373, study PRJNA577476) | soil metagenome | isolation source: 115 cm soil or saprolite under Garry oak tree replicate 1 | place: USA:California | collected 2016-06-15
GATCCTTCGACTCCGGTTTGCTGCGCTCAAAATAACAACAAAAATCAACCTAATACTTCATCATTTTCGTTTGTGAATCACCAGTTTGTTGCCGTCGAGGTCGCGGAATTGCGCCATCCAGCACACAGGTGTCTCGGTCTTTTCAAGATCGAATTCCACGCCGCGGTCCTTTAGCTTCGTATAAGCGTTATCGAAATCTTCCACCTCAAAGGCGACCGTGGTCCCTTCGCGTGAAGGTTTCCAGGCCGGGTGACATCCGACACCGATCGTCGTTGCACCGAGATCATACTCCACCCACGCCCCGTCCATCTGCGTGCGTGTCGGCGTCAGCTCCAGCGTCTCCTGGTAGAATTTTCGCGCGCGTTCCTTGTCAGAAACCGCGATGGCAATGAAGGCTACTTCGTTTGTTATCATTTGCAGACTCCTTTCTCGTCTTCGGATTTGAGTTTATGAATTATCAGCTTATTCCCGTCGGGATCTTGCACCACCGCCATGTGGCAGCACGGCGTCTCAAAAGGCTCGGCAGCGAATCGGACACCTCGCCTTCGCAGCTCGTTAACCGTCTGCTCGAAGTTTTCCACTTCCAGCGCGGCGCTTGTGCCTTGCTCTGACGGCATCCATTGCGCGCCAACGTTCGCGATAGCCACGATGTTATCACCGACTGCGTATTCGATCCAATTTCCATCCATCATTTCTTCAGCGATAGCTAAGCCGAGAACACCTTCATAAAACTCACGCGCGCGTTTGATGTCCGTTACTGGAATTCCGACAAACGCTAGGTTGTTAATCTTCATGCGTGATGGCTTGGTTGCCGAGCCAGTCAGTTAACAGTGCGATCATTTTGGGGTCGAACTTCGCGCGCTTTCCCTTGAATGCGTCCGCCAGACTCAAATAATGCTGAAATGTGTGCCCGGTTTTCGGGATTTCGTAGAAGGACGCCAGATCTCCATTCCGGTTCACATACATCGCGATCAACTCGGAATCTTCGCGGCTCATGATCCAATCGAACACGCCCCGAAGAACATAGGTTGGAGCTTTTACGCGCGACCAGGCGTCGGCCAGATTCAAACTTTGTAACTGCTCATAGAATGCCAGGGGCCGTCCGTAGAGATGGCCATGATCTTTCCCTTCCGGCCAAAGCTCCTCTAGTTGCGGTTGTTCCTTCACTATATCGTCTACAGCTCGGTCCTTTGTCAGCCATTCCTGATAAAGAGTCGCCGCGCCTTTTATCCGATCGTTCACCTCGCCCGGAGATTTTCCCATTAATCCAAAGCGCCGGCGCTCGATTTCGAGCATGTGTTCGAACCAGGTCTTGACCCAACCGCCCACCGAAATGTAACCGCGCACTTGCGCTTGTTCAGCATCTGATTCGGGAATCAGTGGCGCAAAACCTCCGCCATTACTGATACCGAGTATGTAGACACGATGCGAGTCGATGAAATCGTAATGCTTCAAAGCACGAAAGGCTGCGCGATAACCCTCCAACTCCGAATTGAAATCGGTTTCAGCGCAATCTCCTTCGCTGTCACCTACTCCTTGTTTGTCAACGCGAAACAAGGCGAATCCCGGCATCTGCGCCAGCCCGCGAAACACTAAACCGCTTTCGTCTTTCGTGTCGGCCGGCGCTTCCACGGAATCGCAACTCAACCAAGCAGCAACAAAGATGACCGGCAACTTTCCTTTCGCGTCGCGCGGCTTTGTGATGATCGTTCGCAACCGTTTCCCATCGGGCGCGGTAACGAAATCATAGATCACATCGACATTCGGGTAAGTTTCACGGGGCGTATTCGTTTCGCGCGGAAGCTCTTCGGCAGAGAGCGCTGCAGCAATCCCGACGAATGCTATCGTCCACGCCGCCTTCATTTGCTTTTGGCCGCAGCAACCGCTTTTTGCGCCGCGTCTGCCAGATCATCGGCCGCGATCAGCGCGAGTCCACTTTCTTTCAACAGCTGCTTGCCTCGCTCGACGTTTGTTCCTTCGAGACGAACGACCAGCGGCACGTTCAGGTTCAGACTCTTCGCTGCATTGATGATTCCCTGCGCGATCACATCGCATTTCATGATCCCGCCAAAAATATTCACGAGAATCGCTCTTACATTTTTATCGGCGATCAGGATTTTGAAAGCCTCGGTCACCTGCTCTTCTGTCGCGCCGCCGCCGACATCGAGGAAATTCGCGGGTTCGCCGCCATAAAACTTAATGATATCCATGGTAGCCATGGCCAGACCTGCGCCGTTCACAAGGCAGGCGATGTTTCCATCGAGGCCGATGTAATTCAGGCCGTGTTTTGAAGCTTCCACCTCGCGCGGATCTTCCTCCGCAACATCTCGCATCGCTGCGATCTCCGGATGCCGATACAGCGCGTTATCGTCGAAATTGAACTTTGCATCCAGCGCGAGGACTTCGCCTGTCTTGGTAATCACCAGTGGGTTGACCTCGACCATTGAGCAATCGAACGCGATGAATGTGCGATAAAGTCCCTCGAACAATTTCGATGCGTTCTTCAGCTGCGATGATTCGAAACCGAGTTGTTTTGCCAGTTTGCGAGCCTGGTATGGCTGCAGCCCAGCCAATGGATTAATCGGTTCCCGAATAATCTTTTCAGGCGACTTCGATGCGACGGCCTCGATCTCCACTCCACCTTCGGTACTCGCTACAATCAGAGGCGTAGCGGTCGCGCGATCCAGCAGGACGGCAAAATAAATTTCGCACGCAATATCGGCCGATTCGGCCACGAGCACTTTGTTCACCAGACGACCTGCCGGTCCGGTCTGGTGTGTGACCAGAATTTGTCCGAGTATTTTGGCTGCGACTTCGCGAACATCTTCTGCCGTCTTGCGAATGTGAACCCCGCCCTTGAATCCGTTTTTGAAAACCCCTTTGCCCCGGCCACCCGCATGGATCTGCGCTTTAACGACGACATCGACATCGCCCAGTTCACGCGCGATCTGCTCTGCCTCGTCGAGTGTCGCCGCCACTCTGCCGCGCGTCGTAGCCACATCGAACTTTTGCAACAATTCCTTGGCTTGATATTCGTGAATATTCATCGGCTTGCCTGCGTAACGAACCGAGCAATTAGCTTGCGATACGCATCGCCAGCAACGGTTTTCTTTGGCCAATTCGCTTGCCCGTTTCGAAGACATGTTGCACAAGAACGATTCGGAAGAAGTACTAGACTTAATCTGATGAATCCCATAGCCACGCCCTTGTGGGGCATCTGAGTTTAAATCAGGTCCACGCGAGGATGGCGCACAGCGCCGTGGCTACAAAGACCTACGGTCGGATCGCGCTTTGCATCGGTCGCTTCCTTGCGCGAAAAGATTGCCGATGCCAAACGGCGAAACGATTGAATCTCGTGTTCCGGCTCGATTGGATGCGTTGCCGTGGAGCTCGTGGCATTGGCTCATCGTCGTTTCGCTCGGCGCGACGTGGATTCTCGACGGCTTGGAAGTCACATTGGCCGGAGCATTAGGCGGAGTTTTAACACGTCCCGAGACGCTCGGCCTGAGTGATGCGCAAGTCGGCGCCAGCGCAACGTGTTATTTGGCCGGCGCAGTGATCGGTGCGCTGGTTTTCGGTTACGGCACCGATCGATTTGGCCGTAAGAAATTCTTCTTCATCACGGTTGCGGTTTATCTGATCGGAACGGCCCTATCGGCCTTCTCCTGGAATTTCTGGAGCTACGCATCACTACGCGCTCTGACTGGAGCGGGTATTGGGGGCGAATACGCGGCGATTAATTCGGCGATTGACGAATTGATCCCAGCGCGTGTGCGCGGTCGCGTCGATTTGATCATCAACGGATCATACTGGGTCGGCGCGGCAATGGGCGCTGCTGCCACGCTCATTCTGCTCGATCCACGTTACCTGCCAATGTGGCTCGGGTGGCGATTCGCATTTGGAATCGGTGCGACGCTGGGGCTCATCGTGATTTTGTTTCGCCGCTGGATTCCAGAGAGTCCGCGCTGGTTGATGATTCACGGGCGTAATCATGAAGCGGAAGAAATCGTTGCGGACGTGGAACGAAGGATCATGGGAGCAAACGCGGCCGGGATCACCGATCCCGGCTACAGCGAGGCAGCGCTCACGCGGATTCGCACGCGCACGCATACGCCGTGGCGGGAAATTTGGGACGCGATTGTGCACGAACATCGGCGACGTTCATTTCTTGGTTTTGTTCTGATGTCTACCCAGGCATTTTTTTACAACGCGATCTTTTTCACTTATGCGCTCGTGCTGATGCGGTTTTACAGCGTGCCCGAGCAAAACGTCGGCGGGTATCTCTTGCCGTTTGCGCTTGGAAATGTACTCGGGCCGCTGGCGCTTGGGCATCTGTTCGACACGATCGGACGTAAACAAATGATTACCCTGACATACGGGCTCGCCGGGATTTTGCTCGCGTTGACCGGCTGGCTTTTCCACACAGGATTACTTACCGCGCAAACGCAGACCCTGGCGTGGACAATTATCTTTTTCGTCGCATCGGCCGCAGCCAGTTCCGCATACCTGACCGTCAGCGAAATTTTTCCGCTGGAAATCCGCGCGATGGCAATTGCAATCTTCTTCGCAATCGGAACGCTGGTCGGCGGAGTCGGAGCGCCGCTACTGTTCGGTTGGATTATCGGCACGGGGTCACGGCCAGTCTTGTTTCTTGGGTATTTATTAGCCGCGGCATTGATGATTTTCGGCGCGGCTGTTGAAGCCTGGATCGGCGTGCCGGCCGAGCGACGATCCCTTGAGCATGTAGCCGCACCGCTCTCGAGCCGAGGATTGTAGGACGTCTGTGTCGCAGAGACGGCCTACAATTTTTCATCGCGGCAACGCACGCTCATTTCGCGAGTATGAATTGGACCGGCTGGAGTCAGTCTGCTGGAGTAAAGATGAAATGCTTCGACCCGAATCATTCCAGCGTCGAACCCGGCATTCGATTGCAAGAATTTCCGGAGCGCTTGAGCGGAGACATCCCGGCAGCGCGCGAGTGTAATATGCGGATGCCACGGACGAAGTTCCGGCTCGAGACCAGCAGCGAGCGCGGCTTCTTGCACTCGCTTGTGAATTTGAAACAGGTGCGGGTGCGCCTTGCCGACGCCGATCCAGATAATTTTCGGCACGCCGTTTGCCGAGAACGTTCCGACGCCAACAATAGGCAAAAAGAAGGCGCCGAACTCGATCGCGCCGAGTTTTTCGCGCAGCGCAGAATCGACATCGTCTGGAACATCATCGAAGAAACCGAGCGTCAGGTGCATCTGAGCTGGATCACTCCAGCGCACGCCGCGAATGTGCGGATCAAGATTGGCAAGCAGTTGGCGTGTTGATTCAGGCAAATCGATTGCGACGAAGAACCGTTTGCCCATGGCTGTGCCACGTTAGTCGGTGAATCGTTGAGTCGGCAAAAGCAAATTCGACGTAACGATGTGACGTTAACGATTCACGGATGACGTTGCGCCTTCGTTGTTTTTCTTTGTCGCGCGATCTGCAAGACGCATCATCCAATTTGGTGTTCTTCGTGGGAGCTCGGAACCAACGCGCGATTGGCTCCCATTCTCGCCGGCTGTATCCGGAAGAAACCGATTTATAAATTTCATCAGGTAGCCGGTGAGATTTGGAAACAGTGCGTTGCCGACGATCGCGCCGCGCGCGGCAAACGTCAGCGTCAACGACGGTTGACCGCGGCGGCAGGCGGCAAGGATTTTTCGCGCAGCGCGATTGGCATCCATTGAGATGAGCGGTGCACCCGCCGACGCGGAGAACCAGGCAAATTCAGCGTCGTGCTTGCCTTTGAATTGTGCATTCACGTGCGAGCCGGTGCGCATGAGTCCCGGCGCAACGGTGGTTACATGAATATTATCGCGCGCCAGCTCCGCTCGAATCGCATCGGAGAAACCGGTCAACGCAAACTTACTGGCGCCGTACGGAGCCAAATGCGGCACCCCGATCTTGCCGCCAATTGACGAAATATTCACAATGCGTCCGCCACCCCACAGGCGCATCTCCGGAACGACCTGCGAAACCAATTCGTACGGCGCCCAGAAATGCAGTTGCATGGCGCGATGGAAATCTTCGCGGTTCATGTGGTGGAGCGGACCGACTTCGATGATGCCGGCATTGTTGATCAGAATGTCGATTTTGCCGAGGCGATCGATAGCTGTGCGGACAGCGGCATGAATCTGCGCGCGATCGAGTAGATCGCATTCGACCGTCAGAACCTTGCCACCGCGCACAGCGAGATCGGCCTTAGCGCGCGCGAGTTCCTCGCGGTCTCGAGCGATGAGAACAACCTTCCCGTGCTGCTCGCAGATGTGTCGCGCCAGCACGAGTCCCAGCCCGCGCGAGCCACCACTAATCAGGACGACTTTGTCGCGCAATGTATATCGCGCCGAGCGAAAGGCGCGACCCGCGGCCCACGCGCCGATTAAAAGAGCACCTGCTCCGGCGACAAACCGAGTGTTCATTGCATGGTCCTACAATCAGATACGAAATATTCTCAGCAAACGGCTGTGAACCAAGCAACGCCTTGCGCAGCCCGTCGCCTGGACCTGACGCCTGCCACCTTCACCAGGGCGACGCCAGGCCAGGTGAAAGTCGTCACTCCTTGAGAATCACGCGTGTTTCCGATTAAAGCGTGCGACTTCGCGCGCCATCTCGCGATCGACGGCGCGTTTCTTCAAATCTGCGCGCTTGTCACCCGCAAGCTTGCCCAATCCTACGCCGAGTTCGGCTTTCACCTTTGCATTTTTCCAGTACAATTTCAGAACGACGAGGGTCCGGCCTTTTACTTGCGTTTCGCCGTAGAGCCTGTCGATCTGCTCCCGGTGAAGTAGCAATTTGCGGACGCGTTTCGCGTCTGGAACTTCGTGGCTGGCACGCTCGTACGGTTGAATATCGGCGTTGTAAAGGAACGCTTCGCCGTTTTCAATTCGGCCGAACGCGTCGCTAATATTCGCCTTGCCGGCGCGGATCGATTTAACCTCGCTGCCTTTTAGCTCGACGCCCGCTTCATAGCGGTCAACGATGTGATAGTCGCGAAGAGCTTTGCGATTGATAATCGACTCAGCTGCCATATTTGCCAGGGTACGTCCGTTCTGCCCGTCACTCTTGACTGTAGCGTCTGCTGTCCGCAGCGGAAATCCAGGGACCGGTCACTTTACCGCCCTTCCCCTGCGCTTAGGACACCGCAGACTAGGGCAGTAATTGCAAAACTCGCTGATTACGCGCCGTCGGTGGAACCTTCGAGCGATTCGTAAGTCAGTTTGCCGGCAATGATTTCCTTCAACGCGATATCGGTCAGCGACATTCGCGGCGTGATTTCCACCAACGGCCGATGTCCCAAGCCAAGCTGACGCACACGCTTGGAGACAACATTAATCAGAGTTTGCTGATTCGGGATCACCTGTGCTGCTTCCTGAAGAAGTTGAGTGGTCATATGGCGCAAGGAACCAACGGGGTCCCGCGGCTGCGGGATTGGGAATTCAAGGATAGTCGACACGCTGCTTGTAAGCGCGGTTAAAACAAGTTGCGGGGCGAGCATGGTAAAAATGAGTGTTGACTTTCCGAATGAAGCGGCTCTTTGTCAACGTTTTTTGTCCGCGAGAGCACAAAGTGGTTTCGGTGCCCGGGGCTCGCGTAGACCGCTCTGTCGCGCTCAGACGGAATTACTTCCTCCGCCATTGGCCGATCAGACGGAATTACTTCCTCCGCCATTGGCCGACCCACGTGCCCCATCCATAGTATCCAAACGGAACGAGCCGACCCTCGGCGACCAGCGCGTCAACCTGCGCACGAAGCGGCGCTGCTTTTGCGGGTCCAAAGTAATCGTCGATCACGAGCCAGCAGCCATCATTTAGCAAATCGCCGTAGCAATCCAAATCGCGGCGGACGTTATTGTCCGCGTCAAAAACGAACAGGTCTACGTCGCCGCTGGTTAGGCGCTGACGAACATGAGAGATGGTTGCCTCATCAAAGGAACGGCCGTTAATCAAAGTAACCTCTTCCGCGACGCCGAACCGCTGAAGATTCTTTTTCAAGTCCTTAACGATGTTCTTACTCGATAGACGGAAATGTTGTAACCGTCCTCCAGCTTCGATACTCACTAGTTTTTTGCCAGTCGCAGACTCGCGCGCGCCAAACGCCGCAGCGATCGTGGATCCGCCAATATACGGACCGATCTCGAGAATGTTACCCTCAACGAAGCGCGCGAAATGATAGATCAGGAGTAAAACGTCCATGTGCAACATCGATGCCGCGCGCCCGACTTTCTCCAATCGCTGCCGCACGTCTGAGCTGCGATATTCCATCAGCGTTCGAAGCAACTCAAGCACCTCGTTCAGGTGGGCTGAGGTGCTCACTGCATTTGAAACTTTCATTTACTCAGGGTGCAGCATCCTGACGCGCGTAATCTCACCCTGAGGAAACAGTTCTAAGACAACCTCAAAGATGAGCCACATGGCAAGAAATTGCGCCAGAATGGCGAAGTACATTTGCACTGTCATATAACGGGGGATTTCCAGCGAATGAATCGTCGCGACTTCAAGGCAACTCGCAAGACCGTACGAGTACACGAACAAGACCGAAGCCGTTAAGCATCCCAACCGGCTGCGATGGCGTTTGTGGAACAACAGCGTTACGCCAAAGCCGAGCGTGGTCAGGAGCAAGGGCAGATACGTTGCAGCAAGAATGTTGAGTAGCTTACCGATACAAGCCGGTTGTCGAAGAACTTGCCTACTCTCTGCCAGCAGTTGTGTTCGATCCATGAACTGCAATGCCGGCGGATACGCCGTCCAGATTTTGCGATATGATTCCGAACTCAGAGAAGCCACGCCTCGCCTGTAGTCATTGGCAAGCGAAACAAGGGTCCTCGATTTGTAAGCGCCGCATTTCGGCAGGTAAAAAATGGCCAGCTGCCGGCCGATCTTCTCGAGCACACCGACCGGACGGTACTGCCAGATTCGTAAATAGTAGAATCGGTAAAATCCGCAGAGAGCTGAAACATCATTACCGAACTCCTTGCGTAATTGCGCCACGATAGCGCTCTGATTGTACATTAGATAATCGGGATCAAACCCGAGTGTCTTGTAGTGGTTTCGAGATTTTGAAAGTTCCATGCTAAGCTCCGTCTGAATTCGCCGAAGCCACTCCGGAGCATATGGAAGTTTTGCATTATGTTCGAGGTCGTCTGCTATTTGGTCACGGATCAGGTTAGCGTGCACCGCGAACAGAATCGTCGGCAGAAAGGTTTGGCTGATTCTGTCGTTCCGACTCAGAAAATGCTCGGGCAACCACAGCAAAAGCACGCTCGCTGTCCCACCGACAGCAATGACGACCTTTTGCCAGGACTGATTCTGCTGAAAGAAGAGCACTCCAATCGGCAGTAGGACCAGAAATGAAACAAGCATGAAACTTGGTTTCACCGACCCCAGTAACGCGGAGGTAAACACACCTGCAACACCATAAACCGCGGTGGCCACCCTTCTGTGCTCGATTACACAGCAGGCGGTGAACTGAGTAAGTACATAAAGATTGACGCTGAACAGAAATGCACACACGCCTTCCGGTCTAAGTTGCATCTCAAAATGCACCGGTTCACTCGCCACAAGGAACATCGCCGCCGCGACTAACCCGATCACGCAGTAAAACCCGCGGGAAAGCCGCGGACGCGCTAAAAAAGTGCGAGCGCGATGCCACGTAAGCAAAAGCATCGCGCCAGCCCCCAGTCCAAGAACATGCTGAGCAGCAGTGATCGCACGGAAGTCTCGGAACAAGTGCAACAGCAGATAGACGAAGCCGGGATAGATAAAGTTCCGGCCAGAGGTATGACCAAACGGAGCGCCCGTCAGCTTTCTTAGCGCTGGGGAAAGATATCCCCACGTATCAGGATCAGCGATCGGATCGAGAGGAAGGGTGAATCTCCTCCAAGCTGCCAATCCAAAAAGAACGACCACGCCACTCCAGTAGCAGAATTGCCAAAGCCGGCGTTTGGTCACCTGCCGATATAAATCGGTCGGCATTTTCAATTATGATCGACGTCTAGAATGGACTGGCTTGATATGCCGCGCAAAATACGCGAAGTAAAGAGCACGTTGGCTCAACTTCGGGCTGTGGCTCAGCTTGGTAGAGCGCCTGGTTCGGGAAAAGTTTCTTATGCTAGGAGCATTCCGCTACGCTAGGTAAGCGCAAGCATTTACGTGCGCTTAAATGGAGTCCAAATGCAGAAAAGGAATGCAGAAAAGAGTGCAGGATGGCCTAACAAGCTTTTGCGGCAGCGGCTTTTAATTTGTGGCGGGAATCCTTGCGCCCTTAGAGCATCGAGCGCGCCACAAAGCTTAATAGCGGGCAGCCTCGTGCGATTGCGCGCGGGTCTGGACAGCAGGGAATTGCTCTCCGTCGAGCTGCGCTTTGCTTTCACAACGCCTACAATGACGCTGGCGAGGTGATCGAGACGCACGAGCACAAGGGCGAGTTCAAAGTGTCGTAATCATTACGAGAACTCCCGCCGCAATCGCGTTTGGAGCGATTATCACGTGAACCAGCGACCACAGAGTAGCTTAGAGATCGTTGGTCGCGTCGTCTCGGTTTGAAGCCTAGGGCGACGGCGGCTACACGATGCGGCGGGAGAACGCGAGCGAGCGCGGGTCTCTTTTTTGGACTGCATCCATCTCACCAAGTGGCGCCCAAACGATCTACAAATTTGCTCCGAATGGAATGCGCACCCTCTTCGCCGGGCCAGGTGCCTTCACCAGCCGGCACCTGGCCCGCCGGAGTGCGACCCGCCGGCCCCGATGTCCCCGTAACCGATGGACTGATTTGGTAACCTGTGGTCTGCCGTGGTTGCTGCGGTCGTAGTGGTCTGACGCGTTGTGTTCGCCGTCGTCCCGCTTGAGCAAGAGACCAGCATCAGGGCGAGCATTGAAAGCGCAGAAGTAAGTATAATTGCTCTTTTCATAAGCAAAGATCCTTTGGGTTAGCGGGTTAGGCGTGGAGTTGGCAGAAGCTGGAACGCGAGGAACTGCGGACCATCAATCCCGGAGGCGAAGACGGTCTCGACACCGTTGGGTGTAAATTTCAAGATATCACCGGGCGGCTCAAATGCGCGGTTGGTGACAAAGAGGTTACCGCCTCTATCAAATGCCACCCCTCGAGGTTCGGTGAGGTCCGTGGCAAAGTCGCTTTCTTCACCATCAGGAGTAAATTTGAGGATCTTACTGAGCGCAGGAGGGGTAACGTCAGTTGACATGAAAAGATTTCCGAATCGATCAAACGCTAAGTCGCCCCAGGCGCTGACCACATCGGTCGCTGTCACGAAGACGCTCGATGTGCCATCCGGCGTGAATTTCCAGACCTCCGATGGATCAGCCGCGTAATTTACTGTCGTGAAAAGATTGCCCTCGCGATCAAAGGCGAGGGCAAAGCCCTGGCCAGGCACAGAGCCGAACGTGCTTTGCACCCCGCCGGGAGTAAATTTGTAGATTGTGGAGGCAAGATTCGGGTCGTTCTCATCGTTGGCCATGACAAATAGGTTGCCTGCGCCGTCAAACGCCACGCCCTCACCGAAAAGGTTACCGCTGAGTGTGGCAAAGGTGCTTTGGACTCCGTCCGGAGTAATTTTCACAATGCTTGGCTGAAACGTGCCGGAAACGGAATCGAACGTGTTGGTTACCACAAAAAGATTGCCAAAGTGGTCAAAGGCGACCCCGCGAGGCCGGGAAAGGCCGGCAGCAAACGTGCTTTGCACTCCACCCGGGTTGTATTCGTAAATAAAACCGCCGCCGTTGTTGCCATCACCATTGATGGAAACAAACAGGTCGTTCGGAGCGCCATTTGCAGTTACAGCGCCTATAGCAAGAATGACAACCGTGAAGGCTAGGTAAATGAGTTTAGTTATTGTTTTCATGCGTACAGATAACTCCGTGCCGTCTTCTCTTTCCAGTGGCGTATACGTCATAATGTGGTAATCATACGCCATGCGTTCCCATCTTGTCGCCGTGGTCGCCTATGACGACTTGTGCACGTTCGAGTTTGCCTGTGCGGTTGAAATTTTTTCCGTGCGATGGCCCGGCATTGACGTGCCGTGGTACAATTTCGGCGTGTGCGCGGCGACGCGGTCCCCGCTGCGCGCGACCGGAGGCGTCCGTTTTACCGCGCCGCACTCGCTGCGCCTCCTCGACCGGGCGGACACCATCGTCATTCCCGGCTGGCGGCCGGCTGTGCCACCGCCGCGATTGTTGATTCGAAAACTCCAAAATGCGCACGCGCGCGGAGCGCGACTCTGTTCGATCTGCACAGGCGCGTTCGTCCTCGCCGCAACCGGTCTCCTCGACGGGAAGCCCGCCACGACGCATTGGATACACGTCGCGCTATTGCAGGAGCGATACCCGGAGATCGAAGTGCGAAGCAACGACCTCTATGTGGACACGGGCCGGATCATCACGTCGGCTGGATCCGCAGCCGGACTAGATATGATGCTGCACCTTGTTCGGCGCGATCACGGAGCGAAGATTGCGAATCTGGTCGCGCAGGGTCTCGTTATCCCGGCGCATCGTGAGGGCGGACAAGCGCAGTTTCTTCCACACGCCGTCTCGCTCAACGCCTCGCATCCGATCGCGCCGTTGCTTGAGTGGATGCGAGGGAATCTGAAAACGAAGCATGATTTGAGATCGCTGGCTCGCCGCGCCGGCGTGAGCGAGCGGACCTTGCAGCGCCAGTTTCGTGACGCCACCGGACTCTGGCCCACTCAGTGGATCGTGCACGAGCGGGTAGCGCGCGCAAAAGACACGCTGGAAACCACCCGCGCGCCGTTGTGGGCTGTGGCGGACTCTTGCGGCTTCGGCACAGAAGAATCGTTTCGCCATCACTTTCGCCGGATAGCCGGCATCAGTCCGGGTCGGTATCGACGAAGGTTCAGCCAGCTACCGGCCACTTTAGGGATCGGGAGAACCGCGGATTACACCGATAGCCCGGATAGGGCTATTCCTCGTCTTCTTGCAAAGATCACCTAGCCTGTTGGTCGACGCCGAAAACTTCGACCTATCTGGGCAATCCGTGGTTAAATTCTGAAGTGTTGATCTATTACGATTTGCCGTTCGCGTAGCGACGCACCACGAGCGTAAAGGGCAGGCCCACGCAAAACATGTGAATCACCAGTTGCGGCCACCCCATTGGGGGCTTGAATGAGACCGGCGTGTGCAGATAGAGGCTGCCAGCCCGAGGAAAAATGGTATGCGCTTAGGGGACCGCGCTTCCGAAGACAACGGAGGCGCAGGTGCTTGGGAAACA
>WNGH01014265.1_pt1 | contig 13263 bp, 12 predicted proteins | sample 5400631 | NCBI WGS metagenome assembly WNGH01 (sample SAMN13153373, study PRJNA577476) | soil metagenome | isolation source: 115 cm soil or saprolite under Garry oak tree replicate 1 | place: USA:California | collected 2016-06-15
CGGCGCGCTGCTGGTCGCCAAGCGCATCGCGGTGCTCGCCGGGCGGATCCAGGGCCATCCCGACGGCCACGGCTTTCTCATGCCGGACGACGGCAGCGCGCAGCTGTTCCTGCCGCCGGCCGAGATGCGCGAGGTGCTGCACGGCGACCGCGCATCGGTGCGCATCGTCGGGCGCGATCAGCGCGGCCGTCCGACCGGCATGATCGTCGAGGTGCTCGAGCGCGGCAAGCGGCGCATCGTCGGCCGGCTGCATAACGAGCACGGCGTCATGCTCCTCGTCCCCGAGGACCGGCGCATCGCGCACGACATCGTGGTGCCGCAGGCCGAAGCGGGCCGCGCCAAGGCGGGCGAGATCGTCACGGTCGACCTGATTGCGCATCCGAGCAAGCACGCGCAGCCGATCGGCCGCGTCGTCGAGGTGCTCGGGCACCACGCCGACCCGGGCATGGAGATCGAGATCGCGGTGCGCAAGTTCGACCTGCCGCACGAGTTCTCGAAGCGCGCGCTCGCCGCCGCGCGCGCGATGCCGGACGCGGTGCGTGCGGAAGATCTCGCGGGGCGCGACGATCTGCGCGACCTCGAGTTCGTCACCATCGACGGCGAGACCGCGAGGGATTTCGACGACGCCGTGTTTTGCCGGCGCGATGGCAGGGGCTTCAAGCTGTGGGTGGCGATCGCCGACGTCAGCCATTACGTGCGGCACGGCGATCCGCTCGACATGGAGGCGCGCGAGCGCGGCACCTCGGTCTACTTCCCGCGCCGCGTCATTCCGATGCTGCCCGAAAAGCTGTCGAACGGCCTGTGCTCGCTCAATCCGGAGGTGGATCGCCTCGCGATGGTGTGCGAGATGGCGATCACGCCGAAAGGCGAGGTCGCGCAGTACGAGTTTTACAACGCCGTGTTTCGCTCCCACGCCCGCCTCACCTACACGGAGGTCTGGCAGAAAATCTCCTCGGGGAAAGCCCCGGAGCACTTGAGAAATCTCTACGATGTATTCAAGCTGCTGCTCGAGGAGCGCAACCGCCGCGGCGCGATCGACTTCGAGACGGTCGAGACGCGGATGCTGTTCGACGCCCGCGGCAAGATCGAGAAGATCGTCGCCGAGCCGCGCAACGACGCGCACCGGCTGATCGAGGAATGCATGCTGGCGGCGAACGTCTGCGCCGGCGCCTTCATCGCCAGGCACGAGCACCCGGTGCTCTACCGCGTGCACGATGTGCCCTCGGTGGAGAAGGTGCGCGCGCTGCGCGATTTTCTCGCCGAGCTCGGCCTGCAGCTGCCCGGCGGCGAGATCCCGCAGCCCAAGGACTACGCCCAGCTCCTCGAGCGCATCCGCAGGCGCCCCGATTTCGCCCTGCTGCAGACCATCCTGCTCAGGTCGCTGAAGCAGGCGGTGTACAGCCCAGCCAACGCCGGCCATTTCGGCCTCGCTTTCGACGCCTACCTGCATTTCACCTCGCCGATCCGGCGCTACCCCGACCTGCTCGTGCACCGGGTGATAAAAGCCTTGCTTGCAAAAAGAAATTATTCCGGCGTGGACTGGGAGGCGCTGGGGCGCCACTGCTCGGAGACCGAGCGGCGCGCCGACGACGCGAGCCGCGACGTCGAGAACTGGCTGAAGTGCTTCTACATGCGCGATCTCGTCGGCAGGAGCTTCGTCGGCACCATCACCGGGGTCACGGCGTTCGGGCTGTTCGTCACCCTCGACGACTACTTCGTCGATGGCCTAGTGCACATCTCGGAGCTGGGGCGCGACTACTTCCAGTACGACGGCGTGCGCCACGTGCTGCTCGGCGAGCGCACCGGCAAGCGCTTCCGCCTCGCCGACCGCATGAAGGTCAAGCTCGTCAGGGTGGATCTCGATTCGCGCAAGATCGATCTGGTACCGGCATGAAGGAGCCCAGGGTCGTCTTCGGCTTCCACGCGGTGCTCTCCAGGATTCGTGCCGACCCCCGGTCCGTCGTCGAGATCTTTCTCGATGAAACGCGGAAGGATGCGCGCGCGAAGGACCTCGTCGCCGTCGCGCAGCGCGCCGGCGTGCGCCTGATGCTCGTGCCGACCCAGCGGCTGGACGGCTTCTATGGCGGCGGCCGGCATCAAGGCGTGGTGGCACGGGTCGAGACGAAAAACCTGGAACAAAGCCTGGATGAGATCCTGGAGAAGGTCGAAAAACCCATGCTGCTGGTGCTCGACGGGGTCACCGATCCGCACAACCTCGGCGCCTGCCTGCGGGTCGCCAACGCCGCCGGCGCGAACGCGGTCATCGCGCCGAAGGACCGCGCCGCCGGCATCACGCCGGCGGTCTCGAAAGTCGCCAGCGGCGCCGCCGAAGCGACGCCTTATCTCATGGTCACCAACCTCGCGCGCACCCTGGCCGAGATCAAGCAGCGCAACATCTGGGCCGTCGGCAGCGACGAGCGCGCCGAAAAAACGCTCTATGAAACCGAGCTGCCCGACTCGATCGCCTGGGTGCTCGGCGCCGAGGGCGAGGGCATGCGGCGCCTCACCCGGGAGAGCTGCGACTTGCTGGTGAGGATTCCGATGCGCGGCGGGGTCGAAAGCCTCAATGTCTCGGTCGCTGCGGGGATATGCCTGTTCGAATCGCTAAGGCGCCGGACAGCGAGATAACTCAGGCATACTTGGCGGTCATGGAAGTCCTTCTGGTGGACGATCATCCGCTGATCCACGAGATCATGCCGGCCGTGCTGCGCAAGGCGTTCGGCGAGGTCGAGATCATCGCGGCGAACGACCTCGAAAGCGCCTTCCAGCGGCTGGCGCATCACAAGGCGCCGGACTTCGCGCTGCTCGACCTGGTGCTGCCGGGCCACGCCGCGCTCGACACGCTGCGGCGCTTTCGCTGGAAGTTCTCCGAAGTGCCGGTCGTGGTTCTGTCCTCGATCGACGATGCGGCGACCGTGCGCGTGGCGCGCGGCATGGGAGTGGTCGGCTACCTGCCGAAGACGCTGGGCCCCGCGCAGATGGTCGAGGCGCTGAGGAAAATCGCCGCCGGCGAAAACTATTTTCCGTCGCCGGCGCCGGACAAATAGCGCTTCCCCAAGCCTCGGTTTTTCAAGTAGAATCCCGCCCGCTTCGATCCCACTCGTGGGATGCCCGGTCACACCGCTGCGCATGGCGGTTGGCCTTTACCCTGCAGTTGCGGGTTTAACCACAGGACGTAGGAGTCAACCAGCATGCGGCATTACGAGATCGTTTTCATCGTCCATCCGGACCAGAGCGAGCAGGTGCCGCAGATGGTCGAGCGCTACAAGGGCGTGATCGCGGCCAAGAGCGGCGTGGTCCACCGCCTCGAGGACTGGGGCCGGCGCCAGCTCACCTATCCGATCCAGAAGGTCCACAAGGCGCACTACGTGCTCATGAACATCGAGTGCGACAACGAGACGCTGGCCGAGCTCGAGCACGCGTTCAAATTCAGCGACGCGGTGCTGCGTCACCTCATCATCAAGATGCCGAAGGCCATGACCGCGCCTTCGCCGATGATGCGCGAGGAGAAGAGCAAGTCCATGATGGAGCGCGGCGTGGAGCCGCGGGTGGCTGAAGGCAGGCCCACGGACGCTGCGGCCTGAACAAGCTGGAAGTTACGGGGAAAATTGTGGAGCTGAGCGCCCTGCGCTACACGCCCGCCGGCATCCCGGTGGTCGAATTCAGGATCGAGCATGAGTCGGAGCAGGGCGAGGCTGGGGGCAAGCGAAAGATCAGGGCGGAAATCGGCGCGGTGGCCTTCGAGACCCAGGCGCGGCTGGTTTCCCAAAGAAACGTCGGTTCCGAGGTAAAGGTCGAGGGTTTTCTGGGCGCGAAGACCAGGCGCTCGAAGAAGCTGGTGCTGCACGTGACCAACATCGAATTCAGCGAAGGAGCATGACATGCCCCCAAGACGCGGGTTCAAGGGCAAAGGCAAGGGGAAGTTCAGCAAGGACAAGAAGGACAAGGGGCAGCGGGCGCTGTTCCGGCGCCGTAAGTTCTGCCGCTTCACCGCCGAGAAGGTCGAGTGGATCGACTACAAGGACATCGAGGTCCTGAAGGACTTCGTCAACGAGACCGGCAAGATCATCCCGGCGCGCATCACCGGGACCTCGGCCGGCTACCAGCGCCAGCTGTCGGACGCGATCAAGCGCGCCCGTTTCCTCGCCCTGTTGCCGTACACCGACCTGCACTGACACCGGGATAGATCGAGCCATGCAAGTGATACTCATGGAGAAGGTCGCCAATCTCGGCAATCTCGGCGACGTGGTGAAGGTCAAGGACGGCTACGCCCGCAATTACCTGATCCCGCACGGCAAGGCGAAGCGCGCCACGGACGCCAACCTCAGGGAGTTCGAGCAAAAGCGCAGCGTGCTGGAGAAAGCGCAGGCCGAGTCGCTCGCCAGGGCGCAGGAGCGTGGCGCGAAGCTCGAGGGCTTCGTGCTGCAGATCACGCAGAAGGCCGGGGTCGACGGGCGGCTGTTCGGCTCGGTCACGAACTACGACATCGTCGAGGCGCTGAAGCAGCAGGGCCATGAGGTCGAGCGCTCGCAGGTCAGGATGCCGCAGGGGCCGCTCAAGCAGGTGGGCGACTACCCGATCCAGATCGCGCTGCACACCGACGTCGCCGTGACGATCAAGGTTTCGGTGCTGGGAGAGCAGTAGCCATTCCGTGCGTAGTCGTAAAAAAGGGCTCTTCGAAGCCCTTTTCGCTTCAACATCAGCTTTCTTATTACTACGCTGCGTTTCGCAGAAGAGCCTCGAGGGGAAGACGGGGCCTTGCCTGGAATATTCTCCGCTGATCTTCCCGTAGGCGCAATGTACGCAGGCGGATCACCAAAGTAGCTGCGCAACTATTTCTTCAATTGGTGTGGCACAAGGTGATTGCAACTGCCCAGGATTGAACCAAGTCAAGGCCCGCTTCGCATGTGCTTCGACGTATTGACGCGACAGGTGCGAAATTTTGTTCATAAGCGGGCGAAATCTGTACTGTATAAAATATCACCCTAGCGACTTTTGCGAGCGAAAAAATCGCGCATCGGCTTTTTGTCTAAACAGGAAATACGGAGTTTTCCACTCTTTGCTAACTAGTTATCCACTACCTTATCCACAAACTATTCCCAGCTTGTTCCGTATGATTCGCGTGGTTCAAGAGGAGAGATAACAAGATGGCCTTGCCGCAACCGACCGGAACCCCTGCTCAAGAAAACGTCTTTCAATTCAAGACCCCACCGCATTCGACTGAGGCTGAACAATCGGTACTTGGCGCTCTACTTCTTGATAACCAGGCTTTCGACAAGATTGCGGATCTCATAACTGCAGAAGACTTCTACAGAGACGACCACCGGCGTATTTGGGTTCATATCGCGAAACTTGTAGAGGCAAGTCGACCTGCAGACGTAGTCACCGTCGCTGAGTCAATTGAAGCCAGCAATGACAAAGACAAGACTGGTGGGCCCGCGTATCTGGGGGCATTAGCGCAGAACACGCCCAGTGCACTAAACATCCGTCGCTACGCGGAGTTGGTTCGTGAGCGCTCTGTGCAACGGCGATTAGCGCATGTTGCTACGGATATCGCGGAGAGCGCCCTCAACCCCGCGGGCAAGGAAGTCGCGCAACTGTTGGATGAGGCGGAATCGAGGATATTCCAGATCGCAGAATCTGGAGCCCGTTCAGGGCAGGGATTTGAAAGTATTCAACCAGTTTTGGCACGCGTGATTGAACGTGTCGACTTCCTATACCACCAAGAGAACAAATCAAACGTAATCGGTACTCCTACCGGTTACAAGGATCTTGATGAAATAACGGCTGGCCTTCAGCCGGGAGAGCTAATCGTTATTGCGGGCCGCCCTTCGATGGGCAAGACAGCGCTAGCGATTAACATCGCGGAACACGTTGCTATCGACAACGGCATTCCTGCGGCGATCTTTAGCATGGAGATGAGCGCCTCTCAGCTCGCGTCTCGAATACTTGGTTCAATTTCCCGTGTTGACCAACACAAACTCAGAACTGGAAAGCTCACTGATCAGGAGTGGGCACAGCTATCCGATGGAATGGGCAAATTGCATGATGCTCCCATTTACATTGACGAGAGCGGCGGACTGAACGCTCTAGAGGTAAAGGCACGCGCGCGCCGCCTGACGCGACAGTACGGGAAGCTCGGACTGATTGTGGTTGACTATCTTCAGCTTATGACGGCTACAGCGGCTGGCGAGAACCGAGCCACCGAGATATCTGAGATTTCTCGCTCATTAAAAGCTTTGGCCAAGGAGCTCAATGCTCCTGTCGTAGCGCTTTCTCAACTAAGCCGAGCCGTCGAGCAGCGACCTGACAAGCGCCCCATGATGTCTGACCTCCGCGATTCTGGAGCCATTGAGCAGGACGCTGATGTTGTTCTCTTCATCTATCGAGAATCGATGTACAAGCACGACCTTCCAGAAGAGCAGAAGGGTATAGCGGAAGTTATTATTGGAAAGCAGCGAAACGGTCCAACAGGGACCGTAAAGTTAACCTTCCTTGGCCAGCACACTCGATTTGAGAACTTTGCGGATCCTCGTTCTTATTCATAGTCGGTTATGATTTACTCCTTGCGCTGACAAGGGGAGGACCCGATGGCCGAGCCGATGATTGCGCAAAAGTCGCCTTTCGCGGTGGAGCTTGCGCCCGGCGACTACTGGTGGTGCGCCTGCGGGCAGTCCAAGCGCCAGCCGTTCTGCGACGGCTCGCACAAGACCACCGAGTTCACGCCGGTGAAGTTCAGCGTGACCGAGGCACAGAAGGTCTGGTTGTGCGGCTGCAAGCGGACCGGCTCAAAACCCTTCTGCGACGGCTCGCATAAGAAGCTGACTTAGAACCCTGCCGCGCATCCTTCCAGATGCGCGGAACTTTAGCTATTTCTTTGTAGCACTCCACCGTCCCTCCGCGCCTTTTTCGTCGCGGAACGACCCTTCCATCTTGCCGGCGGTGATCCGGCCGGTGAAGTCCCGGCGCACGCCGGCCGCATCCACGTAGCCGAACGCGATGTTGAAACCGCGCAGCCGCGCCTCGCGCAGGCCTGCCTGCAGCGCGCCGAGCGCCACCGTGCCGTGGATTTTCTGGAACGTCTGCTCGAGCGTGAGCTCGGTCTTCTGGCCGTTGGCGTCCAGCGACCAGCTGCCCTGCACGATGGCGGGTACCACCCAGAAGTAGGCGCGCCGGCCGTCGACGCTCGAGATCTCGTCGGCTTCCCAGTCTTCCATGCTGAACGAGTGCGACACGACGCGCGTGCCGGGGCGCATGGACAGGATCTGCGGGCGAAGCTTCATGTTCAGCCCCGGCAGCAGGTACATCGTGATGACGCTCGCCTGGCTGAAGTCGGTGGCGAAGATGTCGCCGTGACGGATGAGGGCCTTGCCGAGGCCGCTGCCGGCCACGCCGGCGGCCTGGGCGTTGCCGTTCGCGTGCTTGACCATGTCGGGGTTGTATTCGATGCCCACGGCACGCGCGCCGAACTTCTTCGCCGCGGCGATCGCGAAGGTCGTTGGGCGTGACCTGCGCCATGGTCAGCATGCGCTCCACCACGTCGTCGGGCGTCGGCACCCAGATGACGTCCTTGCCGGCCTGGCCGACCTGCGGCTCGAACTTCGGCTGCGCCGCGGCAGGCGCGGAAATCAGGAATGAGAGAAAAATTATTGTTGACAGGCGAATCATCGGAAATTTTCCCGGCAAAAAGGGGCAGCGAAGCCTAGCAGAAATCCTATTCTCTACAAAACCTCTGCCGCGTGGTCCGCAAGCCGCGAGCGCTCGCCGCGCGCGAGCGTCACGTGGCCGGCGTGGCCCCAGTGCTTCATGCGGTCGACGACATAGGTGAGGCCCGAGCTGCCCTCGGTGAGGTAGGGCGTGTCGATCTGCGCGATATTGCCCAGGCACACCACTTTGGTGCCCGGCCCGGCGCGCGTCACCAGGGTCTTCATCTGCTTCGGCGTCAGGTTCTGCGCCTCGTCGATGATCAGCCACTTGTTGACGAAAGTGCGGCCGCGCATGAAATTGAGCGACTTCACCTTGATGCGCGAGCGCACCAGGTCGCGCGTCGCCGCCCGGCCCCACTCGCCGCCCGATTCGTCGGAGGCGTTCAGGACGTCGAGGTTGTCCTCGAGCGCCCCCATCCAGGGCAGCATCTTCTCCTCCTCGGTGCCGGGCAGGAAGCCGATGTCCTCGCCGATCGGCACCGTCACCCGGGTCATGATGATCTCCGAGTAGCGCTTGTCGTCGAGCACCAGGGTCAGTCCGGCGGCGAGCGCCATCAGCGTCTTGCCGGTGCCGGCCTGGCCGACCAGCGTCACGAAATCGACCGCCGGGTTCATCAGCAGGTTGAGCGCGAAATTCTGCTCGCGGTTGCGCGCGTTGATGCCCCAGACGGAGTTCTTGGCGTGGGTGTAGTCGCGCAGCGTCTCGAGCACCGCCGTGCGCCCGTTCATCTCCTTGACCAGCGCGTAGAGCGGGCGCTCGCCCGACTCGTCGAACACGAACTCGTTCATGTGCAGCTTGGGCACCAGCGGGCCGTGCACGCGGTAGTAAGTATGGCCTTCCTTCTTCCAGGACTCCATGTTGCGGCCGTGCGTGTTCCAGAAGTCCTTGGGCAGCGCGCGCAGCCCGCTGTAGAGGAGGTCGGCGTCCTCGAGGACCTTGTCGTTGAAGTAATCCTCGGCGGCGAGCCCCAGCGCGCGTGCCTTGATCCGCATGTTGATGTCCTTCGACACCAGCACCACTTCGCGCTGCGGCTCGCGCGCCTGCAGGAACCTCACCACCGACAGGATCTGGTTGTCGGTCTTGCCGAGCGGCAGTGTCGCCGGCAGCTCGCCGTTGATCGCTTCGGTCTGCAGGAACAGGCGCCCCTTCGATTGCTGCCCGTCTTTGATTTTGATAACCAAACCACTCTTGATATCGGCAACCGCGCTGGAAACAATCTCATCCAAGAAGCGGCTCGCCTGGCGCGCGTTGCGCGAGACATCCGAGAGGCCCTTCTTGTTGCCGTCGAGCTCCTCCAGCGTGCCGATCGGCAGGTACAGATCGTGCTCCTCGAAGCGGAACAGGCACGTCGGGTCGTGCATCAGCACGTTCGTGTCGAGCACGAAGAGCTTTTTCACTTTGGGTTTGCGCGGCGGGCGGGGCTGCTTTTGAACCATCGAGACTTCGGTCGACTCTGCTGCGGGCTGTTCGACATCATAGGGCTTTAGCAAAGTTCAATACCTCCGGACGTGGCACGTCGGACTGACAGCGACTTGAAGCCGGGAAGCTCTGGAGCGGAACGGCGTGCAGCGGGAAGAAGGGAGGCTGAAGTCGGGAACCGGCTTGCCTAGCATCTAGAGGTTCTTCAGACCCTTTTTGAGCAATGCCATGTAACGCATTCATTGAACACGTTTTTTATTTCGACCGCAAGCGCCCTGTTAGACGCCTGATCGCAAAGGAAAATATGGCCGATCCGAATCCCCAGGGGCCGCGCTGCTTACCGGCGCATCGCGTCACGGCGACATATCCTCCGTCGCTTCGATGGGCCGACGGATCGGCGGAGGGATTGCCGATGCATGGGACAATTTGGCGCCGAAAATGATCGCCAAATGGCGGCGCGCCCAGCGCTGAAAACAATTCATGAACGGTTTTTCCGCTAAGGTCGAATTCCTCTGGAGCGTCGCGGACCTGATCCGCGACCACTTCAAGCGCGGCAAGTACCAGGATGTCATCCTGCCGCTGACCGTGCTGCGGCGGATCGACTGCGTCCTCGAGCCGACCAAGGACAAAGTCGTCACCCGGTATCGGGAGCTTAAAGGCAAGCTGGACAATCTCGATCCGCAACTGCGCAAGGCCTCCGGCTACGCCTTCTACAACACCTCGCCCTACACCTTCGAGCGGCTCCTCGAAGACCACACGCACCTCGCGCGCAACCTGCGCAACTACATCAACGGCTTCTCCAAGAACATGCGGGAGGTCATCCAGAAGTTCGACTTCGACAACACCCTCACCAAGCTGGACGACGCGAAGCTGCTCTACCTCGTGGTGGAGAAGTTCGGCACCATCGACCTGCACCCCGACAAGGTGACCAACCTCGAGATGGGCTACATCTTCGAGGAGCTGATCCGCAAATTCAACGAGGCGCTGGACGAGAACCCCGGCGAGCACTTCACCCCGCGCGAAGTGATCCGCCTGATGGTGGATTTGCTAGTCGCCCACGACAAGAAACAACTCGCGCAGGCGCGCATCACGCGCACCGTGTACGACCCCTGCTCGGGCTCGGGCGGCATGCTCACCGTCGCCAAGGACTACATCGTCGAGCTCAATTCGAAGGCGGACGTGCACATCTTCGGCCAGGAGGTCAACCCCGAAACCTTCGCCGTCTGCAAGTCCGACCTCTTCATCAAGAGCGCGGACGGGCGTGACGCCGAGAACATCGCCTTCGGCTCCACTCTCTCGAACGACCGGCACGCGGGCAAGCGCTTCGACTACCTGATAACCAACCCGCCCTACGGCAAGGAATGGAAGGGCGACCGCGCCGCCGTCGACGCCGAGCACGCCCGCGGCCACGCTGGGCGCTTCGGCGCCGGCCTGCCGCGCATAAGCGACGGCCAGATGCTCTTCCTGCAGCACCTCATCGCCAAGATGAAGCCATCGAAGGAAGGCGGCTCGCGCGCCGCCATCGTTCTCAACGGCTCGCCGCTCTTCACCGGAGACGCCGGCGGCGGCGAAAGCGAAATCCGCCGCTGGATCCTGGAAAACGACCTGCTGGACGCCATCGTCGCCCTGCCGGAACAGCTCTTCTACAACACTGGCATCGCCACCTACATCTGGGTCCTCTCCAACCGCAAGGAGAAAGAGCGCAAGGGGAAGGTGCTCCTCATCAACGCCACCGGCTTCTGGAAACCCATGCGCCGCAGCCTCGGCGACAAGCGCCGCGAAATCTCCGACGAAGACCGCGCGAAGATCGCCGCGCTGTACGAAGGCTACGAGGAAGGCGAGCACGCCAAGATCTTCCCGACCACCGCCTTCGGTTACCGCAAGATCACCGTCGAGCGTCCCCTGCGCCTCAACTTCCAGGCCTCCGCCGAGCGCATCGGGCGCCTGAAAGACTCCGCTGCCTTCAAGCGTCTGACCGAGAGCAAAAAGAACAACCCAAAGCAGAAGGCCGCCGAAGAAGCCGCCGGCCGCGCCGAACAGAAAGCTATCCTTGCCTTCCTTGCGACGCTACCGCAGACTCTTTACAAAAGCGCGCTCGCATTCGACAAGGTCCTCGGCACAGCCCTCAAGCGCGCTGATCGGAAACTCCCTGTCCCGATTCGCAAAGCCATCTTCGACGCACTTTCCGAGCGCGACGAATCTGCCGAGATCGTTCGGGATTCGGACGGGAATCCCGAACCGGATTCGGAGCTCCGGGACTATGAAAATGTGCCCTTAGGCGAGGATGTCTATGAGTTCTTCCAGCGCGAAGTCACGCCGCACGTTCCCGATGCTTGGATCAATGAAGATGTGCGGGATAAGAGAGACGGTGAAGTTGGTGTTATAGGTTATGAGATTAACGTGGGTCGGTACTTCTATGAATATGTTCCACCACGCTCTATGAAGGAGATCGCGTTAGAAATTCAATCCATGGAGAAAGACCTCCTTTCTGGGCTTCGCGAATTGACGAGATGAGCCTTATCAAACGAATCCCATCGAATTCGATGAGGGATTTTCCCGGTCATTGGGAAACGCGAAAGGCCAAAAGACTATTTCGTGAAGTGGCGCGCCGCGGATATTCAGACAAGCAGCTTTTGTCGGTGACACAAGATAGTGGAGTTGTTGCTCGAATCGATAGGGAGGACGTTGGCCTCAGGGTTTGGAATCCGGGTGGAGACGTCAGCGGGTACAAGCTTGTTGAGCGAGGCCAGTTCGTTATAAGCCTGCGCTCGTTTGAAGGCGGGATCGAATACTGCGGGATAGAGGGGCTTGTGAGCCCTGCTTATACGGTCATGGAACTTCTGGCACCCGAACACTGTGCGTTTTTCCGTTGGTACTTTAAGTCCTCGAAATTCATTTCAGAGTTAGCGATTCAAAGTAAGGGTATTCGCCAGGGCAAGAGCATTTCTTTCGAAGAGTTCGCCGAGTTGCGACTCCCATTTCCTCCTGTTGAGGAGGCGGTGAAAATTGTGGAACTCATCGAAGAGAGGATTTCTCAGATCGACGCACTTATTGGACGTAGCGCGCGATTGCTTGAATTGGTCGCTGAATATCAATTGGCCCAGTTGCTGAATTCCGTTACGAAGGGACTTAACCCTGACGCGCGCATGAAGGATTCCGGCATTCCTTGGTTGGGGAAAATTCCGACTCACTGGCCGTTAAAAAAAGTGCGATATATGGGTTCGCATACCGGTGGATCGACTCCCAGTAGAGATGATGATCGATATTGGAATGGTGTGATGCCTTGGGTTACTCCCAAGGATATGAAGAAAACGCACATCGATGGTGCAGAGGAGCATGTATCAGTAGTGGCACTGGAGGAAAGTCACCTGCCCGTAATTCCAGCTGGGGCATTACTTCTGGTCGTGCGAGGAATGATTCTTCTGCATACTTTCCCGGTCGCAGTAAACACGGTACCGGTTACTGTCAATCAAGATATGAAAGCGTTGCGCCTCAAGAGTGATTTCGTCCCGGAATTCGTTCGCTATTTGTTCTCGGGCATTGGGGCTGCAATTGTTGCGACATTGGTTGACGAGGCGGCGCATGGCACGAAGGCCCTCAGGATGGACAAATGGCTTGCTTTCGCAGTGGCTATCCCGCCGAAGGAGGAACAACTGGAGATTGTGAAGTTTCTTGATCTGCGAATGAAGGAGATCGATGAGTTGGCATTGAGAAATTCCGAAGCGATCGAAAAGCTTAAGGAGTCGCGAGCTTCACTGATTTCCGCGGCAGTTGTTGGCAACATTGATTTTCAGGATGCGGTCGCGGCGTAGCCAAATTCGCTACTCGGCTCGGTTTGCTAGAGAGTTGTAGTTCCGTAGGAAAAGAGGTTGCGCTCAACTAGCGAGTCAATTGGGTTCACTGCTTTGCCATCTATTGCGTATTGAGAGTGGTACAAATCATAGCCACATCTTGATAAGTGTAGAGGTTTTGTAACATAATGCCGGGCATGGCTCGTCCAAGTGCCCGACATATCGAGAAAATCAGCCACCTCGCCGACCGGCAGGGGGTGCTGCGCCCACGGGATCTGGCCAAGCACCGGATTTCCCGGACCGCGCTTGCGCGGATGAAGGCGAAGGGGGAGATCGAGCAGCTGGG
>WNGH01011830.1_pt1 | contig 13259 bp, 10 predicted proteins | sample 5400631 | NCBI WGS metagenome assembly WNGH01 (sample SAMN13153373, study PRJNA577476) | soil metagenome | isolation source: 115 cm soil or saprolite under Garry oak tree replicate 1 | place: USA:California | collected 2016-06-15
CAAGAACCTGTTCGACCTGCGCCGCGCCGCCGCAGTCCACAACCTCCACGTCATCGCCCGCCAGCCCGCCAGGAACTACCAGCTGGCAGCCTGACAACTACATGACCGGCGCTCTAGGTGCTGATGGTTGCGCTGCGGTCAGGACGCGGTGCCAGCCTGGGGAGGGACGGCCCCGGGCTGGGCCGTCGATGCCCTGAGGGCGTTCAGTGAGGACTTGCCGGGGCTGGTTAGGCCGGCGGGAGTGTCTGCTGGCCGTCGGGCGCCGCGCCGTGCGCAGGCGGGGACGCTGGCTGGGTGCCCGCGGGCCGGGGCTGGGTTGTGGTGCTGGCTGGTTTGGTGCGGTGGCTGACGGCGGCCGCCAGGACCTGGGAGTTCGGCAGCGACATGAGGCCGTCGGCGGTGTCCAGGCGCAGGTAGGAAATGCCGATCTCGGTCACGGTGCCTTCGAGCCCTTCGAGCAGGCCACCCATCGCGCCGGAGCGCAGCTGGATGGTCTCGCCCACGTTGAATGGCCGGGAAAGCAGCAGGACGAGCCCGGCGAAGACATTGCTCAGCGACTGTTGTGCGGCGATCCCGATGAGGATGGTGGTGAGCGCGCCGCCGACGACAAGCTGGCCGACCGGGACCTTGAACAGCGCCAGCGCGATAACGAGCGTGAAAATGACCCCGGCCAGCACGATCGAGTAGCGGACCACGGCCGCGTGCGCCGAGCCGGCCACCGGCTGAAGGGCCTGGCGGGTACGGCGGGCCAGCGCCAGGATCCCGACGATCCCGAAAAGGCAGAACGCGGCCGTGGCCACGGCGGCGACAATCTTGCTGGTCACATTGCCGTGCCCGGTCCAAGTGTCGAAGTTACGGCCGGCCGTGCTCGCGAGAATTCCGGCCGCCGCCGCGAGCACCAGCGCGATGATGGCGCGCCAGGGCCGGGCCCGCGCCTTGACCTCAGCAAGTTGCTTGGCCATGTCGAGCTGGCGCTGCTCGTGCAGGTCCACCGCGGTCCTTCCCTGGTGACTGACTGATCTCGTTCTCACGCTACTCAGGAAAGACAGGTGATCCCGGTGGCGCCGCGCGCCACCGGGATCACCTGCGGGCTTATCGTCAGGAAGCCTTCATGAGCGGCTTGCCCACCGGCAGGAGCGGCGTGCCCCGCATGCCGTTGGCCACGCCCGCGGCCGAGGCGTACCAGGCCGTCAGCGCGGTCAGGACGCCGACGTAGCCGCCGATCTTGACGATGTTGCTGTTTGCCGCGAAGTTGCCGACGAACAGGACGATCTCGGTCGCCTCGAGGGTGAGGAACACCGCGAACACCGCAGCGTTCACCATCGAGCTCCACAGCAGCATGTAGGTGTTGAAGATGGCGAAGGCGAGCAGGATCCAGGCCACGTCCTTCTGCGCCGCGGCCGCATGCGCCGCCGCCGCCAAGGGTCCCGCTCCTGCGGGGGCAGGCGCGACCAGCAGGGCCCACAGGCCGAGCCCGATCCAGAAACCGCCGTAGGTGGAGAACGCGGTGGCACCGAACACGTTGCGGTTACGGAACTCCCACATGCCCGCCAGCAGCTGGCACAGCCCGCCGTAGGCGAACGCGTAGCCCAGCCAGGCATCGCCGGTGGCCTTCGTCATCCAGCTGGCGTTGGCCGCCGATAGCAGGAATGTGGTGAGGGCGAAGGCGGCAAGGCCGAGAGGCGCTGGGTCTGCCGCTGGTGCCGTGACGATGGTTCGTTGTTCGTCGGTGACGGTCAACTGCTTCCTCCTGTCGAGGGTGCCTCCGCCAGGTCGCGGGCAGACCTGCATTGCGGCAAGGCGGACGCTGGAATGGAACGGAAGCCGCGCGGTGGCCCCGACCCGATACTCGAGCGATCAGAACGGCCAAGGAGACCTTCCTCCGCCTTCACATGTGGCCCTGCGGAACCACGGGGAAGACCTGCCCTGAGGGTAACGCCGAAGGCCGTGGTTGGGGAGGCCCAGGTTTACCACAGCGATATCGTTCTACTAACCTTTCGCCGCGGCCCGGCGCCCGGCGCGGGCGCTCAGCGGGGCGGCAGGCTCCGGGCGAGCACCCCGGACAGCCCCGCCCTGGTGGCGATCACGTAAAGCCGGTCCTGGGCGCCCAGCCGCAGGTCGGCGGCGGGGGACCAGTTCACCGGGCCGCCCCCGGCAGGCTCCACGGCCAGCAGCCGCACCAGGCCGTTCTGGTGCACCGCCGCCACCGCCGCGGCGTCGAGCTCGGAGCCCGCGCCCACCCCCACGTCGGCGATCAGCAGAACGTGCCTGCCCACCGGGATGGTGCGCAGCACCTGGTGCTCGAGCATCGACGCGGCGAAGGACGGGGCGGCCAGGTAGGGCACGCTGCGGGAGATCGTGTTGCCGATGCTGCGCTGCACCCGCGCGGCCAGGTCGTCGTCGCCCAGCCGGAGCACGATCCGGATGTCGCTGGCCAGGGCGCGGGCGTGCAGCGCGGTCTCCAGGTTGACGCTGTCGCTGTTGGTCACCGAGACGAGGGCCTGGCAGGTGCTGACCCCGGCCGCGCGCAGGATGTCCTCCCGGTGCGTCTCGCCGATCACCACCCGCATCCCCAGCCGCCGGGCCATGGCCACCCCGGCCGCGGTCTCGCTCTTGTCCACGCAGGCCACGCTGACGCCCAGGTCATGGAGCTGGCCGACGACCCGGGTGCCGACGTTCCCCAGGCCCACCACGATGACGTGATCGCTGAGCGGGCGCTCCTTGCGCCGCAGCGACCCGGTCAGCCTGGCACCGACCACCACGGCGGTGAGCACCGGCAGGAACGCCAGCCCGTCGAAGGTGAGCAGCACCTGTGCGATCTTCTCCGGCCCGGACAAGGCCGGGTCGCTGACCGCGGCTCCCGCGGCGTCCAGGCCGGTCAGGTACGCCGCGTTGGCCAGCGAGAAGCCGCCCGCGGTGGCAAGCAGCGCGAAGCCGATGACCATGATGGCGAACAAGGCACCGAAGGCCAGCCCGACCTTGTTCCACAGCAGGTGCCTGACCATGTCGGCGGCCGCGCGCAGCGGGTGCCTGCGCGGCCGGGCGAACGGGTTGCGGGGCGCGCCGTCCGCCACGGCGAGCACCAGGTCCGCGCGGCCCGCGTCGGGCGGCAGCAGGCCAGGAGACTGCGGGTCCCGTGACATCGCCAGCCCGCAGACCACGCGCCGGGCATGGGCGTCGGTCTGGCGGGCCACATACAGCGTGCGCCCGGCCACCCTGATGTGGCTGGGCGCGGGCTCGCCGAGCGCCGCGGCCACGAACGACGGCGCGGACATCGAGGAGCCGGACAGAACCGCGCAGTCACGGAAGAACGTGCGGATGCGCTCGCCCAGGCTGGTGTTGAAGATGGCCACCACCAGGCGCAGGTCCGGGTTGAGCTCCTGGGCGCGCAGCGCCGCATGGAAGTTGCCCAGGTCGTCCTGGCGCAGCAGGGCCAGCGACCGGGCCGACTGCACCCCGGCGGCGGTGAAGGCGCCGGCGTCAAGCTCCGCCCGCTCGATGACCCGCACCTTGGGCAGGCGGGCGATGCGCGGTCCCTGGCCCAGCTCCCGGGACCGCAGCAGGACCGTCACCTCCTCGCCATAGGTGGTGGTCAGTTCCTCGATGACCCGGGCGGCGAGCGGGTCGTCACCGCACACGACAAGATGGTCGCGGCGCGCCGCGAGCCGGGAGAGCGGAGGCACGGCGTGATCCTAGCCGGGCCGGTCGTACCGGGCCGGACCGGGGCGAATCGGATCAGGATCAGCGCAGGCCCGCCCCGTTCAGGGCGAGGCGATCCGGCCAAGCTGGGGCGGCAGCCGGCTCGCGGCCCCGCGGTCGAGCAGGAACAGGGTCCGCAGCCTGCCCCGCGCGCCCGCCGCCGGCACCTGGACCGGGCCGACGTCCGACAGCGCCAGCCGGACCGCCCCCGCCTTCTCCTGGCCCGCGGCGAGGACCCACACCTCCCGTGCGACGCGGATCGACGGCAGGGTGAGCGTCAGCCTGATCGGCGGCGGTTTCGGCGAGCCGCGGACGGCGACCACACTCCGGTCGTCATACAGCGCCGGCATGCCGGGGAACAGGGACGCGACATGGCCCTCGGGGCCGATGCCGAGCAGCAGCACGTCGAACCCGGGGACGGGCCCGTGGTCCTCCGGGCGGGCGGCGGCGCGCAGCTCGGCGGCGTACCGGGCCGCCGCGGCCTCCGGGTCGGGCCCGTCGGGGCCGTCGGTGCCGGGCATCCGGTGCACCCGCGCCGGGTCGGCGTCGTCGAGGTGGCGCAGCAGGGCCTGCTCCGCCCCGGCCTCGTTGCGGTCCGGGTGGCCGCCGGGCAGGAACCGCTCGTCACCCCACCAGATGTCCAGGTGGCGCCAGTCGACCGCGTCCCTGGCCGGTGCGGCGGCCAGCTCGGTCAGCACGGCGGTGCCGATCCCGCCGCCGGTGAGCACCAGCGACGCGTGCCCGGTCGCGGCCTGGACATCCACCAGGCTGGTGACCAGCCGCGCCGCGACCGCCTTGGCCAGCAGGCCCGCGTCGTGGTGGACGATGACCTCGGGCGGGCTCACGGATTCGGAGCCCCGCCATCGCGGAAACCGGAAAGTGCGCCGGCGTAGACCTCGTCGGGGTCGAGCCGGCGCAGTTCCTCCTCGAGCAGCTCGGTCGTCTCCCTGCGGTGCAGGGCGACCCGGCGCTCGGGCTGCCCGGGGCGGCGCAGGTGCGCGACCCGGCCGTCCGGCCTGGTGATCACGATCTCCCCGTCGCCGGTGGTGAAGCTGACCTCGGTGATGCCCGGCCCGGCAGAGGGCGAGCTGGCGATCTCGACACCGTAGGCGCGGGACAGCCAGGACGCGATCAGGTCGGCGGTCGGGTTGCCCGCCTCGGCGCTGACCGTGCCGCCGGTGACGTCACCGGACGGCTGGTCCATCGTCGCCGCCAGCAGCGACCGCCATGGCGTCGCCCGGGTCCAGGACAGGTCGGTGTCCCCGGGCTGATACCCCTTGGCGAGCATGGCCAGCGCGTCCCTGGGCGAGCCGGCGGCCGCGGCGTCGGTGATGCGCCGCTGGGCGAGCGCGCCCATCGGGTCCTGCGCCGGGATCGGCGGCACGATGTCCGGCCACCAGGTGACCACGGGCGTGTCTGGCAGCAGCAGCGGGGCCACCACCGAGTCCGCGTGCTGGCCGAGCGGCCCGTACATGCGCAGCAGCACCGTCTCACCGGAGCTGGTCTCGCCCACCCGGATCTCGGCGTCCAGCCGGGACCGCTGCTCGGGCCGCCGGAAGCGTGAGCACCATGCCGCTGGCCACGCCGCCGAGGCGCAGCCGCGCCTGGCGGAGCGCGTCGTGGATCCCGCCGGTGGTGGTGTCGGTGAGGTCGATGGTCATGTCACAGCCTCCGCCATGCCCGGCCGTCCCTGGCCATGAGCGCGTCCGCGCTCGCCGGCCCGGTCGACCCGGCCGGGTACTGGTCCGGCTTGCCGTGCTCCGCCCAGAACTGCTCGATGGGGTCGAGCACCTCCCAGGCCAGCTCCACCTCCTGGTGCCGGGGGAACAGCGGCGGGTCGCCGATGAGCACGTCGAGCAGCAGCCGCTCGTACGCCTCGGGGCTGTTCTCGGTGAACGACTCGCCGTAGGCGAAGTCCATGTTCACGTCCCTGACCTCCATCGCGGAGCCGGGGACCTTGGAGCCGAACCTGACCGTCACGCCCTCGTCCGGCTGCACCCGGATCACCAGCGCGTTGTGCCCGAGTTCCTTGGTGTCGGTGGCGCTGAACGGCAGATGCGGCGCCCGCTGGAACATCAGCGCGATCTCGGTCATCCGGCGCGGCAGCCGTTTGCCGGTGCGCAGGTAGAACGGGACGCCGGCCCAGCGCCTGGTGTCCACGCCCACCTTCACCGCGGCGTAGGTCTCGGTATGGCTGTCCGGGGCGATCCCGTCCTCCTCCAGGAAGCCGGGCACCTCGACGCCGCCCTGCCAGCCCGCCGCGTACTGGCCGCGGGCCGTCCCGGTGGCCAGGTCTTCGGGCAGCCGGACCGCCGACAGCACCTTTTCCTTCTCGGCCCGCAGCGACGCGGCGTCAAAGGAGACCGGCTCCTCCATCGCGGTCAGCGCCAGCAACTGCAGCAGGTGGTTCTGGATCACGTCCCGGGCGGCGCCGATCCCGTCGTAGTAGCCGGCCCGGCCGCCGATGCCGATGTCCTCGGCCATGGTGATCTGGACGTGGTCCACGTAACCGCGGTTCCAGATCGGCTCGTACATCGTGTTGGCGAACCGCAGCGCCAGGATGTTCTGGACCGTCTCCTTGCCCAGGTAATGGTCGATGCGGAACACGGAGTCCGAGCCGAACACGGAGTTCACGACCTCGTTGAGCTGCCGCGCGCTGGCCAGGTCGTGGCCGAACGGTTTCTCGATCACCACCCGGCGCCACGGCCGGTGCCCGTCCGGGCCGGCCGGCGGCGCGGACAGACCGGAGCGCTTGAGCTGCGCCACGACGTCGGGGAAGAACTTCGGCGGCACGGACAGGTAGAACGCGTAGTTGCCGCCGGTGCCGCGCTCGGTGTCCAGCTGCGCCACGGTCTGGGCGAGCCGGTCGAACGCCGCGTCGTCGGCGAACTCGCCGGGCACGAACCGGATCCCCTCCGCCAGCTGCTGCCAGACGGTGTCGTTGAACGGGGTGCGCGCGTGCTCCTTCACCGCGTCGTGGGTGACCTGCGCGAAATCCTCGTCCTCCCAGTCCCGGCGGGCGAAGCCGACCAGGGAGAACCCGGGCGGCAGCAGCCCCCGGTTGGCCAGGTCGTAGACGGCCGGCATGAGCTTTTTGCGGGACAGGTCGCCGGTGACGCCGAACAGCACAAGGACGCACGGCCCGGCCACCCGGGGGATCCGCCGGTCCCGCGGGTCGCGCAGCGGGTTCACCGCGGTCACCGGCTCGATCCCGTCGCACGGGCCGCGTCGAGCAACTGGGCCAGCCCCGCCGCGCGGTCCCGCAGGTGCAGCCGGGCGGCTGGCCGGCCGCGCTGGTGCAGCGCGCCGATGTCGCCGAGCGCCTGGGCAAGCTGGAGCCTGCCCAGCGTGAAGTCCCGCCCCGGAACCTGCACGTCGCCCTGGACCGCGCCGGTGAGCTGCAAGAACACTCCGTTCTGCGGGCCGCCCTTGTGGTACTGGCCAGTCGAGTGCAGGAACCGCGGCCCCCAGCCGAAGGTGACCGGGTGGGTGGTCCGGCCGGCCAGCGCGTCCCTGAGCCCGGCGGCGGCCGCGTCACCGTCCCGGTCCAGGTAAGCCATGATCGCCAGGTAGCCCCGGTCCGGCAGCGCCAGCAGCAGCGAGTCGAGCACCCCGGCCAGCCCGCCGGCGGCGGGCAGCAGGCCGGGCTCCGCGTAGACCTCGACCGCGCCGTCGGTGAGCACCGGCTCGCCGGCCGGCAGCGGGCCGGTGCCGGCCTCGGCCAGCAGGCGCGCGGTGTTTTCCTTGGACTCGGCCACATTGGGCTGGTCGAACGGGTTGATGCCGAGCATCTGCCCGGCCACCGCGACCGCGTACTCCCAGACCAGGAACTGTGCGCCGAGCGGGCCCGTCACCGAGGTGTCGGCGGGGGAGGCGGGCGTGCCCAGAGCGACCAGGTGCAGGTCGGGGCCGGGGGAGAAGCCGGGCGCGTGCTCCCCGCCGACCGCCACCGGCAGGATGCCCCGGCCCTGCTTGCCGGTGGACTCGGCGATGAGCTGCTCCGCCCAGTCACCGAAGCCGGGCAGCCCGGATCCGCAGTCGGCGAGCACCACCTTGTCGTGGCCGGCCAGCGCGTATCCGCCGAGCGCGGCACCCAGCTCCAGGCCGGGGTTGCCGTCGCCCGAGGCCAGCGCGGGCAGCATCGCGTCGGCCTCGTTAAGCAGCCGCGCGGCGTCCGCGCCCGCGAGCGCGGTGGGCACCAGGCCGAAGGCGGTCAGCGCGCTGTAGCGGCCGCCCACGTTGGGATCGGCGAGCACCACCTGGTACCCGGCCTGGCGGGCGGTGGCCTCCAGCGGCGAGCCGGGGTCGGTGACCACCACGAACCGGCGGGCGATCTCCTCGGGGCGCAGGCCCAGGTCGGCGAACGCCCGCTCGTACACCCGGCGGTGGCTGTCGGTCTCGATGGTCGAGCCGCTCTTGCTGGAGACCACCACCAGCGTCCGGTCCAGCCGGTCGGCCAGCGCCCGGAGCACCGGGTGCGGGTCGGTGGTGTCCAGCAGGGTGAGCGGCACCTTCGCGGCCCGGCTGATCACCTCGGGGGCCAGCGACGAGCCGCCCATGCCGCACAGCACGATGTGATCGAGGCCCTGCTCGCGCGCGTCGCTGGCGAGCACGGCCAGCGAGCCGAGCAGCGCCCGGGACGCCCGGGGCGCGTCGAGCCAGCCCAGCCTGATCGCCGCCTCCGCGGCCGCGTCCGGGCCCCAGAGCCCCGGGTCCTTGGCCGCCAGGGCGGACGGCAGGCCGTCGGCCGCGAGCTTGGCCGCGGCCGGGCCGGCGACCTCCCGGACCGCGGCGCTGCGCCACGCTACCGAGACGCCGGGATCCCCGCCGGGCGGCCGCTCCTCTTCACCGGGCTGTGTCATCTGCGCTCCAGCTCCGCTTGAATCGTGTCCAGCAGCTCCTGCCAGGACGCGGCGAACTTCGACACGCCCTCTTCCTCGAGGACCGTGACCACGTCGTCGTAACCGATGCCGAGGTCCGCCAGCTCCTCGAACACCTTCCTGGACTGCTCGTAGGTGCCACGGACGGCGTCGCCGTGCAGCACGCCGTGGTCGGCCACGGCCAGGATGGTGGCCTCCGGCATCGTGTTCACCGTGTCCGGCGCGACAAGTTCTACCACGTACATGGTGTCCGGGTAGGCCGGGTCCTTGGTGCTGGTCGAGGCCCACAGCGGCCGCTGGATGCGCGCGCCCTTGCCGTGCAGCGCGGCCCAGCGCGGCGAGGATTCCGCGAACCGCTCCTCGAAGAGCTCGTAGGCCAGCCGGGCGTTCGCCAGGGCCGCCTTGCCGCGCAGCGCGGCGGCCTCCGGCGTGCCGATCTTGTCCAGCCTGCTGTCCACCTCGGTGTCCACCCGGCTGACGAAGAACGACGCCACCGACGCCATCGAGGACAGGTCATGGCCTGCCTCGGCGGCCCGCTCCAGCCCGGCGAAGAACGCGTCGATCACCTCGCCGTAGCGCTCCAGCGAGAAGATCAGCGTCACGTTGATGCTGATCCCCTCGGCCAGGCACTGCGCGATCGCGGGCAGCCCGGCGCGGGTGGCGGGGATCTTGATGAACAGGTTCGGCCGGTCCACCAGCCACCACAGGGCGCGGGCCTCGGCGATGGTCTTGTCCGTGTCGCCCGCCAGCCGCGGGTCCACCTCAAGCGAGACCCGGCCGTCCACCCCGCCCGAGGCGTCGTAGGCGGGCCGGAGAACGTCGCAGGCCCACCGGACGTCGTAGGTGGTGATGGCACGGGACGCCTCCGCCACCGACACGCCGCGCAGCGCCAGCTGGGCGAGCTGGTCGTTGTAGGCATCGCCGTGGCTGAGGGCATGGTCGAAGATCGTCGGGTTGGAGGTGACCCCGACCACGTGCCGGTCACGGGCCAGGGCTGCCAGGTTGCCGCTGGTCAGCCGGACCCGGTTGATGTCGTCGAGCCAGATGGCCACCCCGGCGGCGGACAGTTCGGCGAGTGCGTCGGAATGTGTGGTCATGACTGTTGCTCCCTTGCTAACCGGCGTGCGTACCTGCCGTACCGGTATCCCTTCCCGCCTTGGCCAGGCTAGACATCGCCGCGGCCACCACGTTCTCCGCGGTCAGCCCGAAGTGCTGGTAGAGGTCCTGGTAACTCGCGGAGGCGCCGAAGTGCTCCAGGCTCACGCACTCGCCCGCGTCACCGGTGAACGCCCGCCAGCCGAGCGCGATGCCCGCCTCGACGCTCACGCGTGCCCGCACCCGGGGCGGCAGCACCTCCCGCTGGTAGGAAGCGTCCTGCGCGGTGAACCATTCCACGCACGGCATGGAGACCACCCGCGCGGCGATGCCCTCGGCCGCCAGCTGCTCCCGTGCGGCGAGGGCGATCTGCACCTCGCTGCCGGTGGCGATGAGGATCACCGCCGGATCCCCGCCCGCCGCCTCGGCCAGCACGTACCCGCCCCGGGCGGTGCCTTCCGCGCTGGCGAACCCGGCACCGGCGCGGACGTCCGCCGCGCTGGCGCCGCGGTCGAGCACGGGCAGGTTCTGCCGGCTCAGGCACAGCCCGGCCGGCCGGCCGGTGTGCTCCAGGATGGTGCGCCAGGCCACCACCGTCTCGTTGGCGTCCGCGGGCCGGACCACGTCCAGGCCGGGAATGGCCCGCAGCGCCCACAGCTGCTCGACCGGCTGGTGGGTCGGCCCGTCCTCGCCGAGGCCGATCGAGTCGTGGGTCCACACGTACGTCACGGGCAGCCCCATCAGGGCCGCGAGCCGCACCGCGGGCCGCATGTAGTCGCTGAACACCAGGAACGTGCCGCCGTAGGGCCGGGTGAGCCCGTGCAGGGCTATCCCGTTGCAGATGGCCCCCATGGCGTGCTCGCGGATGCCGAAGTGCAGGGTCCGGCCGTAGGGGTTGCCGGGGAACATCCGGGTCTGGTGCTCGGCCGGGATGAACGACGGCTCGCCCTTCATCGTGGTGTTGTTGCTGCCCGCGAGGTCGGCCGAGCCGCCCCAGAGCTCGGGGAGCATTCCGGCGAGCGCGTTCAGGATCGCGCCCGAGGCGCGCCTGGTGGCGGTGCCCTTGGCGTCCGGCGGGAACTCGGGCAGCACCGCCGTCCAGCCCTGCGGCAGGCGCCGGGCGGACAGCCGGTCGAGCAGCGCCGCGCGGTCCGGGTTCTTCTCCCGCCAGGCCGCGAACGACTCCTCCCACTCGGCGTGCAGCTTCTTGCCGCGGTCGGCCACCTTGCGCGCATGGCCGACGGCCTCGTCCTCCGTGGGGAAGTTCACCTCCGGGTCGAAGCGCAGGATGCGCTTGGTCTTGGCCACCTCGTCCGCGCCGAGCGCCGCCCCGTGGGCCTCGCCGGTGTCCTGCGCGTCCGGCGCCGGCCAGGCGATGATCGTGCGCAGCGCGATGAACGACGGCTGCCCGGTGTGCGCCCTGGCCGCGGCGAACGCGCGGGCCAGGGCGGCCACGTCCTCGTGGTAGCCGCCGGCGGTGCGCCAGGAGACCCGCTGCACATGCCAGCCGTATGCCGCGTACCTGGCGCAGACGTCCTCCGACTTGGCGATGTTCGTGTCGTCCTCGATCGAGATCGTGTTGTCGTCGTACAGCACGATGAGGTTGCCGAGCTGCTGGTGCGCGGCGAGCGAGGAGGCCTCGTGGCTGATGCCCTCTTCGATGTCACCGTCCGAGACGAACGAGTAGACGTGATGGTCGAAGGGGCTGGTGCCGGGCGCCGCGTCCGGGTCGAGCAGGCCGCGCTCGCGGCGGGCGGCCATCGCCATGCCCACCGCGTTCGCGATGCCCTGGCCCAGCGGCCCGGTGGTGGTCTCCACCCCCGCGGTGAGCCCGCGCTCGGGGTGACCGGGGGTGAGGCTGTCCCAGGTCCGGTAGCGGCTGATGTCCTCCAGGGTCAGCCCGTACCCGGACAGGTAGAGCTGCAGGTACAGGGTGAGGCTGGAGTGCCCGCAGGACAGCACGAACCGGTCCCGGCCCAGCCACTGCGGGTCGGCGGGATCGTGGCGGAGGATCCGCTGGAACAACAGGTACGCCGCGGGCGCCAGGCTCATGGCCGTGCCGGGGTGACCAGAGCCGGCCTGCTCGACCGCGTCCATCGCGAGCACCCGGATGAGATCGACCGCTCGCTGGTCCGTGGCTGACCAGGTCAGGTCGGCGCCAGATGCGTTGCTCACCGTGAGATCAGCGCTCCTCTCCAAGCGCGGGCGGGCGCAGGCCAGCAGGCGCGGCCGCCGGGATTCATCACGCTTGTAGACCCTATCTGCCTGCCTGGCAGGGCATCCCACCCGCATCTGGGGTCAGTACGCTTCCAGGCATGCTGACCCGGGACCCGCTCGCGGTGATCGAAGGGCGCCCGTACAGCCGCGGGCTCATCATCGGGGTGGCCGCCGGCCTGGGCTGCGCGCTGGTGCTGCTGGGCATCGACATGGTGGAAAGCGTGGACAGCGCGCGGCACAGCGTGGTCCCGTTCCTGGTCGCGCTGCCGCTCGCGCTGCTGCCGGTGCCGCTGCTGATCGCCCTGGTGCTGCTGCTTGACCGGCTGGAGCCCGAGCCGCCGGGCAACCTGGCGTTCTGCTTCGCCTGGGGCGCGGGCATAGCCGCGCTGCTGGCGGGCATCCTCAACACCGCGGGGCTGCTGTACGTCACCCAGCCGGCCCTCGGCAAGAGCGAGGGCCAGTTCGTCTCGGCCGCGATCGGCGCGCCGGTGGTGGAGGAGTCCCTCAAGGGCGCGGTGCTGGTCTGGCTGCTATGGCGGCGCAGGCAGGAACTGGACGGCCCCACCGACGGGATCATCTACGCGGCCATGGTCGGCCTCGGCTTCGCGATGATGGAGAACATCGGCTACTACATCTCCGCCCTGGCCCGGCCCACGGTCGGCGGCGTGCCGATGCTCGGCGTCACGTTCGTGTTCCGCGGCATCCTCGCGCCGTTCGCGCACCCGATGTTCACCGCCATGACCGGGATCGGCGCGGCTTACGCGGCCACGCACCGGCGCGGCGGCTGGGCCCTGGCCGCCGGGCTGTTCGGCGCGATGGTCCTGCACGGCCTGTGGAACGGGCTGACCACCCTCGGCCTGGCCGGCATCATCCTCGCCTACGGGCTGCTCGGCTGCGTCCTGGTGGCGCTGATCACCGTGGTGGTCGCCGACCGGCGCCGGATGGTCGGCCTGATCCGCCGGGTCCTGCCCGGCTATCAGGCCACCGGGCTGGTCGGCGAGGCCGACCTGCGGATGCTGTGCACGCTGTCGGAACGCCGCCAGGCGCGGCGCTGGGCCCGGGATACCGGCGGCCGGCCGCTGGCCAGGGCGATGGTCGCCTACCAGCTCGCCGCGACCGAGCTGGCCCTGGCCCACCAGCGGCTGCGGCGCGGCGGCGTCACGCCGGGGGAGTTCGAGGAGCGCCGGCAGGTACTGGCCGGGGTGATGACGTCGGCACGCCAGGCGTTCCGGCGGTTACCGGCGCCTCGGGCTGGCCGGGCCCGGCCACCACGGCGCCGCGGTCCCGCAGTGCGAACATCAGCCGCAGCGCCACGATCCAGATGAGGGTCGAGCCGCACACGTGCACCCAGACCAGGCCGGCCGGCAG
>WNGH01008217.1_pt1 | contig 13256 bp, 20 predicted proteins | sample 5400631 | NCBI WGS metagenome assembly WNGH01 (sample SAMN13153373, study PRJNA577476) | soil metagenome | isolation source: 115 cm soil or saprolite under Garry oak tree replicate 1 | place: USA:California | collected 2016-06-15
CAAACCCCGTTTGCCCTTGGCTGCTGTGCACTAGCAAGTGGTTGAATTTGCAGAGAGATGGTTGGTGGACGTGGCCGGGATCGAACCGGCGACCCCCTGCTTGCAAAGCAGGTGCTCTCCCAGCTGAGCTACACGCCCAAATCGGCTTAACCCTCTGTCAATTGTAGCATTTATGCGGCTTCCTTGTTTCGGCTGGTTCCCATATTTTGTAGCCCACGTAGCCCAAGTAAGGACGGCGTTAGGTCAAAGCCAAGGCCGACTTTCTCAGCCCATTCTTGACGGTACTCGACATCCTCAATTAGCTGCCTGCCGTAGCGATCTCCCATGCTTGGATTGGCGTGCCCCATCCAGTAGTCAATGAGAATCTGCCGTGCCTCGCTGCGCTGCAACACGGATTCTCGGAATCGCCGGAACACGTTGAATCGCGTTCCAGCTTCATCCCTTCCCATTTCTTCCAGGATTGGACTGAGACTGTCCCTGTCGATGTTGCCGGGATCAAGCATGGTTCCGTTCGCGGTCTGGAATAGAAAGCCACTCTTCCGGCTCCCGATGAAGTTACGCAAGATTCGAGCAGCGTCAGGATGCAGGTCAATGTCACGCTTACCCGCCTCAGTCTTGAGATAAGGCAGAGTGGCGTTCTTATCCTTCTCCCGTTGCTGGCGAACGTAAATCATCGAGCAGTTGGATTCGATGTGCTTCTCCATCTCCAGTGCCACTGCTTCGGAAATCCGCATCCCCGTAGCAAGACAGAGGAAATACATTGTCAAATACTGTCCCTCTGCTTTGCCGAGCAACGTAGTCATTTCCTTTGCGATCATAGTAGGACGACGCTGCTTGTTTGGGTTGACGCGGGGTAGACCGATTGCCGCAAGATTCCACTCCCGCTTATGGACAGGCCGAAACTTCTCGTCAAGCTCAGAAGCAATGACCTGTCGCATGATTCGGAAGTAGTAGCTGATTGTTGAATCGGAGAATCGCCGCTTGCCCTTTATCTCCGCCGACTTCATGGCAGTAATAAGCGCCTTAGCTTCTGGGTTGTCGATGGAAGCTAACGGCATATCCCCGATCTGCTCATTCAGATATGCAATCGCCGTCGAATAGGAGTCAACCGTGTTGGCGGTAATTTGAGTGCGCTTCTTGGAATGTACGACCTCACCCGTAGTTATCGCCTGAATCCACCATGCCGCTTGCGTTCGGAAAGTCACAGAAGACGTGATTCGTTCCCGGACTCTTTCAATGTCCAGGACTCCCGCCTTGTTCATCTCCGCTTGCAACTTGAGCATGGCGTCCATTTCGTCGCGGCAGTATCCGAGAGCTACGCGGACCTCCTGCTGGCCGTGCCCTCCTGGAACGTCAACACGGTAACGACCGTATGTGCGCCCCTTGGAATTCCACGGCTCGCCTCTCTTCCTTCCTTTTTGATAGACATACCCGCGTTGGCGAATCGCAGGCTTGCCCGATTCCACATCTTGCACAATTCGACGCGACATAGATTTTCTCCTGCGTCGAATCGGCGTCATTTCTGTGCATGGCGGAATCGTAGCAGGATGATGGTTTGGCTGGGAATGGGCCGCGCGTCCCGGTACTGGCTGCGTGAGCACGAAACACGACGGCGGCACGGCGGCGGGGATTGGCGTGGCGAGATCCATGCTTTTGCGGAAGATGTGGCACAGCAAAACTTTTAGGCTGCGCTTCCCTCTTCGACTTCGAACTCCTCTGGGTGTTCGAGCAAATACTCGGTGATCTCATCCGCGTCGGGTTCATAAGTGCATTCGCCAGCGTGTCGGCAACCAGAATCAGGCCAGCAATCCGAGCTGTGGTCTTCAAGCAGCTTTTCCACTGCTTCTTTCTCAAGCTGCTCGAAGTAGATAGCCTTGTCATACGCTTGCACAGCCCCATCGAATTTCAGCTCGGAATCCTGTACTCCAAATCGCTTCGCGGCCTCTACCCTGAGACCATCGATCCGCGTCTGCAAATCAGCGATTTCAGAGGCGACGCACGAACTGGCTTGCTCCTTAAGTTGCTCCCATTCTTTCCGAGTTTTCCCGATCTCAGTTTCCAGACCCTTGATCTTGTCCGCATCCCGCTCAAGGACGTCCTCCAACGTGGGGACTCGGACTTCCCTAATATCGGCGTCGGTAAGCGCGGCCAGCTTGTCGGCCTTCTCCTGTCGTTCTGCTCGTTCGCGCTCCGCTTCACCGAAAGTCGGGAAATGCCTGTAAGCCCCCAGGTAATGATGAGCTGGATACGCCGCGAGGGTGTCTAGCACGATGTAGGTCTGGTCGAGTTTCCGCGTCGAAATTACGCGTGGTACCTTTTCTATCGAACCAAAGACCCGCTCCGTGATGACGTTTCCCTTCGCGCTTTTCCGCGTTACTTCCGTGTTTTCTACCTCCTGCACAGAAAACCTCACGGTCGCCGCATTCCAACTCGCAACCTGTTCTACTGCACGTTCTCTCGATTCAAACCTCTGATCTCCAACGTCGAAGTATGTGTTCATCTTTTCCCCTCTACGGTGAGCTTCCCCGTCACCTTCGCCGACCACCGTTTGGACAGCCAGCGTCGCGCCAAACGGCGGTACTTCGGCGCGATAGCAGGCGTAGCAAAGACCGCGCGCTGCAATCTCCGCTTCGTTCTTTGCACTTCATACAAATGTCCATGCGTGTGAGTCATGCTGCGCGAAGAAAAAATAGCAACACGACGCAGGCTGGACTACTGGCCAGAGGAACCGTTCTGGCACGGCAGAACGGACGGGCGGGGGAGAACGCGAGGACAGCTGTACTGATTGCCAGGCAATCTTGCAAAGCAAGAGGTCGCCCTGAGAAGATTCCGTAGGGGGTGACAGATGAATGAGTGCAAACGCGCGGTCACAGCCGGAATAGCCGCATTGGTTTCCGGGGCGCTAATAGGCGAGCCATACCACACGGACCACGACCGGCAGAAGGCCGCGATTGAAGGCCCCGCTGCTCCGACAGACCATACACACCGCGAAAGAGGAGAGGAAGGTGCGATAATTCGTGTCTCATCGGCTGCCGTGGGATCGACGCACACCGTTTCGTCTGCGGCATTGCTATCGTTTGAGAGCCTGCGGAGAGTAGAGAGTCCATTCGCGGTATCTGGCGGCTTTGACTACACGATACTGAATCTCGTGCGCAAGTGATTTGCTGCCGGGCCGTGGGATTGGCGTGGCCGTCCGTATTTGCGGACGTGTGGGACAAAAGACGTTGGCAAACGTTAATATATATAATGAGGGGAGAAACAGTCTACGGCGCGAGCGAATCTCCCGGCAATTAAATGCCGCCAGCGTGCCCGTTCGGAAAATGACCGGACCACGGCCTGGAAAAAACTTTTCCTGATTGTGCGATACTCCCCTTGTGAGCGCCGCATTGTGACGGCGGCCTGGTGAATCAAAAACACGCGGAGAACTATATACTGGGCAGGGGGAGAAAGTCTCTCCGGCCTCATGCTCGCGCGACAAAGCACGTTCAGAAAGCAATATAGATATATGAGGAGAGAAACAGTCCCCGCCTTCGCTGTCGTGAACAAAAGCCTGTCGGCGGACGTTCTTATATAAGTGAGGGGGAGAAAGAGCCCTCTCCCGCCGGTGCGACAAAACACGCTGGCGAACGTTATTATTAAAGTAGAGGGGCAAGAAGTCTCGAAGTCCCCTTCGTTTTCTTTCTGAATCTGGCGCGACGCGCCTCCGCCCGGACGGGCGTGAATTTGATCTTGTCAGTTCGCTACTGACAAAACCCCTGCTTCACCGCAGGCCCACCGTCCGGGGAACCGGGAGCGCCATCGAGCGTTCCCGGTTTTTTTATTTCCGGGGCAAATGCGCGCGCTACCACGGAAACACCGGCGCTACTTTCTCGGAATATGCGCAGCCCTCCCGCGTTGGGCGAAACCCCTAAGATCCGAAACCTCACCGTTAGCGACGCAAGTGGGACTCCCCAGACTGCGAAGCGGTGACAATCTGCAGTACTACATGCTCGACGAACAACCCGCGTTTGGACGACGCGGCGCTTGGCGCGAAACCAGGGTGAAAATCCAGACCTGAAAAGGTTCCTAGCAACGGGCCGGTACTTGATCCGGCATTCGAGGAAACTCGTCTTACCCGCTACGTCTAGGTCGTCTTTCGAGGCAGAGCCGCGCTTATATGCGGTGCACAAAATCCTGGAGCGAAGTGACCTAGCTTGTCGGCATGTCGATTGTGATTCCTTTGTAGGAGAGCCCGTGCGCTCGTTTGAACTACAGCAAAAGCAGCTCTAAGAGAACTGCTGAGGATGAAGGGATGCGGGTGTGTCTAAGGAAGTTGAAGATCATCTTCAGTGCGTGAACGACGAACAGGAACTTTCCAAAGATGAAGTGTTCGCACGCGGCCTGCCCACGCGGGAGCGCTGGTTTCCGTTCGATGAGATTCAGTGGTTTGAGGGAGAACATGCGGAACTTCAATCGCAGGAAAATACGTCGGAGCCATCGGCAGCAGTCAAATCCCAGCCACGCCTGGGAGTGGCTCCAGATTGTCTCCCAAGAGCGCGCTGAACTGTTTGCCAGCCCTGAGCGCGTGGCTGAGATCGAGGCGCGCCAGCCAGAGGCCGAGTCGCGCGGCCGGGCGCTGCTCTACATGCCGCAGACGCACAAGGACTCTGGCGCACAGAGTAAGCGACGCAAGGACGGATCACGCTATGGTGACGTCCGTATCGCGGACATGAAATTGGACGCGGCAGCTTGAACTTGCGAATTTCCAGCCAACCCGTGAGCGGTGGTGGTTTCCGCTGGTATAATCGCCGTCCATGTCCAACGGCGGCGGCGATTACTTCAACAAGGTTCTTGAGTGGTTCCAAAAGACATCTCCTCATACAATGTTGACCATTCTCATCGTCACCGGCCTAGCGCTTTTTCTGCCTAACTGCTGGCTGCAATGGGCACATCTCGAAGCCTTCCGAAACGAACATTTGGCTTGGATCTGGATTGCCTTCGCCCTTTCGGGCGTCTCGTTTGTAACGCTGCCTTTTTTCGGGCCGAATGCAATCCAGAAAAGGATTTTTGCTCGCACGCAAGCCAAGAGGCGGCTCCGTAACCTAGCCAGTGATGAACAAGATGTGCTGCGCGACTTTGTACACGAGAATGTTTCCGCGCATCAGTTCGTGACAACTCAGACCGCAGTAAGCAGCTTGGAGGCAGACGGCATCCTGACTGTTGCTCAGCCAAGCACCGCCATTACGCAGCGTATGGGAGTCTTTTACTACCGCATCAAACCCTGGATGCTCAGGTATTTGAAGAAGCATCCACAATTCGTGGGAGCGACTCTTCCCCAACAGAAGAAACACTGGTGGAAATGGTGGTAGCGTAGAAAAGGCAGGATTTTACGCAACCGCCCGCTGGCAGGTCGCCCTCGCAATGCCGGTCTGTGCGGAGAAGAAAGGCGGAAGGCATGACGCTCGAGGAATACTTCGCATTGCCGGACACTCCGGCATCTGGTTCGCCGGTGGGCACGTTGATGGTGCGCGTCATCGAAAAGAATCCCGGCATGGGGTTCGTGGCAGCCCGCGTCCAAGCGAACGCACTCTTGCAGCGAGCGGCGGGAAAGAAGGTCTACCGTGTGCCGATGGTTCTCAGCGTGGAAGGGGAGCAGGCACAGAGAGAACGGCTCCGGCAGCGATTCGGGGCTGGCCAGGAACTCCGGGCCGCTGCTTAAATGCCCCGGCATTCGCATTTCCAGTGTATGCGTGGCGCACGATCTCCCTGAAAAGGTCCTGGGATAAGCCAAGGGGCCGTGAGCGTCCTATGCGGCAGTCTTCGCAGCGCGAAATGCGGTGCCGACGCCACACTTCAGTTCTTTGGCGATCTGTTCGTAACTTCGGCCATCGGCGAGTAGCTGTTTGAGCCGCACAACGTCAACGCGGACACGACGGCGGCCAAGAGGGATGCCCTTGCGACGGGCATTTTCCAAACCCGCCTTGGTGCGTTCACTTATTCGGAGTCGTTCTTGCTTTGCGACCGTCGCCATAATGGCGATGACCGCGTCCTTGAAGATCCCGCAGGAGTCGAAATACTGCTCTGTGAAGGACCTGTATCCAACGCCGTGGCCCGTGAGTCGGTTCAGGTAATTTAGCGTTTGCAGGACGCCTTCCCGCGATAAGCGGTCAAGCGCCCAAAACAACAATAGGTCAAATTTTCGCTGGCTTGCGTCTGCGAACATCGCTTGAAACTCCGCGCGATCACTCTTGCTGCCAGTCTCGCGGTCAATGTACTCCCGGAAGATCGTCCAGCCTTGCTTCGCAGTGAACTCTCGGAGCTGGGCGAGCTGGTTTTCCGTGTCTTGGCCTTTGTCTTTCGTCGAAACGCGACCGTAAATTGCAATGCGCATTTAGCGTGCTCCTTTCTTGGCGACGTACTCGTCGATGGCTTTGCGGATGATGTAGGCCACGGACCTATCACCCTTCGCGGCGAGTTGCTCCAGTTTCTTGAGCACGGCGCTGCCTATTCGCAAAGTGAAAATTTTGTCCATGAAGCGCTCCAATAACATGAGCATACCATGTATGACATTCGCTTATAAGAGGTTCCAATCTTTGGAAGCCCCCTTACCTGGAGACCGTATTGAGGTAGGCAAACACCAGGCGACAATCAGGGCAGCCGCGAACGTGGCGAGCCAAGAATTCAATATCTAATCCCCGCCCCTGGGCTTCTTTGCACGGCTGAGGTACTTTGCCTTTAGCGAGAATGGGAATCAATTGCAGGATGGCATCATTCCCGGCGCTCGCTTCAAACTGCCCATGCTCCCAACGGTAGACGGTTTTTGCCGAGACCCCGAGCAATCTTGCGACCGCCTCTGTGCTAAGACCGAGTTTTTCTCTTGTGGATTTAAGTTGATTTGACATGGTGGAATTCTATAACGGTTGCCGGTCGTCCCTTTCGCTAAGGATTCAGTGCGTAGGCGAATCTTGCAAGGCACTCAGGGAATGCCTTGCCGGTCGCTCTCCGTGCGTTCCTATCCTGAATGGTCTGTCTCCTGTTCGTTTTCCGAATTCCTGCCAGGCTCTCCTCGCGTCGCGTTCCGATACTGTAGGCTAGGCCGCGAGAATTTCTGTTTCCAGACTCATTAGCGCGTCGCGCACGTTATTTTGACTGTCCCGAACAATTCGCAAAAAGTTTGGTTTTTCCGCGTCGCCTGCCTCTGCCTGCCAGATACGCTCTAACAGACTGGCGGCCTGTTCGGCCATGCCGTGGGACTGGAATGGTGCCTTGTCTCCCATAAGCAGGCGGGACAGGAATGCCTTGTCTAGTCCGTCCGTAGTGGTAGCGGTAAAAATGAAGATGGTATTAGGTGCGGGACGTGTACCGTCCAAACGGGACAGCAAGGATAGCTGCGCCGCTGGCGTCATTTTGTGCGCCTCATCTATTAGAACAACATGGAAAGACTTCCCGCTGGACGGAACGTAGTGGCATTGACTAACAACATGGTCCAAGTTTTCAATGTTGCATTGTTGGCTGGGAACGTGGTGCAATTCGCCTTTGATGATCTCGACTAACGCTAGTGCCATGCTTGTCTTGCCCGTGCCAGACGATCCAACGAAGAGCATGCCGCAAGGGTACGGCGCATCCGCAAACTTAGAGAGGATGCGTTTCGGTTTGTCCAGTCCAACGAATTCCGCGAACGTATGCGGTTTGTACTTCTCAGCAAGCGAGGCAGGAAACACGATAGCGGTCTGGCTGCCTGGCAGATTGTCAAAGAGTGACATGGTCCGTTGTCCTTTCGGTTTAGGTGAATCGCGCGTAGGACGGTCTCCCGTCCCACGCATGCCGCACCTAAGCGCTCGCTATCTCCTCTGACTTTGCGGTCACATTGCGGATGTAATCTGCCGCCTTTTGAGCCTGCGACGCGGCAGACACAAGCAATTTAGAATCCGCCTTGAGTCGTTCGATCCATGTCTTGAGGTAGGACGCGGAATTTTGGAGCGTAGCTTGCGAAATGCCGGTCACTCCGCAGAGCATGGCCGCCCCCATCTCTGCGACTAACTCTTCTTTGGAGTAAGACTCACTGCCGAAGGAATTCAATTGTTCAATCCCCTCGCGGCCAACACGGGAAGCATGGCCGGTTGAATGCGTCAATTCATGGAAGAGAGTCGAGTAGAATTCCTCTGAGGAATTGAATAGGTTGCGCGCTGGCATCCCTACGCTGTCCGTTGACGGTCTGTACCACGCGCGATCCGATTGCTCGAATGCTGGCCGGTTAGGCGTGCCGGAGACGATTGCTTCACATTGTTCGATTGAGGGGATGCGAGGGGTTGCGTTGCCTAGACCTAGCTTTTCTGCAATCCCGCCCGTCTGGCAGAGATTAAAGACGTTGTAATACCGGAGTAAAAACGGCTGCGATAGCTTGCCCGTCTTGGTGTTAATCTTCTCTTCTCCGACGTGCCAGAACACGACAACGGTAGACTTCTCGCCTTTCTTGACGTGGCCGCCTAGCTTGTTCGCCTGATTGAAAGTCAGCCAGTAGCGCGACTCGTATCCTTGTGTGGCCAGCATGAAGACGTTCAGACCACGGTACGGTTTGCCGGAGATTAGATTGACTGGCGCATCCGTTCGCCAGGGTTTGCGCCACGGTGCGACGCCATTCTCCAATTGCTCGATGACTTGCTCTGTGACAATTTCATAGACGTTCGGCATTTACTTGCTCGCTTTCCGTCCGGTTTGCGGACAATTTAGCTTTGTCAATTCTGTGATGGCCTCTTGCATGGACTTGTACGTCGTGCCCGTCCATTCCTGACTGACTGGCGCGCCGTTCTCCCGCACGATTCGCAATTGCTCTAACTCGCCTTTTGCGTTCTCTGCGACCGCGTAATACGTGATTTGCATGGGATTTACTCCTGTCCTATCCGTATCTCTGCCACGATCCACGCACACGGCATTCCGGTCTCTACTTCCCAGACCACGACAGACACGCGAGACGTGTTAGCAATTGCTTGTGCATCGCGGATGGCGTCTGCTTTGGTCTGGTAAATCGTGCGTTTGTTTCGTACATGCGTGGATAATGGCACACGCCCGGGCACATGTCCATAGTACGGATGGGCATTTCTTTGGCAATCCGCTTGCAATGTATGACAACATATTACATGGCCCTATGTGATCGTCAATGCGCGCCGCGATTTTTGCCGTTAAATTGCGGTCAAATCAAACCGGATTCCACGTCACAGCGTCGAATGCGTGCAAGTCCGGCAAGTCAACGTCAATAAACGTCTGGCAAAATGGCAAAGACTCAGGATGATTCCACAGACGTATCGAAAACGCTGATTGACAGCACACGGTTTGACACGCATGTTTACGGCATTCCCACATCGTTCGTTTCTGGAATCCGCAGGCTATCGCAAACCTTGCGCAAACCATTGTGAATTCGCGTCTTAGCGGATTCAATGCGACGCGGTGCGGGTTGCCGAGAAAGCGATCTGCGCGCCGTCTTTCTTCGCGTTTTCTCTGCGGTTTCGAGGTAGGGGAACCTTATTTGATTCCGAATCGAAGGCGCGTCCAACCCCTTGACCTCAAACGACGCACAGGATGGTCACCTGGGAAGGGGTGTTCGGGTCCCTTTGACGGGGTGGCGCATAACCCTTCCATGCGCCCTTCATAAGCTCTTCATAAGCGCGTCATAACGCCGCGAAAGGAAAAATCCTTGGCGAAGACCGCCAGCCTCAAAACGATTGCCTTGCGCGCCCTGAAAAACCCGAAGTCGGGAGCGGCTACGAAATTGGTTGCGCTAAGAGCCGCGAAGCCCTACCTGGAACCACTGGACTATGAACAGCGGCTGCGCCAGTTGGCAGACATTGCCCGAGCCAAGGTGCTTCGTCTATTGCTGGTGGAACTCACTGAGATTGATGCCGCGAGGCGTGCGCGATATAACGGAGTTTCGAGCGAGGCACCGGAACAACCGGCCGGACCAGCCCGCCGTTCATGCGCCTGCAGAGGATGCTCCGGTCGCATCGGAGACGGTGAGCAAGCAGCTCGACGACCCTGCGATGGGGACTGGCGAAGGTGCTGGCGCGCGTGAGGCGCTTCTGGCGGAGGGCCGCAAGTTGAGCGCGCGCGTGATCTTCCAATACGAACGTTGGTGCCGTGCGCCGCTGAATGCCGAGGAGTCCGCCAGGCTGCGGGGCTTGCAAAAACAGTTCGCGGAATGGGAGCACACAGCCAAGGCACGGTGCCCGGGCCTGAATACCCAAAAAGAATTCCCCGACACGCGGCTGCGCCCCTACGAGCGCAAGGTCGCTGTGGACGACTTGGCGCGCACGATGCGGACCCCTTCTCCGTGGCAGGCGCATCTTCAATCCATTGGGCTGGCGCGGCAGCGAGAACGGAAGCCAGCCGATGACGGCGGCGGAATGTGGTCGGGTCTTCCACGCGGAATTTAAGAGGAGCGGGCATGGACAAAATCACGGCACTCGAACACGTCCTACAAGATCCGCAACGAAGCGACGCAGAGAAACAGGTTGCCCGCGCTGCGCTGCGGAAAATTCAGAATACGGACGTCGTAACCGCGCCGCTTGGCCATGACGCAGCCCGCCTCGAGGGTGAACTGCTCCGTGAATATGGAGCGCCCGGCGTTAGTCATGTGGCATGGCTTGACGCCTGGCGGTTTTGCAACACGAAGGGTTGGCACCAAGCCGGGACACGCGAATTGTACTTTGACCGCTGGCTGCCCGCTTACTTCACCACAGATGAAGGCAAGGCCAGCCGCGAACGAATCGCCAAGTACATGCGCGAGCATGATTTTGAGGAATGGCGCGTGGCCGGGCAGGAATGGAAGGACAGCGGCTTCAAGGACAGCGCACGGCTCATCCGCGTCTTGGGGCTAATCGCTGATTCTCCCAACCGAGGAAACTACCATCACGCGGACACCGTGACGGGCGCGGCGCAATTTCTCGCAGAGATAAAACGACGGGCGGGAGCGAAAGAGCAATGACGATCAAGCAACTTTTCGAGATTGCCGTTCACGGCCCCACCAAAGAGGAACGACGCGGCGCGTTCCGCGAATTGCGGCGGCTGTCCCTCTACGGCGAGAAGGAAGAAATGGCGGAAGCCAGTGACGCCTTGCAAGACAGCGCCGAATACCTGAAACAACTGGAGGCGCAATGTTCGGCTTCGCGCAACCAAACCTAGAAATTCCATCCAACCTGGTCGAAATCGTACTACTTGGCGGCGGTGCGCTTCTGCGGATACAGCAGCGTGCCGATGGGGATTGGATCGGGATAGTCCACCGTGACGGCCACGAATTTGATGTGACGCTGCGTGCCACTTCGCGTGACGCACTCTTGAACTTGGTGACAGAAGAAACGGAGAAACCGAAATGACAACTGAAAAGAAAGCAGCACCGCTCGCGTTGGGTTACGACCCTGCTATGCAGGTTCCCTTGGTCGGCCAGGAAGGGTATCGGCATCCCGATTCGGGATCTGATTTTATCGACGAACGGTTTGCGCCGCTGGATAACTCCGGCTCCGGCGCGGGAAGTCGTGCGCTCAAGGCGTTCATCGAAGAGCAGGTCGCTGAACAGACACCCGCAACCGTTGTCCACGTGCTTGACGAACCATTCGCGGTTTTCTACGACAAGGGCACATGGCGCAGCACGGGCAAACTCAACGGCATGAAACACGCATTGACTGGGAAATCCCGCGAGGAAGTTTTGGACAAACTCGTCAGGCTTGGCCAGCGCGTAGAAGCAGAGCGCGTGCACGAACTCACCGAGAGCGAACGGCTGCAGGTTGTTCGTCTCGCGCAAAGCGGAGATGTTCGCGGGGCCATCGCTTTACATCTGCGCATCGCTATCGGCGAAGAGCGCGCCAGCCAGTACGAGAACCAAAACGAAATGCTTAGCGATCCCGCGTTGTCCGAAGCGTTTGACGACGCAGCGGCCTTGACGTGGTTCGCCGCTCGCCCGCAAGTGCAAGACAGCGCCGAGTTCCAAGAATTTTTGGAACGTTATCGCGGCGGCCGTCCTCTCACGCACGATTTGCTGGATGGTGCGCACGCGCGGTTCCAGGAAGACCAATACAAACGCACGCCACTCCTTCCGCCAAAGAAGGAAGCCACTCCCACAGAAATTCGGCAATCGCTCGAAGACGCGGACGACGAAACTATCAGGCGAACGTATTGGAGCACCGCCACGGCTATTGCGCGTGCCGCGCGATAACCGACTCCCCGGCGCTCCCTTGAGGCCGCACGACTATCCCGCAACAAAAATCCCACAAGGAAAAACAAAATGAAGTCAGAAAAGAATCAGGTCATCAAGTTAAGCCGCGCCCAGAGCGATCCGTACCTGGCGCTCGCGGAGGACTTTCCGATTGTGGAAGATGGCACGCCGTTTCATGCACAGTGCGGCTCCAATAAACGCGAATACGAGAGCCTATTGAAGGAATCGGAGAAGCTCAACACCAAATCTCCATTCACAGGCACCGCTCCTCGCGCGACATCGGTAAGCGATGCAGGCAAACCTCACACTGACGGGATGGGCCGCGACGAAAAGTAATCATGCGACTCACGCCCCAAGAGGAGGATCTGGTTCGCTGGCTCTACGTTGTCGCCGGATTTTCAGGGGCGAGGCTGGCACGAGACTTTGAATGCTCGGTGAGTGACATCGAAGAAATTGTCGCCACCGGCTTGGCGCGGGCACTGAATCCAACAAGCAAGGCGGCAGGGCGCAAGCAGAAACCTCGCCAGATGGACTTTCAGGCGGTGAAGCCGCAAACGGCAACACCAAAACTGGACCGGGAACAACTCCTAGATATTTTCCGCCGCACGTTGACTGAGATGCCGTAGGCGCGCCCTTGTGAAAACCTGTTGGTATTCGTCGCTGAGCATGGCATCGACCAGCGACATGGACGCTTCCATCGGGCAATCCGGCGCATGTGGCCTGCGATCTGTTTCTCCGCCGCATGCGGGACAGGCATCCGCACACAGGCGCAAGTCGGTGAGTTTGGCTTTGAGATGCAGCAGTGTCTGCGCGTCCACCGTGAATGGACTCATTCGTTCCGGCCTTTCAGGGACAATCCATTGATGCCATAGACCAAAGTTTTCCGTCAAGGGTACTTTGACGCCGCCGCCAAAGTAATCCGTCACCCGGCGAAGCCGATTGCTTCGTTCGGGAACATAGAGCGCAGGCGAGTCAGTGAATGCTACGCACTGATAACGAGTTCGAGCGCGTCAAGCAACTCGGCGGGATACTTCTGGCGGTCTCTCTCAGAAAATCGAAATGCCCCGTCCAGTTC
>WNGH01004535.1_pt1 | contig 13255 bp, 13 predicted proteins | sample 5400631 | NCBI WGS metagenome assembly WNGH01 (sample SAMN13153373, study PRJNA577476) | soil metagenome | isolation source: 115 cm soil or saprolite under Garry oak tree replicate 1 | place: USA:California | collected 2016-06-15
CGCACACCCGTGCGCAAGCGAGAGACTTTCTGCTTATCGAGCGCTTCGAACTTTTCCGGGCCCAGGTATTTCGCAATCACGTTGCGCGGTACGATCTTGCCGTAACCGATCGCAGCCAACAGGTCATCGGTGCGTCCGTAGCCATATTCGCCGGCAATCCGCTTCAAATCACCGTTGCTATCGCTCAGCAATTTTTTCATCGAAAGCTGAAAGCGAGCCGCTTCCTTCTCGAAAAGTTTGCGGCCGATTTCCATCGATTCTGCCCGCTGCTGATCGGCAACCCAGTGACGAACTCGGTTACGCGCGCGCGAGGTCACGATAAAATTCAACCAATCGCGCGACGGATGCGCGCCTTGCGTAGTGATGATCTCAACCACGTCGCCGTTTTGAATCGGCGTTCGCAGGGGAACCATCCGGCCATTCACGCGCGCGCCGGTGCACGTGTTGCCTACTTCCGAGTGAATCATGTAAGCGAAATCGACCGGCGTCGCCCCGCGCGGCAACTGGATGACCTTGCCCATGGGAGTAAACGCGTAAACATCCTTCGGATAGAGATCGAGCTTGAGTGCGTCGATGAATTCGCGCGAGTCCTTCACTTCCTGCGTCCATTCGACCAGCGAGCGCAGCACCTGCAAGGCTTCGTCATCGTCGCGTTCGCCGCGCTTCCCTTCCTTGTACTTCCAATGGGCGGCGACGCCTTCTTCGGCAACTCGGTGCATTTGCTGGGTGCGGATTTGTACTTCGAACGGCTGGCCTTTCGAACCGATTACCGAGGTGTGCAGCGATTGATAAAGATTGTCGCGCGGCGTCGCAATCCAGTCCTTGAACCGGCCCGGCACCGGCTTCCAGATGTTATGGATTACCCCAAGAGCCCCGTAACAATGGCGAATCTCATTTGGAGTGATGATACGGGCGGCCACCAGATCGTAAACTTGATCAAGAACGATTTCCTGTCGATGAAGTTTTTTCCAAATTGAGTAAAGACGCTTGACGCGCCCTTCGATGCGTGCGAATGGGACTTCGGCCTCCTGCATCTTGTCCTGAATGATCGAGGTGACTCCATCGAGAAACGCTTCGTTGGCTGCCCGGCGTTTTTCCATCTGCGCGGTCAGCTCGCGATAGTCTTCCGGGTGAAGATGCTTGAACGCGAGGTCTTCCAATTCGCCGCGCAACCTGCCCATGCCCAGCCGATGAGCGATCGGTGCATAGATGTCCATGGTCTCCTGGGCGATGCGGCGGCGTTTTTCCGGGCTCAGGAATTCGAGCGTTCGCATGTTGTGCAGCCGGTCCGCGAGTTTCACCAGCACCACGCGCACGTCGTCGATCATCGCCAGCAGCATTTTCCGCACGTTCTCGGCCTGCTGCTCTTCGCGCGAGACGTTACTGATGTGCGCAATTTTGGTGAGACCTTCGACCAGATGCGCCACGTCTTCGCCGAAATATGCGCGGACCGTGGCAGCATCGGCCAGGGTGTCTTCTACTACATCGTGAAGCAGCCCCGTTGAAACCGAGACCGCGTCGAGGCGCATGTCGGCGAGAATGTTCGCGACTTCGAGCGGATGCACCAGGTAGGCTTCGCCCGAAGCGCGCTTCTGCCCGCGGTGCTCGCGTGCCGAAAAGAAATAGGCGCGTCGCAGCAGATTGAGATCGGCCTGAGGATGATTGCGCCGGACCTTCTCGCAGATTTCTTCGATGCGAACCATAAAAGCAACCAGGTCTTTGATCTTAGGCCTTGGCCTTTGTCAAAGACCAAAGGCCAAAGTCCAAAGACCAAATTTTGATTATAACAAAATAGGTGACGCTCGACCTTAAAGGTCCGCGTCACCTATCAGATGCTTCTGGGATTGGAATGACGGTAACGATTTCAGGGAGTAGGTGAAGCTGCCTTTTCCTCGGCTTCTTCTTTCTTGCGACGCTCTTCAGCCAACTCTGAAGCTCGTTTTTGCGCGACTTCAGCTTGCCTGGTGTACTGAGCCTTCTTGTCGGCTTCCCCATTCATATCGGCGATTTTCGCGGCTTCGATCAAAAGATTGGTTTTGTAGGACCAGGCCGATTCGTTGTTGGGATCGTACTTGATGGCCGTTTCGGCTTCTTCCAGTCCACGCGCCACACATTGTTGAATGGTGTCGAAATCCTTCTGCTCTTTCGGTTTCTTGTAAGTCACCTTTGCATTGCCACCCTCGGTGGAAGTGATCTTGACGTCTGGAAGTTCGGTAACTTTGAAAGAACAGTCCCAATCTTTTCCGGCAAGGATCGCGTACGCCTCAGCGCGCTTTTCGCTGGACATGTTCGGATCGTGGGCGCGCGCCGAAATCCATTCGCGCAGTTTTGCATCGTCCTTAATCGCGGCATATAGCACCGAGATTGCCTTGTAGGCTTCCTCGTTATTCGGATCTTTCGCCAAAATCTGTTGGTAAGCGGCGATGGCCTCGCGGGCTCTCTGGATATTGTCCGGTTGATCGACGCCGGGCTTGTACTGTTGATGAATAACGCGCGCGATAAAGATCGGAGCGGTCGGGTTACTGGGATCGAGGTAAAGAGCGCGCTTGGCATGCTGTTCCGCTTCTTCAAAGCGGCCTTCGCGGTAGGAACGCGCCGTTTCGTTCAACTCGTTCTTGGCTCTTACTTTGTTAACCAGCGTGCAGCCGGCTCCCGCGCCGGCAAACAGAACCAGGACCGCTGTCGCGCCGACCCTGGAGGGCGAGAATCTCATTTTCGGTTAGCTCCGTTGTTAGCGAAAAATAACGCCGCGCTTCCCCTCAGCGGAAAGCATCCCGGCGCCAGAACACTGGCGAACCGCTCCGCGGCTTCAACTAAGGCAGATCGTCAACCTGCAGGCCCACCGGGCTGGCGCCGGCGCCTTTGATCGCGTCGATTACTTTCACGACATCGCCGTACTTCAAAGCGCGGGGCGCCTTTACGAATACAGTTTTCTCAATGCGCTGATCTTCCGGCACATCACTGCGGCTTTCCATGCCAACTTTATAAGCGCGCTGTTCTTTGCGCTGCTGAAACACCTGTTGCAGCTTCGCCGCCAGAGCGCTGGGATCATTAACTGAACCCATCGCGTCCTGATTCAGCTTTATTTGCAAGTCCGTGGAGATCGAAACCACCAACGTAAGCGGATTCGGCTTTAGATTTTGAATATTCTCGGTGGGATCCCGCTGCGTTGGAATATCAGCCTTGAACCGGCTGGGTTTCAGCGGCGTGACCACCATGAAAATGATCAGCACCACCAACAGCACGTCGATCAACGGCGTCACGTTAATGTACGGGACAGCGCGGTTGCGGCCCCCAGCACTCGTTGCCATAAACTTACCCTCGGTTCGGGGAACCAGCGAGCGTTAGCACTCGAGCTCGCTGTTCCGGATTCGTTCCAGGATCAGGTTGCCGGGGGCGCCACAGTCGTGCCCTTCTTCAGCTTGTCGGCGACCAGCCCTATTTTATCTACGCCCTTTTCGCGCACGGCGTTGATTACTTTCACGACTTCACCGTAACTAACTTCGACGCCGCTCTTGATGTAGACGATCTTGTCCTCTTCCTTCTTGTTTGCCAGCGCTTTCTCAACCTGACTCTTGAGGTCATCGAGGTTGAGCTTCTTCTTGCCGAGATAATAGTCGCCGTCCTTCGGGATCGAGACGATGACCGCACTTTCTTTGTTAATCCCCTGGTCTTCGTCGGGGTTTTTCATGCCCCGCGGAATCGCGACGTTGATGCCCTGCTGCAAAAACGGCGTGACCACCATAAAGATGATCAAGAGTACCAGCATCACGTCCACCATCGGCGTGACGTTGATCTCCGACTGCAAACCGCCACCACCGCCAGCCTGCATTCCCATAAGTCAAACTCCTTTTCCTGGTAAGCAAGGTTCGGGAAACCGCAAGGCTTCCGACCCAGAATCTCACTCGCCTGCTCGCGCGTTATGGGTTCAACTGCTTCGTGCGATTCTTGATGAAATAGTCCACCAGCTCGGAAGCCGAGTTGTCCATTTCAACCACGAAGCCATCAACCTTGCCGGTGAAGTAGTTGAAAAGCCACACGGCCGGAACTGCGACTACCAGACCAAGCGCAGTCGTAAACAGCGCTTCCGAAATACCGCCGGCAACCGCGGCGATACCGGCCGTCTCGGCGTTCTTCATTCCGCGGAAGGCGTTGATGATACCAAACACCGTTCCGAACAGACCCACAAAGGGCGCCGTGGAGCCGATCGTCGCCAGTCCCGACAAGCCGCGGCGAAACTCGGCCGTCTTGATCGCGATGGCCCGCTGTAGCGCGCGCTTCGACGCCTCAATTTCGTCACCTGAGATTTCGGACGATTGCTCGTGCGCGCGGAACTCCTGCAATCCACTGTTGACAACCATGGCCAGGTGCGACTTGCGATGCTTATCGCTGATGTTGATCGCCTCTTCGATGCGATTGTTCTTGAGCGCCTGCGCGACCCGCGGGGCAAACTCGCGCGATTGTTTTTTGGCCGCCGTATAAGTCAGATAACGCTCGACCATGATGGCGATCGAATACACGGACATGATCAAAAGAATGATCACGACCGTGATGGCGACGCTGCCCATGTTCTTAACCATCTCCGTGATGGTGAACTCGTTGCTGGCTGCCGGAGTGGCAGCCGGGCTAGGGGCCTGCCAGAGAAACAGAAGAAAGCCGATTGCTTTCGTTCCGATAATGCTTGCAAGAATAGTCACGGTAACTCCTCCAAGGTTTTCATTACGTTGATTCCGACCGGTAACAAGACCGAGCGCTGGCAGCTCTCGGCTTTCTGGGGCGAACCAGCACCGGCTCTATTACTGCGCCACAAAGTTGTAGATAATCACGCCGTTGACTTTGACCGGTTGACCGGAAAGTTTGGTTGGCGTGAACTTCGACGATCGGGCCGCTGCGACCGCCGCCGCTTGCAACAGCGGATGTCCGGATGTTGCATGCGCCGCCACCACGCTGCCGTTCTCGTCTATCAACACCTGCACGACCACCTGACCCGAAGCGTGAGCACTACGAGCAATCGGTGGATAAGGCGGCTGAACCAGATGCACCGCTTTGCCGTTGAGCACGCCTCCGGAAATCGGCGCATGGGGCGTTGGCGCCGGGGTCGGCCTCGGCGGCGGTGGTGGTTCGCCAATGTCTACTTTGGCCGGGGCCGAGATGATCTGACCAGTGCCAGAGCCGGGAGCGACCGGCGCAACCGCGTTCGTGTTACCGGAACCCAGCATCGTCACGACACCCTTCCGAACCGGCGGCACATCGCTCGCTTTCGCCGAGATCTCTTTCGGCACCAAATCCGTGCGCGATACATCAGCAATCAATTCCCTGCGGACGTCCACATTCTTGCTGATGTCCATTTTTTCAGGCTTGGGTGCTTCTTTCTGCTGCTGCTGCTGCGGGACGGGGACGGGTGCAATCAAGGCGGTTAGCTCCAAAGTTTGCTGGTCAATGTTGGCCGTCGCCATCATGATGCCGGCGACAAAGGCCGCAGTGAGCAGCACGACATAGATAGCTGTGGTCACCAGAATAAACGAACCTCTTCGCTTATTATCGTCTGAATGCGAACCGGACTCAACCAGGTTATCGAACATTTTCTATCCTCCCTCTATTCGGTGCCAAAAGGGCCGAGTCAAGAATGACAAACCAGGAATGCGATCATGAACCTATCGCCGAACCCGATGAACAAGAAGAGGAAAGCAGCGAAGGACACGCGCATTTGCAAAATATCGCCACGTTGGATCCGGCCGCTTTGCGAGACACAAATAAACTGGCCATCCTTCAACGTGCAAACCACCCTGCGTCTGGCCCTTAATCAGTCAGGCCGCGATGGCAATGCGTATTTAATTGGCCAGCAACGGGTGCAGTCTATGCTGCAAACACTCGCAAAGTCAAGAACAATTCCGGTCGAAATCCATGGCAACTTTCCGACTCAATTGCCGGTCAACATCCGCAACTTATTAGACCCCGGGTAGCAGAACTTGGTTCCCGCTCAAGCCGCGCGTGAAGGTTTTCCCACGCCGCTGCGGGCCCGCTCTTCGCGAGAAATGTTTGCGTTGACGCCTTTTTGGCGTGGCGTCAAGGACGGCAGTTTGTTGGCGGCTTCCAGCCGCTTTTCCCACCAAACCATGATCGGACCGGCGACGGCGATGGTGTCGTACGTCCCGAAAATAATACCCATCAGCAGCGCTAGCGCGAAGGGCCTGAGCGTTTCGCCGCCTAACAACACTAACGAGATCACGGAAAGAAAAACTAAGCCGGATGTAATTACCGTGCGCGAAAGTGTCTGATTGATCGAAAGGTTGGTGACGTCGTACAAACTCATTCGCCGATAAAGCTTTCGATTCTCGCGAATGCGATCGAAGATCACGATTGAATCGTTTACGTCGAAGCCTACCAGGGTGAGCAGCGCTGCGATCACAGTTAGATTGATCTCGATTTGAAAAATCGAGAAGAGCCCGAGCGTCACGAGCATCGTGTGAAAGACGGCGATCACGGCCGCGGCGCCATAAGTCCATTCGAAACGGAACGCGATGAAGAGCAGCATGCCGATCAAGGCGGCAACCGTGACTGCGATGGCCTGAGTACGCAATTGCTTGCTGGCGATCTGGCCAACGGCGTCGGTCCCTTCGATCTTGTACGCAGCTTTCGCATCTTCCTCCAGGCTCTTGGTGGCTTCAGCTTCTGCTCCAAAGCTATTAAGCGCCTCTCTGACCTTGTCGCGAGCGGCGTCTACTCCGGCCTGACTCTCGCCAGTCTGTGATTCCTCGAAACCCTGATGCGGCACTCTGACAAGAAACTGGCCTTTCTTATCCAAAACTGGCTGGATAAGCGCGTCTTTAATTGCCGCTTTACTAATAGCAGCGCGAAGGTCCTCGACTGAAGGTGCTTGCTTGAATCTCACGATCAGCACAGTTCCGCCTTTGAAATCAACCCCCAGATTGAATGCTTCGCTGCCGTTCGGGTGGACCTTGTGGCGGTAAAGAGCGGTGCCCATCCCGGCCAGCATCAGGACAATAGAAAGGCCGATGAAGATTCGGCGCTTGCCCAGCCAATCAATATTTACATCCCTGAATACTCGAATCATCGCGCTTTTAAGATTTACTCCTCAAATGCTCAGCGACTCCACTCGTTTTCCCTTATGAGTGAGCAGCCACATAAATATAGTTCGCGAAACATAGACCGCCGAGAACAGATTAACCAACAAGCCCAGGACCAGCGTCACCGCAAATCCGCGAATCGGTCCGGCGCCGAATACGTACAGAAACAGCGACGAGACGATGGTCGTCACGTGCGTGTCAATAATCGTCACAAAGGCATGGCCAAAACCCTGCTCGACCGCTGATGGCACCGTCTTGCCTGACCGCAATTCTTCGCGAATGCGCTCAAAGATCAAAACGTTGGAATCCACGGCCATGCCGATCGTCAGAATGATTCCGGCGATACCCGGCAACGTCAGGGTTGCGCCAAACATGATCAGCCCGGCAATCATCAGGATCATATTGAGTAGCAAGGCAACGACCGCGTTGATGCCCGAGCCGCGATAATAGAACAGCATGAAAACCACGACCAGCGCCAAACCGAGGATTGACGCGCGCACACCAGAGCGAATCGAATCAGCGCCAAGACTCGGTCCGACCGTGCGCTCTTCCTGATATTCGATGGCCGCAGGCAGGGCGCCGGAACGCAGCGTTAGCGCGAGGTCCTCAGACGATTGTTTCGAAAAACGTCCGGTGATTTCTCCCTGATCGAAAATCTGCCCTTTGATGAAGGCAATCGATTTGACCTCGTCGTTCAGGACGACTCCCATATACTCGTTGATATTGGCGCCGGTCCAGGCGCCAAATTTGTCCGCTCCGGATTTCTTGAGAGCGAAATTAATGTCATATTCTTCGCCGCCGGCACGAGCGGGATTGGCCGTAGCCGTCCGCAGTTCCGCGCCATCGATAATTGCCGGCGATTCAACCACCACCCATTTCTTCGGAGGCGCAGCCTTAGGACTTGCTTCCTGCGTCGCCAATTCAGATCGTTCCGTGTATGGGAGCACGCGCCGATTCGTCGGAACCTTCCCACCGCTGTTCAGGGAAGCGATTGCTTCTTCTTTAGTTGAATAGGTTTGGGACGGCGCGGGGCTGGGTGGACTGATAACGTGAACAAGTTCCAGATGCGATTGACCGGCCAGCAATTGCTTCACGTGCTCCGGGTCTTGCACTCCGGGCATTTGCAGAAGGATCTCGTGAGAGTTCTGCCCTCCGTGACGAGCCAGCGTTGGCTCGGCAACGCCGATAGCGTTGATGCGACTCTCGATGATCTTCATCGCCTGATCAGTCGCCGATTCGCCGAGCGCGACTTGTGTCGCCCCCTTCAACGTCCAGGAAACGGTGTTTCCTGAAGAAGAAAACGACCATCCGGTCCGATCGCTCAGATCGACTTTCTTTTCCACCGCGTCGCGAATGTCTTTGACCTTGGACGGATCTCCAACTTGCAGAGACACGCGATAATTACCGCCCGCAGTTTCGGCCCGCGCCTCCTTCACGTCAAAGCCAGCATCCTTCGCGGCATTCTGCGCTGCGGTGGCGCTGTCTTCAGTGAGGCGCTTCAAATAATCTTCGACCTTAACGCGCATCACCAGATGCGATCCGCCTTTGAGATCGAGCCCGAGAGAAATGTTTTGCGCGAGCGTCGCCTTGATTCCCGACCAGGTGAAGTCTTTGAAGTGAGGCCGCCGGCCATGCGGTCCAATCACGATGTAAATGCCGACAACCGTGACCACGCCGATGATTATCGCTCGCTGGAGTAAGTTCTTCTTCTTCATCTCAACATTGTCCGACAAACTTCAGTTTGTCGCAGATTATCTGATTGGAACTACAACCACGACAAACTGAAGTTAATCGGACTTCTCTACTTCTTCTCTTCCGAGTCAACTCCGGCCACGGCGGAACGCGCAATTTCGAGGATTGACTTGTCCGCGCTTCTGATCAAAAAACTCGTATCGCGTACGGCTGTGATCACTCCGATGACACCGCCCGTAGTAACCACTTTGTCGCCGGCTTTCAACTCAGCGATGGTCGCTTGAAGCTCTCGCTGTTTCTTCTGCTGCGGGCGTATTAAGAGCAAATAGAAGACGCCAAAAATTAAGAGCATTGGAATAAGCGCGCCGCCTAGTCCACCAATGCCGCCTTGAAACAGAAACAAGAACATAACGGAAGTTGTCTGACCGGGAGGAATCAAGCCTCAATTAAGGACACGCGTCTATCCCCAATCCCGAGCTTATCTGCTCAGTGTAGTCTCGCCGAAAATTCGCGAATTTCCCAGAACGGATAGCTTGCCTGACACGTCGCATGGTGTCAAGGAAGAACGCCAGATTGTGATGCGTCAAGAGAATGCCACCAAGCATCTCGCCGGAAAGATAGAGATGGCGCAGAAAAGCGCGCGAGTGCCGGCGACAGACTGAACATCCGCAGTCCTTATCAAGCGGCCTTTGGTCCGTCGCATATTGAGCGTTCTTGATGTTCAGCTTTCCCTGAGAAGTAAAAGCCTGGCCATTACGACCGTTACGTGTGGGCAGCACGCAATCGAACATGTCCACGCCGCGGGCGACCGCTTCGATCAAGTCTTCGGGCGTGCCGACTCCCATCAAATAGCGCGGCTTGTCCGCCGGCATTCGCGGCGCGACATCTTCAATTACATCCCGCATCACGCATTTCTCTTCGCCGACACTAAGACCGCCGATTGCATAACCGTCGAATCCAATTTCAAGCGTGCGCTCCAAACTCTCCCGTCGCAGATCAAGGTGCGACGCGCCCTGAACAATACCGAACAAAGCCTGTCTAACTGGGAGCGCGGGCGTCCCGCCCGCCTGCGGATCGGCTCTGCTTTCCTCTGCGACAAACCGGTCGCTACCGCTCGCGGTTCTGTAACTCTGCAACTTCTCAAACGCTGCCTTCGATCGCTTGGCCCAACGCAGCGTTAGCTCCATACTCCTTCGTGCCTCTTCATTTGTCGCTTTACCCGGCGCGCATTCATCAAAAGCCATCGCGATCTCAGCGTCCAGCGCGGCTTGGACTGCCATCGAAATCTCCGGCGACAGAAAACAAAGCGCACCATCGATATGCGAGCGAAACTCCGTTCCCTCTTCGGTGATCTTGCGTAGCGCTCCCAGACTCCAAATCTGAAACCCGCCGGAATCTGTAAGCATCGCGCGCTCCCAGCCGATGAACTTGTGCAGCCCCGCGCACGCCTTGATCGTTTCAATTCCCGGCCGCAACCAAAGATGATAAGTGTTCCCGAGAATGATCCGCGCATCGAGTTCGTTTGACTCCAACTCTTCAAATCGAATTCCCTTCACCGTACCCGCCGTGCCTACCGGCATGAATACCGGCGTTTCGATCACACCACGACGCGTTGTGAGCACTCCCGTCCGCGCTTCGCCTTCGCGGGACTCAACTTTGAAATCGATGGCCTTACTCAATTCTGTCTCTCTTAATCGAAGTATCCCTGCCAAACGGCGTTAGAGTACCGACTTTAGTCGGGTATTTTCTTGCTTACGGAAAGCCCGACTAAAGTCGGTACTCTAACGCCCGCTTCTCAAGATTTGCGAAAAAACTTCTGCTCGGGCTTTTTACTTCCTGCCTTTTGATTTATGTCTTTCAATAATCCTGATCGGCGTCGCAAAGAAACCAAACTCCTCACGCAAGCGATTCTCCAGATGACGCCGAAAAGAAAAGTGCAGGCCAGCTTTGCCGCCTGCGGTGAAAACGACGAACGTAGGCGGCCGGACGCCAATCTGCGTGATGTACTGCACATGCAAGCGCGAACCTTTGTAAGTCTTTGCTGCGATGATGCCCGCTCGCTGTCTGATTTCTCTTTCAAAGAATTCATTCAAACGAGAAGTTGGAATGCGTACGTCGCGGGCTTCGTTGGCTTTTATCGCCAGCGGCAGAAGCTTCTGCACTCGTTGTCCGCTCAACGCTGAAATCGTCACCACCGACGCCCAACTGAGAAACTTCATGTGCTCGCGCACGTTGCGCTCGAACGCCGCCGGCGTGCCCGTCTTTTTGTCTTCCAGCGTGTCCCATTTATTAATTGCCAGAATAATCGAACAGCCTGCTTCGACAGCATAACCGGCGATTGCCGCATCGAGCGCTGCGATTCCCTGCTCTGCATCAAGCAAAACAATCGCCACGTCAGCCCGCTGCAAACTCTTGCGGGCCATCACCACCGAAAGTTTTTCGGCCATCGCCAGCGTTTTACCTTTGCGCCTGATACCCGCAGTATCGATGAGGCGAAAAGTCTGCGCTGAAGTTTTGAGCAGAGTGTCGACACTGTCGCGCGTGGTGCCCGCAACCGCCGAGACAATCGCGCGCTCTTCACCGAGCAGTCGATTAAGGAGTGATGACTTGCCGACATTCGGCCGGCCGACTATGGCAAGTCGTAACTCCCTCACTGGGAGCGCGGGCGTCCCGCCCGCATCTTGGTCTTCACTGATGATCCGGCCAGCGTGCTGAACGTCGCCAACCAGCGCATCAAGCATGTCGCCAATGCCATTCCCATGCTCCGCCGAAATGGGAAACACTTCTGCAAACCCAAAGCGATGAAATTCTCCCGCGTCGCTTTCCCAATGCGTAGCATCGGCCTTGTTCGCCGCAGTCAACACCCGCTTTCCGGTGGACCGCAACAGCCGCGCGAGTTCTTCATCCAATGGCGTGATACCTTTGCGCGCATCGACGACCCAGATCAGCGCCTGCGCGTCATCAATTGCAAAGCTCGCCTGCTTAAGAATGCTTGCCGGAATCACCGCCTCGTCATCGGGCACAATGCCGCCGGTGTCCACCAGCGCGAACCGCTGCGCCCGCCACGTCGCTTCACCATAGATGCGATCGCGCGTGATGCCGGGTTCGTCGCCGACAATCGCTTTTCGCTCGCCGATCAGCCGATTGAACAGAGTCGACTTGCCGACGTTGGGCCGGCCAATGATCGCGACCAACGGCAAAGCTTTTTCCTTTGTCTCTTTCTTTAATCGACCTGTCATAGCTTCAAATCAGCAAACTCAGATGATATCGCAAACGGTTGCGGGCTGTTACTTCGGTAAGTCATAATTGCGACGCTCTAAACTTTGATTCGGATCTGACCGGTAAGATCTGCGTAATAAATAGAGGATGAACTTTCAATGATGGAAGAAGACCCTAACGTTTCTTATGAAATTCGAGTTTCGGCGGGCAAAGCCGGTACCGATCCCGAAGCGCCCGATTGGGAAGTCGCGGAACTTGAAAATGGCGTCGTCAAAGACAGCGCCGATATCTATGACAATCTAACACTCGCCGAAGCGCACCAGATCGCGGGCATGTGGACCAAGAAACAAGAAGAAGCCGAAGGCTCTGCTAATTAAATCTGATCGCGTGAATGCGCCACATGACTGATGCACCTTCAAAGCTAACAAAAGCCACCGCCGATCCAAATCCAATCCGTCAATTCGAGAAGTGGTATCAGGAATTGAACGCCCACGGAGTGTCGGAACAGGATGCGATTTCAATGACCCTCGCCACGGCGGCCCAGGACGGCTCGCCCTGCGCGCGCATTGTGCTCATGAAGAGCTTTGACGATCACGGCTTTGTCTTCTACACCAACTACAATAGTCGCAAAGGAATAGAGCTGGCGGAAAACGAGCGGGCCTGTCTGCTCTTCTACTGGTCGGCGGTCTGGCGTCAAGTACGAATCGAAGGCCGAGTGGAAAAGGTATCCGACGAAGAATCGGAACAATACTTTCACTCGCGACCGCTGGGAAGCAAAATTGGCGCCTGGGCTTCGAAACAGAGTGAGGTCTTTGAAAGCCGCGCAGAACTCGAAAAGCGGTTCGAAGAATTCAGTTGGAAATTCGGCGACAACGTTCCGCGACCAACGCATTGGGGCGGTTATCGACTGAAGCCGACCACGATCGAGTTTTGGCAGGGCCGCGATAACCGCTTGCACGATCGTCTGCGATATCAATTGCAGCCGGATGGACCGTGGATGATCGAACGGCTGGGGCCTTAGACATTTTCCATTTGTCATTTGACATTTTTCATTCGCCATTTGTCTCAGTAACACAAGTTCAGAGTTCAACCTTTAGGTTGCCACTTACGAAATACGCAAGCTAAAGCTTGAACTCTAAACCGTGGACCGACGGCATCAATGGAAAATGATCAGTTCTAAAGCGTTGGGTGTTCCGCGACGAAGTTCACCAAAGCTTCCACGTAATCAGAAAACCTTGGACACCTAATGCCGTGAG
>WNGH01004537.1_pt1 | contig 13253 bp, 7 predicted proteins | sample 5400631 | NCBI WGS metagenome assembly WNGH01 (sample SAMN13153373, study PRJNA577476) | soil metagenome | isolation source: 115 cm soil or saprolite under Garry oak tree replicate 1 | place: USA:California | collected 2016-06-15
GCTAACGTCTAAGCTCGAAAGAGGGCGGAGGGCAATGATGCGAATGAAGTGCCCGAAAACAAGTCGCGCTATATCGGACGGAGATACGCGCGGATAACGCGGTGATGCTACAAATTCACACCAAGGAGAAGATTTAGGATGGCGAACAACTCGAAAATAGAGTGGACTGATGCAACGTGGAATCCTGTTCGCGGGTGCACCAAGGTCAGCCCTGGCTGCGCTCACTGCTATGCCGAGACATTTGCCGAGCGTTTCCGCGGTGTGCCAGGACATCCATACGAGCTCGGATTTGATCTTCGCCTCGTTCCCGGAAAGCTGGCTGAACCTCTAAAATGGCGCTCTGGCAAGATGGTCTTCGTCAATTCCATGAGCGATCTCTTCCACGAAAATGTGCCGGACGATTATATCTGTGCGATAGCTCGGACGATGGTGCGGGCCGACTGGCATACATACCAGGTGCTGACGAAGCGCTCAGAGCGCATGGCGACCCTTCTCGAGACTAAGCTGCGCTTCGCTGCGGAGCAGCCGCATATCTGGTGGGGTGTAAGCGTCGAGAATCGGCGCCATGGCTTGCCGCGAATAGATCATTTGCGATCGGCGCCGGCTCAAATCCGATTCCTCTCCGTAGAACCATTACTTGAAGATCTCGGCGCACTGGATCTGGCCGGTATCCATTGGGTGATCGCCGGGGGCGAAAGCGGAAGCGGCGCGCGGCCAATGAAGGAGCAATGGGTCCGGCAGTTACGGAATCGTTGCCACCGCCAGGGCGTCGCATTCTTCTTCAAACAGTGGGGCGAAAACCGGCCGCCTCCTCGACGGTCAAACTTACGATGAGTTCCCGGAACGTTCGAGTCGACAAGTGCCAGACCTTGCCACCTTGACCGCGATCAGAGAGGAACTCAGCCGCTTTCACGGCGATGCCTTCCAGTAAATTCCACGATAAGCCGCGAGATCATCGAGATGAGCCCAATCGGAAACAGATAATCGCGAGCTCGCGATTACCGGCTGCCCACAGGACTCATCTCGATGATCTCGCCTTCGATGAGTTCGAGACGGGCTTCTTCACCAAAAATGCCGGCTTCTCCCATCCGGTAGTACTCGTCGACCGTGAACAACTTTTTGGTGACTTCAGTTTCCATAAAACTTCTGAACCAAGAGAATAACGCATCGCAGGTTCTGCCGCACGTAGTCCGTGCAACCGGCGTGCCGCTGCAAATCGTTGATCAACCTAGAAACGGCAGGTACAAACGCGGGCTAAAGCCCGCGACTACATATTGCGACAACCTTTCGGCCAAGCATGTAGTCGCGGGCTAAAGCCCGCGTTCACATCGCCCAGACATGGCCATCTTCAACTGCGGATTTTAGGATCAACGGTGGATAATGCGGCTAATCGGCGGTAATCAAATCGCCAAGTCGCCGATTTCGTGGTCTGAGGCTAACGCCCATTCTCCATCGTGCGACCAGGCGCCACCTTCTGCTTCACACCGCTAGGTTTCTTTCGAGACTTCCCGTGCTGTTTCCGGCGAGGCAGCGAGCAGTTGCAGCAGAGCCTCATAGTTCATCGGCTTCGTGAGGTGGACATCAAAACCCGCGGCCTTACAGCGGCGCCGATCCTCTTCCTTACCCCATCCGGTCAGAGCGATAAGCAGAATGTGCTTACCCCAGGGTTGCTCGCGGATCATTCGGGCGGCCTCATAGCCGTTCATGTTCGGCATGCCGATATCCAGGAACACGATATCCGGAAGAAACACAGCCGCAGTCTCCACAGCCTCGACGCCGTCACTCGCGGTACGCACTTCATAGCCTTTTAAGCTCAGCAGGAGAGCGAGCGATTCCGCGGAATCCAGATTGTCGTCCGCGACCAGGATTCGCCTGTCCGTGGCTGTCTTTGTTTCAGCGCTGGACGCTGGTGGTTGGCTCTGACCCAACTCAACGGGCTCGGACAGAACGGGCAGCCGGACGACCAATTCGCTCCCCTGGTTAATCCCGGCGCTGTGGGCTTCCACCGTTCCTCCGTGCAGTTCGACCAGACGGGCCACGAGAGTGAGGCCTACACCCAAACCGCCTTGCGCTTGAGTCCGCAGATCCAGTGCCCGATAGAACATTTGGAAAAGCTGGTGCAAACTTTCCGGGGGAATGCCGACGCCGTTGTCCTTGACACGAACCACGACATCGCTTCCCTCAAGGTGAGCATTTAGCGAGAGGCGGCCGCCGGGAGGCGTGTATTTGGCGCTGTTGTTGAGCAGGTTCGTGAAAACCTGCGTCAGGCGAACGAGGTCGCCTTCCAGGTGAACAGGTTGCGGCGGCAGCGACACGATCAGAGTGTGGCATTGTTGATCGATGAGAGGCCGGCTGGCTTCTATAGCTGCACTCACGGCTTCCGATAGCTCCATTTTCTCTTTGCGGAGTTCGAAGCGATTTCGTGAAATGCGGCTCACGTCTAACAGGTCGTCGACAAGACGGCTCAAATGGCTGACCTGGCGATCAATGATATCCCGGCTTCGATCGAAATCCGGTTCGACCGGTCCTTTCAGGCGCATCACATTTACTGCGTTGCGGATTGGCGCCAACGGATTGCGCAATTCGTGTGACAGCGCGGCGAGGAACTCATCCTTGCGATGATCCGCCTGCTTGAGTTGGAATTCCGCATCTTTTTGCATGCTGACGTCGATGATGTGTCCGACAACGCGCCGAGCCCTTCCTGTGTTGTCGCGCACGACGCGGCCGCGGTCCCAAACCCAAACCCACGGTCCCTCTCGATGCTGGACCCGGTATTCCGTATCAAACGCCGGCAGGCTGCTCTCGAGGACATTCCGCATGCCCTCGGACATTCTAGTCAGGTCGTCGGGATGCACACGGTCGAGCCACCATTGAAGGTGAGGCTCGTGCTCGTCGGCAGGGTATCCGAATATTGCAACCAGTCCGGCAGAGCGCCACAACGTATTTGTTTCTATATCCCAATCGTAGAGTCCGCCTCGCATGGCTTCGGTCGCCAGACGAAACCGCTCTTCGCTGGTGCCGAGCGCTGCGGTTCGTTCGGCCACGCGCAATTCCAATTCGCGGTTCAGGTGTTCGAGCTGTTGTGTCTTGCGGTAGAGATCAATAAAAACGCTGACCTTTGCGCGCAAGATTTCCGGAATCACGGGTACCGACACATAGTCCACCGCTCCCAGTTGGTACCCTTTGAGGCGATCCACTTCCGTGAAGTGGATCGCAGAAACGAAGATGATCGCCGTCTTCCGGTACCGTGGATGCTCCCTTATCATGCCCGCCAGTTCAAAACCGTCCAGATCCGGCATGCTCACGTCTACCAGAAGAACAGCCACATCGGTCTTGAGGAGATGTTCCAGCGCTTCCTTTCCCGAACTGGCCCGGATCAGGTTCTCTTCGAGCCCGCTGAGAATCGTTTCATAGCTCATCAGCTTGCCCGGCTGATCATCAACCATCAGGATGTTCACTTTGTCTTTTTCGTTCATAACAGTCTTTTTCTTAACATCGGGCCACGGGAATGTCCCCCTCCCTTTGGGAGAGGGTGGCGCGAAGCGCCGGGTGAGGGCACAGTGCGTCCTACCGATGGAGCCACATTCGCAATGACGATAATAACTGTTCGGTATTGACCGGTTTGGCCAAATAGTCGGAGGCTCCGGCTTCCAGGCACTTCTCACGATCTCCCTTCATCGCTTTTGCGGTGAGAGCGATGATCGGAAGGCGCCGCAATGCGGGGTTCTCCCGAATGACTTGTATTGTCTGATAGCCGTCCATTCCTGGCATCATGATATCCATGAGTACGATGGACACTCCGGGCGTGGACTCGAGCATGTCGATGGCTTCGCGGCCGGTGCTTGCCGTCAACACTTTCATGCCGCGCCGCTCCAGTACGCTGCTCAAGGCGAATATGTTCCGCACGTCATCATCGACCACAAGAACGGGCTTGCCTACCAGATCTTCGTCGGAGCGGTGCAGCCGCTCGATCATACGTTGCTTCTCGATGGGCAGGTCCGTCATCACGCGGTGCAGGAACAATGCTGTCTCATCCAGCAGACGTTCAGGCGATTCGACGCCTTTGACCACGACGCTGCGCGCCATCGTGTGCAGTTGCGCGTCTTCATCCGGAGATAACTCCTTGCCCGTGAAGACGACTACCGGGACGTCACGCATCGCCTCGTCGCCACTGATCCGTTCGAGCACTTCGAAGCCAGACATGTCCGGCAGCCTCAGGTCGAGCACAACGCAGTCGAACTGATTTTCGTGGAGCGATCGCAAGGCTTCAGAACCTGTACCCACCGTCACAATTTCGATATCGTCGTGGCCCAACAGTTCCGTGATGCTCAACCGTTCCCCAGGATCGTCTTCCACGACCAACAGACGCTTGCGGCGCGGCGCGGCGTACTCCTTGATCCGAGACATCGCCGCCTCGAGGCCGCCGGGAGTTGTGGGTTTTGTGACGTACGCAAAAGCGCCGCGTGCCAGACCATGCTGGCGGTCTTCATCAAGAGAGACGATCTGCACGGGGATATGACGCGTTGCAGGATCCTGCTTCAGATAACTGAGCACCGTCCAACCCAGCATGTCGGGCAGGAAAACGTCAAGCGAGACAGCGGCGGGCCGGAACTGGCGCGCCAGGGCCAGGGCATCGGCGCCGCGCATGGCCACGAGGACTTTGAATCCGTCGTCTCTGGCGAGATCGACCAGAATCCTGGCGTAGTGCGGGTCGTCTTCTACGATCAACAACACCGGATCACCTTCCTGTAGGTTGTCGCGGTCGTCGAGCACCGGTTCCACCGGACGTTCCGGAACGCGAACCATCGGCGCCAACTTTTGCTGGACCCGCTCGAATTGCCTTTCTATAAGCCGCCCTACAAAGGATGGGCCCGCATATCTCTGCGGGATATAGAGCGTGAACGTGCTTCCGACACCTGGTGTGCTGCTTAATTGAATTTCCCCGCCAAGCAGATTGGCGAGCTCGCGGCTGATCGCCAGGCCGAGTCCGGTGCCGCCGTACTTGCGGCTCGTGCTCGCGTCGGCCTGCTGAAACGCCTCGAAGATGATCGGCTGTTTTTCCAGCGGAATGCCAATGCCCGAGTCGCACACCTCGAAGGCAACCACCGGTCCGGCCGTCTTCAGGACCGGGTGTTCCGTGCTCCAACCGCTCTGGGCGATGGATACATTGAGCCGGACGCCGCCGTGTTCGGTGAACTTGAACGCGTTCGAAAGCAGGTTCTTGAGCACCTGCTGCAAGCGTTTGACGTCCGTGACGAGGCTGCGGCCAAGAGACGCATCCATCTTTACATCGAAGGAGAGGCTGCGGTTGTCGGCCTCGTGCCGGAAGGTACGTTCGATCATTTCAAACAGGTTGGTGAAGTAGACCTCCTCCGCTTCCACCGTTACCGTACCCGATTCGATTTTCGACAGATCCAGAATGTCACTGATCAAATTCAGAAGATCGGTTCCGGCTCCGTGGATGGTCCGGGCGAACTCGACTTGCTTGCCTGTCAAGTTCCCTTCAGGGTTTTCCGTAAGCTGCTGCCCGAGGATCAGAATGCTGTTCAACGGCGTGCGAAGCTCGTGCGACATGTTCGCCAGGAATTCGGACTTATATTTTGACGTCAGCGCCAGCTCCGCGGCTTTCTCTTCAAGCGCACGCCGCGCCTGCTCGATTTCCTGATTCTTTCGCTCGACCTCGACGTTTTGCTCCGCCAGTTGCTGGGCTTTCTGGGCAAGCTGCTCGTTGGTTTGCTGGAGCTCTCTCTGCTGCGTTTGCAGTTCCCCGGCGAGCTGCTGCGACTGCTTCAGGAGCGCTTCGGTCTGCATGGTGGCTTCGATGCTGTTAAAAACGATACCGACACTGGCAGTCAATTGTTCCAGGAACGACAAGTGCGCCATAGCGAACTCATCGAGTGAGGCCAGGCCAATGACCGCCTTGATCTGGTCCTTAAACAGCACTGGAATGACCACCACGCTGCGCGGCATCGCACGGAAAAGGACGGTGCTGACCTGCACAGTGTCGGGCGGGATTCTGGTGACCAGGATGCGCTTCTTGTCCGCGGCACACTGTCCAATGAACCCCTGTCCCAATAAAAGCTGTTGCGGGTATCCGCCGTCGGGGGCATTGCCATAGCTTGCCAGCAACGTCAGGGTATTGTCCTCCGCCATTTGATAAAGGACACCCTGGTGCGCATTGACCAGCGGAACAAGTTCCGTCAGGAGCAATTTGCCCACCGCGGTCAGGTCGCGTTGACCCTGGACCATGTTCGTAAATCGAGCGAGGTTGGTTTTCAACCAATCCTGCTCGGTACTGCGATCGGTAGTCAGGCGCAAGTTGTCGATCATCGTGTTGATGTTGTCTTTCAACTCGGCAACTTCACCGCGGGCATCGACCTGAATGGACCGGGTGAGATCGCCTTTGGTCACCGCCGTCGCCACTTCTGCAATGGCCCGGACCTGGGTGGTGAGATTCGCCGCGAGGAGATTCACGTTACCGGTAAGGTCCTTCCACGTGCCGGCGGCGCCCGGAACGTTGGCCTGGCCGCCCAGCCGGCCTTCGACGCCGACTTCGCGGGCGACGGTTGTCACCTGGTCGGCAAAGGTGGCGAGCGTCTCGGTCATGTTGTTGATGGTTTCCGCAAGGGCCGCGACCTCGCCTCTAGATGTGACCGTGAGATTGTGCTTCAAGTCACCGTTGGCGACGGCAGTCACGACCTTGACGATGCCGCGTACTTGCTCGGTAAGATTGGCCGCCATGACGTTCACGTTGTCGGTGAGGTCCTTCCACGTGCCGGCGACTCCGGGGACCTGAGCCTGTCCGCCAAGACTGCCATCGGTGCCGACCTCGCGAGCGACACGGGTCACTTCAGCGGCAAAGGCGTTAAGCTGGTCCACCATCGTGTTGATCGTATTCTTCAGCTCCAGGATTTCGCCTTTCACGTCCACGGTGATCTTGCGCGACAGGTCGCCGCGGGCGACCGCCGTCGTGACCTCCGCGATGTTCCGGACCTGCGTGGTGAGGTTCGCCGCGAGCAGGTTGACGTTGTCGGTGAGGTCCTTCCACGTACCTGCAACTCCCGGCACCACGGCCTGGCCACCCAAACGCCCGTCCGTTCCGACCTCGCGCGCAACGCGGGTGACTTCCGCGGCGAAGGAACGAAGCTGTTCCACCATCGTATTCAGTGTTTCTTTAAGCAACAGAATCTCGCCGCGCACATCCACGGTGATTTTCTTGGATAGGTCACCGCCGGCAATCGCCGTGGCCACCTCCGCGATGTTGCGCACCTGGGCGGTGAGATTGCTTGCCATGAAGTTGACGTTGTCGGTGAGGTCCTTCCATGTGCCGGCCACACCGGAAACTTGGGCCTGGCCGCCCAGTTTGCCTTCCGTGCCGACTTCGCGTGCGACGCGGGTTACCTCTGCAGCGAAGGCGTTCAACTGATCCACCATTGTGTTGATCGTGTTCTTCAGCTCCAGGATTTCACCCTTCACGTCCACCGTGATCTTCCGCGACAGGTCGCCGCGCGCGATGGCCGTAGCCACATCGGCGATATTGCGCACCTGTGCGGTCAAATTGTTGGCCATGGAATTCACGCTGTCGGTAAGGTCCTTCCACGTGCCCGCGACTCCGAGAACGTTGGCCTGACCGCCGAGCCGCCCTTCGGTACCGACTTCACGAGCCACGCGCGTCACTTCGCTGGCGAAGGCGTTGAGCTGATCCACCATCGTGTTGATCGTGTCCTTGATCTGCAGGATTTCACCGCTGACGTCGACCGTGACCTTCTGACTCAGATCGCCTTTGACGATGGCCGTGGCCACCTTCGAGACATCGCGAAGTTGCACGGTCAGATTGCCCGCCATTGCGTTTACGGAATCGGTGAGGTCCTTCCATGTGCCGGCCACTCCGGGGACGCTTGCCTGACCGCCCAGCTTGCCGTCTGTTCCGACTTCACGCGCAACGCGGGTTACCTCTGCAGCGAACGCATTCAGTTGGTCCACCATCGTGTTGATGGTGTTCTTTAACTCCAGGATCTCGCCTTTCACATCCACGGTGATCTTGCGCGACAGGTCGCCGCGGGCGACCGCCGTCGTCACTTCGGCGATGTTACGAACTTGAGTCGTGAGGTTGGCAGCCAGGAGGTTCACGTTGTCCGTGAGGTCTTTCCACGTGCCGGCAACGCCAGGAACCTGAGCTTGACCGCCCAATCGCCCATCCGTGCCGACCTCGCGGGCGACGCGCGTCACTTCTCCGGCAAAGGCGTTGAGCTGGTCCACCATTGTGTTAATCGTCTGTTTGAGCTGCAGGATCTCGCCGCTGACGTCCACGGTGATCTTCTTCGAAAGATCGCCGTTGGCAATGGCCGTGGCGACTTCCGCGATGTTGCGCACTTGCGCCGTCAGGTTGTTGGCCATGGAGTTGACGCTGTCGGTGAGATCCTTCCAGGTGCCGGCCACACCGACGACGTTGGCCTGACCGCCCAGCCGGCCTTCGGTGCCGACTTCGCGAGCCACACGCGTCACTTCACCGGCGAAAGCGTTGAGCTGGTCCACCATCGTGTTGATCGTTTCCTTCAGTAACAGGATTTCACCGCTCACATTCACCGTGATCTTCTTCGAGAGATCGCCGCTCGCAATGGCCGTTGCCACTTCGGCGATGTTGCGGACCTGTGCGGTGAGATTGCTCGCCATGAAGTTCACGTTATCCGTGAGGTCCTTCCACGTGCCGGCGACGCCGGACACCTGGGCCTGGCCGCCCAACTTGCCGTCCGTACCCACCTCGCGAGCCACGCGCGTCACTTCCGACGCAAACGCGTTGAGCTGATCCACCATGGTGTTAATGGTGTCCTTCAGCTCTAAAATCTCGCCCTTGACGTCCACGGTGATCTTGCGCGACAGGTCGCCGCGGGCGACGGCGGTTGTGACCTGCGCGATATTGCGGACCTGCGCGGTCAGGTTCCCGCACATCGCATTCACCGAGTCGGTCAAGTCTTTCCAGGTGCCTGCCGCGCCCGGAACGATGGCCTGACCGCCCAGTTTGCCGTCCGTGCCTACCTCCCGCGCGACGCGCGTGACTTCGGAGGCAAAAGAGCGCAACTGGTCCACCATCGTATTCATGGCTTCCTTGAGCTGCAGGATCTCGCCTTTGACGTCCACCGTAATCTTGCGCGAGAGATCTCCGCTGGCGACCGCGATCGTGACATCCGCGATGTTGCGGACTTGCGCGGTGAGGTTGCTGGCCATCGAGTTCACGCTTTCCGTCAGGTCCTTCCAGACACCGCTGACCTCGCGGACTTGCGCCTGGCCGCCAAGCTTGCCCTCTGTGCCGACCTCGCGAGCCACACGGGTCACTTCGCCGGCGAAGGCGTTGAGCTGGTCCACCATCGTGTTGATCGTGTTCTTCAACTCGAGGATCTCGCCCTTCACATCCACCGTGATTTTTCGCGATAGGTCGCCGCGGGCAACAGCCGTGGTGACTGCGGCGATGTTACGAACCTGAGCTGTGAGGTTGCCGCACATGGCGTTCACCGAGTCGGTCAGATCTTTCCAGGTCCCGGCCACGCCCGGCACAATCGCCTGTCCGCCAAGCTTGCCGTCGGTGCCGACCTCGCGAGCCACGCGCGTGACCTCCGACGCAAAGGAGCGCAACTGATCCACCATCGTGTTGATCGCTTCTTTGAGCTGCAGGATCTCGCCGCGAACGTCCACCGTAATTTTCTTGGATAGATCCCCGCTGGCCACCGCGATCGTCACGTCGGCGATATTGCGCACCTGTGCCGTCAGGTTGCTCGCCATGGAATTGACACTTTCGGTGAGATCCTTCCAAACACCGCCGACGTCCCGGACCTGCGCCTGCCCACCAAGCTTGCCGTCGGTGCCCACCTCGCGAGCCACGCGCGTGACCTCCGAAGTGAAGACGCCGAGCTGTTCGATCATCGTGTTTACGATTGCGGCGGAGCGCAGGAATTCTCCTTGAAGCGGCCGCCCATCAATGTCCAGTTGCACGGTCTGCAGCAGATCGCCCTGCGCGACCGCGGAAATGGCGCGGGTCATTTCTCTCGTCGGCCAAAGAAGGTCTTCGATCAGTGTGTTGACCGACGTCTCCATGTCTCCCCAGGCTCCACTCTGCCGGTCGAAGCGCGCGCGCTGCCGGGTCGTTCCCTCTTTGCCGACGACCGTTCCAACGCGCTCGAGTTCCTCGGCCATCCTCTTGTTGGAGGCAACAATATCGTTGAAGGCGTCGGCGGCCTTACCCGCGAGACCCGTCCAATCCAGCGGCAGCCGTACGGAAAAATCACCATCCCGCATCGCTTGCAACGCGCTAAGCAATTTGCCAATGTCGAAGGAATCTCGAGAATTTTGCGCGAGATCTGTGCCTTGAGCAATCGTACTGCTCCGATTAATTTTCATCAAAGCGCTCCAAATTTATTGAACCGGTTTTCCCGACCTTTAAATGCCCCAGTACGATACTGAGGGGGCATTCTCAGCCACAAGCGTAAACTGGCAGGTCTCGCGAGCATTTTTAGTACCGTTTAGATTTTATGAATCGGCGGCATCAGGTTCAGGTTGCTTTCCCTTGAGACCTACCGAACAAAGTCGGATAATTCTTGAACGTCTACTTTTCCAAAAGGAGGTCAGCATGTTTGCTCGAATCGTTACGATGCGTTTAAAGCCAAATACCACGCAGGAATTCACTCAGACGATTGAGAAGAAGATCCTCCCGATACTCCGCAGACAAAAAGGGTTCCGCGATGAGATCACCTTCATAGCTCCAGGCGGAACGGAAGCTGTAGGAATCAGTTTATGGGATTCAAGGGAGCAAGCCGACACCTACAACAGTGCCGGCTATCCAGAGGTGATGAAGGAACTGACGAAATTGGTCGAAGGAACGCCGCGTCTTGCAACATACGACGTAGCCAATTCGACTGTTCACAATATCGCTGCCCGATCGGCGGCGTGATTCAAATACCAAAAAATAGCCGCGGATCGCGCGAATACGCGAATAGGCCGCGCGCAATCCGCGGCTAAAATTGTTTAATGCGAACGCTGGCTAAAGCCAACAAGCAAATGTAGTTGCGGGCTTTAGCCCGCGTTTGTAGCCTTACGGTTCGATTGCGGCGGTTTCGTCGCGCAGCATGTAGAGCCGAAGCCGCTGAATCTTCCCAGCCTCATCGAACAGAAAAAAAACGCTGCCCGGTACCATAATCCGCTTTCGATCTTCCCGGTTCGTGTACACCGCAGTGAATTCAACAGCCGCAGCAGTTCCGCCCCAAGGCGGCCTGGTGCTATAGACCAGTTGTGCGGGCTTCTCGCTGCGCGTTATGAAGTCGATCCGGTAACCCAGTTGCACGTATTTCTTCGCAAAATCGGTCGCCCATTTTCGGATTCCCTCGCGGCCATGAAAAACGACCGGCCCCATTTGATTTTCAGATGGCCCTACCTGGTGGAAGGCGTCAGGACTGTACAATTCAAGGAAGTGATCGACCACCGCATCGGTTTCTTCACGTCCGTCCACAGAGATGTACCAGTCGTCGAGTGCATTCAACCTGAGGAACCACTGGTCCACCAGCAACTCTGGGTTCTCGGTCGAGCCGGCAGGCCTGTCGGACTTCTGAGCGGGAGGAGTTTGCGCTTCTGCGAAAGATAGCAGCGCAATGAAAGCTGCCGCGAAAAGGAACGCGGTGGAAACAGGTGTTTTCATGGGTTGGCTGCTTTCGCACAGCGGAAACCAATCGTATAGGTTCGTGTCGAAGGATCGCTGTAATTTCGATAGTGATTCATGAGATTCCGCTCATCGTCGTCGGACCATCCACCGCCGCGAATCACTTTGTACGTCCCGGATGCCGGGCCTTGAGGGTTCCGATCGGGCGTAACGGTGTAGTAGTCGCGGTCGTACCAGTCGCTGATCCATTCCCAGACATTTCCAATGATGTCGTACAGCCCGTAGCCATTCGGCGGATAGGAGCCGACCGCCGCAGGTCCCCAGGGATAGCCGACGTGCGCTTGCCTGGTTCTTTCTCCGCCGCCACCGCCGCCATTGTCTGGGTCGTTTCCAGCCAGGCCTACGCCTGTATCGCCCCAGGAGAACTTCTGTTTTTCCACTCCGCCGCGCGCTGCGCGCTCCCACTCGGCTTCCGTCGGTAAACGCTTCCCCAGTGACTTGCAATAGGCGTCTGCCTCATACCAGGTCACATCGTGAACCGGTTGCCGCTCTTCGCCTTTGGCGACTTTACCCCCCGGCCAGTACCACAGTTTGGGTTTGCCGGCCATCTCGGCGAAACCCGCATACTCTTCATTGGTGATTTCGTATTTGTCCATGTAGTACGCATCGACTTGAACCCTGTGAGCAGGTGTGTCATCGCGCCGGTCCCGCTCGAGCCAGCCAACTTCGTCGATCAAGAAAAAGTGCGTCCGGCCCATCCAGAAGTCTCCGGCCGGGATGAGCACCATTCCTTGCGCTGTCTGCGGAGTTTCCACTGCCTTCTGCGTTTCCGCCAAGACGGGTTTCATCCGGCCGAACGAAGGAATCAAAACAAGAACAAATATCGATAGCGCTGCTTTTTTCATGTGCCTCACACCTCGGTACGTACACTTACGAATGTTCCTAGTCAAGACTTTTTAATCTAAAATCGGCAGTCGAACGGGGCCAGTCCCGGCGATGCGAACGCGGGCTAAAGCCCGCGATCAGGAGGGGGGAAATGGTTTCTAAAACTCGGACACTGGCACTTCTGATCCTGCTGGTGCTGTCCATGGCGAGGGTGAGCCTGGCTCAGCGAACCACGGCCACCTTCGCGGGAATCGCTCAGGATTCGACGGGAGCGGTTCTGCCCGGCGTGGAGGCATCGCTGATCAACGAAGGCACGGCTGCGGTAATGCAGACCGTGACCAACGAGACGGGAGAATTCCTGCTCGACTTCGTGCCCGCCGGGACCTACACGCTGAGGCTTGAACTGCCGGGCTTCAAGAGGTACGAGAGTAAAGGCATTCCCTTGGGCGCCGCAGAAAGAGTGCGCCGGACCTACACGCTGGAGGTCGGCGCCGTTACCGACAGCGTGACGGTGACTGGTGAAGCGCCGCTGGTCAACACGCTCTCGCCCGAGCAGCGGTTGAACCTGAACATGCTGCAAGTCGCGAATATGCCAATGATCAACCGCAATATCACGTCCGTCATCGAAAACGCCGGGACCGGGCTGACGAAAGGGGAAGCCCTCGTCTCCGGCGCCGGTGGAGTGCGTTTCCGCATGAACGGGCTCGGCGGCTCAGCGATGTCG
>WNGH01015164.1_pt2 | contig 13251 bp, 12 predicted proteins | sample 5400631 | NCBI WGS metagenome assembly WNGH01 (sample SAMN13153373, study PRJNA577476) | soil metagenome | isolation source: 115 cm soil or saprolite under Garry oak tree replicate 1 | place: USA:California | collected 2016-06-15
CCCAGAAGGCGAGGAAGAGGGCGGCGCCCACGCGGTCGTGCGCGACGTGCACGAACGCCGCGGGAACCCAGACGAGGGACGAGCCCACCACCGGCACCAGCGCCGCCAGCGAGGCCAGGACGCCGAAGACCACGGGGGACGGCAGACCCGTGAACGCAAAACCGAGACCCACCAATATCCCCTGCACCACGGCCGTCAGGAGCGTACCCAGGGCGACCGCGCGGATCACTGCCGAGAGGTGCCCGACCAGGTCATCCTTGCGGGCGGCGGTGAGCGGGACGAGGGCGAGTGCGCGCGTGATCATCTCCCCGCCGTCGCGCAGGAAGAAGAACAGCAGGAAGAGCGTCAGGCCCACCTCGACGACGACACCCAGCACGCCGGCGAAGAATGCGCCGCTGGAGGCGACGAGGAGCGCGAGCATCGTCCGGCCGCCGTCGAGGGCCCATGCCTGGATCTGCTCGGGCGGCACCGGTACGAATTTCCCGATCCATGTGAAGAGCTGGTCGAAGGCGGGCACCTGGAAGACGTCGGCCGCGTGGGTGATCCGGTAGCGGTCGGCCAGCTCCTGCAGTCTTCCGACGAGCACCGTGGCCTGACCGGCGAAGACCACCGCCGTGGCCACGGCCGGGATCAGGACGAAGAGCGCGCCGGCGACGGTGAGCAAGAGAGCCGCGAGTGCTGGCCGGCCGCCCAGCTTGCGCGTGAGGAAGCCGAAGACCGGCGCAAGGAGAAAAGCCAAAAGTGCCGCCCACAGGATGGATTCGAAGAAGGGCTTGAGGATGTTCAGGAGGAGCAGCCCCAGCAGGGCGATCGCGATCAACCCGAACACCCTTGCGTAAAAGCGGCGGCTGTCCTCCGTCCGAGCCATGGTGCCTTACTTCAGCTTGACCTCGATCCCTTCCCACCGAGGCATACGAGCACCGCCGCCATGACCCAGCTCAATGCACGCGCCATTGTGATCCTCCTCGACCACCCGCGACGTTCACTGCCGCTGGAGTGTAGCACGAGGCGAGGTATAGTACCGGGCATGGCCACCTTCCCTCTCGCGCTCGACGGCGTCCGCGTGCTCGACCTCTCCCGCGTCATTGCCGGCCCCTGGTGCGGCGCTCTCCTGGGCGACCTGGGAGCCGACGTCATCAAGGTCGAAGACCCAGGGGGCGGCGACGAATCACGCACGTGGCCGCCTCACAAGGACGGCGAGGCCGCGGCCTACCTGCTCTTCAACCGCAACAAGCGCGGCATGACGCTCGACCTCAAGGCCCCCGAGGCGGTGGACGTCGTCAAGACGCTCGTCAGGTCGTCCGACGTCCTCATCGAGAACTTCCGCACGGGCACCATGGAGGGGTTCGGCCTCGGCTACGAGGCGCTGGCCGCGATCAACCCGCGCCTCATCTACTGTTCGGTTTCGGCCTTCGGCCGCACGGGGCCGCGCAAGGACGCGCCCGGCTACGAAGCGCTCATGCAGGCCTTCTCCGGCATCATGTCCATCACCGGCGAGCCGGAAGGCCAGCCGGTGCGCGCCGGCGTGTCCTTTCTCGATCTCTCCACGGGCATGCTGTGCGCGCTGGGCGTGTGCGCGGCCGTCATACAACGCGAGAAAACCGGCCTCGGCCAGCGCGTGGACGGCTCGCTCCTCGAGACGGCGGTGAGCCTGCTCGCCTTCCACGCCGAGGGCTATCTCCTCACCGGGGCCATCCCGAAGGCCCTCGGCTCCGGGCATCTGTCGCTCTCCCCCTATCGCAACTTCAAGTGCAAGGACGGCCAGTGGATCTTCATCGCCGCCGCCAATGACCGCTTCTGGCAGAAGCTGACGGGTGCGCTCGGGCTGAACGAGCTGGCCACCGACCCGCGCTTCGCCGTGAATCAGCAGCGGGTCAAGAACCGCGTGGAGCTCGAGGCGCTGCTCGAGCGCGTCATCGGCGAGCGGGAGCGCGAGCCGCTCTTGAAGCTCCTCGGCGAAGCGGATGTGCCGGCCACGCCCGTGCACACGGTGGATCAGGTGATGAACGATCCCCAGACGATCGAGCGGGGCATCGTGCAGAAGGTCACGCATCCCAAGCTCGGCGAGATTCCCGTGGTGGGCACGCCCCTCAAGTTCTCCCGGATGAACCCGGGCGTCCGCCGCGCCGCTCCTCTCCGGGGCGAGCATACCGATGCCATTCTCGCCGAGTGTGGGCTGGCCCCGGAAAGGATCCGCGAGCTCCGCGACAAGAAAGTCGTTCAGTAGCACCTTCACCGATCCGCGAGGAGGCAATCATGTTCGGACTCCACAAGGTCTCGATGATCGCGAAAGAGGAAGCGCTGCCCGGCCGCAAGACCGCCATGCCCGTGCCCGAGAAGCACTTCGTGAGCGGCGCCCGCCTCACCCCTCCCTTTCCCGAGGGGATGGAGCTCGCGCTCTTCGGCATGGGCTGCTTTTGGGGCGAGGAGCGTGTCTTCTGGCAGGTGCCGGGCGTCTATTCGACCTCCGTCGGCTATGCGGGCGGCTTCACACCCAATCCGACCTACGAGGAGGTGTGTAGCGGCATGACGGGGCACACCGAAGCGGTGCGCGTGGTCTTCGATCCGAAATCCGTATCGTACGAAGCCCTCCTCCGTCACTTCTGGGAGGGCCACGACCCGACCCAGGGCATGCGCCAGGGCAACGACGTGGGCACGCAGTACCGCTCCGCCATCTACACCTATGGCGACGCCCAGCTCACGGCCGCCCTCGCCTCGAAGGACGGGTACCAGCGGGTGCTGAGCAAGGCCGGGTACAAAGCCATCACCACCGAGATCCGCGAGGCGCCCGAGTTCTACTACGCCGAGGACTATCACCAGCAATACCTCGCGAAGAATCCGTGGGGCTACTGCGGGAGCGGCGGCACGGGCGTGAGCTGCCCGGTGGGGCTCGTCACCACGGCCTGAAAGGCCGGGGGCGGGCGAATACCTGGCCGGAAATCGCGTCAGAGTGGAGAGCTTGGACACCAAGGAGGGTTCTATGCGGGGACGGCGCGGGTGTGGGGTGACGGTGGTGGCGTGGCTCCTCATCACCTCGCTGGCGGGAGGCTGCGCCTCGCTCGGCACCACGGAAACACCCGACTCCCTGATGAAGGAAGGGCAGAAGCTCTACCTCGACAAGAAGTACGACGAGGCCATCATGAAGTTCGAGCGGGTCCTCGAGCTCGACAATGCGCGCTGGCTCGCCTATGTCTATCTCGCCCGCTGCTACATGGCCAAGGCCAGCTTCACCCTCGCCGTCGCCAATGCGCGCATCGCCTATCAGGCCGAGCCGGGCGGCGAGGACGTGCTGCGTACGTTCTCCCAGGCCCTCCTGGCCGGGGGCACCGAGGCGGTGCATAGGGGCCAGTTCACGCAGGCCATCACCGACTTCTCGGACTACATCAACCTCCATCCGAACGAAGCGCAGGGATTCCTCGGAATCGCCCAAGCCTATGCGGGCGAAGGCCGCTACGCGGATGCCCTCGCTGCCTTCACTCGCGGATTCGAGAGGGACAAAAGCGGGGCGGTCCGGGAGGCTCTCCTCAAGGCGCTCCTCGAGGGCGGCACGCAGGCGCTGCAGCAGGGCCAGGCGAAGAGCGCGGTCTCTCTCCTCCAGGAGTATGTCCACGAGGATCCGGGGAACGCGGCCGGCTATCTCGCCCTCGGCAAGGCGCTGCTCGCCGCCGGCTATCGCTCCGACGCCCGCGGAGCGCTCGGCCGCGCGCTCCAGCTCAATCCCGGCCAGCGCGAGGCCACCGACCTCCTGGGCGGCCTTCGCTAGCCGACCGCCGCCACGGCGGACGGCGGGCCGAGCGACCACTTCAGCGCGATGGGCGTCATCATGGTCGTGACCATGACCATGATGACGACGGCAGAAAAGAGCGCGGGGTCGATCACTCCCAGCCCCTTCCCGACGCTCGCGAAGATGAGCCCCACCTCGCCGCGAGGCACCATGCCCAGCCCCACCGAGAGCCGGTCGGTCTTCCCCGCCGCGAGCCCGCAGACGACCTTGCCGGCCACCGCTGCTACCGTCAGGCCCGCGGCCACGCCGAGCGTCCCCGGCCTGGCAAAGGTGGAGAGGTTGACCTGCATGCCCATGAGCAGAAAGAAGACGGGGGCGAAGATCTGCTCGAGAGGGGCGACCAGCGCGTGCACGGTCTCGCCCGTCGCGTCGTTCCCGCCTTCGCGCGCGGGGAAGTGCGTGTCGCTCACGATGAGTCCCGCCGCGAAGGCGCCCACGATGGTGGCGAGCCCGATGAGGTTGGCCAGCCACCCCATCAAGAAAGCCAATGTCAGGGCAAAGAGGAGCCGCGTCTGGGTCGGCTCGAGCCGGCGGAAGGCGCGGGCGAGCCGCCGCGCGATGCGATCGCCGAGGAAGATCACCATGGCCATGAAGGCCGCGGACAAGAGGGTGATGCGCGCGACCTCGCCCAGATGGATCCCGCCCGTGGCCACCACGCCCGCCACCACGGCGAGCACGATCAGTCCGAGCACGTCGTCGATGACGGCGGCGCTCAGGATGAGCTTGGCCTCCGCGGACTGAAGCCGCCGGAGATCCTGGAAGACGCGCGCGGTGATGCCCACGCTGGTCGCGGAGAGCGTGGCCCCCACGAAGAGGTGCACGGCAACCGGCGCGGCAGGGAGGAGAAGCGACGTGGTCAGGTAGCCGAGGGCAAAGGGCGCCACGATGCCGATGACGGCCACCACGAGCGCCCGCGGGCCGACCCCCACCAGCTCCTCGACGCTCGACTCCATGCCGACCATGAAGAGAAGCAGCGTCACGCCGAGATTCGAGAGGAGCCAGACCACCAGTGTCATGAGGACCCACCGCCCCCCCTCAGCGCCGCTCAGCGCCTCGACCACCCGCGCGCCGACCGATCCGGGGCCGAGATCCGCAGCCGGAAGCACCTTGGCCGCCGCCTCCGCCACCGACAGCGGCGAGTTCCAGGCCACCGCCACCACCTTGCTGACCTCGTCGAAGTGCATGAGGAGAACGAAGAGCGGAGCGCCGAGCCAGTAGCCGACATTGCCGATGACCACGCCGATGACGAGTTCGCCCAGCACCGCCGGTTGACCCACGAGGCCGGCCCCCCGCCGGCCGATGGCCGCGGCGAGCACGACCATGGCCAGCTCCAGCAGGACGGGCGCGAAGGGATCGGCGTGCCCGCCCTCGGCGCCCGCGGCATGGGCCGCGCCCGTGGCCAGCAATGCGAGGACCGCGCTGGACAGCCAGACGGCCCGGCGCCCGCCCATCACGCGCTCAGTCCGCGGCCGGCGAGACGTCGGCGGCGCCCGCGGTGCGCGCCATGAATTCCTTGGGAACGGGCTTGCCGGCGTCCGTGAAGGCCTTGCGAATCGCCGCCACGTTGGGACCAAAGATGGTTTTCCGCTTGTCCCGGCACCACTGATTGGATCCGGCCACGGTGTCGAGCGAGCCCTGGAACCGCGGCATCACATAGCGCGCGAAGAGCTCGTAGCTCTTGAGCGTCTCTTCCCGACTCGCCCACTCGTTGGCGCGGAAGAGCAGTCCGCCGAAGCCCCCGCGCGAGAGGTCTGCCAGCCGCTCGATACCCTTGCTCACGGTGTCGGGCGTGCCCACGAGCGTGGTGCCGGCGGCCACGCCCTGGCGGATCGGATCGTCCGCCCGCCCGGGTGGCCGTCCCAGGGTCTCCTCGAAGTACGTCACCGTCTCGTGACGCTCGCCCGCATGCACCTGTCGGAGGGCCAGCTCATCGTCGTCGGCTACGTGAACATTGACCACGAGCCGCCACTTGCCACGGTCCATGGTCGTCCCGTGCTTGGCCGCGGTGTCCTCGCCGAGGCGCCAGTGCTCGGCGATCGCCTCGGGGCCTCCGGGCAGCCCGGCGCCGAGCGAGAGTACTCCAAGCCCGTGCTTCCCCGCGCTGATCATGCCCGCCGGCGTCATGACGCTGGCCACCGAGATGGGGAAGTACGGGTCGGTGTACGGCGCGAGGTGGAGGCGCGCCTCGCGGAGCTCGAACCAGTCGGTCTTCATGGTCACGGGCTCCTCGCAGCGCAGGAGGGCCATGATGGCGTCCAGCGCCTCGTCCATGCGCTGCCTCTGGGTTACGGGCTCGATACCCATCATGTAGGCGTCCGAGACGAGGGCCCCCGGACCGCATCCGAGCATCGCGCGTCCGCGCGTGAGGTGATCGAGCTGCACGAATCGCTGGGCGACCAGGAAGGGATGGTGATACGGCAGGCTGGTGACGCCCGAGCCCAGCATGATGTGCCGCGTGCGCTGGGCGGCGGCCGCGATCATGATCTCGGGAGAGGCGATCAGCTCCCACCCCGCCGAATGGTGCTCGCCGATCCAGACCTCGTCGTAGCCCAGGTAGTCGAGCCACTCGATGAGCTCCATGTCGCGGTCGATGGCGAGGGTCGGATTCTCGCCGACGCGATGAAAAGGCGCGAGGAAGATCCCGTACTTCATTCCGCGGTGGGTCATGGTCTCTCCGTGAATGGGGGTAGTGCGCCGGACGCTAGCGGGCGAGCGTCATCTCGGACACGATGAGCCGGAAATCGGCGCGCGGCTTGAACGAGACCCGCCGGCTCACGCCGTAGACGACCACCTCCTGGAACAGCTCGACGGAGGGCTTCTCGTCGTGGAAGATGGCGGTGGCTTCGGTATAGAGCGCCTTGCGCTTCTTCTGGTCGAGGGTGTAGCGCGCCTGCTCCATGAGCTCGTAGAAGCGCTGGCCGGGCTGGCTCCCGACCCAATACTTGCCGTTGAACCCGGTCGGATGAAAGATGCGCCAGAGGCTGCCGTCGGCGTCGAGCAGCGTGGACTGGGGATTGCCGAGGAAGAGACCCGAGGGGGGCACCGCGCGCTCGTTGTTCATGCGCTGCCGCGCGCCCATTTCCATCATCTCGATCTTGCCCCGGATTCCCGCCTTGCTCCACATGTCGACCACGGCCTCGATGAGAGCCTTGTCGTTGACCATGGTGCCGTTGCCGAAGTACACGGTCACGTCGATCCCGTTGGGATAGCCCGCCTGGGCGAGGAGGGCGCGGGCCTTGGCGGGGTCGTAGGGATAGGGCTTGAGCGCCGGGTTGTAGCCGAAATCGGTGTCGGCGACCCCGCCGCTGTACGGCTTGCCCATGCCCGCGTAGAGGTTCTTGATGAGCGCGGGCACATCGAGGGCATAAGCGAGGGCCTGGCGCACGCGCTTGTCGGAGAGCGGCGGCTGAGTCGAGTTGGTGGAGAGCGCGACCACCCGCGTCGACGGGACACTTACGAGCCGGGTGCCGCGCCCTGACGCGCGGGAACTCGTCCGGGATTGGCTTCCAGATCACGCGCTCCACGCCGGGCGCCTTGCCCTCCCAGCCCCACCAGTCGTGATTGGCCTGCATGACGAGCCGCTCGTCCTTAACCCACTCCACGAAGCGATAGGCGCCCGAGCCCACGGGCCGGCGGGCCAGCTCCTTGATGCCCTCTTCGGTGGTGAGCCGCGCGGGCAGGATCTGGGACCCCATCTGGGCCATGCGCACCGCCATGAGCGGATCGGGCTTCTTGGTGAGAATGCGGATGGTGAGCGGGCTCACCACCTGCACCGCCTCGATGGTGGTAAAGCCGGGCGTGACCACGGTCTTGCCCGGCTGCATATTGCGCTCGAACGTGGCCTTGACATCCTCGGCCGTGAAGGGGCTGCCGTCGTGGAACTTCACGTTCGGTCGCAAGGTGAATTCCCACGTCGTGTCGTTGACGGTCTTCCAGGCGGTGGCGAGGCCGGGCGTGAGCTGGAGCGCGGTGTCCCAGCGCGTGAGCGTGTCGTAGATGTTCACGAAGTAGTTGACGGTGAGGACCTGGGTCGACCGCCCGGGATCCATCGTGGTCGCTTCCGCGGGCTGGGAGATGACGATCTGGGCGGGCTGCGCCGCAGCCGGGACCGCGGCGGCAAGCAGCACGAGGACGGCACAGGCGGCGCGCATCTGCGGGCAGTGTACAGCCGAGGACAGCAGCCTGGCAACGTGCCCAGAACGCTCGCGGAAGATGCTTGCCCCGCGGCGCCTCCTCGACTATCCTCAAGCGCGATTCGTCCCAGTCTGACGCGCAGCGTCCATCCCACGGCTCACGCTTGGAGGCTCTCATGAGCAATGCGCCGGTAGCCAGCTACAGCCTTACCGTTCGCCTCCGTATCGTCAACTCCCCGGGCATGCTCGGGAAGGTCACCTCCGCGATCGGCGCGGAAGGTGGCGATATCGGCGGCATCGACATCGTCGAGGCGGGGCGCGAGATGACCCGCGACATCTCCTTCAAGGCCAGCGACGAGGCCCACGGCCAGCGCATCACCGAGCGCCTCCGCGGCATCGAAGGCGTCACCGTGGTGCACGTTTCCGACCGCACCTTCCTCATGCACCTGGGCGGCAAGATCGAGGTCAACGGTCGCATCGCCGTCAAGACGCGCGACGATCTGTCCATGGCCTACACGCCGGGTGTGGCGCGAGTGTGCATGGCCATCCATCATGACCCGGAGAAGGCCTACACGCTGACCATCAAGCAGAACACCGTGGCCGTGGTCTCGGACGGTTCGGCCGTGCTCGGGCTGGGGGATATCGGACCCAACGGGGCCCAGCCGGTCATGGAAGGCAAGGCCCTCATCTTCAAGGCGTTCGCGGGCGTCGATGCCTTCCCCCTCTGTCTCAATACCAAGAGCGTGGACGAGATCGTGATGATCGTGAAGGCCATCGCCCCCGTCTTCGGCGGCATCAATCTCGAAGACATCTCGGCCCCGCGCTGCTTCGAGATCGAAGAGCGCCTCCAGCGCGAGCTCGACATCCCCGTCTTCCACGACGACCAGCACGGCACGGCCGTGGTGGTCCTCGCCGCACTCATCAACGCTCTCAAGGTGGTGGGCAAGAAGCTCTCCGACGTGCGCATTGTCTTCACGGGGGCGGGCGCCTCCGGCATCGCCACCGCCAAGCTCCTCATGCTCGAGGGCGCGCGCCATATCGTGGGCTGCGACCGCGCGGGGGCGATCTACCGCGGCCGCACCGACAACATGAACTCCATGAAGCAGTGGTTCGCCGAGCACACCAATCCGGAAGGGCTGCGCGGCTCGGCGGGCGACGCCCTCAAGGGCGCCGATGTCTTCATCGGGCTCTCCGGTCCCGGGGTGGTCTCGCTCAAGGACATCCAGGCCATGAACCGCGATCCGATCGTCTTCGCCATGGCCAATCCCACGCCCGAGATCATGCCGGAAGAAGCGGGCCCCCACGTACGCGTGATGGCCACGGGGCGCTCCGACTATCCGAACCAGATCAACAACTCCTGCTGCTTCCCCGGCTTCTTCCGCGGCATGCTCGACGTGCGCGCCCGGAGCGTCAACGACGAGATGAAGCTGGCGGCCGCGCACGCGCTGGCGGGCATCGTGGGCGACGGCGAAATCAGCGAGGAATACATCACGCCGTCCATGTTCGATCCGCGCGTGGTGTCCACGGTGGCGGCGGCGGTGGCGGAGGCGGCGGTGCGGACAGGCGTGGCGCGCAAAGCCCCGCGCAAGTAGCGCCCGCGGAACGGAATCTCAGACGCGGGCGCCGGCGTTGCCCGAGCGGGCCTGAGCCTCTTCGGGCGGCCCGGTGGCTCGCCTAGTCGCGCCCCAGCTCGCAGAAGTCCGCGTTCGGATCGTAGTAGCCATCCTGGGCTTGGCAGATGGCCGCGGCGTTCTTCGATGACCGCTCGAAGGTGCAGGTGTGGGCTGCGGCGTCGTACGTCCCCCCGTGGGCCTGGCACGACTTGCTCGAGGCGAGTCGCACCTTGCCGGCACAGCCGGTGGCCGCGAGCGAGACCGCGAGCACGATCCCCAGAGCCAGATGACGGCGATGCATGGCATCCTCCTTGTTCGAGGTCATGGCGCGGCGAGAACGCCGCGTATCTTAGCCCACGGGCTTGAGAGGCGATAGTTCAAAAAGGGGAGGCACCATGCCGGTCATCCTGGGCGCGGGCGCGTATCGATACGAGGTCGACGACACCTGGGCGAAGCTGCCTTCGGGACAGGAGTTCAACGCCGACGTGGCCGCGGTCGGCGTCGACGCGCAGGACCGCGTGTACGCGTTCAATCGGGGGCGCCACCCCATGGTGGTGTTCGACCGCGAGGGGAACTTCCTCCGCTCGTGGGGCGAGGGCGTCTTTCACCGCGCCCACGGTGTGCACATGAGTCCCGACGACACTCTGTGGCTCACCGACGACGGCGACCACACCGTGCGCCATTGCACCCTCGACGGCCGGGTGCTGCAGACCATCGGTCTTCCGGGGGCCCCCGCGCCTTATATGAGCGGCGAGCCCTTTCACCGGTGCACCCACACCGCCCTGTCCCCGCAGGGTGATCTCTACGTCTCGGACGGCTACGGCAATGCGCGGGTCCACAAGTTCGCGCCGAACGGCGCGCGACTCCGATCGTGGGGCGAGCCCGGGACTGATCCGGGCCAGTTCAATATCCCGCACAATATCTGCTGCGACGCCGACGGCTGGGTCTACGTCGCCGACCGCGAGAACCATCGCGTCCAGGTCTTCGACGGCAATGGCCAATACGAAACCCAATGGAACAACATGCACCGTCCCTCCGGCCTCCACGTGGAGCGCGGGCCCGAGCGGCGCTTCTACGTGGGCGAGATCGGCGGCGGCCTCGGCGTGAACTACGACATGCCGAATATCGGCCCCCGAGTGAGTATCTACAGCGCCAAGGGCGAGATGCTGGCTCGCCTCGGCCATGGCCCGGCCGGCCTCGAGCCGGGACAGTTCGTTTCGCCGCACGGGCTCGCCGTCGACTCGCGTGGCGACATCTACGTCGGCGAGGTGTCCTTCACCAACTGGGGCAATCGCTACAAGGGCCAGCCCACGCCCGCCGGCCTGCGCAGCCTGCAGAAGCTCGTCAAGGTGCGCTGACGCCCGTCGCCGCTACACCTGGCCGCGCAGTCGCGGGTCGAGGGCGTCGCGCAGGCCATCGCCCAGGAGATTGAAGCCGAGCACGGCCACCATGATGGCGAGGCCGGGGATGGTCGCGATGTGCGGCGCGACGAGGAGGAAATCCCGGCCGCTCGAGACCATCAGCCCCCAGGACGGAGTCGGAGGCTGCACGCCGAGACCGAGAAATGACAGGGCGGCCTCGACGAGGATGGCGTTGGCCATGAAGAGCGTCGAGTAGACGATGACGGTGGGCAGGATGTTCCTCAGCACGTGACACGTCAGCACCCGGCCGGCGGTAGCGCCGAGCGCCCGCGCGGCGCTGACGTACTCGCTCTCTCTCGCCGTCAGGACGGCGCCGCGCACGAGGCGGATCACGGTGGGCGTGCCCCAGATGCCGACCGCGATGGTGGTGTTGAGCACGCCGGGGCCGAGCGCGGAGACCACCGCGATCGCCAGCAGCAAGTAGGGAAAGGCCAGCAGCACCTCCACCCCGCGCATGATCAGCACGTCGAGCCAGCCCCCGGCGAAGCCGGCGAGGCAGCCGAGGACGAGGCCCAGGCCCAGCGCTATCGCCACCGAGAGCAGCCCCACCAGCAGCGCCACCCGGCTGCCATAGATGATGCGCGAGAGGATATCGCGCCCGAACTCGTCGGCGCCGAGCAGGAACTTCTCCCCGGGACGCGCGCGCTTCTCGATGAGGCTCTGCTTGGCTGGATCGGCGGGGGCCAGCCACGGCGCTCCCGCGGCCGCCACCGCGAGCAACACCACCACCACCAGCCCGGCCAGCGCCAGGCGATTGCGCCGAAAGCGCTGCCACGTATCGGCGGACAGCGTGGCGGGCGTGACCGCCGGCGCCGGCATCGCGCTCACCGTCGACGCCACGGCCGCTATCCCTGGCGCGCGATGCGCGGATCCAGCGCACCGTAGGCGAGGTCCACCGCGAGGTTGATCACGACGAAGGCGAGGGCGAAGATGAGCACCGCCCCCTGCAGGAGCACGTAGTCGCGGGCGAAGATCGCTTTGACCATCAGGCGCCCGAGCCCCGGCCACGAGAACACGGTCTCCGTGAGCACGGCGCCGCCCATGAGCTGACCAGCCTGGAGCCCGAGGAGCGTCAGGATGGGAATCGCTGCATTACGCAAGGCGTGCTTGCCGACCACGAGGCACTCGGCGACGCCCTTGGCGCGCGCGGTGCGCACGTAGTCCTCGCGAAGCACTTCGAGCACGCTCGACCGCGTCATGCGCGCCACCATCGCGAGCGACGGCAGCGCGAGCGTCACTGCGGGCAGGACGAGGTGGGACGGCCCCCCCTCTCCCCCAACGGGCAGCCACGGCAGCCAGAGCGCGAAGACCACGATGAGGACGAGGCCCGTCCAGAAAACGGGCATCGAGAGGCCAAAGAGCGAGCCTACGCGGGCGACGGCGTCGAAGAGCGAGTTCGGCCAAACGGCGGAGACGACGCCGGCGGCTATGCCGGCCGTCGCCGCGATGAGGAGCGCGGCCGCGGTCAGCTCGAGCGTGGCGGGCCAGGCGTCGGCGAGCTCGTCCGTCACGGGCCGGTTCTGCTGGATGGAGCGCCCGAGATCTCCGCGCGCCACCCGCCCGACATAGCCCACGTAGCGGACCAGGAGCGGCTTGTCGAGGCCGAGGTAGTCGCGGAGCTTAGCGACGGCCTCGGGCGTGGCGTGCTCGCCCAGCATGAGGGCGACCGCGTCGCCGGGAATGAGCTCCACGGTCAGCATCACCACGAAGACCACGCCCAGCAGCACCGGTATCGCCAACAGCAGGCGGCGCGCGACGAAGATCAGCACGACCGTCCCTCAGGAGCCATCACGCCTTCGAGCGCTACTTGTCGAGCCAGGTCTTCCCGAGCCAGAGGTTGTACTCGACCGGGTGCACGGTGAAGCCTTTGACGTTCGCGCGGGTGACCACGATCTCCTTGGTGTTGTACACGGGGATCCACACCATCTCCTTGGCGAGGATGTCCTGCGTCTCACCGTAGAGCTTCTCGCGCTCGGCCTGGTTCATGCTCCGGCGAGCCTGCTCGACCAGCACGTCCACCCTGGGGTTAGCGTAGCGCGAGGTATTCCAGCCCGTCGGCGGCACCTGCTTGGAGTGGAAGAGCGCGTAGAGCGAGTAGTCCGCGTCGGCGTTCGAGGTCACCCACCCCAGGGTAAACATCTGGTGGTTGAAGCTCGCTGAGCGGAACTGGGTGAAGACGGTCGCCCACTCGAGGAACTGCACCTTGGCCTCCACGCCGACGTCTTTGAACATGGCCTGGATGGCCTCGGTGATCTCGCCGTCCTTGGGGTAGCGTCCCCGCGCGGCCAGCCACGAGAGCG
>WNGH01015296.1_pt1 | contig 13248 bp, 7 predicted proteins | sample 5400631 | NCBI WGS metagenome assembly WNGH01 (sample SAMN13153373, study PRJNA577476) | soil metagenome | isolation source: 115 cm soil or saprolite under Garry oak tree replicate 1 | place: USA:California | collected 2016-06-15
CCGAGGAGTTTGCGCCGGACCTCATCCGGCCCGGGGGGATGATCACCGCCGCGGTCTGGATCGATTTCGACGGCGACGGGCGGATGGATCTGGTCACCGCCGGCGAGTGGATGCCGCTCCAGTTCTATCACAACGACGGTAAGCAGCTGCGCAATGTCACGGCCTCGATGGGCCTGGCACCGCTGCGAGGGTGGTGGTATAGCCTAGCGGTCGGAGACTTCAACCACGATGGCCATCCCGATCTGGTGGCGGGCAATCTGGGGCTGAACTTCGCCTACACGACGTCGCCGCAGAGCAGGTTCGGGGTGTATGCGGCTGATTTCACGGGCAATCGGAGCACCGACATCGTCCTGACGCAGGAAATCGACGGAAGCGAGTATCCCGTCTTCGGGCGGGCGAAATTGGGACCGACCATCTATCCCGTGGCGCTGCGATTCCCGAGCTACGGGTCGTTTGCGGCGGCTTCCGTCGAGCAGCTGTTCGGCGCCGATCAATTGCGCCGGGCCCTGCACTATCAGACCGATACGTTCGGCAGCGTCTATCTGCAGAACAACGGCGACGGCACGTTCACATCGCTGCACTTGCCGAATCTCGCACAAATCTCGCCCATCCGCGGCATCCTCGTCGACGACGTGGACGGCGACGGGAACGTCGACCTGATCGTCGCGGGAAACCTGTACGATACCGAGCCGAATACGTCCCCGGCGGACGCGGGAAACGGCCTGTGGCTGAAGGGGGACGGTCGGGGTCATTTCACTCCGGTCCCGCCCGTGGAGAGCGGCTTCCTCGCGCCGCGCGACGTCACGGGGCTGGCGCTGATCAAAACGCCTGCAGGGAAGGCCGTGCTCGTCGCGAACTACGGCGATTCCCTGCAGGCGTTTACGATCGTCAAGCGTTGAGGTGGGCTACCACCCCGGGTTTTGCACCAGCATGTCCTGACTCCCGACCTTGCTCAATTCGATCTGGAGGGCCGGGATGGGGTACAGGTGATTCCGCGTGGCGTATACAACACCGGCGAGGTACGGGATACGGTTCTTCTCGACCGCGACGTAGTTGGCGAGCACCGTGTCCGCGCTGCCCCAGCGCCGCAGGTCGAAGAAGCGCTGGCCCTCCATCGCCAGCTCGAGCCGCCGCTCGTACCGCACCGCGGCGCGCGCGTAGGCCTGAGTCGGGAAAGACGGATAGAGCCCGATGCGATAGAGCGCCCAGGGCTCCCGCAAGGAATCGATCGTCCCGGCCTGGATCAGCGGCACCGACGTGCGCTCGTCCGTCCGGCAAGCGGCGTACGTCGCCTTCAAGATGCTATCCGATTTCGCATCAAACCCCTTGCCACACCCCTGAGCGATCTGCCCCGCGCGCGCCCTGATCTGATTCACGATCGTGAGGGCATTCGCGAGCGACCCGTTGGGGGATTCGACCTCCGCCTCGGCGAGGAGCAGCAGCAGGTCGGCGTAGCGGAAGATGTGAATGTTGACGTCGTTGGTCTGCGTCGTCTGCCAGCCCACATTGTTTTCGGCGTTGGCCGCATTTTCCTGGACGTTTTTCTTGGGGCTGAACGGGCCGCTGTACGAGGCATCCCGGATCCACGACCGATTGTGAAGCCCCCAGTCCTTGTAGGGCACGTTATCCCGACCCACCGTCCAGTCGAGGCGGGGATCGACCGGCGCGAGATTCCCTCCGGCGAAATTCGTATCGCCCAACGCTGACGTGGTGTTCCAGTTGGGGGTCGTCACCGCCAGCGGCAACCCGTTCGCATCGACCTGATAGAAATTGACCAGGTTCATGGCCGGCTGATGGAAGCCGCAGCAGCCGAAGTGGCTGCCCGAATGCGGGAAATTCAGCCGCTCGCCCCAGTTCGAGTTCCAGCCGCTTGGCTCGCCATCTCGGACGGACGCCTGGAACGCGAGGATCGTTTCCGGACCATTCATAAACTGGGTAAAGCCGGTCCAGACGTGATCGAAACTCGTTTCGAGCGCATACGGCCCGTTCGCTTGCACGTCCCGCAGTGTCGTCAAGGCCGAGTCCCAGTACACCGGGGTCTTGGCCGCGGCGTAGGCATACACCCTCCCCTTGTACGCCTTGGCCGTCCACGACGTCGCGCGGCCGACCTCGCCATTACGGGGGAGCGGGTCCACGCCATTTTGGGCGATCAGCGCCGCGGCAGTGTCGAGATCCCGCACGAGGCTCCCGATGACATCGACACCAACGTTGCTCTTCTTGTAATCGACGTCGGTTTCGGTGTAATAGGGGATGTTCTCCCACATCCGATACGCCTCGAAGTGATAGTGGGCCCGGAGGAAGATCGCCTCGCCACGGATGCCGTTCGCCTCCGCGTCGTTGATCTCCCCCGGCTTCTCGGCACGGACCTTCCCTAAGAAGCGCAAGGTGTTGTTGGCGCGCGATATACCGTCGTAGACCTGGCTCCACTTCTGGTTCAAGTAGTCCTGCACGTCACCCGCGGACCAGAGAAAGGTCTCGATCTCGTTCACGGGCTCTTGGTCGCCCAGGTTCGACCCCTTGTGGGCGTCACCGCTCGTGACGCTGCCCCACACCCAGTTGCTGGCCGCGCAGCCCCACGACCCGGCGGAGCTCGAGCTGCAGTCGAGCGAGCGGTAGGCGGCGATCAGCAGCCCTTCGACGCCACTTGCGGTCGCCAGGGCATCTTCATTCAGAACCCCCTGGGGCGTGGTGTTCAAGAAATCTTTGCAGGCGTACGTGACGCCGATCGCCAGTGCCACGATCGCCATCCCGATCAACAGTCTGTTCGACTTTCGCGTGTTCATCGTCTTCCCGTCCTTCAGAGTTTAAAGACGAGTCGCTAAAACGTGGCCGAGATTCCGATCGTGATGATGCGGTTGCTGGGATACGTCCCCTGGTCGATCCCGTGGTACTGGTCGCGCGCGTCGCCGACCGCGTTGGAGACGTCAGGCACCGGCAGGGACGGATCGAGCCCCGAGTACCCCGTAATGGTAAACAGATTCTCCGCCTGCAGGTAGATGCGGGCGACGGGGATCCACCGAACCATCGCTGGCGGGACGTTATAGCCGATCTGCAGGTTGCGCAGCCGCACATACGTCCCGCTCTCGACCCAGTAGCTCGAGAACTGCCGGCTGAAGGCATCGCTCACGTCCACCCTGGGATACGTGGCGGTCGGATTCGTCAGCTTTCCCGGACAGGTCGTCCCGCTGCACGGCCCGTCCAAGACGGCGGAATTGCCCAGCAAGTCTTTGCGGACGTTGGTGTCGAAGTACCGGAACACGTACCAGTACTTCTCCTCGTTGAAGATCTTGTTCCCGAACGTCCCGAAAAAGGTGGCGCTCACGTCCCAGTCGCCATGCCGCAGCGAGAGATCCAACCCTCCGCTGAAGTTCGGGAAGGGGTTGCCGATGATCGCCCGGTCGGCGGAGGTGATGTGGCCGTCGCCGTTCAGGTCCTTGAACTTGATCCGACCGGGACGGGCGCCGTCGGCCCAGCATTGCCCCGCCGCGTTGCCATCGCCGCACTGCGCCGCGTCCACGGAATCCTTGTAATAGCCATCCGCGACCAGCCCGTAGAACGACCCGATGGGATATCCAATCTGGTTGATCACGGGGTTCTGATCCCGGATGATGTTCTGCGGGAAGAAAAACGTCGCCGTGCCGTCGATCTGGACGAGCTTGTTCTTGAAGTGGCTGCCGTTGAAGGTCGCGCTCCACAGCGTCGACCCGATGGTGCCCTTGTAGCCGATGGAAAAGTCGATGCCGTTGTTCCGCATCTTGCCGATATTCACGATCGGCGAAGCCGCGCTCCCGCCCGTTGCCGGCAGCGCGGGAGCGAACAGCAGGTTGTTCGAGTTCCGCTGATACACGTCGACGCTGATCGACCCCCTGCTCTCCTTGAACCCCAGGTCCAGGCCGCCGTTCACGGACCGGTCTTCTTCCCACTTCAGGTTCGGGTTCCCGATGGCGGTGATCTTGAATCCCGGCGTGATTGACGTTTTCGATCCCCCGCCGATGTCGTAGAAGGTGTCACCCCGGTCGCCGCCGAGCTGGCTCGCGATGCGGTCCGACGGGATCAGCTGGTTCCCGGTCACCCCGTAGCCGAACCGGAGCATCACATTGTTGAAGAACCCGCTGTTCGAGAAGAACGGCTCATTGGACAACCGCCATCCCACCGCGACCCCCGGGAACGTGCCCCACCGGTTGGAGGCCCCGAACCTCGAGGAACCGTCGCGCCGGACGATCAGCGTGATAAAGTAGCGTTCGGCGTAGTTGTAATCGGCCTTGCCGAAAAACGACAACAGCGACGAGACGGTGCCGGCGCTGCTGACGTTCTTGGTGGTCGGGTCACACAGCGCGTCCTGGATGAACCGCTCGCTCACGTCGTCGGTGAGCAGGTTGGCACACTGGCCGGTCTCGAACCGGGTGGTGCGCTTGTTCGCTTCCTGCCCCACCAGCACGTTCAGGCTGTGCCGCTCGAACGCCCGCACGTAGTTCAGCGTGTTGCTCCAGGTCCAGTCCGTGGCCAGGAAGTAGTTCTCGTTGATGCCGTTGACCCCGGTCACTTCGGAGTTTTCAGGGGTTATGGGGCTGAACCCATGGAACGAGCCCTGCTGGAGATTGAACCCGAACCGGGTCTTGAGGGAGAACCCGTGGCCCGCGTCCAAACCGGCGAACGCGTTCCCGAACATCCGGTCGTTGGTGTTGATGTCGCTCTGATGCGAGAAGGCGATCTTGAGCGGATTGGTGAGGTTGGAGAGCCCCACCGCCTTCCCGGAGGCGAAGTACCCCGCGATGTCGTACACCGGCACCACCGGCTGCTGGAAGATGTTCTTACCGACGATGTTGTCTTCGCCCAGCCCGTTGTCATCGAGCCCACCGTAGCCCTGCTCGCGCGAAATCGAGAGGTTCTCGCCGACGCTGACGCGGTCGACGTTGAAGGCGGTGTTGACGCGAACGCCCCCGCGCTGGAACCGGTTGTACACCGCGGTCCCTTGCTGATTCAGGTAATTGAACGACATGAGGTACGTGTTGTCTTCCCCGCCGCCCGAAACCGAGAGATTGGCGTGGCGGACATCTCCGGAACCGAACACCGCCTTCCACCAGTTGGTCCCGGGGCTGCCTGGCATGATCAGACCCGTTCCGTCGGAGCTGAAGGTATACGCAGCCGGATCCACGACCTTCGTACAGTTGGGGTCGGTGGCGGCGTGGGCGGCAGTGCAACTCTGGCCGACCCCGTCGTTCGGCCAGATAAAGTCGGGCACCGATGGGTTGTTGGGATCGCCGTAGATGTGCCGCGGGACGGTCGCTCCGGCATTCTGGTAGGCCGTCTTGACCACGTTGAAATAATCGAGCGAATTCTGGATCAGGATATTGTCGTACCCGCTCACTGGCGTCGCCACACCGCTCGTCACATCCAACGTGACCTGGCGCCGCCCCGGCCGTCCCTTCTTGGTTTCGATGAGGACGACGCCGTTGCTGGCGCGCGACCCGTAAATCGACGCCGCCGATGCATCCTTCAGCACCTCCACCGACGCGATGTCGTCCGGGTTCAGCCAGTTGAGATAGCTGTCGTTTCTCCCCTCGAGAGGTGTGCCGTCGATGATGTACAGGGGATCGTTGTTCTGGAACGAGCTGATGCCCCGGATCCGTATCGTGGTGCGCGACCCGGGAGACCCACCGTCATCGATGGTCACACCGGCCACGCGCCCATCCAGCCGCTGCAGCGCGCTCGCCCCCGACTGCCGGTCGATGCTCTGCACATCGACGGTCGAGGCCGCGCCGGTGATGTCCTGGCGCCGCTGGGTTGTGTACCCGGTCACGACCACGTCCGGCAACAGCGCGATAGCCCGCTCCAGGGCCACGTTGATGGTCGAGCGCCCGCCCACGCTCTGCGCGGTGCCGCGGTACCCTATGAGGCCGAACACGAGGACCGCATCCGCGGGTGCGGTCAGCGTGTACTTCCCGTCCGCACCGGTGACGGTGCTGGTGCTCGACCCTCGAACGCGTACCGTCACGCCCTGGATGGGAGTCCCCGTCTCCTGAGAAGTGACTCTGCCGGACACCTCGACCGGCTGCTGGGTGAACGCCGGCACCCACACCAAGAGCGCCAGCGCGAGAGTCATCCCCACTGCACGAAGAAAACGCGTACCCTGGAACGTGTCGTTCATTGGCGCGATCCTCATCCTGCGGGTCTTCGCATGGCCTGGAGGCCCTGCTTGGCGATCAGTTCGCTGCGCGGCAACGAGGAGACGGCTCAATGCCATGCGCCTGCCCTCCTACTGCGTGACCGAGTACCGGCCCGGACGGACCTACGGAAGCATTAGCGCGCGTTTGAAATACGCGTCGAAGGGCAACCCCGCAAGGGGGCCCGGTGTGCGCGACGAACAGCGCCACCCTCTTGACGGGCACGAGCGCGGCGACCATTCTAACGGGCTCCGAAAGCCGGCTATGGGAACGATGGACGATCGGCGCGGGCGCTACGCCACCTACACCGCGCGACTGGTGGACGCCGCGCTGACGCCGCCCGGACATACGCCGCCCGCGCTGCGTCGCGCCGTGCTCGCGCGAGCCTCTGGGGCACCGGGCGAGGACGTCCCGCCCGCCCTGGCGGCCTACGTCGACAAGGTCGCCCGGCACGCCTACAAAGTCACCGACGAGGATCTCGGCCGGCTGCAGCAGGCCGGCCACTCCGACGACGCCCTCTTCGAGGTCACGGTCTCCGCAGCCCTCGGCGCGGCCCTGGGTCGGCTCGAGCGCGGGCTCGCCGCGTTGCGGGGGACGTCCTCACCCGCTGACCCGCTCTCCGCGTCGTCCTCACCCCCTGTCCCCCGCTCCGCGTTGGGTCCTCACCCCCTGTCCCCCTCTCCCTTCGGGAGAGGGGGAACGCAGGACTAGCGCCGTTGCGCTTACACGCCGTCGAGCACCGTCATCGTCTGCCCGAGCGGCTGAAGCTCACGCTCATCCGCCTCGTGAGCCGGCGTCGCGTGCCCGACGTCGTGAAGACCCTGCTCTACCGGCCGGAATTCTTCGGCCGGCCGATGTGCGAGTGGACCCAGGCAGTGATGCGCGGGCCCTCGACGTGGAGCGCGGGGGAGCGGGAGCTGTTCGCCGCGTTCACGTCGCGCCTGAACCAGTGCGTGTTCTGAACAGAGTCTCACGGCGCGGTCGCGTCGCTGGCCCTGAAAAACGAAAACAAAGACGACACGCTGGTCGCCGCCGTGCTGGCCGACTGGCACACGGCTCCGCTCGACCCGGAGCTGCGCGCCGCGCTCGGCTTCCTCGAGAAGCTCACGCTCACACCCGAAGACGTGTGTCCCGCCGACCTCGCCCCACTACGCGCCGCCGGCGTGAGCGACGAGGCCATCGAGGACGCGATTCAGGTGTGCGTGCTGTTCAACATCTACGACCGCCTGGCCGATGCCATGAAGTGGCACCTGCCCGGGCCCGACGGCTACGCGGCCTCGGGACGTAACCTGATGAAGCGCGGGTATCTCATCTAACTACCCCCGTTGTCACTGACGGGCATCGATTTCCGCTCCGTAATGGGTCCTCACCCCCTGTCCCCCTCTCGTGGTCCTCACCCCCTGTCCCCCTCTCGTGGCCCTCACCCCCTGTCCCCCTCTCCACGATGTGGAGAGGGGGAACGACGGACGGATTTCGTTTCCCCTCTCCCAAAGGGAGAGGGGATCAAAGGGGTGAGGACCAACAGGGGGAACGACGGACGGATTTCGTTTCCCCTCTCCCAAAGGGAGAGGGGATCAAAGGGGTGAGGACCTACCGGAGAGGAAACACGTGGGTGAGCACCCGCCGTCTGTTGTACGTCTCGACGAACCGCCGATGGATCGCATCGGTTGGGAACGCCTCCTCAGCACCGTAGGGGTAGCGCGACATTCCGTGGAACGGCAGCGGCTCTACGGTGCCTCCGGCCAACGTGTTCAAGTCGGCGTCCTTGAGCCAGGCGTCCGTGTAGATGAGAAAGTCGCGCGTCCAGCCGGGCGGTAGGGCCGGCGCGGCGGCGCTGTCGAACTCGAGCGCAACTTCGTCTCCGGGGCCGAAGATCACGTAGCGGTCGTCCACGCTGTCCACCAGCGGCAGCACGTCGCCGTAGCGCGTGAACGAGCCCACGATCGGGGCCCACGCCCGCTCGCGCGAGACGTCGCCGTAATCGTACCACTGCGGCCCATACCGACCGCCCTTGCGGTACATGCGGGAGAAACCGCGGTAGTGCAGATCAGCGGCCACGGGTCGAAGCGTGGTCACGGTCACGGGGCTCGCCGACGCGGTCGCGGCCACGAACGCGCGGTCCCAGTACATCTCCATGTTGGTGCGGATCCGGACCCGCCGGTCGGCGCTCAGGAACTTTCCTGTGAGATCCGCGATGACGGTCTTGTTCTTCCCCGCCGGGAAGCCGAGATCGGGAATCACGGTGCGCCAGCGGCCAGCCGGATCCTTCACCTGCACGTGCAGCGGGACGACCTGCAGCGCATGGGACTGGGCGAGCGCGAAGTTGATGCTCGCGTCCGTGGGGTAAATCCACCCGGTGAGAAAGAGAAAGACGCTGTCCATCCCCGCCAGGCTGCCGAAGTCGAGCACGAGATCGTGCAGCTCGGTCAGGCCCTGGTAGCGCGCGGGGCGCAAGGTGGCCGCGTAGACGTCGTCCTGGAGGCGCAGCGCCGGCAGCACATCGTTGCCGAGCTCGTCGGTCGCGGCGACGGGCGGGCGCGGCCGCGCGACCTGGTAGAGCCGGAGCGACACGGCCCCCGCCGGCACGAATCGCTCGTTGACGTACACCTGCACCGACTCGGGATGGTCCACCGCCACCAGTCTGGCTTCGTCCAGGTACCCCGTCTCCCACAGCTCCTCGGTGAGTCGCAGCTGGTAGCGTCCGTCCCGGGGCCGGAGCAGCCCGGCCGGCAGCCGCAGGTACTCCTGCGACGCGTGCGGCGAGGCGGACAGGATACCGCCCTCCCGCGTCATGATACCGAGCGGCATGCCGAGCGCGCTGTTCCACATGGCGTCCGTCGCGAACGTGAAGGCGCGACCGTCCCACACGTACAGGAACGGGCACGACCCCTTGAGCTGCTGCTGCTCCAGCACGTCTTCTTCCGTCCCCGGGTAGTAGACGGTTTGCGAGACGCCGTTGGGCCAGCGTACGCGCAGCACGTCGGCCTTGAGCCGGCGCCCGAGCCCGAAGTGGGTCACGCGGTCGGTGGCGAGCCGCAGCTGGTACAGGTCGCGCGCGCGCAGCTCGACCGTGGCGCCGCGCCCGAAGGCGTTGTTCTTGCCGCTGCCCTGGCGCAGCGCGACGAGGCGCACGTCCACGTACTGATTCACGTTGCCGCCGTCGTTACGGAGCACCCGGGGCCGCCCGTCCCAGCCCACCACGATCAGGTCCAGGTCGCCGTCCTGGTCGATGTCCGCCACGGCAACGGCCCGGCCAGCCCGCAGGCTGTCAGGGAGGATGGAGGAATAGTCCTCGAAGCCCTTCGTCACGTCGTTGCGGAACAGGAAGACGCCTCGGCCTTGGGGAGCCCCGGGTCGCCGGCCCGGGGTCAGCCGTGGCCGCACGAGCGGCTGACCCCGGGGCGATGCCCCGGGGTCTCCTAGGGTCGCACCCACGGGCTTCCCCACCACCACCAGATCGAGCCGGCCGTCGTTGTCGAAGTCGAAGAAGGCGGCGTCCAAGCCCACGACGCCGGCGAGCGTGCGGCGCAGGCCGTCGGTCCTGGCATCGCGCTGGAAGGTGCCGTCGCCGCGGTTATGGTACAACGCGGCGTCGCTGCCATCGAGCGACGTCAGAAACAGGTCGAGGAACCCGTCGTTGTCGTAGTCGCCGACCGCGACCGCGCCGGCCCGCCGCACGGTGGCGAGGCCGCTCGCCGCCGTCACGTCCTCGAACCGCCCCTGACCGAGGTTGTGGAACAGCCGCGGGTGGCCATCGCTCGTGAGCACCACCAGATCGGTGCGGCCGTCGCCGTCGAAATCGCCCGCGGCGGCGTCGCGGCTGCCCTCCATGGCCAGGCCCATCGGCGCGGCCATCTCGCGGAACGTGCCGTCGAGGTTGTTACGGTAGACGCGGTTTCCCCGCGGCGTCGCGAGCAGGAGGTCGAGGTCGCCGTCATGGTCCACGTCCGAGAACAGCGCCTTCGCCACTGCTCCGGAATCCGTCAAGCCGGCGGACGCGGCAACGTCACGAAACGTTCTCCCGTCCTGGTTCCGGAGCAACATAGCCCGCCCCGTGGTCGCGACGTACAGGTCGAGCCGTCCGTCGTTGTCGAAATCGCCGAACGCCGCCGCGACGGGGCGGTCCCGGAACGCCAGCCCCGCGCCGGCGCTGGTTTCGACGAAGCGTCCGAGGGAGCCGCGGAACAGGTGGCCCGCGACGAACAGGTCTTCGGTCTCGTCGTCGTCGTAATCTCCCACCGCCAGCGCCACCGCGCGCTCGAGCGAGCTCGCCAGGCTATCGGGCAGCGCCTCCACGACCTCGAGTCCGCTCCCCGCCGTCACATCGGTGAAACGGATGGCCGCCGCGACCGCCCGCGGATCGTCGCGCGGCACGGCCATGTTGGAGTTGAACGTGAGCACCGGATAGCCCACGAATGCGCCGGACGCACCTCCCAGGCGCTCGAGAGCCACCTGGTAGGTCGCGGTGACCTCCATGGCGCGATGGAACCGGGTCGCCTGCGCCGCGGCCTCTGCCGCCCGACCGGTGCGCGCCAGCACGAGGGCTCGCTGGAAAAAGCCCGCCGCCTCCCGGGGCAGCTGGGGGAGCTGGCGCTGTAACGCCTCGAGCTCGCCGGCCGCGGCCCCGGCCGATCCGCGCGCCAGCAGCAGGTCCACGAGCTCGAGCCGGGCGACGATATTCGCCGGCGCGCGGGTCACCACACGCCGCAGTAGGCTTTCGCGGCGCTGTCGCTCGGCGGGGTCGGCGGAGCGCGCCGCGAGCCGCGCGAGTGCGTACAGGGCCCGAATGTCGGTGGAATCGCGCCGCAGCACGCGGTCGATTTCGCCGCGCGCGTCCGCCTCCCGCCCGGTCAGACGGTACACCTCGGCCAGCATCAGGCCGACATCCGAGTCCGAGGAGTCGAGCGCGGCCGCCCGTTGCAGCTGGGCTTCGGCCTCGCGCGTGCGGCCCTCGCGCAGGTAGACGATGCCCAGGTCGGCATACCCGAGCGCCTGCTCGGGGGCGAGCGTCACGACCTTGCGGAACTCCGCTTCGGCGCGTGGCAGCTGCTGCTGCTGCAGGTAGGCCAGGCCCCAGGTCCGGGCCGTGAGCGCCGAGTCGCTCCGCGCCTGGTCCGCGCCGGGCGCCGCTCCGTGACATGCGGCCAGCAGCAGCAACCCGACGCTGCCCAGGTTTCTCGTTTGCACGCGCGGGAAGATGACGGGAGCGCTGCGCGCCGACAAGTGTATTACTTTCACGCCGTGATTTCCCCGCCCCGGTCGTGGCGACGCGCCGCCGTCGCTGTGTCGTTCCTGACCGCCATCGTCCTCGTGATCGTGCTGAACCGCCCCGGGGATCGCGCCGCTGGCGCCGGCGCAGGGCCGCCGCCGTTCCACTTCACCGACGTCGCGGCGGAGGTGGGCATCGGGTTCGTGCATCACGGACCGACCCTCGACCCAAAGCTCGACAACATCGCTCCGCTGGTGGGCGCGTTGGGCGCAGCGGTCTCGGTCGCCGACGTGAACAACGACGGCTGGCCCGATCTCTATTTCACGAACAGCCGGTTCGGATACCCCAACGCGCTGTACTTGAATCGCGGCGACGGCACGTTCGTCGACGTCGCCGCGGCCGCCGGCGTCGCGGACGTGAATCGGCCAGGGGAAGGCGTGTCGATGGGTGCGGTATGGGGCGACTACGACAATGACGGGCTCGAGGACCTGTTGATCTACAAGTGGGGCTACCTCCAGCTCTTCAAGAACCTGGGCGACCTCCACTTCAAAGACGTCACCGCGGAGGCGGGACTGCGGCAGTGGATGAACAGCAACTCGGCCGTGTGGATCGACTACGATCGGGACGGTCTGCTCGATCTGTACGTGACAGGGTACTTCCGCTCCGACATCGACTTCTGGCACCTGAAGACCACGCGCATCATGGAGAACAGCTTCGAGTTCGCTACGAACGGAGGCAAGAACCGGCTGTTTCATAACCTCGGGAATGGGCGGTTCGAGGACGTAACCGATCGGATGGGGGTGGGGAGCACGCGCTGGACCCTCGCGGTCGCCGCGGCGGACTTCAACGGCGACGGCTGGCCCGATCTGTTCCTGGCGAACGACTACGGACCCGAAGAGCTGTACCTGAACGACCACGGGCGGCGCTTCATCTTGAGCCGGGTGGGCCTGGAGAGCGACTCCAAGAGCGGCATGTCGGCCACGCTCGGCGATGTGCTGAATCGCGGGCGCGTGGACGCCTTCGTGACCAACATCTCGGAGCGGGGCTACCTGTTTCACGGCAACAACCTGCGCCTCAACTTCCTGCCGGAGCTGGGCCGGTTCCAGCAGGCCGCCGAGGGGGTCGTCGCCGACGCGGGGTGGGCCTGGGGCGCGCAGCTCGGCGACCTGGACAACGACGGACGCAACGAACTGTTCATCGTCAACGGCTACGTCTCCCGCGACCGCACGCAGAGCTACTGGTACGCGATGTCCAAGATCGCCGGCGCCAACGGCAACGTGTTCGAGGACGCACGCAGCTGGCCCACTATTGGCACCGCCAGCCTCTCCGGCTACGAGCGGTCGCGCGTGCTGGTGAACCACGGCCTGGCGGGGTGGACCGACGTCGCCGCCGCCGTAGGTGTGACCGACGAGTACGACGGCCGCGCCGTCGCCCTGGCGGATCTGTTCAATCGCGGTGTGCTCGACGTCGTGGTCGCGAACCAGGGCCAGCCGGCGCTGGTCTACAAGAACAGCGTTCCGCCGGGCAGCCACTGGGTCGCGTTCCAGCTCGTGGGCACGCGCTCGAACCGCCGCGCCATCGGGGCGGAGGTGCTCCTCTTCGCGGGCGGGACGCGCCAGCTCAAGGTTGTGGACGGGGGCTCCGGATTCGCGAGCCAGAACGACCGCCGGCTCCACTTCGGCCTGGGCCAGACCACGCAGGTGGACAGCGCGCTCATTCGCTGGCCCTCGGGCGGTGTGCAGACGCTCGCCCATACCGCCGTGGACCGGCTGCACGTCGTCACCGAGCCGAAGCCATAGCATGACCGCCGTCCGGGCGCCGTGGACCTGGCTGGGCGGGCTCGACCCCCGCTACCCGGTCTCCTTCCTGATCACG
>WNGH01004539.1_pt1 | contig 13247 bp, 11 predicted proteins | sample 5400631 | NCBI WGS metagenome assembly WNGH01 (sample SAMN13153373, study PRJNA577476) | soil metagenome | isolation source: 115 cm soil or saprolite under Garry oak tree replicate 1 | place: USA:California | collected 2016-06-15
CACCGTTAAATAGCGCGTGCCTCTTCGGAACCGAAACCATGCGCGCGCGGAGCGGCCACATCAAGTTCGACAAGAAGGTGAAGTGGAAGAACCTCGTGTCCTCGTTCCGTCCGCTGTTCCTGAAGTTCCTCGAAGAGACCCAGCAGCTCCCGGAGGACATGGAGAGCGTCGACGTCTTGATCGAGGAGAACCTCCGAGATCTGCGGAACAACCGGAAGCCCGAGGGATACAACCGCGAAGGCCTCATGCGGATGATCTTCCCGATCTCGAACCAGGTCGAGTTCTACCTGTACGGGCGCGGGAAGACGATCGAAGTCGCCCGCGTGACGGAGCAGCTGAGCCGGATCCTCCAGAAATATCGGCTCAAGCACACGATCGAGTGGGACCGCCTCAAGGTCCTTGCGGATAAGAAAGAATCGTAGGCCCCATCCCGTTCGATGGCCCACGGGGCGTACCTCCACTTAGAGGTATGATCCGCCCCGAGCCGATGGGCTAAAGGCCGGTCGGATTGCCGAGCACGACGGTCGCGACGACCGAGTACTGCGCTCCTCCGGGGGTCAGGACGCTCTTCTTCAGGTGGACTCGGTCGACCTGGTGACTCCCGAAGACCTCGTCGCGGCGGGCCTCGAGGATCCTTTGGACGCGATCGAGGTCGCGGTGGCCTTTCACGCGAGCCAGGGTGACATGGGCCTTCCAGGGGCGTCTCTCCGCCGCGAAGCCCAGGGCCTCGAGCGAGGCTTCGAGGTCCGCGGCGATCCGACCGATGGGCTGGGCGCCCTCGATGCCGACCCAGACCACGTTCATCCGAGATAGACTCGGGAACGCCCCGGTTCCTCGGACGGTGACTGGGAACGGTTGAAGGTCCGCGCACGCCTCACGGATCGTCGCCATGATTTCGGGGACGAGGCCTTCCTCCGTGTCGCCCAGGAACTTCACCGTGAGGTGCAGCTGGTCCGTGGAGACGACCTTGAGCGACGCGCTCGCGGTGCGCAATTGATTGGCGAGGCTTTCGAGCGGGGGCGACGGCGGGATGTCCACCGCGATGAACCCTCGGAAGGTCATGGGCCTTGGCCTCCCGCCCGCGGCCCGTTTGTTTCCGCCACGAACCGACCCCGTTCGTCGAATCGCCCGCGGAGATGGCCCTCTCGAACGGCCGTCCGCAAGATGTTCATCGCGACCTCTCGGGAGACGGAGAGTTCCGCGGCGAGGTCCTGGAGGTCGAGCGTCCCTCGGGCCGTTGCGTACGCCGCGGCGTGGGCCAGCGCGAGATCGCGGGCTTTGAGCCGTCGCGCGTACCCGAGGAAGTACAAGCCGGGGATGAGGAAGAGAAAAGCACACAGCGTCGCGGCCGCGACACCGATGAGCTGCTGAAGCACGGCCCCGGCGGCCGCGAGGATGCCCCCGACACCGGCAAGGGCCAGCGAAACCGTGCCGAGCAGGTCGTACAAGGTCCGGCGGTTCACGCGAACTCCGTCCCGTCAGTCGACGACGAGGGTCCCGCGAAACGGTTCGCCGAGGATCGCGGATCGGAGCGCGTCCGGATCCCGACCGTGGACGACGCTCAACGGGGTCCGGTCTCGCGCGACCACCCGGGCGGCAACGGGGTCGAATACGATGCTGGGGCCGGCGGCCTCGTGGCCCGTCCCCGCGAGGTCGATGAGGTCTCGAAAGGTCATCCGCTCGAGCAACCGCGCGTTCGGATCCTTTCGCGGATCGGTCGTATACACGCCGGCGACGGAGGTCGCGTTCACGATGCGCGCGGCGTGGACGAACCGAGCGAGCGATGCGCTCACACGATCCGTCGTGTGACCGGGGCGCGTGCCCGCCATGATGACGATCGGATGGCGGCGAGCGAGCTTCGCGGCCTCCGCGTAGGTCGTTGCGGGCTCCCGGTTCGCGCGGCCACTCAGAGCCGCCGCGAGCAGCCGCCCGTTGAGCCGCGTGACCGCGATGCCGAACTCATCGAGCGTCCGTTCGCCGATGCCGAGACCCCGGCCCGTCTCGATGTAATACCGGGCGATCCGCCCGCCGCCCGTCACGACGAAGAGTTTCACGCGCGCCGAGACATCCTGCAATAACGCGGCGAGATCTCGCAGATACCGGCCATCGTCGTCGCCGGGAACGAGGACGGATCCGCCCAGCGAAACGACGACTTTCTCCATGTGGACGCAGTCTCGACGCAAAAGGTAATGAACGATAAATAACTGTGTAGTACGAACCAATGAGCGAAATGTCCGGGATGGACAAATACAAGTTCCGACGCGCCCTCGAGCAGATCGAAGAGGCCGCGGGCCGCGGTACGGAACTCGTCAGCGTCTATATCCCGCCCGGCCGACCGATCTCGGACGTGACGAACTACTTGCGTGCCGAGCTGTCGCAATCCTCGAACATCAAGAGCGCGAGCACTCGGAAGCACGTGACCCAGGCGATCGAGTCCGCGATTCAGCGGCTGAAGTCGTACCGGATGCCGCCGTCGAACGGGCTCGTCGTCTTCACAGGCCATAAACAGGTCGGGGCGGACCAGACGGAAATGGTCGCCTTCGTCCTCGAGCCGCCGGAGCCGGTCGTGTCGTTCCTCTACCGCTGCGATTCAAAATTCTATACGGCGCCACTCCACGAGATGCTCTCAGAAAAGGACGTCTACGGCCTCGTCGTGATCGACTGGAGCGAGGCGACCCTCGGCCTGTTGCGCGGCAAGCGGATCGAGGTGATCAAGAATCTCCAATCTCAGGTGCCGTCCAAGCACCGGATGGGCGGGCAGAGCGCCCGCCGTTTCGAGCGGGGCCACGATATCGCGGTCCACGAGTGGTACGAGAAAATTGGGAATCTGATGACAGAAGCTTTCCTGAACCTTCCGGACCTCAAAGGGATCATCATCGGCGGGCCGGGTTACTCGAAGGAAGAGTTCGCGACGGGAGACTTTCTCCATCACGAACTCAAGAAAAGAGTCCTCCCCACGTTCCTCGACACGGGCTACACGGACGAGTACGGCCTTCGGGAGCTGGTGGAGAAGTCGCGGGAGATCCTGAGCGGCTTGGACCTGATGCGGGAGAAGACGCTCGTGCAGCGGCTGATGGAGGAGATCCGCAAGGAGGACGGCGGCCTCGCCGCCTACGGGGAGGACCAGGTCCGACACGCGTTGCAGCTCGGGGCGGTTGAGACGCTCCTGATCTCCGAGGGGCTGCGCAAGTCCCGGCTCAGGCTGCGCTGCGCCAACGGGGACTGGGAAGGCGACAAGACGGTCGCGGAAGACGGGGAGCTGCCGCCATGCCCGAAAGACGGAGGCACGCTGACTGTCGTGGAGAACCGCGACCTCATCGAAGACCTCACCTCGATCGCGGGGGGAATGGGGAGCGCGGTCGAACTGATCTCGAATGATTCCGAGGAGGGCCAGCTCCTCTTGCGGGCGTTCGGCGGGATCGCGGCGATCCTGCGGTATCGGGTGGCGTGATGGGCCACGACCCATGGTCCGAGCTCCGGGACCGCGCGGAGCGGGTCCGGCGGTCCATCGAGTCCGAACTCCGCGTCACGACCCCGGGCGTCCTCCAGGAGGCTCCCGTCGACCACGGCCTCTTCGCCCTCGCAGCGCACCCGTGGGCTAAGGAGCTGAAAGCATCCCCGGCTTCAATCGCGACGCGCGCTTCTCGCGTAAAGCCCGTTGCCCCGTTCGCTCCGCTGCGGCCGGAAGGCCCGTATGTCAATTTCACGGTGGACCCCGCTCCGTTCGCGGAGCTGGTCCTGTCCGCAGTCCGTTCTGATGGCGAGACGTACGGCACGTCGCCCGCTCGGAAGGAGCGGGTCCTCCTCGAGCACACGAGTGCGAACCCCACCGGGCCGTTGCACGTGGGCCGGGCCCGCAACCCGTTCCTCGGCGATGCCCTCGTTCGCCTCATGCGCGCCGCCGGTTACCAGGTCGCGAGCGAGTACCTCGTGAACGACATCGGACGCCAGATGGTCCTGCTCTACTGGGCCGTCACCCATCTTCCCGAAGACCTGTCCGACGCGAAGGAGCGGATCGAGTACCGCTACGTGAAGCTGTATCAGAAGGCGAGCGCCAAACTCGAGGGCGATGAGACCCTGAAGCACGAGATCGAACGGCTCACGCAGCGCTTCGAGGGCGGCGACGTCCAGCTGACGAAAGACATCCGAAAGGTCGGGGAGGCCGTCCTCGGCGGCATCCTGGAAACCCTTCGCCGCGTGAACGTCACGTACGACTCGTTCTTCTGGGAGAGCGACGCGATTCTGGATGGGAGCGTCCAGCGGGTGATCGGGCGTCTGATGCCCCTCGGCAAGGAGGAAGACGGCGCCCGCTACCTCGACCTGACCGGTTTCGGCCTGGAAGGGGACACCGCGAAGTACTTCTTCGTGCGGCGCGACGGGACGTCCCTGTACACGACGCGCGACATCGCGTACCACATGAACAAGATGGGCCGGTGTGACATCGCGGTCGACGTCATCGGAGAGGACCACAAGCTTTCGTTCCAGCGACTGAAGGCCGCCTTCCAGCTGATGGGGATCGACTGGGCGCCGGAGACGATCTTCTACGCGTTCGTGAACCTGCCGGAGGGCCGGATGTCGACGCGCAAGGGACGCGTGGTCTATCTCGACGACCTGATCGACGAGGCGATCGACCGCGCTTATGCGGAGGTCGCGAAGCGCCGCGAGGATCTCCTGGAGGCGAAGAAACGAGAGATCGCCCAAACAATCGGAGTCGCGGCGGTCCGGTACAACATCGTCCGCGTCCAGGCGGAGAAGGCGATCACGTTCCGATGGGAGGAGGCCCTGAGCTTCGAGGGCAACTCCGCGCCGTTCCTCCAGTACGCCCACGCGCGGGCGTGCAGCATTCTCGCGAAGGCCGATGCGCACGGCCCTTCGGACCTGCGTCTCCTGGTGCACCCGCAGGAACAGATGCTGATTCGCTGGATCGCCAAGTTCCCTTCGACCGTGCGAGAGGCCGCAGAAAGCCGCCGCGTCCACGCCGTCGCGGGGTACGCCGCAGATTTCGCGTCCCAGTTCAACCTGTTCTATCGTGATTGCCCGGTCCTCACGGCGGAACCCGAGAGCCTTCGGGGGGCGCGTCTCGGACTGGTCGATGCGTCTCGGGTCGTCCTCCGGAACGCATTGGACGGTCTGGGGCTCACCGCACCGAAAGAAATGTGAGATCGCGAGGAATCGGAAACCGGAGGAAGGGGCCTAGAGGCGCTTTTTCTCTTCCTTGACTTCCTTCCTCGGCCGCTTCTCCCCTTCGGCGCCTTTCTCCCGTCTTCGGCCGCGGATAGGCCGCCACTCGCCGGCCTTGATCTTGCGCCTCGCGTACATCCCGAACACGAAGAGGACGATCACGCCGATCACGCTGCCGTAAATCGCAATCGGCTGCCATGCAGGCTGTCGAACGTTCACGGCCAGGGAAGCGCAGTTCTCCGCTTGGCGCCAGGTGTACGGCTCCGTGGTGTCGTATGCGCACACCTGGATCGTCTTGTTGCCCTGGCCGAAGAGGGGGACGGTGAACACGAGCTTCACGGTGTCGCCCGCGGCGATCGTACGGTTCGACGTCGGATTGCCGTTCTTGTCGAACCATTGGGCCTGTTGGGCTAACAGGGTCGTCTGGCCGCCGCTGATCGCCGAGAGGTTCGTGACGACGAGGGAGGCGGCCAGGCGGTTCGCTTTGTTCGTCACGTTGACCGAGACCGTCACGGAGTCGCCTTCCGCGGGATCGGTCGGGCTGACTTTCATCGAGCTCTGATGGCTCGTCGGGTCGAGCGCGATGAACAGGTCGGCATGGAGCGAGTTGTCGATCTGGACCGTGATGTTCCGACTCAGGTTGCCCCAGTTCCACTTCCCGTTCGGGAAGCCCGTGTCGTGCACGGCCAGCTTGACGTTGTAGCTCAGGTTCCAGTCCTGCCAGGCGAACGTGATGTTGACCCCGGAAAACGTGTGGGTCGGCCCCGGGGAGCCCACCAACGGCCCCGGGACCGTCCATGTGAAGGTCAGTGCGGAGAGATTGTTGTAATCATCCGTTGTCCTGGATGCATTCAGGGCGATCGTCTTCCGCTCGAACGGGCTCGTGATCACGCCCCAGTCCTTCTCCGGGTCGAGGATGTCGAAGGCGGGGACGGGGCCCTTCGTGTCGTTCACGATCGCGGTCATCGTCGCGTTGGCGGATTTCCAGCCCACGCTGTCCGTGACCGTGAGGTTGATTGTGAAGGTTCCCGGTTTCTGGAGGGTCCAGCTCACGATGCGTCCGGTCGCGTCCGTGAGCCGGTCGCCGTTGAAGTCCCAAGCGTATCCGGAATCCAGGATCACCCCGACCTTCCCGGTGTACGCGAAGTCCGTCGACGCGCTCCCATCGAAGCGGACGACCGTGCCTTCATCGACCCGGAGCGTGAGGCCGTTCGCGATGTTGCTCCCGGTCTTGTTCGTCTTGATGTTCGCGGTCGGGAGTTGATCGTCGACGAAGAGGGTAATGTTCCGGTACGTCAGGTTCCCGCCCACCTCCTTCACGGTCAGGTTGACGATCGACTGGCCCGCCTGCGTGTACGTGAAGTTCGTCCGGATGCCCCAGGTGGTCGTGCCGGGCGGAGTGAACCTCCACGTGAAGTTCGCGGCCGTGATGTGGCCATTCGGATCCGTGCTGTCTTCCCCGCTCAACGTCAACGAGGTATTTCCCGCGACGTACGCCTGGTAATTCGTGAACGTGGCGTTCACGACGTAGAACTTCCCGACCGGGGCGATGACTTTCGCCCTCGCGGTGCCGACCGCGCTTTGGGAGATCCTCATGCGGGCTTGCGGCGTCCCGGAGGTCACGCCGGGGTCCATGGTGATCGTCGTGAAGCCCGCGCTCGTGACGGGGGCATTCGAGGGAACGAACGTCGTCACATTCAGCTCGTATCGGTTCGGCAAGATGATGACGTAGACGTAATCCTGGTAGACCGTGGTGTTCGTGTCCGGAACCATCGTCAAATTCACGAAATAGTTCTTCGCACCGTTCGCGATGTAAGGCGGCGCCTGCTTGACATTGTATTGCGTTGGCGTCGTTGTGTTGATCCACACCCTTCCGTTGGGAGTGCCTAGGGTGGGGCTCACGGTCACCCCGCAAGGAGCGGCGGTCGAGTTATATGGCCGGCCATTTGTTGTAAAGAAGCCGTCCGTCGCCACGTAGGCGGGCCCTTTGTTGCAGATCCAAGTCTGGAACGCCGCGATTTCGCCCCCGGTCAAGATTCCGTTGCCGTCTCCGAGCGTCGAATCAATTTGGAGGCGCAAGTCCCGAAGGTTCGTGGATCCGAGTCCTGGCAACGTGCTGTCAGCGTTCAAGGTGAGGTTACGCCAACCGGTTAGGTTGCTCCAGTCCGCGGCCCCGTAGCCCAGGGTCGTGTTGTAGCGCTCAGGGGGCGCCGGCTTAAGGGTGACATCGTGGGAAGTCTGGGCTCCCGTCAACGTCAGGAGCTCTCTCGAGGACAGGTATCCGTCTGCGTCGACAATGAGGTAATACTGTCCATTGGGCACGCGCGCGGTTTCAAACTGGTAGAAGCTGTTGCTCACCGTCCCCGGGATGAGGCGCGAGATGCTGGCGTTCCCGGCGGTGAAGGGGTTGTACAACCAAGCGACGACCCCTGAACTGAGGAAGGCGCCGCTCTGGCTCTGAACTTGCCCGAACAGCTCGACCGTCCCCGTCAGGGTCAAGGTGACGGCCGAGACCAAGCTAACGTCGACCGTTTGTTCGATGGTGACGAAGTTTGGCGCCGAAGCCCGCAACTCGAAGGAAGCGGGCCACAGCGTGAGGTTCACCACCCCCGTGGACCCGGTCGTACCCTGGGCGACCGGTTGAATTCGACCCGTCGGGTTCGTCGACTGGTATGCGGCCACGGTCGCCCCTTGGATGGGGGATCCTCCATCCTGCACGGTCACTGCGAGGACCTTGGCCGGGGTGCCGTGCGGAAACATGCACAAGTCAATCCGCTTGTTCCCGCTCCCGTCGAACCGTACGTTGGTCCGGTTTTCATTGGGATAGTAGTTGGGGTGGCTCCCCGCGATCATATAGGTCGCCGGCGGAGGCTGATTGAACGTGTACACGCCGGCTCCATTCGTGGTCGTCGTGGCCGGTGCCACGATCCCATTGACGTCGATGAGGGTCACGCTCGCGCCGGGGACGTTCGGCAGGGGTCCCCCACACGTATTGACGACCCCAGTGACCTGAACCGCGGCCCGGGCGGTCATGGGGACGAGGGCCGCGATCCCGAGGGCGAGCACGAGGAAGACCGCGAGCACGCGGATTGCCCGGTGTCCGCTCAGATGCATTCGGGTTTCTCCTCTCTCGCACTCAGCCGCTCCGTCCCTCCTTGACGCAACCCGTTCGAGGGGCTGGAGAATGCGGCGAATTGAGTGACGCTATTTAAGTGTAATGGGACATCGTGCGACCCACCGGCTCGCGGGTCATCCCCGGAAAGTTCCATAACGACGTCGCCTATCCGCCGCCCTCGTGGCCGCCGACTACGCGCTCGCCGCCGCGACTTTCGTCTTTCTTGTCACGTACGTCCTGATTTCATTGCGGACCGTCCGTCGATTCCCTATCGAGCGGCCCGCGGTAGCGATGCTCGGCGGGGCGCTGATGCTCGTTCTCGGCGTCCTCACCCCGGCCCAGGCTCTCCTCGCGATCAACCTCTACGTGATCGTGCTCCTCGTCGGCATGATGCTCCTCGTCTCCGGGCTCGAGGCCTGCGGATTCTTCGATCTCGTTTCGTCTCGGATTGCGGTTCGGGCGAAGAGCCAGGCCTCGTTCCTCGCATGGCTCATGGTCGCCACGGCCGCTCTGTCCGCCATCGTCTTGAATGACACGATTGCGCTGCTCGTCACGCCGGTCGTGGTCCGGAGCACGCGCGCGTTGCGGGTGAATCCGCTGCCCTACCTCGTCGCCGTCGCGATCGCCGCGAACGTCGGAAGCGTGGCGACGGAGGTCGGCAACCCCCAGAACGCGTTCATCGCCATCCAGTCCGGCATACCGTTCCTCACCTTCACGGCGTATCTTCTCCCAGTGACAGTCGCCTGCCTCGCGGTCGCGATCGGCCTCGTCTGGCTCGCGTTTCGGAAAGACCTCGCAGTGCCCTTAGCTCGTGCGGGGTCCGTGGAGCCCGTGCACCTTCAACGGAGAGGTCTCGTCGTGACGCTCGGGGTGACGGTCGGCGTGGCGGCCGCGTTCTTTGCGTCCCCGACCCCGGTCTGGCTTCCGTTGGTCGCCCTCGCGGGCGGCTCGTTCGTCCTGTTTTTCCTGCCGTTCTTTGCGAAGACGACCGCCCGGACCCTGATTGCGAAGGTGGACTGGAGCATCATCCTCTTCTTCGTCGGCCTCTTCATCGTCCTCGAGGGGGTCCGCGTCTCCGGACTCTCGGCCGCGATCCAGGGCGGCTTCACGTCCACGGTCGGCGGCCAGTCCGGGGGCCTCGTCTGGCTGGTCGGCCTTTCCGCGCTGCTGTCGAACCTGATCAGCAACGTGCCTGCGGTCCTCCTGCTCGCGACGGTCGTCCCGCGAGGCTCGACGCAGCTCTGGCTTGGGCTCGCCGCGAGCTCGACCCTCGCCGGCAACGCGACGATCCTCGGGGCCGCGTGCAACGTCATCGTCGTGCAGGTCGCGTCCCGGGAGGGCGTCACGGTCTCGATGAAGGACTTCGTGAAGGCAGGACTCCCCGTCACCGCGGCCACGCTGGTCCTCTCGACGGTCCTCATCGCCCTCCTGGTCCCCGGGTGACCGATAATTTATCGGCTGCGTCCGCGGTGACGGATTGGTGGGCCAGGCGATGGACTTCGCGGCTGAACGCACTCGCATGGTGGAGCGGCTGGTCCGCTCGCGGTACATTCAGGATTCGCGGGTTCGGGACGCGTTTCTGGCCGTACCCCGGGAGATGTTCGTTCGTCCCGAGGATGCGAACGATGCCTATGCCGACGTGCCGCTGCCGATCGGGCGAGGCCAGACGATCTCCGCGCCGTCGATGATCGCGATCATGCTCGAGGAAGCTCAGCTTGCGCCCGGAGACCGCGTGCTCGAGATCGGGACGGGATCTGGCTACCACGCGGCCCTCGTCGCGCACCTCGTCGGGCCGCGGAACGTGCTGTCGATCGAACGCATCCTCCGGCTTGCGGAATGGGGGCGGTCGAACCTCGCCCGGGCCGGCTACGGAGGCATGGCCGTCATCGTCGGAGATGGCAGCCTCGGCTATCCCGAGCGGGCTCCGTACGACTGCATCTTGGCGACCGCGGGCGCCCCGGAGATTCCGGATCCATGGCGGCACCAGCTCTCGTCTCGTGGACGAATCGTCGCCCCGATCGGCCCGCGGAGCGGGCAGGTCCTCGTCGTCGCGACCCGCAAGGCGGACGGCAACTTGGAGATCCGGGAGGGAACGCCCTGTGCCTTCGTGCCGCTCGTGGGGGCGCGGGCCTGGCCGGGCTAGCCTACGCGCCCGGCGCCGGATGGCCCCAGGCTTCGTCTGGGAGCGAGTTGTAGACCGGCTCTTCGGGAGGGGCCTGCTCGTCCACCAGAATGCGGTCGAGATCGGCTTCGTTCAGGGACCAGTAGAAGATCCGCCAGTTTCGGCCGTCCAGCAAGGGAACGGTCTCCCAGAAGCTCTGGAGCAAGCCGGCGTCGTGGAGCGCGTAGAAGACTTTCCGGTCGTCCGGATGGATCGCGTTGTCGATGATCACGCTCCGGAAACCGAAGTAACTCATCACCGTGCGCGACTCCGCAAGGGCCTCCGCCTCGGTGCCGCCAAGGCGCTTCGCGATGGCCTGCGCAAGCTTCTGGACTGTGATCATTGATCCTCCACGTCCTCAAGTAATAATTGGGCCCCCGTTAGCCTTATAGGTTTGCCGGAAAGGCCTGCGATCCCGCAAGAACGTCGATTCGAATCGAGGGGCCGTGTTACGCTTATCGAGAGTGAATTTCGCAGAAAACCCTTTAAGCCGTCCCGCGGAACTGATTCCCTGAGCGGGGCATTCCATGAAGCGGAAGTCCGGCAAGCCAATCGTCGACCTGGAGAAGAAGCCCCCCGTCGTTCACTTCAACGTCGGCTCCGGTTACCTCACGTATCTCGAGCAAGACGCCCCCGAAGCCGCCCCTCGCGTGAAGAGCGTCGTGATTGCGAGAGAGACCGCCTAGGTCGGATGTTGCGGCCCGACGATAACAGCCGGGTACGCACGCGCCCTTTTCCATCCACGTTGTGCACCGTCAGAATTCCGCGGCCTGCGGCTTCGATTTTGGTGCTCGGGACTCCGGCCGCGAGGGAGACGGGTGGAAGTGGACCGAGTGGGATTTGAACCCACGGCTTCCGCCTTGCGAAGGCGGCGATCTTCCGCTGATCTATCGGCCCAGCCGGACGATGACAAATCCCGGCGCACGAAATAGGTTTCGATGCTCACGTTCTCGTGGCTCACGCGACCATTTCGATTCGGCGGGTAAAGGGCTTAATAGCGCGGCTCCCGTGGCCGCGATTGCGACCTCATGGTCCTCCGATTGTACAACACCCGGACGAGGAAGAAGGAACCGTTTGCACCTCTCACGCCCGGCATCGTCAAGATGTACGTCTGCGGCCCGACGACGTACGACTACAGCCACCTCGGCCACGCCCGATCGTACATCGATTTCGACACGGCGCGCCGGTATCTTGAGTTCCTGGGACACCGCGTCACTTACGTCCAGAACTTCACGGACATCGAGGAGGTCATCATCCGAAGGGCGAAAGAGGCCGGGCAGGCCCCCCTCGCGTACGCGCAATATTACATCGATTCGTTCCTGGACGACATGCGCGCCCTGAACGTGAGGCGGGCGGATCACATGCCGAAGGTGAGCGAGCACATTCCGGAGATCACGGCCCTCATCGCCCGTCTCGTCGACCGCGGTTACGCGTATTCGGTGGACGGGGAGGTCTACTTCCGGACGCGGAAGGCGAAGCACTCGTTCGGGATCCTGTCACACCAGAAGTTCGAGGATATCGTGGTCGAGGGGCCGGCCGCCGCGAGCCCGAAGGAAGATCCGCTCGACTTCGCCCTCTGGAAGCGGTCGAAGGGAGACGAGCCGTCCTGGCCAAGCCCTTGGGGCGACGGTCGCCCCGGCTGGCATGTGGAGTGCAACGCGATGGCGTACAAGTATCTCGGAGCGCCGCTCGACATCCACGGGGGCGGCGTCGACCTGAAGTTCCCGCACCACGAGAGCGAGGCGATGATCTGCGAGGGCGCCTGGGGCGTTGAATGGGCCCGGACCTGGATGCACAACGGGTTCGTCACCCTCGAGCAGGAGAAGATGTCGAAGAGCCTCGGGAACTTCGTGACGATCCGCGAGGTCCTGCGCGACTACCCGGGAGAAGTGGTCCGTCTCTGTTTGCTGAAAGCCCCGTACCGCGAGGACGTCGAGTACGACGCGGAGTGCTTCGCGCGGTCGCGGAAGGAATACGATGCGATGCGGGCGGCCATCGATTCCGCGCGGACCGCGGCCGGCCCCGGGACCGCCGGAAAAGTCGCGGCCTTGGTCGAACGGACCCGGGACGGTTTCTTCAAGGCGATGGATGACGACCTCAACACACGCGACGCGATCTATCGGCTCCAGCAGCTCACGGAGGCCGTCGCCGAGGTGCGCGGCATGTCCGCCTCCGAAGGGCGGGCGGTCGTCGAGGTGTATCGGGAATGCGGGCAGATCCTCGGGCTCTTCCCGACCTTGCGTTGAAGGCTGAATCGAGGCCGATTCCGTCATCGTGCGAGGCACGCGGCGGAAGTCTTATGTGAAAGCCCCGCATGGACGCATCTCTCTCCAGGGGATTCCATGGCGGAGTTCAAGGCGGTCATCGCCGACCCGAAGACCGGGAAGGCGTACAAGAAGGACATCACGGGTCACTACGCAAACGCGCTCATCGGCAAGAAGATCGGGGAGGACCTCGACGGCCTGTACGTCGGGCTGCCTGGCTACAAGCTTCAGATCACCGGAGGGAGCGACAAAGACGGATTTCCGATGCGGACCGACCTGCCCGGGCCGCGCCGGAAGCGCCTCCTCCTGAGCGGCGGCGTCGGCTTCCATCCCGTCCGACCCGGGATGCGCAAGAAGAAGACGGTCCGCGGAAACACGGTGTCGCCCGACATCCTTCAGTTGAACCTGAAGATCGTCGTGCGCGGACCGAAGTCGATCGAGGACGCGTGGCAGGAGCAGGCGCGATGAAGGTCCCGGGCCAGCCGGAGGTCAACATCGGCGTCGTCGGTCACGTCGACCATGGGAA
>WNGH01010744.1_pt1 | contig 13244 bp, 9 predicted proteins | sample 5400631 | NCBI WGS metagenome assembly WNGH01 (sample SAMN13153373, study PRJNA577476) | soil metagenome | isolation source: 115 cm soil or saprolite under Garry oak tree replicate 1 | place: USA:California | collected 2016-06-15
AGGCGAGAAAAAGCGGCTCGCCTTGATGTCGCAATTACTTGATCCGATGCACCGGCGACACATTGAGTCGCTCGGAATCAGCCGCGAAGCCCGGGTGCTTGAAGTCGGTTGCGGCAACGGTTCAATGTCGGCGTGGATGGCCGAGCACATTGCTCCCGACGGACAGATCGTCGCGTTGGATCTCGACCTTTCGCTTGTCGACAATGTGCGTGCTCCGGGCGTTGAGTTCCGTCAAGGTGACATCGTTACGGGGCCGGTCGATCCTGGTCGTTTCGATTTCGTGACTGCGCGCGCCGTTCTTCATCACGTGGCAGACGCCAAGGCGGCAACTGGCAATCTCGTCGCGAGCCTCAGGCCGGGCGGCGCAATTCTGCTGATCGAACCTGACTTCCTGCCGGTTAGTGTCGCCGAGCCGATAGAGATGCGGACATTCTGGAGTGGGTGGTTAGCTTGGTCGCGGGAGCGGGGCATCGATTATCATATTGGTCGAACACTAGCGCCGCGGCTCGCTGCCTATGGTCTCAACAAGGAAATTGAAGGCGCCGCGGAGACGGCGATCTATAACGGCGGCTCCCAATGGGCCGATTACTGGCGTGAGACGATCACGGAGCTTCGTGGCGACCTGGTACAGTCTGGCAAACTCAGTGGCGCGCTCATCGACGCGTTCCTCGCTCAATGCGCCGACCCGAACTGGTGGACCCAGACGATCGCATTTACTGCCGTTCACGCGCGTGCTGCGGGCAGCTGATCGGACATGAAAAGGAAATCGCGTCCGCGTCCAACTAAAAACCGTGTTCCGACCTGGAGGATGAACCTGGGGTAAAGGTTGGCCTATCGCGAACTTGCACTGTGGCTCCGCTTTGCGAAGTGGACTCCTCGACGACTGATTCGTCGCGCGAGGCACAACCCGAGATCAGGAATGCGATCGCTAAAAGCGAAACGGCGTACGATGCAAAACGCGGGATCATCGGGACGAACCTAACCAGCGACACGTTTGATGCAAGTCGCGGTATCCGGTACGCCTACATCGGCAGCTACGCGTGGTTTCGGTCCTCACATGTGGAGCGGTGGGACCGGGACGACCCGCTCCGGCCATATTCGCGCCCGCTTGAATCCACGCGCCGCAAATTCTGCGACCGACACAGCCGCCACTACAGCATGCTCGCTCATGCATCGTAAGCCGCTTACGATAGATGCATAGCCGGTTGCTTGTTTCCAAAGTTCAGCTCAAGATCGGCAATCAGTGATCGAGTCTTGGTCAGATCGTCCGCGGCGAGAGCCGTAACACTCGGGTTCACACGACGGTCAGCGGCCCGTCAAAGATGGTCAGGCTGATGACTTCCGTGCGCGCAACGTGCGGGCCGTGACGGGCGCCTTTCGGCGCAAAGAAGAGCGCGCCCGAGGTGTAGGTGATGTCGGATTCCTCCCATTCGCCGGACAGGACGTAAGCCCATTCGTTCGCATCCGGATGCGTGTGCGCTGGGATTGTGTATCCGGCCTTGAACTTGCGCAGCACCACCACTCCGCCGCTGCTTTCGTGCTTGTGCAAAATCATCAGCTCAACTCCTTCATACGGACCGGGCTGCCAGGCTTTGTCTTTGCTCAACGCGACGTAGGGAAACATGACTTCATCGAAGCGGATCGCGCCGGATTTGCAAGCGCCGCTACCACAACCACGCACCTTAATTGGAGATGACCTAGCGGAAGGGTCGTCACTTAATCGTCACTGAAATTTGTATCGCAAAGCCGAACCGGTTCACGATAATGTCGATCACGAAACCGGTCCCGGGAACGTTGCAAGAGGGGGGTGCTTCGTTTGAAACGACGCACTGGACCGTTGTTTTGCGCGCTCGGCAGAGCGAGTCAGCAGAGTCGGCGCACCAGGCGCTCTCGACTTTTTGCGAAGCCTATTGGCCACCGCTCTATGCTTTCCTGCGCCATCGCGGTCATGCCTCAGCTGATGCACAGGATCTCGTACAAGCGTTCTTTGCCCATCTGCTTGAGCAAAACACGTTGAGCCGCGCGGATCAGGAAAAGGGTCGGCTTCGCACGTTCCTGTTGGGATCTCTGCAGAATTTCTTGTTCAATGAGTATGACCGCGCCCGAGCGCTCAAGAGAGGTGGCGGCCGTCAGATCGTGTCGATCGAGGAGCATCTGCCGGAGGCCGAGGCAGCGATGCTGGCGACCGCTCATCTCGGCGACGCCGCTTGCTACGATCTTGTCTGGGCGTCGAATATCGTTAAGCGGGCCTGGCAGCATTTGCAAAATGCATTTGTGGCAGAAGGCAAAGCTGAGTGGCTTGAAGAACTGAGACCGTTCGTCGCGGGCGGGAGCGTCACGCCGCCGAATCAAGAGGAAGCCGCGGCTCGACTCGGAGTGCCAATCGCGACTCTGCGCACCTGGCTTTCGCGTCTTCGCCAGCGCTACCGCGAATCGCTGAGAATGGAAGTGGCCAGTACCGTCTCTGGTCCGGCAGATGTCGATGAGGAACTACACCACCTCTATCAAATACTGATGACATGAGTTGACTTTTACGCATGGACGACAAAAGCATTGGTCTCGAAACTGCGAAAGCGGAGCCTCAAGCTGCGGGGACCTGCGCGACATGTGGGCGACCGCTGACTCAATGCGGTCCGAAAGGGGAATGCCTGCGTTGTCTGGTTAGCCTTGGCTTTCTGGCGGAGGGCCAAGAGGCGGAAAGACCAGCGGCGCGGGGTCGGCTGACGCCCGGACCATTGAGATACGCCCACTTCGAAGTGGAGGTAGGTGCGGATGGTTTTCCGGTCGAGCTCGGTGCGGGAGCTATGGCCATAACTTATCGCGCTCGCGATACAGTTTTGAACTCGACTGTTGCCCTCAAGGTCATCGACCGTAGGGTGGCGCAGAATCCCGGCGCGCGGTCGCGTTTTCTGCGCGAAGCGCGCGCCGCTGCGAACATTCATCATCCAAATGTTGCCCAGGTGACTTACTATGGAGAGCAAGAGGGCGAGTGTTTCTATGTCATGGAACTGGTCGAGGGAGAAACGCTGGAAGCCCGTGTACGCCGCGATGGGCCAATGCCGCTCGCCCTCGCCTTGGAAGTAATCGAGCAAGCCGCGCGCGCGTTGGCTGCCGCGGAAGCGTGCGGTGTGGTGCATCGCGACATCAAGCCATCCAACCTCATGCTCGAATCCGACGCGAGCGAGGCGCTGACGGTAAAAGTGATTGATTATGGAGTGGCCAAAGTAATGGGGCCTCAGGCAGAGCCTGGCGCCGAGCAAACCCAGGCTGGCTTCATTGGCACGCCGGCTTTTGCCAGTCCAGAGCAGTTCGCTGCCGCTGGGCAATCGCGGATCGATACGCGTTCCGACATCTACTCACTAGGGGTTACCCTTTGGTATCTGCTTTGCGGTCGGACGCCTTTTGTCGGACGTACGATGGAAGAAATCCGGGCGAGACAAACCAGTGAGTTGCCCTTGGAACAGCTCAGGGGACTGCACCTCCCCGGACAGGTCATTACGCTGCTGAAATCGATGCTCGCCCCGGATCCGAAGGACAGACCGCAAGCGGCACGCGAGTTACTTTCTGCTGTCCACCACTGCTACACACGATTTAACCCGGAAGCGCGCTCACGACGCAGACGAGTTGCGTTGGCCGGCGCGGCATTGACGTTGGTAATCGCAGCGCTTGCGCTTGGGGCTTGGTTATACCAACGCACGCGGTCCTTCACCCCGATGGAACGATCGATCGCGGTACTGCCCTTCGAAAACTTAAGCAGTGATAAGGAGAACGCTTATTTTGTCGAGGGAATACAGGACGAAATCCTGACACGCTTATCCAAGATCGCCGATCTGAAGGTGATCTCGCGCACTTCAACACAGCATTATAAAAGCGCTCCGGAAAACCTGCCCGAGATCGCAAAGCAACTCGGCGTTGCCCACATTTTGGAAGGAAGTGTGCAAAAGAGCGCCGACGCGGTGCGCGTGAACGTGCAGCTGATCAAGGCGGCCAATGATTCCCACCTTTGGTCGGACACGTTTGATCGCAAGCTGACCGACATCTTTTCAGTCGAAAGTGAAGTGGCCAAAGCCATCGCCGATCAATTACGAGCCAAACTCACGGGACGGGAAGAGCAAGTCATCGCCGCCAAACCGACCAACAATCCTGAAGCCTACGATGCCTACCTGCGCGGCCTTGCTTACACGCTGAGAACTGCATTCACACCGGCGAACTCCCTTGGCGCGCAGAAATACGTCAAAGAAGCAGTGCGGTTGGATCCTAAGTTCGCCCTTGGTTGGGCGCTGCTCTCTTACGTCAACGCGAGTGGTTATCTCACACAGAGTCTTCAACCAACCGTCGCCCTCCGCGAAGAAGCGCGGGCGGCGGCCGAAACCGCTCTTACTCTGCAGCCCAATCTTGGCGAGGCTGTATTTGCCAAGGGTTTCTATCACTACGCCTGCCTGAAGGACTACGACACTGCGGTGAATTATCTTGAGCAAGCATATCGCCTCCTACCCAATAACAGCCGGATTCCTCAGGCCCTAGCCTATGTCGAACGGAGGCGAGGCCAGTGGGACAAAAGCGAGGCGTACTTCAACGAAGCTGAGAAGCTCGACCCGCGCAACGTTAACCTGCTCTCTCAACACGCGCGTTCCTATATCTGCCTTCGTCGTTTTCCCGAAGCCCTGCGCAAGCTTGAGCAGATTCTCAATATAACACCCGACGACATAGATACTCTTGTGTTAAAGGCGCGAATAGCACAAGCGGAAGGCGACCTCCCGCGTGCGTCGGCGCTTCTGGCTCCCCTTCGGCTGGGGGTCGACTACGCCAATGCGTTGGAAACACAAGTTTACCAGGCAATTCTGGAGTCCCGCCCTGGACCGATCATTTCTCGGTTAACGGAAATACTCGCCACGCCTGATCAAGCATTGGGTTATTACAATGGCGAACTGCGCTTTTGGTTAGGCTGGGCACAGGAAGTTGCCGGCGACCACGCGGGCGCCCGTGAAAGTTGGAGTCAGGCTCGCAGCGAACTGGAACCTTTCCTCGAAGAACAGCCTGAAAATTTTAATCTGATGGGAGATCTTGCGCTTACCAATATGGGTCTTGGTGATAACGCCGCTGCACTGACTCTGGCCGAGCGCGCGATCGCCGTGAATCCGATCGAGAAAGACGCGCTGACAGGTCCGAGGCCGCTCGACGTCCTCGCCCGGGTGGCGGCCGGCACCGGGGAACACGACCGCTCCATCGCCGCTTTACAAAAGCTGCTTTCGATCCCATACGAGGCGCCCTTGGCCGCAAACCCGCCGCTCACTCCTGCGTTGCTCCGGCTCGATCCAATGTTCGATCCACTGCGCAACGATCCGCGCTTCCAGAAACTCGTCGCCTCCCCCCTGCCAAAATAGGTTCGCCATGGCCGCCCGAGGGCTGCGGCACTCCCGAAGCTTGTCAGAAACTGTCGGCTCGCCCCGACCGCACCCACTAAGACTGCAAAGGGGGGCGGAGTCTGGCGGAAATCTATCGCAAGGCGGCGTGGTGTCGCTGGCGTCGAACCAATGGGGAAAACAAATTTCAATTTTTTTGAAATGTCCGCCTTCAAAAGCTTGAGAAAGAAGTAGCCAATCAATCAAACCGAATAATGACATGGACACCGTAGCATACGATCGCGTCAGTGAGACACCTGAGTTCACCAATCAATTTGTGGTGTTTCCGACCCATTCCGGATGCGAAAGCCTGAGAGAAGAACTGGCGGCGCGGCTATCGCGCGGCGAGTTGAATGCATTTTCAACTGCGGAATGTCACAATGCTCGCGGCGCACATTTTTTTGTTCCTCCAGCCGAACCGCCAGAAGTAATGCCTGAGAAAGGCCTGGCCGCTGGTGTGCTAAAACAGGCGGCCCACGATTTGCGCCGGTTCCGTGCCGCAACCACGGGCGTCAAGCGGGAACTGTATCTCGATGCCTACAGTTGGATTACCGCGAATGATTTTTCCTGGTCGTACTCATTCGTGAATGTTTGTAAATTGCTGGACGTCTGCCCGGAAGTAATCCGCACGGAACTTTTGGCTGATGCCTCGTTAGGCTGGTTCGGTTATTGGACAAAGCGTGGTGGACGCCTTTCCCAGGCGCTCCGGGCGTCTATTATTCGCGTTTTCGCGAGGTGGCGTAATCCGGAAGGTGCCGAGGTCGGCCGGTTGGCTAATGTATTTGAGGGGATATGAAAAACATATGAAGCTATCTATCGAAACGAAAGTGGCAGCTGCTGTAGCGGTAGGCTTTGTAGCCTTGACCATAGGCGCCATCGCGCAAGAGCATAGCGAAAGTGGAGCTGACGGGCCCAATAAATACGCCCCGGCAAACAACCCCGGGCTGACCCACACGAGCGCGCAAGGATACAACAGTTCTTTGTCGCGCCGCACGTCAACCATCTGATTCAAAGTCAGATTCCAACGCACTGATAATCATTTCCTAAGAAGCTCTTTTTCGAGGGACAGAACTCGGTTTTGGAAGGATTTCGGACTTCTGATTTTGACGGTCGAATTAAATCCGGGACCGGCGAGTACGGCCAGACGATTTCATTGATTCGCTTTCTCCCGAAAGCTCACCCGTTCGGGTCGCCCATCTATGTCGCTTGCGTCCCCGCGGCTCCATTCCAGAACTCGAAATCGATCCTGTTGAAGAATCTTGCCCCAGATAACCTCACACGGTAGCGTCGGCAAAACCCACGATAGGAAAACTATGAACTACAACATCGCAACAATCCTCGCCGTCATCGCGATCCTCTTCGTCCTGCTCACTTACGTCACCGGCGCGCCGCTCGTGCCGGTCGCAGTCATCCTGCTCGGGCTGGCGATTATTTTCGGAGGAAACGCATTCCGCCGGGTTTAGTTCAAAAAAGCAGGCTCGGAAGCGATTCCGAGCCTGCTCAATGTATTTTATAGCCTACGCCAGCTTAGTACCGATATCGGTAGTTATGGTGACGGTGGTGGCGGTAAACCCGATGCCCGTTGTACCAGTAGTACGAGGGACCCGTGTAGTAGGAGCCCGTGTAATAGGAATAAGGATATGGTTGAGAATAGTAGTACGGTCGATAGTACCGATATGGGTAATACCCAGCATATCCCGGATAGCCATAATCGCCGCCCGAGAATCCAACCCCAATTCCCCCAATTCCGACTGAAACTTGAGCGTCAGAACGCTGCACGGGAACGAAAGCCAATCCAGTTACCACCGATGCAATTAAGAGCAGCTTTTTCATATAGTTTTCCCTTCTTGTTTGTTGTTTTGCGAGGGATGAAAACTCCCTGCTAAGGATTTCCTCGACGCCTAGAATGTGCGCCTCCCGCTATAATATAATCGGATGCGGACAGTCGCGCGGTTGCCAAAAATTTGCCACAACGGGAGCGGTTCTGGGCTAACGAATTCGTAATCGACTGGTATCATAAAACGGTGATTCGCATGCGGATCGACGCCGAGACCGCAGTTATTCGCTGTCGCCGAGGCTACAGCGCGACAGACCGACAGCCGAGAATAGGAAACAGCCGCCTTTACAACAGTGCACAATTCCATTTGTATTACGCAATATGCGTAACGCAAATCGCGTAATGTGAGAAACCCATTCGAGTACGGTGGCGTAGTGAGCGGCGAGGCCTTTTGCAATCGGCAGAAGGAACTGGCCGATTTGCGACGTGCGATGGAGAACGCGGAGAAGCTCTTCGTCTTTTCGGAACGCCGCTACGGCAAAACATCGCTGGTGCGCGCCGCGCTCGGCAGGCTGCCCCGGAAAAATTTTATCTCGGCCTACGTCGATCTTTGGCCGACGGATAGCGAAGGGACCTTCGTCGCTGCTATGGCCCGCGCCATCACCGAGTCGATGAGTTCATCCGTAGAAAAAGCGCTGGAAACCGCAAAAAAATTGTTCGGCAGCTTGTCGCCCAGTGTGACTGTGAACGAGGAAGGGAAACCGACCCTGGCATTTGGTCTGGCGAAGCACGCCCGGATTGATCCGGTCCTGGAAGAAGTTCTGGAAACGCCCGCGAAGATTGCGGCCAAGGGCGGGCCGCGCGTTGCCGTCGTGCTCGACGAATTTCAGCAGGTTCTGGAGTACGGCAGCGATCGTGTAGAGCGGAAGTTACGGAGCGTGATTCAAACTCATCGCCAGGTTAGCTACGTTTTCCTCGGCAGTCGCAAACATCTGATCCAGAAAATGGTGCTAGATCGGAATCGTCCCCTGTATCGAGCGGGTGGACATTATCCGCTTGGGCCGATCGCGGAGAAGCATTGGCAGCCCTTCATTCGTTCGCGGTTCGCAGACGCGGAGAAGCGAATTGATGAGCAAGAAATCCACGATCTCTGCGAAATGACGCAAGGACATCCATTTTATACCCAGCATCTTTGCCATGTCCTCTGGGAATTATGCGAGCGGAAGGCGAAGGTCACCGCAGAGATGATGCGCACTGCAGTGAAGGTGTTGTTGGATCGAGAAACCTACGCCTACACAGCGCTTTGGGAGTCGTTGACAATTCCGCAGAAGCGCTTCCTGAAGGGGCTCGCGGCGGAGGCCGCTGGAGTGAAGGTGTTTGGCGGTGAGTTCGTAAGCCGCTATGGCCTGAGCTCCGCTTCGAACGCCCAGCGTGCCGTCGAGGCATTGTTAGGCAAAGACATTATCGACCGCGATAACGGATCGATTCTTCCGCCTCTGGATTCAGTCTGCGCAATTGTCATGAGCAGCCGCATCCTTCATTTTTCGTTGCCTCTTCGTTAGGCGGCGCGGTATTTGTGCAAAACGCGATGAACCTGTTCGCCGAAATCACAGCGGACTTAAACCGGTAAGTGCTGGAACTGTGAAGTCGCTGAGCAGGCTCTTTGTTCTTGAGCGGCGTCGAGCGTGCTCACCAAAAACTTGACGTCGATCCGGATGAAGCTAATCGCGCTAGAAGCTGTGAAAATCCACAACCTTCAGATTCTTCTCTCACTAGCTATCGTATGCGGCCTAGTCGACGCGTAGGATCTTGAGCAACTGAAACGTTGAGCGAAGCTTCGCGCTAATGAAAGACCTTACCCAAGGCTCGGTCACCAGGCATTTGTTGCATATGTCGGCGTTTTTGGCTGCGAGCATGGTGGTGCAGACTCTTTATTTATTGGCCGATCTCTATTGGGTGGGACGCCTGGGAAAAGAGGCGATCGCGGCCGTTGGTCTGGCAGGCAACATGACGATGATTGTGCTGGCGCTTACCCAAATGCTGGCCGTGGGAACAACAACGTTAATCTCGCAGGCCGCGGGAAGAAAAGACCAGCCGCGAGCCGAGCTCGTCTTCAATCAGTCTTTCGTAATGTCGATCTTGATTGCGTTCGCTCTGGGCGTTGTCGGATTTCTTTTACGCAACGCTTATTGTGAATGGCTGAGCGCGGATGCGGCGACGGCGACGTTGGCAAAAGCTTATCTGCTCTGGTTTCTTCCTGGACTTTTACTCCAGTTTCCTCTGGTGGCGCTGGGTTCGGCGCTGCGGGCCACCGGAATTATTAAGCCGGCCGTGGGATTCCAAGTGCTCAGCGTGCTGCTCAACATCGTGCTTGCTCCTCTGTTGATCTTCGGAATCGGTCCGTGGCCCAGACTGGGAGTGACAGGCGCAGCGCTGGCGACGTTTATTTCCATTCTGGTCGCCGATGTGCTGATCATAATTTATTTCGAAAAGAAATATCATTACCTACGTTTTCGCTTTCCGCTTTTCACCCCGCAAACAAGAATTTGGGGAGGGATGCTGCGGATCGGTGTGCCAGCCGGCGCTGAGTTTGTGCTGCTGTTTGTTTACATCATGCTCGTTTACGCGATCATCCGCGGCTTTGGACCAGCAGCCCAGGCGGGTTTCGGAGTCGGAGCACGCGTGATGCAGGCGCTTTTTCTGCCGGTAGTGGCGCTCAGCTTTGCCGTCTCACCCGTGGTAGGACAGAACGTCGGCGGCCGTCGCGCTGATCGAGTTCGCCGTTCCGTGTATTCGGCAATTGGCATAGCCTCGGTAATGATGCTGGTGCTCACATTGATCGCGTACCTCGCGCCGGCGGCGCTGATTGGTGTTTTCTCACACGATCCACGAGTGATTGCTTTCGGCAGCGATTATCTGCGGATCGTCTCACTGAATTTCGTGTCGGCGGGAATTGTTTTTACGACCTCCAGCGTTTTCCAGGGAATTGGCAACACTCTGCCGCCGCTGTTTAGCTCGATGACACGGCTGATCGTGTTCGCTCTGCCGGCGGTGCTCATCTCGCGGACACCTGGCTTTGAGATCAGGTACGTGTGGTATCTGTCGGTTGGGTCCATCATTCTTCAAATGTGCGTTAATCTTTTGCTGCTCCGGCACGAGTTGCGGAAGAGACTTAGATTTGAAGAACCAGAAACTTTCATTCCAGCGAGCGTGACGGCGTCGTAGTTCGGGCCGCTCTAATTGGGGCGTGCGCTTTTTTCTATCTGGCCCATGATCACGCAAGAAAGCCACACGCCAGCAGGACGGCGAACATAGCCACACAAAACCAGGCGAACCAATCGCCGGTTCGCGTGGATGAAATTGAGAATGGGGTCACATCTAAACGTTTGACATTGCGGTCGGCGTGAGCGCGCAATCGAGCCCATCCTCGCTCAATTGACTCGTTCTCTCCCGCTCTCTCGCCCCGCAAGCTCAACCCGCCGCGGGCGGGCTTGACCGTCCATCTCGCTCGCGCCCACGGCTCGATTGTATCTCGGTTGGTCCCGCCGCACTCGACCCCCCTAAACACTCCTCCCAAGTCGCGAGCCCTGCCCACCGGCCATGTCGCTCATCCTATTCGCCTACGAAATTTTTGAACCTGGATTGCGATGATCGTGACGTAGCCAAAACCTTCTTGACGCAGCGCCCAGCGCCAGTTGGAATGGTCTCCATGAAATCTCCCACTTATTTCCGGATCAAAGCCGTTGCCGCGACTGCGGTTTTTGCCCTCTCGCTGGCCACGGCCACGGCAGCGACAACGAACGTCATCTTTAGCTTTGAAGAGGATGAGGGCGAATACGCCGACACCGATTTGGAGACGGATAGCGCTGGCAACATTTATGGCACGACGGTGCTCGGCGGGGACTTTGGAGGTGGCACAGTTTTTCGGCTCAGCCCCACACCTAATGGTTGGGTGCACACCGTGCTCTATAGCTTCACGGGTGGCGCCGATGGAGGCGAGCCGTACAAGGGAGTCACACTCGATCGCGAAGGTAACCTATACGGCACGGCAGTTACGGGCGGGTCAGGTAGCTGTGAAGGCGGCTGCGGCGTGGCTTACAAGCTAACGAACTCCGGCGGAACCTGGACCCAGACAGTGATTCATGCTTTCACCGGCGGAGACGATGGCTCTGGCCCAGGCGCAAGGTTAACAGTGGATCGGAGCGGCAATGTCTATGGAATGGCCCCGACTGCTGGCGCGTACGGCTTAGGCACCATTTACAAAATCCATCAGGTACAAAGTGGGGCTTGGACCCTCAAGGTCATTCACGCTTTTACGGGCGGCGCGGACGGATCCTCGGGCTCGGCTGGAAGGATGATTCTGCGCAATGGCCATCTCTATGGCGCGGCTACCACCGGCGGCACTTATGGAAGCGGAGTTGTTTTCGAGCTCACGCCGAGGGGAGGTGGAGAGTGGGATTTCAAGACGATTTATTCCTTCAGGGGCCAACCGGATGGGAGTTTTCCCTATGGCGCGCTGCTCTTCGATGCGTCGGGCAATATCTACGGAACCACTTATTACGGCGGGGCTAATAATATCGGCGCTGTTTACAAACTGTCTCGTCGGTCTGTCGGCGAGTGGAACGAGAACGTAATCTATAGCTTCCAAGACGGAACCGACGGCAATAGCCCCATCAGCAATCTTGTTTTTGACGGAGCTGGCAATCTCTATGGGACTACGAGTGAGGGTGGTTTGGGCAGCGGCACCATCTTTCAGCTAAGTCCCGTTGGCGGCGGTCAGTGGACCGAGACTGTAGTTCATCTCTTCCAGGGTCCTCCAGATGGCGCATTTGCCTATAACGGGATGGTCGTCGATCGGTTCGGAAACTTTTATGGCGCCACCGTTCATGGAGGCGATAACGACGACGGATCCATCTACAAGTTCGCGCCCTGAGTACGCAGAGGGCTAGTTGGAAACTGCATTCGGCGACTAGAGGCGCTAGTTATTGGTTATCAGTAAAGTTATCGGGAAGCTAGCCCCGGATGTTTATCGTATCCGGTCGCTTTCGGCGCTAACTAAACGAATTACCGCCCGTTGTCTGGATGAAATCGCCTTAAGACGTGCGCGTCGGCGAAAGTCCGTCGGCGGATGTCGGGTGGCTGAATTCTGGCCGTCGCTGCGAACCGCCGAAAAAGCGCACAACGGCGTTCAGCGGGTAGAGCCGCTAGTTATTGCTTAGCCGTTATCAGCGAAGTTATCGGGAAAATGAGGACCGGACGTCTCAACATTCGACATTCAGAGAGCGGAATTTTCGAGACCGGATTCTGAAGAACGGATTCGGGACGCAACAAAACAACTTGGAACCGGCACAGAATCCGCCTACGAGTTTGCTACGGCGCGACAGGAGGGTGAGGTTGTGAGACCTTATGGGACATAGCCAAGGCAGAACCAACGTGAAGAAACGCGCGGCCCGCCGCAAAAAGACCGAGCGCCTCGCGCTCGCCAAGAAAAAGAAGGCGGGGAAATAACGCTTTCGAAGCCAATCTCAGGTACCCCCATCCTGCAGCAGCAGAAAGTTCGTCCGACCTGAGGTCGCGAAATGAACAAGAAGATCTTTTTCATCGGCCTACTCGGCCTCGGGCTCGCCGCTGCTGGCCTCGTGGTCTGGTTCTTCGTCGCGTTTTATATCTCAATGGAAAGGGCAAGGAACATCGCCGCCAATTGCAGGCCGAACAGCGCTCCGGGAAATGGGACTTCGGCGATCAACCGGCGCTGTTTGCCGTCGCCCACGCCATCGTAAAGAACGATCAGGAGGTAATCCGCGCCGCGGCGAAGGCGCTTCCGGATTTGCAGGCGCCGGGACGCGACGGCACGACGCTGCTCTATTTTGCTGTGACGCAAAGCTGGCAGCGGCCGGAATTAGTCGAAGCGGTCAAAACATCGCTTTCGCTCGGCGCGGACCCCAACTACACCAACGGCCACGGGAATCCCTTTGCCCTGGCGAACGCTGTGCATGGGTCTGCTCTGCTCCTGCGCTACATGCTTGAGGCCGGTGGCGATCCGAATGCTCGTGACGAGTTCGGCT
>WNGH01004547.1_pt1 | contig 13237 bp, 11 predicted proteins | sample 5400631 | NCBI WGS metagenome assembly WNGH01 (sample SAMN13153373, study PRJNA577476) | soil metagenome | isolation source: 115 cm soil or saprolite under Garry oak tree replicate 1 | place: USA:California | collected 2016-06-15
CGGCCGGATCGAACCGCGGTCTTCGAAAAATTAGAGGCGCCCCGGCTGATCATCCACACCCCGGAAGACAAATTTATCCCGGTGGAACGTGCCCGCGATCTGGCCCGACACAACCCGAAGGCGGCCTACGTGGAAATCCCCAACGCCGGACATGCCTCGCCGCTGGAAGCGCCTGAGGCGGTTGCCAACGCGCTGTCCGACCTTCTGAAGCGATGCTAAGAGCGTGTTTGGAAAGGCCACCAAAGCGCCGCGTGTGGGCACGCGGCCTACAGGAAATGCCCCGAAATCCGCAGTTCTGTAGGCCCGGTCTCCTGACCGGGCGGCTACGGCGCTCGCAGGGATTCCTGAACGCACTCTGAGCCGGCCCGGTTCACGCAGCAAACGCATGGACAAAGAGCTTGAAGCCGCAGTCAAGGCCCTCGGCCTGGAGAAATACGCGCGGCACATTTTTTTGTGCGCCGATCAAACCGAGCCGCATTGCGCGCCGCGCGAGAATACCATTGAGTCGTGGGAGTTCCTGAAACAGCGCCTCAAGGAATTGAAGCTGACGGGGCCTGAGCCGCTCGTCTATCGCAGCAAGGTGAACTGCCTGCGTGTCTGCACGCACGGCCCAATCGCCGTCGTTTATCCCGAGGCGGTCTGGTATCACTCCTGCACGCCGCCGGTGCTCGAACAAATCATCCAGCAACACTTGATCAAAGGCGAGATCGTTCGAGAATTCGCTTTCGCCAGGAACCTCACGGGAGGCTTCTCGGCGGGCACTCCGGGCCGCTGACGAAGGTGAAATGCCGCCAGGAATTCAACTTCATCATCCCGGAGGGATGGACGAGAATAGCCCGGCGTTTCAACGCCGGGACATCGGTGAACGGGCGCCGAGTCCCGCAGGGACGGCTGAGATCGAGTGGGTCAGCCGTCCCTCCGGGAGAGAAATGACCCCCATTACTTCAAAACCTAGGGACATCAGGAGAATCTGAGAGCCGCGCCAAGATGTGCGCAAGGCACTGGGGCGCCGAGAACCGCGTCTCGACGGCCGATGCGATCAGCGCTTCGAGCGTTTCACGTTCATGGACAAAATGCTGGCGCCGTGCGTCACAACGCCGCTGCCGCCGATAATTATTCGCCGAACCGGCAAGCCGGTTTTGGGGTCCGTCTTGAGCGGCGGATCGCTCATCCGCTGTTCGACCTCAAAGCGCCGCGGTTTGCTTTTTGGATTCCGCGGAATTGTTTCATAGACGTAAGTCGCCATGGTCAATTGTTTATTTTCAGCCTCGGGAGACAATCGCGTGCATGCAAAGGTTGTTAATCGTTGCGCCAAAAATTGTCAAACGCTCCGCGCTCGGGCCACGGTTCAATTTGAAGCCCTCCGCAATTTGCCTTTTGGCAGTGGCGGCATTAGCCTCTGGTTATGAAAAAATTCCTGTTTGGCGTTCTGCTCGGCGCGGTGGCCGGAGTCTGGGGGCACTGGTACCTGACCGCGGGGCGAAACGAGAATGATCTCACCACGCTCAAAGACAAGGTTTTCACCGGCGCCGGCAAGGTGAAGGAAGCGATCCAGGAGACGGTGGGGGATATCAAGACGGAGGACATCAAGGAGGAACTCGGCCGCACCAGCATGGTCGTGCGCGAGAAGGCCAAGCAGGCCGGCGCCGTGATCATGGACGCGACCGCCAACGCGCGCACCACTCTCGCCATCAAAACAAAACTCCTCGCGGAACCGGGCGTCTCCGCGCTCAACATCAATGTGGACACGACCGACGGACTGGTCACCCTGTCCGGCACGGTTTCCGGTTACGAGGAAGTCGCCAAGGCCGTGCGGATCGCGTTGGAGACAGAGGGCGTGCACAAGGTGGTCTCAACGCTCCAGGTCAAGCCACCAAAGTAAACCAGGGCAACGATCGGCCACGAGCTGAGGTGAGTTTAGTTCCGGCCTAAAACGTTGGCCCCAAAATCCATGGCGCGAATTCCTCATCGCCGATCCCCGCCAGTTCGCTGCGGGTCTTCTCTCCGCTCGCCACCGCAACGATTTTTTCGAATATCCGCCGGCCAACCTGTTCCACGGTTTCCGTGCCGTCCAGGATCGTGCCGGCGTTGAGGTCCATGTCCTCGTTCATGTGCTCGAAGAGCGCGGTGTGGGTGGCTACCTTGATGCACGGCGCGGGCTTGCACCCATAGACACTGCCGCGGCCGGTGGTAAACACCCCGATGTTGCAGCCGCCCGTCACCAGCCCGGTCATGCTCACCGGGTCGTAGCCCGGCGTGTCCATGAAACAAAAGCCCGGCGTGCTGATTTCTTCGGCGTATTGATAGACCGCGGCCAGGGGCGATTGGCCGCCTTTGGCGACGGCGCCGAGGCTCTTCTCGTAGATCGTCGTGAGACCGCCCTCGCGGTTTCCAAAGGAGGGATTATTGTCGATGGTGGCGTTGTGCTGGCGAACGTGATTTTCCCACCAGTGGATGCGCTCGACCAGTTTCTCGCCGACCTCGCGGTTGACCGCGCGGCGGGTGAGCAGATGTTCGGCGCCGTAGATCTCCGGCGTCTCGGCCAGCACGGAAGTGCCCCCGAAGCGGACGAGTTCATCGGAAGCGACGCCGAGGGCCGGATTGGCGGTGATGCCGCTATGGCCGTCCGAACCGCCGCAATTCTCCGCCAGAACCAGTTTGCTGACAGGCTGCGGCGCGCGCCGCAGGCCATTGGCGACCGGCAAGAGCTTGACCACCGCCGCAACGCCGGCCTCGACCGTGCGCCGGACGCCGCCCTGGCTTTGAATGGTCATGAAGGTCGGGGTGGCTTCGCCGGGAAGCAATCGGCCGAGATTAAAATCGTTGCGAATGAACTGCACCTGATTCACCTCGCACCCCAGCCCGATCATCACGTAGCCGCTGATGTTGGGATGCCGCGCGAGGCCGGCGAGGACCCGCTGCAAAAGCCGGTGCGGCTCGCCCGGCTGGATGGCGCAGCCGCTCTTGTGCGTGAAGGCGATCACGCCATCGACGCCGGGAAAATCCTTTTGGAATTCCGGGCCTTTGAACCGGTCCGCCACGTAATGCGAAACCGACGCCGAGCAATTCACGCTGGAGATCACCGCGAGGTAGTTGCGCGTGCCGACCCGGCCGCCCGGCCGGAGATACCCTTGAAAGGAACGCATCTGGTCGGCCGGATAATAATTCACGGGCCGGGCATCAACGCAAAACTGGTAGTCGCGCCCGAAATCCTTCATCTCCAGATTGTGCGTGTGCACGTGCTCGCCCGGCGCGATAAGTCCTTTGGCAAAACCGATGATCTGGCCGTATTTGCGCACCGGCTCGCCATCAGCAATCGTTGCCAGGGCAATCTTGTGGCCGGGAGGAACAGGTTTGGCGACCGTCAGGCGGACCGCTCCGTTCACCAACTCCGTGTCGGCCTTGAACGGGCGTTTGATTACGGCCACGTTGTCATTCTCCCGCAGGCGGAGGGCAAAATCTTCAAATTTCTTTTGGACCATGTGTGGAGTGAAAGTAACTTGTCGGGCCGGTTTGGCAACGCGAAAGGACGCCGCGCTTGTTCAATTCTGGCGGAGGCGATAGAATGTGCGGGCGGTCATCGGGGAAATGATGAATGGGCTGGTCGCTCCATTGAGCGCGGTCCATGGCCCCTTAACCGCACCCGCCTGTTCCAGCACGGCGCTTGCCGCATTCCATGAAATCACAATGCCACTTTGAGAAAGGCTGATTCGAAGCGGCGGCGCGAAAGGCGGGTTCGAGGGGAGTTTTGCCAGGAACATGCTGGAGCCTAAACCGTTCGTCGCTATCTTGCTTCCGAAAGTTGCGGGAGGGGTGAATATCCCGTCCACATAGGTGCCACCGTTTCCGTCCACACCGATGGCGCAGGAAGCATCATAGGATACTCCACCTGCCTGTTGTAACCACCGCAAATTGCCGGCGCTGTCGTAGGACGCGATAAGAACATCCGTGCCGCCACGGCTTGTCATCGTCACATCGTCCAAGGCCACCGTGTCAGAAAAGGTTGCCGTAAGGTAAACGTTGCCGATCGCGTCTGCGGAAACGCGATTGTTGGGAAAATAGAATCCTCCATTGATCTGTCGCACCCACGAAGGAGCTCCGCCCGTCTCGTACTTGGCCACGAAAAGATCCGTGCTTCCGCGGCTGGTCAGCGTGACGGAACCAAAAGCGGCCATTCCTTGGAAGAAGCCGGAAACGAAAATGTTCCCAGCGGCATCGACAGCAATGCTGCTCGCCCACTCGGTGTCCATCCCCCCAACTTGCTGAACCCAGAGCACATTGCCGCTGACATCAGACTTTGCGATGAAGGCATCGTAACCACCACGGCTGGTCAAGTTTGTCGCGCCGAGGGAGATCGTGCCGGCGAACACGCCTGCCAGCAGCAAGTGGCCGGCTCGATCTACTGTGATGTCTGCTGCGCCACCGTAGTTGGAGACCTCGATAGACAGGATCCGAGTCGGATTGCCGGCGGGGTCATATCTATCGACAAATCCGACACCATTATCCGCACCGAGCAGAAAGCTGTTACCGGCAGCATCCGCAGCGATCCGTCCGGCACCGACATTCAGAGAGCGTTGACTCGAGACTTTCAACCATTGCCGGTTTCCGGAGCTGTCGTACTTGGCGACGAAATAGTCCCTGGGAGAAGGAGGAACGAAATTGTTGTAACTCAGGTTTCCACTGAGATAAAAATTACCCGCCCCGTCCACTGCAACGCCGCTCCCTGAGTAGAAATCAATGCCTGAGCCAACCTGGCGGATCAATTGCACCACACCGTCCCTGCCGTACTTGGCGACAAAAGCGTCTTGAAACGCGCTCGAGCTGACAACTGTGCCGCTCCCGAAAAACGCTGATCGCGTGTACGCAGCAAGCGCCCCGGCAACGAAGCTGTTACCTGCGGAATCCACGGCCAGGTCGGCGCAGTCGATGTGATCGTACATGGTCGTGATCCAGGCTTGGTTAACCCACCTGAAAGGCAGGGCGGGCGGAAATGGCTTGATGGCCAGGATGGCCACGGAACTGGTCGCCGTTCCATACAAATTGGTCACGATCACCTGATAACATCCAGCCCGCTCCAGGCCGGCTTCGGGGATACTCAAGTCGGCGTTGGTCGCTCCGATGAGGTTCGTTCCGTTGAACTGCCACTGGTACGCTAGCGGCTGGTTGCCGGTAACTAGGATGCGCATAATGGCAGTTTCACCAAACCTGATCGTTTGGCTGGTCGGTTGGACAACAAGCAACGGCGGCAGCAGATTTGTTCCCAATCTGGCTGTGAAGAGACCACTCGCTCCGGTGGCCGTGAGCTTGAAGCCCCCCAAATTCATCGCATTGGAGAAGCTTCCGGTCACGAAGCAATTTGCTCCCTGGTCAACGGCAATGCCATTGCCCGAACTTGCTGTGCTCGTTGTGTCCTGGGGGGTCAAAGCCCATTGCCAGGACCCTGCATTGCTGCACTGCGCAAGGAAGACTGTTTGTCCGGATGCAGTCAGGCTCATCGTGCCGAAGGACGCAAGTGTGGCGAAGTGGCCAGTAATGTAACAGTTGCCAACTGCGTCAACAGCGGCGGCAGTTGCGCTATCGTAATCCGACACTCCGGCTCGTTGAACCCATTCGACGGTTCCAGACGGACTGTATTTTGCGACAAAGATGTCAGCGTTGTCCCCCGCGTTCGTCACACTGAACGAGCCGAACCTGGCGCCGTCGCTTGAGAAGCGGCTGAAGTCCCCCACGACGTAACAATTGCCAGCGCTATCGGTAGCAACGGCGGTTCCAAAATCTCCGCCGTTGCCACCTGCCTGCGTCGCCCATTGCAAGCGTCCATCGGGACCGTATTTTGCGAGGAAAATGTCGAAATCCCCGCTGCTGGTAAGCATAACGCTTCCAAATTGGACAGTGAAAAGGAAGGCGCCGGTAACGTAGCCATTCCCCGTCGCGTCGGTAGTGACCGCGAAGGCGTCAGCGAATGTATTGGTGCCGGTGGCCTGCTGCCATTGCAGCGCTCCCAAGGGGTCGAATTTCACTGCGAACGCTCCATCACCGAACGAACCAACCATCCAACAATTCCCTTGGCTGTCCGCGGAGACACCTGTGGCGTAATCGTAAAACGCGGTGCCAACAGCGCGGACCCACTTGAGCGCGCCGTCGCTGCCATACTTGGCGATGAAGGCATCAGCCGAACCAGCGCTGGTGACGTTGGTATTTCCAAAATTTGCAGTATGACCGGCGTTGTTCCCAAACAATCCGGCCACGTAACAATTTCCTGCCTTATCAGTTGCGATACCAGCTCCAACATCATCATCCTCTCCGCCAGCCTGCCGCACCCATAGCAACCGGCCCAAACCGTCGTATTTGGCAACGTAAATGTCATTCCTGCCGAAGCTCGTGAGATTGGTACCGTTGAAATCAGCAGTTCCCGCAAAAGCCCCAGTTACGAAGCAGTTGCCATCTTCATCGACGGCGACGGCTGATCCGACATTGCCGGCAATGGAGCCTGCGCTTTGGGCCCATTGGAAACCTGGCACCTGCCCGTGAGAGTCGGGGACACCGACGCCGTTCCAGCTTAAGAAGACGTAGAGGAGCAGACGGGCTTTCGGCCCCTTTCGGAGCATTCCACGTGCTCGCCGTCGAAAGGAATTGTCAGGCATGACATTCCTGTCCCGCCCCGCCAAGGGGCATCGCCGTTCGTGACAGTGTCCGCTTTTACTGGAACCGTCCGAGTTTGTCGAGACTATTCGTTCCGATCGGAGCCAATGCTTTGGGTCCGAACCTCACGGAGAGTCGGCAAGGACGGACGCCGCCGTACGCAGGCGTCTAATCGGTCATTTCTTCTGGAAGAGCAATTAGCCGTCCTGCGCCGTGGCCTTGATCTGGCCGCCGGGCTTGAACTCGCCTCTGGGACCTTTGGTCGCCAAGCAACTCGCTGGCCCGCCAATGTCTTCGGAGAATCGTTTTATCGCGCCAAACACCTTGGACAGGGAAGTGCCGCCTTTGAAAACCAAATGCGCTTCTGCTGGTGATGATTGGAAAATCCGCTGCAACATCCAACACACCCAAAAATCCTTCTCCACAATTTCCGGCAACACGTCGAGCCGGGCCGCTGCTTCCCGCACAAATGCCGCACGCTCACCGACGGAGAATTGGGCAAAGGCGCTCATCGCGAGGACTCCTTCCCGGCAATGGCCCGTAGAGGCGAGTGCATCCAAACCGGAGCCAGCGGCAAATCCTTGAGCAACTGCCGCCGATCTTTTGGCGACAAGAGCTAGCGCAGTTGCTTCACGCGGTCCTCCGTGACGTGCGTCTTGCCCAGGTAACGCAGTGCCTGAATCACCAGCCCGCTCATGCGATCGTGCGCCCGCAGTCGGCTCGGTGCGGCATGTTTCAAAGTGATCGTCTGTCGGCCCACGCGCACCTGTCGTGAAGCGCCGTCGGTGTGATACACGATTCGAGCAGGCACTTGTTCCGACAAGTGCAACAGGTTTGCCGCGTAAGCGCCGGAGGCCTGAATGCGCGAGCCATCGCGACCAGTCAAAGCTTCGGCAATCGCTGCCACCGGAGGAGACAGCGAACCCAGCACCGGGTGTGTTATGGGCCAATCGTAAAGCCCGCGCGCCAGTCGCCGGATGCGGCCACGACGCACCAATCGCAGTAAGGCCATGCCCACAGCGTGCGGTGTGCCGAGATCGAGAAAATCTTTGGGCGTGAAAACCCACGGCTGGCGGCGTTGCCGGATGCGTTTCGTTATGGCTTTTGCCAGGTTCACGGCTGCAAAGATGCGTCTGCTCGGTTAAAAAAACAATCCTATTTTTTTAACAGAAAAAGAGGGCTTTTCGCAATTCACAGTGGTCTTGACAAGGTGGTTACCATTGAGGGGCACCCCTGACAGTACATCGTCAGGGGTGCCCCTCAATAGGGAGTGCCTCCCGGCGCCGTCGGATTATTCATCAGCCGGCCGGATGCTGACAAGTAATTCACTCAAAACCAGAAAGGTTTGATCCCTATTGGTTGCGGTCGGCGTTGGGGCGCGTCGAATCCGGGCCGGCCTTCTGGCCCGCAAAGCCTGGACGTTTTTCAACTCCACGCTCAGGGCCCCTTCGTAGAAAAATAATCGCCTTAATGGCTTGATCCTGGGTGCTGGGGGCGCCACAGTTTTTAGCCAGAGCCGTCAAAAACCTTTGCAGTTTTTGTTCGCTTGGCAAATGAAATGTGAGCCTTTTGAGGTTGTCGCAATATCGCATGAAACCGCTCTCCGCGGCCAGCGCAAGGAGCTTCGGCCGAATGACTTCCGTAAGTCGGCGCATCGCTTCATCGGGATTCATTAGTCCGTTTTAGTATATGAATCGCTGTTTGTACGGTAACTGTTGGAACGAGGTGACAAAATGAATAGAACACTACTAATCTGTCTCGGTGCGTTATGCGTGACCGGCTGCTCGAGCCTCAACCGGGGGCAGGCGACCCGCGACGCAATCGACAAGGGCCTGGTCGGGGGACTTTCTGCGTCCAACCATTTTAACGCAACCGTGTGGAGTTTCCCAGGAAAGCCGCTAGGCCCGTACACCAAGCTCGGCGGGTTGACAGCTTGTGTCACGAACGGCCCCGACAGCGGCCACACCTACGTGTTCTACCTGGGGAAATCGAGGGAGACCAAGGACTGGGAAGTTTTCGCGAGCATGATTTGGCAGGATAGCAAGTGGGAGCCGGTACCGGTAACGCTTCCGCATGGGGCGAAAGTGCGATGATGTTCCAACCACAGGGCGGAGCGGACGAGAGGCAGCCGCTATGCGCAGATTGCATTCGTGTGGCAGCGGCCGCTCCCTCCCGGCGCTCACCCTGAGCGTTAGCCTGCACCGAGCGCCGTTATCGTATGGAGCCAAAACAGTTCATCGAGCAGTTTCAGGACTATCCTGAAAAGGCGTCGGTCCCGAAAAGGGGTCGCCCGCATAATGCATTCTTTTGCTGCCAAAGGGGCCAACTCCGCTTCGAGGGCGGCGGTCGGCAGCCGGCGCGGTCCCGCGGGGCTTTGCACCCGGAATGAACCGGTTGTTCGGTTCTCCGTCCGGGTTCCGGCGTCCCTGCGGGACGCAGGAGATGATTGCGATGGTTTTCCAGGGGCGTTGCCCCTCGCTAATTCCCTTTGTCCCTGCGGGACTGGCGGTGCCTGGGTCTAGCCTCCTATGTCCAATCCCAGGGCTGAAACAAATTCGCGATCGGATAGCCGAAGCCGGGCAGAAGATGCTCGCCGTCCAGTACCGCGCCCGGACCGACCAAATTGCGCTTCTCCGGCGAATGGCAGACTTCCACACATTCGTCCTCCGGGTTGATGATCCACGCGAGTTGGGACCCGCTGGTGAAGAAATCCCGGAGCCGCTCATCAATTTCGGCCCGGTTGTTGTTGGGCGAGAGAATTTCCACCGCCAGGTCGGGCGCGCCGGGAAAGAACCGCTTGGTGTGGCGCGTGAACCCCGCCGACACCAACCGCGCTTTGGTGATGAACGAAATGTCGGGCGCGCGACAATTGCGGTTGTGCATCCAGAAACCGGTGCTCGAACCGAGCACGGCCCCGAGTCGATGGGCTTCGTTAAAATTGACCAGCGCGGCCAAAAGACGCGAGCAGATGTCCCCGTGATAAAAGGTGTTCTTGGGACCTATAACTAGTTGGCCGTTGACCACCTCATGGATAAAGCCGTCTTCCGGCAAGGCTTGCAGCTCGGCTTCCGTCCAGATTTTCTCGGCCGGTGTAGCAGTCGCGCTCACGGTGACAACCTGGCAAAGCCTCGCCCGCCTGTCGAGGGTGATGTTGGTCGGGCGCGGGGCTTCGTTGCTCCCGGCAAAATCTCTCAGAGCGTGTTTTAAAATTGTCGGCGGACGCCGCGTGAGGGCACGCGGCCTACGTGAAATGGCCACAATCCTGAAGCCCTGTAGGCCCGGTCCCCTGACCGGGCGATTCTTAAAACACGCTCTAAGACACGCGAGCAACCGATTTCGCTACTTCTTCTGGAACACCAATTGGCCGTCGTGCGCCGTGGCCTTGATCTGGTCGCCGGGCTTGAACTCGCCGCTGAGCAATTTCATCGCGAGCGGATCGAGGATTTGCTCCTGGATGGCGCGCTTGAGCGGGCGGGCGCCGAATTGCGGATCGTAGCCTTCCTTGGCGAGGAGTTTTTTCGCGGCTTTATCAACGGACAGAGTCAACTGTTGCTGCGCCAGGCGCTTTTCCAGGCGCTGGAGTTGAATGTCCACGATCGTGGCCAACTGCTCCTCACTCAGGCTGTGGAAAATGATGATGTCATCGACGCGATTGAGGAACTCGGGCCGGAAGTGGCCTTTCAATTCCATGCGGACGCGCGCTTCCATTTGCGCGTGCTCTTTGGCCGAGACGTTGCCTTCGTTGAAATATTCCTGGATGATCGGCGAGCCGAGGTTGCTGGTCATGATCACCACGGCGTTCTTGAAATCGACGGTCCGGCCCTGGCCGTCGGTGAGCCGGCCGTCGTCGAGCACCTGGAGGAGCACGTTGAAGACGTCGTGGTGGGCCTTCTCGATTTCGTCGAACAAAACGACGCAGTAGGGACGCCGGCGCACGGCTTCGCTGAGCTGGCCGCCTTCCTCGTAGCCGACGTAGCCCGGGGGCGCGCCGATCAGCCGCGCAACGGTGTGTTTCTCCATGTATTCGCTCATGTCGATGCGCACCATCGCGTTTTCGTCGTCGAAGAGGAACTCCGCCAGCGCGCGGGCCAGCTCCGTTTTGCCGACGCCGGTGGGGCCGAGGAAAATAAACGAGCCGATGGGGCGATTGGGGTCCTGCAAACCGCTCCGGGCGCGGCGGACGGCGTTGGCAACGGCGGTGATCGCTTCGGCTTGGCCCACGACGCGTTGTTGCAAACGCGCCTCCATTTTCACCAGTTTTTGGCGTTCGCCTTCGAGCATCCGCGTGACGGGTATGCCCGTCCACGACGCGACGACCTGGGCGATGTCCTCCTCGGTCACTTCCTGGTTGAGCAGCCGCTTGCCAGCGGGCAGGTCGTGTTGTGATTTTTCCGCGGCGGCGAGTTTTTTTTGCAACTCGGGAATGCGGCCGTATTGGATTTGAGCGGCCCGGTTCAAATCGTTGGCGCGTTGGGCTTTTTCCAATTCCAGCTTGGCTTCTTCGAGCTGTCCGTTGATGAGGCTGATGGCGTTGATCGCGGCTTTTTCATTTTGCCACTGGGCCTTGAGCTGGGCGGAGGTCTCCTTCAAATCGGCCAGGTTTTTTTCGAGCCTGGCGAGGCGCTCGCGCGAGGCCTCGTCCTTCTCCTTTTTCAAGGCGTTTTGCTCGATTTCCAATTGCATGATTTGGCGGTCCAACTGGTCGATCTCGGTGGGCAACGAGTCCAGTTCCATGCGCAGCCGCGACGCCGCTTCGTCCATCAGGTCCACGGCTTTGTCGGGGAGAAAGCGGTCGGCGATATAACGGTGCGAAAGGGTGGCGGCGGCCACGAGGGCGGCATCCTGGATGCGAACGCCGTGATGCACTTCGTAGCGCTCCTTCAAGCCGCGCAGGATGGCGACGGTGGCTTCGACCGAAGGCTCTTCGACATAGACGGGTTGGAAACGGCGCTCGAGCGCCGGATCCTTCTCAATATGTTTGCGGTATTCGTCGAGGGTGGTCGCGCCGATGCAGCGCAGTTCACCGCGGGCGAGCTGGGGCTTGAGCATGTTGGCGGCGTCCGCCGACCCTTCCGCCTTGCCCGCGCCGACCAGGGTATGGAGTTCATCGATGAAGAGGATGATGCGCCCTTCGCTGGCGGTGATTTCCTTCAAGAAGGCCTTTAAGCGCTCTTCAAATTCACCCCGGTATTTGGCCCCGGCCACCATCGCGCTGAGGTCCATGGCCACGAGCTTTTTGTTCTTGAGCGACTCCGGCACGTCGCCGCTGACGATGCGCCGGGCAAGCCCTTCGGCGATGGCGGTCTTGCCGACACCCGGCTCGCCGATGAGGACGGGATTGTTTTTGGTGCGGCGGCTCAGGACCTGCATCACACGGCGGATTTCGTCGTCGCGGCCAATCACCGGATCGATCTTTCCGGCGCGGGCGAGGGTGGTGAGGTCGCGGCCGTATTTCTCCAACGCCTGAAACTTGTCCTCGGGGTTCGGGTCGGTGACGCGCTGGTTGCCACGCAGTTCAGCGAGGGCTTGGAGCACCGGGTCGCGCTTCAGGCCGTGCGTCTGGAAAGCTTTTTTGAGCGCCGGCCCGCCCTGTTCCAGCAGGCCGAGCAGGAGATGTTCGGTGCTGACGAAATCATCCTTGAGCTTGCTCGCTTCGGCCTGGGCCGCGTCCAGGGCCTTTTTAAGGTGCGAGCTGAGGAAGGTGTCCGCGGAACTGGCGCCTTGAACCTTGGCGCGGCGGTTGAGTTCCTTTTCGAGGTCGGCGGCGAGCCGGGCGGGCGGGGCGCCGAGTCTTTGCAGCAATGGCTGAATCAAACCCTCGGTCTGTTCCAACAAAGCGAGCATCAAATGTTCGCCGTCGATTTCCTGGTGCGAGAATTTTTGCGCCAGGGCCTGCGCGGCCTGCACGGCTTCCTGGGCTTTGATGGTAAATCGATCTAATTGCATATTTGATAGATAGACTGACCGCGGCACGCTTGCAACCTGGGCCGCTGCGTCAATAGTTACGACAACCTGGCGGCCGCGGCCAACCGTTTCTTGTGATTTGCCGCGCCTGGGCTGCCTCTCCGTTGTGGGCAAATGGCTTTTATTTGCGAACGCGGGGCTTGCCAGCCGCCGCGGTTTTGGAATCATGCGCCGGGACTTTGAACTATGAAAGGCATCAAACCTCCTCGCGCCACGCGACGTTCCGCGCCGCCAGCCCGCCAACGGCGGGTCAAGGTCGAGTGGTCCCCGGCCACTCACTTCCAGGTGCCGATTCCCAAGGATGAACCGGAGCGATTGGCCGACCTGTTGAGTTACCAGGTGCTCGACACGCCGCCCGAGGTGGAGTTCGACGACATCACGGCCCTGGCCGCGCACATTTGCCAGACGCCCATCGCGCTGATCACGCTGATTGATTCCAACCGCCAGTGGTTCAAATCGAAGGTGGGGGTGAGCCGGTCGGAAACATCGCGCGACGTGGCTTTTTGCGCGCACGCGATCATGCAGCGCAATTTGTTCGTGGTCCGTGACGCCGCCGCGGACAAACGTTTTGCCGTGAATCCGCTGGTCACGTCCAGCCCCTCGATCCGTTTCTACGCCGGCGCGCCGCTGG
>WNGH01014563.1_pt1 | contig 13236 bp, 12 predicted proteins | sample 5400631 | NCBI WGS metagenome assembly WNGH01 (sample SAMN13153373, study PRJNA577476) | soil metagenome | isolation source: 115 cm soil or saprolite under Garry oak tree replicate 1 | place: USA:California | collected 2016-06-15
CACCATTTCCGCCTCCCCCTCCTCGGCAAGACCGGCCCCGAGCCCGCCAGCCACATCGACGAAGCAAAGCTTCGACCCAGAGAGGTTCGCGAGCAGCGCCGCGGTGCGCTGGCTCATTGCTTTCTCGAACACCAGGTCATCGCTCTCTAGGCCCAGCGGATTGCCTGCGAATTCGATCGCCACGTGGTCATAGCTGCCCAGACTAAGCTTCCCAATCGCCTCAACGTGCCGTTTCGACAACTCGGGGTCGAACCGAATCTTTCCCGCAGCGAGCACTCCCGTCGAGGCGGTGATGATTACTGCGCGGGCCCGCAGGTCGCCCCTGGCGGTCTGGACCTCGACCCATCTGCCACCCCAATCGATGTTCTTCACCGGCGTCGAAAATTGGATCGGCAGACCGGCGGCGAGCTTGGCCAGCAACGTGCCGACCCCCTCACGGCACAAGGCGTTGACGTCGCGCTCCGCGGATTTTGCGAGATCCATTGCGGACACCTCGTCGAGATCTTTCCCGCACCCGAAGGGTCCCAGCACGAATTCCATCGTCGCACGCCAGTCGCCCAGGTCTTTGGGCAGCACCTGCGCGCAGGAGACGTCGGTTTTGCCGCGCGCAGCATTTTCGATCGCGCGATTGCAGCGCACGAGGTTCGCCAAAAAATCCTCCATTTCCCCGTCCCGCGCATATCGCAGCGGCCGATGCTGCGGATCGTCGTGGGGTCGCCCGAGGAGCAGCCGCTGGCTCGGCGGCGCGGCATAGATGCCGAGCCCGGTCTTGAGCCCCAGCTTTGCGACCGGGTTGGTATCGGGCAAGTGGATCCAATGCGCGCCGCGGTCATAGGGGATGCCGAACGTGCGCGTGTCGGTGAAGCAGCGGCCGCCGACGCGGTCGGTCGCTTCGAAAATCGCTAGCTTTCGCCCCGCGGCAAGGATGCGGCGTGCCGCGGCGATCCCGGCGGCGCCGGCGCCAACGACGATGACATCGATCCCGCTCGAAGCCGGAATCGCAAGCGCGGGATGCGCCGCAACCGCGATGGACGAGGCAAGAAACGAGCGGCGGCTCAATGCAATCATGGTTTTCCGCAAGCTCGATGTGCGCCTCAAGCAGCCAGATGGCCCATTCAGCCAGTCGCTCCGCGGCGGATCAAGTCGAACCGCTTCGACTTGATCGACCAATGGAAAAAGTTTCACGCACCGTGCCCGGCCCAGCCGCTGGAAGTGGAAAGACACCGGCCCGGCGCTGGCGTTGCCGGAAGATCTTCGCCGAGGTGCCGCGCCCTCCTATGGCGGGCCGCTGATGTGGTTGGGTCAATGGGCCATTGTAGGGCACGCTCGTGATCGCCATTGGTGGCCGGCCTGTAGTAAAAGCCAGCGAAGGGAGACATTCGAATGGAGGATGAAATGGGTCGGGTTCTTGGTGCTTGGTATAGCCTCGTTCGGCAGCTAATGCGCAGATATTACCGCCGGCATCGAAACCAACTCGAGGCGGACCGCTGACGGTCTGTGATGACGAGCTGTCAAGCGTGCAGGCTGTGGCGACGGCCTATGGTGTGGCCTCCGGCTCAGAGGTCGATGTCCGACCCCGCAGTTGGCGGTCAACCACGGGGCGGGCAGGGGTGCCGCATCACGCCCGCGGTGGAGCAAACATAAGTCCGAGGAAGACGCCATCTCGTGGCGTTCTGCAACGCCCCGCTCGAAGGGCCGGAATTGCCGGACTTCTCTGATAACCCAAGAGCAAATGGCTGTTTTGAAACCGAATTTCTCTGTTCTTGGTAACCGAATTTCCTGTTATCCGAAAACAGGGAATTGCGTGCCAAGCTCTTGAGATGTCAAAACATTCTCGCGGACCAGGCCGAATGTGAACCGCGGCTCAGCCGCCATGAGCTCGCCCAGACGCTCTTTACGCGCCGATAACGCTATTCCCTCCAGCTCTGAAATCGTAAATAGGGCGCCAAAACTGGTTGCTGGCGCGCTCGCAGAGGAATTACGCGACCTGGGTCTTGCGCGAAATGCCGCAGCCCAGGCAAAGTCGCCGGCAACTGTCGGGATCGGGGGAGGCCTTGCTGCCATGCTCAAGCTCTTTGCGCATCGCCCTCCAGCGGTGCTGATCGGCGCGCTCGCGCTTGCCGGCTGCGCATCGGTCCAGCCTCCCTCTGCGGCGCCGCGGCCCGCCGAACCCGCCATTTTGCCGACGCTTCCGCCCGCGTTCCAGCCGGGCGAGATCGTGGGGCGCTGGGGCTTTGCGGCGTTTCACAAGGAAGGCGACCGGGTCCGCACCGAGGCGGCCGCGAAAGCCCAATGCAACAACCCCTATGTGATCAACCACGGCCCGACCGGCGGGGTGATGATGCATCTGGCGGATGATGCCAAGGAGAGCGAGCTGCGCTTGAAGGGCGCCCCCGGCGGCAAGACCTATGTGGGTCCCGAGGGTCCTCCGGCCAGCCCCCAGGACCGCGAAGTCGTCAGCTTCGACGGCCGGGTCCTGGTGCTGCGCTGGATGGATCCAGAAGTCACGAATCGGTACGGCACCGGGGTTTACGTACGCTGTGGCGCGCACGCGTGAAAGCGGTTTCGGAGCGGCCAGGGCGACAAGGCTGGCACGGGCGTTGCCGGTCGTGTCCTGCTGGTGGTGTAACGCGCGATGAGCAAGCTGCTCGCGAAGGGCTCGCAGGCTTTCTCCTTCGCGAGGCGTCTGCGGCGGCCCCGCTTTTGCGAAACGACGTCAGCGTGTATCGGTTAAGCCCCGACCGTTTTGCCAGCGTGGCCGATCCCAACCGACGAGACGCGCCGAACAGGCGTGCGACCCAGAGGGCCGCAGAGGGGCGATATCGGATGTTGCTGATTTCTGACACTTGTTGCTGAATTGTCACAGCCAACGAACACGAAGAGGGCTAGACTTGGGATGCGTCCAGATTGTCCGAATTAAGGGGGGCATCCATGGCGCTTCAAAACCTGGCAGCAGGCGGCGTCATCTGCACGGAACCGGCCGTCACGGCAACATCAGGGAGCGCGATCGGCCGACGCATAGGTGGAACGATCGCAAATTGGGCACGGAACGCGTTCGATCCCTATCGGCCGGAGCTGCACTATATGCGGGGACCGGGCCCGAAATGGCGAGAGAGGCACACTTTCGCCGAGCCCAGCGACAGAGGCCGACGCTGACGGATAGTTCCCGGCGGCCGCATTGACAAAAGCGTCCTCGCCCTGGCGGGTGGGCGAGATCCTGACGACGCTGAATGCGCTCCGGACGATACTGGATAACCTGCGGGCAGCCCGCCGATGACCGACTATTGCCAGTTCATCGCCCGCGCCATTGCCGGTCTCGATAAGAGCACCGGCGAATCCAGGCGTGCGCTCTATGGGCGCACGCGGATCGCTTTGGTTGAGGCGCTGCGCAAGCTCGATCCGCCGCTCACCGAGTCGGAAATCACGCGAGAGCGCCTTTTGCTCGAGGACGCCATTCGCAAAGTTGAGGCCGATGCCGCACATCGATCTTTGGTCGAAGCTCAGCGGCCGCCGCCGGTCGCGAAGACCAAGGCTGCTGAGCGAGTGGCACGCGATGAGAAACCTGCGGCGCTCGACGGCGATCGCTCGACCGCCTCAGGGTGGGAACCCACTCCCGGTGTGCCGTTGCCCAACTGGGAGTCCAGGCCTGAAGCAAAACCCGACGAGACGAGCGTTGCCGACAATGGAGCACACTCGCCGGTCCGCGTCCGCGATCGAAGCCAAGAATTGGAACGCCTGCCGCCAATGGCCAATACTGCACGCCAGCCTTTTGCCGAGGCCGACGCAGCGGAGTTCAGCTCGGAAGCAAAACGCGATGAGACCAGGGATGACGAGGAGGGAGCTCACCTGACTGTCCACAGCCGCGATGGAAGCCAAGAACTGGAACCCGTCCCGCCGAGCACCAATACAGCAAGCGAGCCCATTGCTGGGGCCGCTGCCAGCGTCGCGGACCTCGATCGGTTTCGTCTGTCGCTCAAAAAGGCCTTTCGCAATGCCGAGGCCGACGCGGCGGAGTTCAGCCCCGACGCAAAACGCGATGAGACAAGCGATGACGAGGGGGGAGCTCACCTGACTGTCCACAGCCGGGATGAAAGCCAAGAACCGCAACCCGTCCCGCCGAGCGCCAATACAGCACGCGAGCCCCTTGCTAGGACCGCTGCCAGTGACGCGGACCTCGATCGTTTTCGTCTGTCGCTCGAAAAGGCATTTCGCAATGCCGAGGCAAACGAGGCGGAGTCCAAGCTCGAGGCAAACCGCGATGAGAAGCGCGCTGGCGAGGGCAGAGGGCAATTGCCTACCCGGGTCGACGTGACGAGGGCCAGGCCCGAGGCAAGAAGCGATGAGACGAGCGAGACCGTGCCGCCAAGGGCCAGTCAATCACGCCAGCCCTTTGCGCGGGTCCTTGCCAGCGTGCCGGACCTCGATCGTTTCGAACCGCACATCGGACCGCACGAGCCGAAGAGGACGAAGCGCGAGGGCATCCCTCGGATGAGCGAATCCTCCGATCCGCGCATGGCGCCACATCCGTCTCCGCCGCAACCGCTGGAGGCGCCTGGACGCGCCGCCAAAGCAGCTGCGGCCGAGCGCCCGCGCCGCTCGAAGCGGGCGCTGATCTCAGCCTTTGTCATCGTATTCATGGTCGTCGCGCTAGCACTCACGGTCTATTGGCTACCCACTCCGCTCAAGGCGGTTTTCGTGAGGAACCCAGCTGCACAGATGCAACACCAAGCCGCTCTGTCGCGGCCGAAGATCTCGGACCGCTTTCGAGCCGGGCAGCCAGGCTCGGCAGCTGGACCAACGAGGGGTACGGCCCCAGCGGCCGTTGCCCAGCGCGTCGTGCTCTACGAGGAAGATCCGACGGACCCGAAAGGGAAGCGTCACACGGGATCGGTGATTTGGCGAACCGAGACCGTGTCTCCGGGACCAGAGCAGGCGCCCGAGCTTGCCGTAAAAGCTGAACTGAAGGTTCCGGAGCGCCACATCAATATGACGATGTCGATACGGCGCAACACGGACAAGGCGTTGCCGGCGAGCCATATGATCGAGATCATGTTCAACCTGCCGGCCGATTTTCCATCCGGGGGTATTTCCAACCTTCCGAGCATCCGGATGAAGCAGGCAGAGAACGAGTCTGGCGCGCCGCTTGCCGGAGTTACCGTGAAGGTGACATCCGAGTACTTTCTCACCGGTCTCTCGGCGTCTGATGCCGACATGCAGCGCAACATCGCGCTATTGAAAAACCGGTCGTGGTTCGTAATTTGGATAGTCTACAATAACGGCCAGCACGCGATGTTGACGATCGAGAAGGGCCCCCATGGTGAGTTGGCGTTCAAGGAAGCATTTGACGCGTGGGCCGGGTGAGGCTTGGGCTTTCAATATAAATTTATGATTCCTGCCGGTCATGATTGGGGTGCTGTGATTGTGACTGGCAGGGTGGGGTAAGAAGCAATTCGCGAACATTGTCATTGTGGACATGCTGCACCTGCTCTCCGAGCAAGAGTGCCGTCGATCAGAGATTCGCCGTGATATCAGAGCGGCGGATTTCACCTCTGGCCCCGCTATGAGCGTCAGGGCCAAGAAAAATCCGGATCCGGCGTTGGTCGCGATCATCCGCGAGGCGCGTCGCAAACGTTCGGTGATGGGAGACTCAAGCTTCGCCACAGACTTTGCTTGACTGGGGCTGCGGGGCGACGCCACAAAGAACAGCGTGCAGGCCCGGTTGGCATCGCGTACCGGGTCGATCAGGTTGCGAATTGCCCAGAGCCATGGCATCCAGGTGATCCAGGGGCCTGGATCGGCTGGGATCCGGCGCGCAATGGCGAGAGGTCGAAAGGGCGGTAGACGTTACGCAGATCGACTACGATCGGCTGGGCCAGATCGCCCTGAGCCGGGCCAAGTCCAGCGCGCGGAACAGCAATAAAGGCGGCGCACTCTCCCTATTCATGCGTGCTGTGTGACCGGCCAGACCTGCTCGGCCGCCCAGGCAACGCCAACCTCTCTGGCTGCTCGTGTTGCGCACGGCGGCACCCACGTGCTGCAGCGCTGTGATCAGTGCGATCGAGGGTGCCTCGCGCATGTCGTCGGTGTTTGGCTTGAAGGCGAGCCCGAGCACCGCGACGGTGCGGCCGCGCAGATTGCCGCCGAGCACGGCCGCGACCTTGCGGGCCATGGCGCGCTTGCGCTGATTGTTCACGGCCATGACGGCCTCGACGATGCGCATCGGCGCCTCGTGGTCGTAGCGGGTCTTGATCAAGGCGAGCGCGTCACGCGTACCACCGACGGCACAGACAGCCATAAAGGTGGTCCCACTCTCCCCCTTTTCGCGTTTTCGGCACACGAGAGCAATAAAGGCGGTGCACTCTCCCTATTCATGCGTGCTGTGTGACCGGCCAGACCTGCTCGGCCGCCCAGGCAACACCAACCTCTCTGGCTGCTCGTGTTCCCATGTGTGTGCGCTGGTGAGGCACCTCCACGCATGTCGGCGCGTGCTTTTGCGTGGTTGGGAGGAAATCGCGCCTGCTTGATAAGTTCGCCCGTCCGGAGGGCGCGCGCTCCACGGTCGTTGAAGAAGTCACTGACCCGGGTGTTGCTGCTGGCCAACAGTGAACATAGCGCAGGTGATAAAACCGCCAGCGCCTCCGACCGTAAGCCCAAGCAGCAAGCAGAGCAGGCATGACATGGCTAACATCACGATAAAACATCACGATAAAAACTGCTATCGGGGGCCGCTTGGGAGCATTGTTTAAGCCTCAAAGCTTTCAGAATGCTTAACCGCGCGATCTCGTATCAATCGTTAAACTAAACTTGTGAGCATAACAATCTCCCTCCAGGAGGAGTGACGCATGCCCATGTGACCGTTTTGGAGTTTGCTGGCACGGTCGCAGAAGTGGTCGGCTATCCGGCAAAATCATTTGCGACCCATCAAAACCCGACGGCACGCCTCGAAAGCTCGTCGATATTTCACGACGTTCGGCCCTGAGGTGGAGAGCGGAAATTTTCTCTGAGGGCGAAGGCCTGGCGAAGGCGTATGCCGATTTCCTGACAAATTCAATGCGAGAGAGATGACGGTCAGCCAACACGCCTAAAGCAGGTTTTAACGAGAGCTCAGAGACCCGGGTGCTGGCCCCGGGTCTTTGCTTTTTGAGCCCTCAATCCGTGCGTTGGCTCCCCGGTCTCGATGATCTCAATTGCCGGGTCTTCCCGAGATGCATGCCGGTGCCCCCATTCCTGTCGATAAACTCCACCTCCGCTGCTTCCAATGCGCGGCGGACCGCCAGCTCATTGGCCGCTCATCACCCGCGATGAGGATGAAGCGGTGCGGTATGGCGAACAGCCGGGCATCGATCATCCGACGGGACGGCAGTGCCGGTGCTGTGGTGCTGTGGTACTGCAACGGACAAAACGACGAGCAGCAGGGCTCGCTAAAACGCTTGCGCTGCTGAAGGAATCGGATCGAGATTGAGTGTGACCAACAATATTTCGGCTAGCCTAGAACAACGCCTCGGACACGCCCAGGCCGAGCAGCGAAAGCGAATCGAAGCGATGCGAGAGGCTTCGGGACGTGACTCGCGAATACGCGTTTTCGGCCTGCCAATATCAGAAGCGACGATCCGCACGGTTCTGAAGGTATCGGGGTTCTATGGGCGCGGTTGCCGGAATGCCTCGGAACTCGGTCAGAAAGATAACTTCGTTCGAGCCCCTATTCCTCGAAATTTCGAGGGCTTCAGGATCCTACAATTGAGCGATCTCCACATCGACATGAACCCCGCCATCGTGGGCCGTCTGGCGAAGATGCTGCCGGCCCTACATTACGATCTCTGTGTCTTCACGGGGGACTATCGAGGCAAGTCTTACGGCCCGCACCAATCGGCCATTGACGAGATCCGGAAAATCCGACCGTCGTTGAAAGGGCCGATTTACGGGGTGCTCGGCGATCATGACATTATCGCGATGGTGCCGGAGCTAGAAAACCTCGGCATCCGCATGTTGCTAAATGAGAGCATAAGAATTGATCGCGGTGCAGATTCCATTCGCCTTGCCGGAATCGATGATGCACATGGTTTTCATAGCGATGACATCGCTAAGGCGGTCTCGGAAATTCCGACCAGCGACTTTTCCATCCTGCTGTCGCATACGCCGGAGGTGTACCGGCAGGCCGAGATGGCCGGTTTCAAGCTGCTGTTAAGCGGACATACGCACGGGGGCCAAATCTGCCTGCCGGGCGGTTATCCAGTTACCTTAGAGGCGGGCATTCCGAGATTTATGGGCGCCGGTCCGTGGAGATACAAGCGGATGATCGGCTATACGTCTAGAGGAACGGGCTCCTCCGTCGTGCCAGTCCGGTTCAATTGCCCTCCGGAGATTACTCTGCATCATCTTCATGCAATTCCTTCAGAAGGGGCGGTCTCGGATGTTCAACTCGAACATTAGGCGCGAGATTATGAGCGCGCCGACGAAGAATGCCGCAGTTGCGATCACAATGTCGATGAAAGTCATGCTGACAAAAAGGCGGCTGGCCAATATCGGCAACAACGACTCAGGCACCTGATCCAGACCAACGGCCATGGTGCTCGAAGCGAGTTTAATCCTGCGTTTTATAAAACTCGAGAAGAGATCTCCTACCATCGCCAGGGTTCCGACCACACAGCCAAGGGTCCATGGTAAGCCCACTACTGGCGCGAAACACGAAGTCGTTAAGATCGCAAGAACAACCCCCCGAAGCGTCTTCGAATGCCCAAACAGCGCCCTTCCGTCGATAAACCGGGTTCCGCCATCAATTCGCCAAGCAGCAAAATCCTGCATGAGCTTCTTTGCAAGCACCGGCGTGCCATTCGCTACCGTTAATAGCGCTAAGAGCTGCAGGATCAAAAGTGGATGCACGCTCATTTCCGCGAGCACTGTCCGGATCGTCTACGCGGGTAGGAGGTGGTGTAGGGTGACCTCGGGACGACAATTGAACCTGACCGGTACGACTGAGGTGCCGACTCCGACCGAGGTATAGCCCGTCATGGAATGATGCCGCCAGCCGCCGGCGCCCATCCGTAAAGGGACCACCGCATTCAGTTGCAGGGGGATGCCGCCAGGAAGGCAAATCTGGCCGCCATGCGTGTGCCCACTTAGCATGAGATCGAACCCGGCGTGCGCTGCTTCTCGGTACACTTCTGGCGTATGCGACAGCAGAATGGAGAACTCGCCAGGTGGTATCCCGGACACGGCTTTCTCGATGTTATCGACCCGATAGAAATGTGCATCGTCGATCCCGGCGAGATGGATGCGTTTCCCGCCACGCTCGATCGCCACGGCTTCGTTCAGCAGCATGCGAATGCCCAGTTTCTCCAGCGATGGCACCATGCGCACCGTGTCGTGATTGCCCAGCACCCCGTATACCGGGGCGCTGATCTTGCCGCCAATGCGGGAAAGGCTAGTCAGGGCCGCATCAAAGGCCCCGTAGGTTTTGCCCCGATAGTCGCCCGTCAGCACGCAGATATCATAGCTAAGCTCAGGAAGTATTTCGACCAGCCGCTGCATAGGGAGCGGGCAAATATCGCCATGTAGGTCACTCAGCTGAAGGATTGTGAATTCCCGGAACACTTCCGGAACCAATTTGTGCGAGATCGTATGGTGCCGCACTTCGATGTCGCGGCTGTTCCTGATGCCACGCCAATAGAGTCCAGAGGTTTTGAGTACCAATTTGATCAAAGAGTGGATTGAATACCAGTTCTCGATGTGAACGAAATTGATGCCTCTTCCAAAGATTTGCCCTTCGTGCTCTCGCTCGATACCGAGCCGTTGCCGAGCATGAAACGGTCCGAGGCGTCTCTCTAGGTCTGTAACCTCTTGCTGCGTTTCGGCGTTCGCGAGGATAGTCTGCATCGAAGGACCAGCCTACGTCTCAATCCGGTGAGAATCCTAGGGTGCCGAGGTCGTCGCTGAGTTTGCGGTTCCACATTGCTTCAACCAGTTCCAAGCATCTCTCACTTGTATCTCCAAGGCGGAACGTCCCGGTTCCCAACCAAGTAGTGCGCGGGCCTTACGAGCGTCCCCAACTAGAATTGGCGGATCGCCCTGGCGGCGCGTTACCATTTTCAACCGGATCGTGCTGCCGCAGACGTTTTCTGCCGTCGCTATCACCTCCTTCACGGAATAGCCACGTGAATTAGCCAAATTCAGCACTGCGACAGAGGTCCTCTGAAAAGCGTCGAACATACATCGGCGGCTCTGATGCCCGGATCATCATGGGCCAGGACGAGGCAGCCCTCATTCAGCTCTGGCGGGAAAAGCGGGGCGAAATCGAACCCGAGGACCTCTCCGGCAACCTCATCGTCCAGCTCGGGGTCGCGACCGAGCCCCTCAATCGGCACTGGTTCGAGCGCAATACGGGGCAGACCCTCAAGGATATCCAGCGCCGAATCCGCAATCCGGTGATCCGCTGGATGGGGGCGACCCTCGACGGGGTCGTCGCGGACACCGGTGCGGTGTTCGAGGCCAAGTTCATGCTGCCATGGTCTTTTTCGGAAGAGGGTGCCGCCGAAAAGCACATGGCCCAGCTCCAACACAACATGTGGGTCACGAACTCGAAGACGGCGGTCCTGTCCATCATCACCGGAGGCGGGAAGTGGGTCGAGATCGCGATCCCCGCCGACTCCCTCTACCAGCACCTCCTGCTCACAGCCGAGAAGAAGTTCTGGCGCTGCGTCGAAACCGGCGAACCCCCTCGCCTGTTCGGGGTCGAGCCACCGCGGCCGCGCATCGAGGCCGTCCGGGTGCTCGACATGAGTTCGTCGAACAGCTGGGCCGAATTCGCCGGCATTTTTCTGCGGACCCGAGAAGCCTACGCCGACCATGAGCGGGCCAAGGCCGAGCTCAAGGCCCTCGTTCCTGAGGACGCCAGGGAGGCGAGCGGCCACGGGATTCGCGCCCGCCGGTCGAAGGCGGGCGCCATCAGCTTCGATGTCCTCGAAGGGGAGGCCGCCCATGCACCGGTCCAGTGAATCGATCGGCGCGCTCGCGGCCGCGCTCGCCAAGGCGCAGTCGGAGCTATCGAACCCCGAGAAATCGCTGGTCGGTACCATCGGGCCGGATAGGCCAGGGGAGGGAGGCCGGACCTTCCGTTACGCTTCCTTATCAAGCGGGTTAGATATTGTGCGTAAGACGTTGGGCCAGCAGCAGATTGCGACGGTCCAGACGACCGCCATCGATGCCGCGACAGGCACTATCAGCCTGACTACGGTTCTCGCCCATGCCTCGGGCGAGTGGATCGCCTCCGATTGGCCAGTTTGCCGGCTGGGGGATACGGCGAGTCCGCACCGCATGGGCGCCGCGCTGACTTATGCCCGCCGGTATTCGCTTTTTACCCTCGTTGGCATTGCTGGCGAAGACGACCTCGATGCGCCCGATCTGAACTGTCGGCCGCAGTCTGGGGAGGCCTCGGAGGTAGCCTCCAATGAAGCCGGCATTCCCGACAAAGATCGCCGGCCAGGGGGAACGGTAGAAATTCTGCGCGGACCGTGCTCGGCCCGGACACCTCGGCCGCTTTGCGCGCGACGAGCTCGTGCGTGAGGTGGCGAGCCTCAGTTCTGGCGTGGAGGCCGCCCAATGGGCCCCGCACGGCTCTCCCGGCGAAAAACACGCTTGCCGCATCGGACGCTCGCCTCGTCGAGGTGGCCTTCGAGCTCCGCGTTTCATCCTTTGAATCCGACGGGCCGCAGCGTGAAGCGGGCCGCGCGTCGCCGGAGACGCCCGAGCGAGCGAATCCTTCCCTAGGCCCTCGCAACGGCAAGGGCGGGGGTGCTGCGAAGCGCCGAGCCAAGCCGCCCGGCATCGACAAGAGCCTGCTGCCGAATCGGAGAGCCGCGTCGGTACCGGGACAAGGCGCACCTCGGATTTGTCGCCTCGCAATCCTGGCGTCTGCACCGCCGGCCTCCGGCCGAAGCCGACATGCAGCAATATTTCCGCGTCAGCCCGCCTTCGGTTCACCAGATGGTGTTAACTCTCGAACGCGCAGGGTTCATCCAGCGACAGCCGGGCATTGCCCGCAGCATCCAAATGCTCGTTGATCCGGAGCACCTGCCACCGGCGAGGAGCTGGTGCCGATCACCAGGGATGTCGTGGAAGGCGCAGCAGGCACATGCTTCAAGCCCGTGGGCAGCCATATGTTCTGGCGGTGCGCAGCAACGAGCCTTTGAGAGTCGGCGGCAGCTCGCTGCAAGGAATAAATCCCCAGATTCTGGCCGACGACCTGCCGTCGAGCGCCTGGTTCTGTCACGCAGCCGGCGAAGGAGGCAAAGGCCCGAGCATCTACGACTGGGCCCGCGTGCGCCTCTTCTGGTCACAGGACTCGTAATTGGAACATTGGCTGACACAGCGGTATTGCAATCCTGGTAGGCGCTTTTTACATACCGGCTAGCTGCGCCGATTGATACCGGTCAGCTGCGCGGATTCACCAAGAAGTGTCGACCGCCGAGGATTAAAGCGGAGCCGAGCGCCGGAAACCCCGCGGGACATGCACCGGCCGAGGTTTCGTTCTCCCCGCAGTTCATGAGCCCTTTAGGGGTGACGAGCAGCACTCCGGCAGCCACGATGCTCCTTAACTTCCGGGAAGGGATCAAATGAGCAAACCAGTATCTAGAACACGAGCCCAGAACGCGCTGCGTCATGGGCTGTACGCCAGCGACATCTTGTTGCCATGGGAGAGCGAAAAGGAATTCATGTCTCTGTACGAGTCGGTCAAGGCCGACCTCGCTCCGGAAGGACCTCTCGAAGAGGAGGAAGTCCTCAATATCGCTCGCCTTCAGTGGCTCCGGCGCCGCCTGATCCGAGCGGCTCAGCTTCCCTTCCACCATGACGCGCTCGCCGACGAATTGGCCGAAGCGGGCAAGGAGGGTTGGGCCGGAATTCAAAAGTGCCTCCGAGCACAGGCCGATCAGGAGAAAAAACTACCGGAGCTCGCGCGCGAGTACCTCAAGACTGCTTTAGGTACAAGCCAGCAGCTCGCCAAAACTGCCAAAGAAGGCAAAATCACGCCACAGGAGCTTAAGGAAATGCAGGAGTGCCAGTCGCTTCTCGAATCGCTAAATCGCACCGCAGAAATCTCTATGGGGGTCTTGAAAATCTACGGCTCGGAGGATGTCGAACAGGAGACGTTCGATCGCGGCTATCGGCCGGCCGAGTTCGAGCGAATGTTGAAACTCGAAGCCATGTTGGATGCGCGCTACGAAAAGGCCATTAATCGCCTGT
>WNGH01006005.1_pt1 | contig 13229 bp, 12 predicted proteins | sample 5400631 | NCBI WGS metagenome assembly WNGH01 (sample SAMN13153373, study PRJNA577476) | soil metagenome | isolation source: 115 cm soil or saprolite under Garry oak tree replicate 1 | place: USA:California | collected 2016-06-15
GATCCCAGACCGGGCGGCGTATTTGTAGGCAATCGCCCAGCGCGGCGCCTTGCCCGTATAGCCAAGCTCGCGTTGCAGAGCAGTGCGGTTGACCTTGATGACGATGCCGTCAATCTCATAGCCCAAGCGATCGCGTTTAGCTTCCCACTGCCGGATCCAGTCCAGCACCAGGTCAATGTCACCGGCCAGCTTACGGTTGGGGTTCACCTTGAACCCGCAAGCCTCAAGCGCATCGAGCGCTTCGGAATGCTTTTCGAAGTAGGTGCGCCCATTCGACAGCAGGCCATAGGCAAAAAAATCCAGACGCCGCTGCGCCGTGATGTTCGGTTCCAGCACCCGAATCGCGCCCGCGGCCGCGTTACGCGGATTGGCAAACTTAGACAGATTCTGGCGCTCGCGTTCTTCATTCATGCGGTCAAATGCAGACAGCGGCATCACGATTTCGCCGCGCACTTCAAAACCTGGCGGCAGGCCCACCTTTTTTAAAGTTTTTTCCGGTACCGAGAGGGGCACTGAGCGCACCGTGCGCACGTTCAGGGTCACATCTTCGCCGATGGAACCATCTCCGCGGGTGATGCCGCGTTCCAGCCGGCCATTGGCATACCGCAGCGCCAGCGAAAGCCCGTCCAGCTTAAGTTCGCAGACATATTCCACTTGCTTGCTGCCGCCAATTGCATGCACCCGGCGCTCCCAATCGCGCAGCTCGGCTTCGTTGTAGGCATTGTCCAGCGAGAGCATGGGAGAGGAATGCTGCACCTTGATAAATCCCTGGCGCGGCTTGCCGCCAACCCGCTGGGTTGGAGAGTCGGGGACCACCAGCCCCGGATGTGCCGCTTCCAGCGATTTAAGTTCCTGCAGCAGGCGATCGAATTCGGCGTCACTGATTTCCGGATGGTCGAGCACGTGGTAGCGGTGCTCGTGGTAACGGATTTTCTCGCGCAGTTCTTCGGCCGCGCGTTGCAGATTTCTTGCCGCCATCGCCATGAACTGATTATATGAAACCCGCTGGCTTTGCTCTTGTGCCTGAAGCGCCTTCTGGAACTGCTGTTATTACTTCGGCCGCGTCGAACCCGATCGGCAGCGAATCATTGATTCACCGGGTCAGTGAGTCATTAGTTAAGATGGATTTGGCTTGGAACCGATCACCCATATGCTCACCGGCGCCTGCATCAGCCGCGCTGGGCTGAATCGCAAGACCGGCTTGGCCACGTTGACCTTGGTCCTAGCCGCGGAAGCGCCCGACCTGGATATACTCCTCTACTTTCGCAATCCTCTCACCGGCTTTGCTCATCATCGCGGATTGACGCACAGCTTTGTCGGCGTGCCCCTGGTGGCCGCATTCGTAACCGCGCTCGTCTATGGCTTTCATCGTCTTCGCAATAACTCCCGCCCAGCCCCAGCTCACGCCATCCGGCCGCGGCCGCGTTGGGGGCTGCTTTTCATCTACGCCTGCCTTGGGGGACTTAGCCACATCCTGCTTGACTTCACCAACAGTTATGGTGTCCGGCCGCTGGAGCCGTTTTCATATCGCTGGCACTCCTGGGACATCGTCTCCATCGTCGAGCCCCTCATTTTGCTGGCACTCATCGCCGGTTTGGGGTTGCCCGTTCTCTTCGGGCTGATTTCCGAGGAGATCGGCGCCCGCCACCATGGCCCACGCGGACGCGGCGCCGCCATCGTGGCGCTGCTTGCCGTTGTTGCCGTCTGGGGAGTGCGCGATTATCAGCATCGCCACGCTCTGGCAGCCATGCAATCGTTGCTTTACCATGGCGCCGAGCCCGTCCGCATCTCGGCGTACCCATATGCCACTAATCCATTTGTGTGGCACGGAGTGGTAGAAACCAGCGACTTCTTCGAAATGATGCAGGTGGATTCGCTGAACTCTGAGGTTGATCCTGGCGGAGGCTCCCAGACCCGTTATAAGCCTGAGGAAACCGCAGCCACTCTCGCCGCCAAAAAATCCAACCTTGGCCGGGTTTATCTGGACTGGGCGGCATATCCCATCACCGAGCAAGAACCGCAGCCTGAGGGAGGATATGTCGTCCGTTTTTACGACCTCCGCTATCTCTACCCCGAGCGTAGCAGCCGGCCGCTCAGCGCGGTTGTACAACTTGATCCGCAGTTGAAAGTTGCGGCTGTAAGTTTTGCAGTGCGCAGCCAGGCTCCCCGGGTTCGGGTTCCTACACCGCGTTGACTCGCCAAACCCCTGCCGGTTGACGGAATTCATCCGGAAGCAGAAAATTGTTGGTTGAGGTGGTCATGCTAGCTTACTTGTTCGTGCTCATCGCTGTGGCCGCGCGCTTCCTGCCCCATCCTTTTTCATTCACCCCGGTGGGAGCGGCGCTTTTGTTCTTTGGAGCGCGGGCACAGCGCAAGCACGCTTGGTTTCCACTGGCGCTGCTGGCCGGATCCGACGTGATACTCACCACCGTCATCTACCGCTATCCGCTCTCCCTCGAATACCTGGCCACTTGGGCGTGGTATGGGGCGGTGCTCTGGTTAGGCGCCCAGTTAAAGGAAAATGCTCGTCCGCTGCGCCTGGCCGGCGCTGCGCTTGTCACTTCGATTTCGTTTTTTCTGATTAGCAACTTTGCCGTGTGGGCGGTCGGGGGGATGTATCCCAAGACGCTGCCCGGCCTTGCGGCCTGCTACGTGGCCGGAGTGCCCTTTTTCCGCAACACCCTCGCCTCAGATCTGTTTTTCACCGCGCTTCTATTCAGCATCGCAACGCTACTGCAGTCAGTCTCACCTGCTTTGGCCAAGCGCAGTGCGGGGACGATGCCATAGGCGGTGCACCACCAGCCAAAGCGCCAGCAAAACTGCGATCGCTAGCAGCGCGAGCTCCCAGTGCTTGCCGGCTAGCCCGGTGCTCAGGTTCACGATTTGCGGGCCGAACTTAATAGTGAGGACCGAAAGAATGGTGAAGCGCACCAGCCGGCCCGCAAACACCGCCAGCAAAAAGTGCCAGAAGTTCATCTCGAAGGCGGCAGCCGAGAGCACAAACAATTTGAACGGCATGGGGGGCGGCAGCATTGCGGGCAGCATCAGCGCCAGGAACTCATGGCGCTCAAAGGAATCCCGGATCTTGGCGAATTTTTGCGGGGACATCCGCTTTTCCAGCAGGACTTCACCTCCCTTGTAACCGATCGCGTAAAGGAGAATGCTGCCCAGCGCCGAACCCGCGGCCGCCATCAACGTGTAAATCCAGAACCGCGATTTGTCCTGATAGACGTAGCCGGCTACCACTGCATCAAGCGGCAGGCCAAGCAGGGCGCCGTCCGCAGCGGCGATCCCAAAGACTCCCCAAATCCCCAAGGGCTTTAGGAGTGCCCAAACAAAGTTGCTGTAGCTGACGAGAATTTTGCGCAGGAAGTGCAAGCGTGGATTCTACACAAGCGGGATTCCAGGAGGTGCGGAGGGAACGAGACATTGCAAATCTGGAAAATGTAATTTGGCAATTTTAAAAACGCGATGGCTCGGAAATCGGTGCTTCACATTTTTCAATGCCCAATTTCCAGATCTCAATGTTCCTGGTGCCCGGTCTTGCCGCGCAGCAGCTCTAGCGCATGCGGCAAAAGATCGGCGATGGCGGCCAGCGATTCCGTGGCTGCGCTGGGGCTGCCCGGAAGATTCACGATCAGGGACTTTCCGCGGACGCCGCAAACGGCCCGGCTTAGGGCGGCTAGGGGAGTGCTGCGCGCCCCTTCCGAGCGCATCCGTTCAGCCATGCCTTCAACTAAGCGGTCACAAATACTGCGAGTGGCCTCCGGAGTCAGGTCGCGTTCGGCAATGCCGGTGCCTCCGGTAGTCACTACAAGCTGCGCCCGGTCAGACAATCGAATAAGCGTGTTTTCTATGGCGGTGCGGTCGTCGGGCACGATAGCCGTGGCCACGACCGCAAAATCTTTTCCCTCCAGTGCTTGAATGACCGCAGGCCCGGAAGCGTCGGCCCGCTGGCCGCGGGAGACCGAATCGCTTACCGTGATAACCGCGGCGGTCAGGCTATTTCGAATCACGGGGCTTTTATCAGTCTCTGAATTACGTGTCGAGGACGTTCTCTGCTTCGCTGTCGCGGCTGGATTCATCCAGCAGGCGCAGCCCTTCCATTAGAAGCCCTTGGGTGGAACGGGTGGTGGTCTGCTTGTCGCTGCGGCCGGAAAAATCGATCTGAAAGCTGCCGCCTGTCCAGGCAATCACTTTGTACACCGCGCTATCGCCCGCAAGTGCTCCGTAAACGGCATGATTGATCTGGCCCTCGGCGAAAAATAATTCGCAGCGGTCGCTATCGTTGGAGAGGAGCAGCGAACAGGTCTTATGGCCAAGTTCCAGCGACTGCAACAGGTCAATCACATTCATCTGCGCCAGGCTGCCGCGCACCACCGCTTCTCCCGGGGCCTCGCGCGCCATCTTCTCCAGCGAAATCTTGTCAATGATGCGCTTGATGCGGGCCGTGGCTTCCTTTAGGAAAAAGGGTTTTTCCAGAAAATCTTCCACCGAGTCCTGCACCATCTTGAGCTTATCGGTGATATCGGCCTTGCTGGCCAGCAGGATCACGGGGAGGCGCGCGGTTGTGGGACGGCTTTTCAGTTTTTGCAAGAGCTGACGGCCGTCCATGCCCGGCATTTGATAGTCGCTGATCACCAGGTCGGGAGTGTCTTCTACCACTTTGAGCAATGCGTCGCCGCCATCATTGGCCACGCTGACCGTCGCCATGGGTGCGAGCGCCTGCCGCAATATACCCACGATCATGGGATTGTCATCTACGAGCAGGACCTTAATCGAGCCGGCCATCATTCACCTGGATAGACTTTTTCTTTCGCATTGAAACACGCCGTCGCTGCTGCTCGCCGCCAGCAGGGCCCCGCGAAGCTATGGCCTTTCGAGAGTAGTTGCCGCTTTTGCCGCCGGATTTCCGCTGGAGTACGATGTCGCGAATCTCAATGCCCTTATCAAGGCTCTTGCACATGTCGTAAACGGTAAGGGCAGCAATGCTCACCGCCACCAGCGCTTCCATTTCCACGCCGGTGACCGCGGTAGTCGTCACTTTAGAGGCAATGGCGACGCCATTCTCGCACAGGCTGGCGGTCACATCAATGTGCGAAATCGGCACCGGATGACACATGGGGATCAGTTCGGCGGTGCGTTTGGCCGCGCTGATGCCCGCAAAGCGCGCGATCTGCAGCGGATCGCCTTTGGGATTCCAGGGAATTGCTTCGAGCACGCGCCTTGACATGGCCACTAAGGCGGTAGCCTCGGCCTCGCGGCGCGTGGCCGTTTTCGCAGAGACATCTACCATGGACGCCCGTCCGCGTGAATCGTAGTGGGAAAGTTTTTTGGACATGCGGCCAAAAGCTTAGCAAAAGGCACAACGCACACGAAATTTGTCGTTTCTATCCACGCAGCATCACCGCAGCTAGCTCCCCGGCCGGGATGCGGTCGCGGTCGGGTGGCACCACCAGCCAACAATTGGCACGCGCAATAGCAGCCACATCGCCGGAGCCTTGCCAGCGCACCAGTTCTACTTCGGTGGTGTCGTACGCTCCGGAAAGCACCGCTGGCAAGAATCGAGTCAAGCCGGTGTGGGTCTTTACCTCGAATTTCAGCCGGGCGAAAACGAATTGCAATTTTGTCGGCCGGGCGCCGCAGAGTCCCTCCACAATCGGCCGCGCAAAAAGCTCGAAGGTAACCATGGTGGAAACTGGGTTTCCCGGCAGCCCAAGAAAATATGTCGGTTGGGCGCTCGGACGCATCGCGGCCCGGCCAAATACTACCGGCCTACCAGGTTGAATAAGCGCGCCGGTAAAAAAGAATTCGGCCCGGAAACCACTCAAGACCTGTTCGACCAGGTCGTACTTGCCCATGGAAACTCCGCCAGTCAGCAGCAGCAAGTCAGCGGAGAGCCCTTCCTCGATCAAGTGCTTGAGTTGCACCGGCTCATCCGGAGCGATGGGCAAGAGCACGGCTTCTGCCCCGACGGCCTGCACCTGCGCCCCCAGGGAGTAGCTGTTGGAATTGCGGATCTGGTTAGCGCCAGGCTCGGCGGCAATATCCACTACTTCGTCGCCGGTAGAAAGAATTGCGACTCGAGGTCTGCGATAAACCTTGACGCGCGCCCTCCCCACCGACGCCGCCAGCGAGATGGCGGCGTAATCCAGCCGCGTTCCTCTGGCCAGAAGCAGCTCCCCCCGCCGTGCCTCGGCGCCTGCAGGCACAATGTTCTCCCCAGCGGCGACAGATTTTTTGATCTGCACCCGGTTGCCATCCACTTCCGTGTACTCCACCATGACCACCGCATCCGCTCCCGGAGGCGCGGGCGCTCCGGTCATGATCGCGGCCGCCTCACCCGAATTCAGCGAAACACCCGCTTCGAGGGCGCCTCCAGCGCGAATTTCGCCAATCACTTTGAGTTTGGCAGGAACAGAGGCTACATCCGCCGAACGTACTGCGTAGCCATCGCGCGTGACGCGCGGAAAGGGCGGGAGATCGCGATCGGCGGCGATGTCTTCCGCCAGAACTCGCCCAGCGCCGCCCAGCAGATTCGCAATCTCCATCGAAGCGGGACATAGCCCGCTGGCATGGTGCTCTACCAGCCCCCGCGCCTCTTCCAAAGTGAGTGCTTGCGAAGGTTGTGGTTGAGCGTTCATAACGGGTTGAGTCTATATCTTCGCAGCAGGCCAAATAAATAAATGGAATCCCCCCGGGAAAAAACAAGGGCGGCCGCTGAGCCGCCCAGACGTTGTACCCAATGTCCTACTACTTCTTTTTCGAGCGTGTCCCGTAGCTGGTTTGAACGGAAGCGCCAATGCTGGCCAACATTTCCTTGGTAGGCTGGGCAAACTGCCCATTGGGCTGGAGCTCGAGATATTTGTTGAAGGCTTCAGATGTGCCCGGAGGCGCAACCATTTTGTTGCCCTCTAACTTGGCTTTGCCCAGCAGGTTTACGCCCTTCCAATAGTAGGCCTCCGCTTTATTAGGATCAGCGGCGATGGTCTTATCGAATGCTTGAATGGCCTCATCTGTCTTTCCGGCGTTGGTGAGCACCGCCCCCATGTTGTAGTAGTACGAAGCTGCATTTTGTGGGTCCAGCTGCGCTGCCGTGTTGTATTCGGCTGCAGCTTCCTGATTTTTTCCTAATTTGGCCAGGGCCTCAGCCAAATTGTTGTGATAGGACCCTGTGGGCTTGATGGCGAGGGCTTTCTGATAAGCCTCAGCAGCTTTGGCGTAGTTGTTGGCGGCGATGGTGCGATCGGTTTGCTTGCTCCCGGCGGCGCGCTCAACGTCACCCAAGCGGGCCCAGAGCAGATCTTTGGTTGGATCAATCTGAGTGGCCTCGCTGAGGATGGCGATTGCTTGGTCGAAATTGCCGGCATCCTGCGCTTGTTTGGCCTGCGCCAGTTTTTCGTTCAAGCCTTTGATCTTTGCGTTTTCTTTCTCAACGGCCTCAATCTGCTTCTTCTGTTCCTCGGTCAGCTTAGGGGCGACGGGGTGCTGACCGGGCTGGGCCGGAACTCCACTCTGCGCCGCAGCTTTCTCCTTGGCCAAATCAAAATTGAGTATGTTCTCATCGCCTAGAGATACTCTAACGTTGTCGAAGAACCAAAGTGTCTGGCCGTCTTTTAATAGTGTGACTTTGTAAATTCCCGATGCAATACCGAGAGAGAGAAACTCACCTTTCTTGTCAGTCTTAAGGTCAAATTTGCGGCCCGTCTCCTTGCTGAAGTAATCCACGATGGCGCCAGCTATAGGTTTGCCCTGCTCATCCTTTACCGACCCCTTCACCTGCGTGGTCTGCGACCAGACAGCCGGGACGCAAAGCGCGACCATGGCAGCCGCTAGCAGAATGATGATGAATTGCCTTTTCATTTCTTCCTCCCGACAAAGTTCCCATGAATCCCGAATCTATTCAGGCCGAAACCTGCCTGGGGACATCTGCGTGGACGTAAGGAATGGGATCGGGCGCGCCCGCCATTTCGAAGGCGCGCAGGCGCAGCGCGCAACTCTCGCAGACGCCGCAGGCGCGGTCTTCGCGACTGTAGCATGACCACGTTAAATCGAAGGGCGCACCCAATTCAAGCCCGAGACGCACGATCTGCCACTTGCGCATGGCAATCAGCGGCGTTACTACCTCAATGTTTCCCTCGCGCGTGCCTGTCCGGATCGCCTGGTTATAGGCGCGATAAAACTCCAGGCGACAGTCTGGATATCCGGAGCTATCCTGTTCCACGGCGCCGATGAAAACCTGCCCGGCGCCGATCGCCTCCGCCCAACTCACCGCCGCGGCCAGAAAATGCGCGTTGCGAAAAGGCACGTAGGTCACGGGAATCCTCCCGCCAATTTCGCGGTCTGCCTCGGGTACGGCTATCTCCCGGTCGGTGAGCGCGGAAGCTCCCACCGCGCGTAGCACCTCGTTGCGCACCAGCAGCTTCTCGCAGATGCCCAAGCGATCGCAAATCGCCAGAAAAGCCCGCCGCTCGCGCTCTTCCGTGCGCTGGCCGTAACTCACGTGCAGAGCACCGGCGTCAAAATCGCGCGCGCACAGGGCGGCGCAGACAGTGGAATCCATCCCCCCACTTAGCAGGACAACCGCGCGACGTTTCGAATGTATGGCCTGTTTGCGTTGCATCAGGATTACTCAAATACGTGGAAGCTGGGATATGTGATGGCAAAGCAAGGAGAATAGCTGTACGGAACAATAGATCTCTAGCGTTAAACGCCCTTGATCTCAGGTTGCCAGATAAACTTATGGATCTGCAGCCCCAGGCGGACGCTCAGACCGTCCGCCAATATCCATTCTGCCAATTGTTGCGGGTCCAATAGACATTGGGAAGCGTCGCGCGCGCCACTGGCATTCTTTCTGAACGCTGGCGAACAAATCACCGAATGCACTCGCGAAGTGAGCTGGTGTCGCCGGGCGAAGTCGCGTGCAAATTCATAGTCCCTGCGGTCGGCGAGGACGAATTTCAATTCGTCGCGTGCCGTGAGCGCCTCCAGGTTCTCTATTCGGAAGGTGTCGGCTTCGCCCGAATGTGGGCATTTGACGTCCACAATCTTGATCACCTCTTTGGGGACGCGGCTAAGCGGGCGTTCGCCACTGGTCTCCAACAGCAAAGTGTAATCGCGATCGTGCAGGCGCTGCATAAGCGGCACAACCTCGCGTTCCTGCAGCATAGGCTCTCCGCCGGTGATCTCTACCATCTTTATGGGCAGCAGGCGGAAGATCTCAGCCTCTACTTCATCAATAGACATCTTGCGCCCGCCGCTAAAGGTGTATTCGCTGTCGCACCAGTTACAGCGCAGGTTGCAGCCGGTGAGACGCACGAATATGCAGGGCAGGCCCGCATAAGACGACTCTCCCTGGATTGAGGCGTAGATTTCGGTTATTTGCATGGGCTTACTGCGCCGCGAGGCGGACTATTCGAAGTAGGATGCGGTCGTGGCGTCGGTCTCAAAAATGGTCACGTTTTTTACCCGCACGCGACCTTTGGTTACCTGGCGCAGCCGGCTGCTGGCCTCGTCGTAAAAATATTTCGCCAGGTTCTCCGCCGATGGGTTCACAGTCGTGAAAGGCTGCAGCTCATTCACCATCTGATGGTCAAGGCGGTCGATCGCCGGCTTCATCACTTCTTTTAAATCTTTGAAGTCGAGCAGCAGCCCAGCGGCATCCAACTCCCTGCCTTCCAAGGTGACGCGGATCTTGTAATTGTGGCCGTGCGGCTTCTCGCACTTCCCGCGATAGTTGCGTAGATAGTGGCCCGCGGCGAACGTGTCTTCAACCGTGACTTCAAACATGATCTAGTTCATTGTACCCCGGGCAGCAGGGTCGGAACCGCGCTGGCAACCTGTTTCTGAGGCTTATGCGATCCCAAAGAATTGTTCGACGACTCCCAAATCAGTGGTCCGCCGGTAGGGCGGCAAGCTCTCCAGGAAGATGCGTCCGTATGGTTTTTTGAGAACCCGGTTATCGAGCAGCGCCACCAGGCCGCGGTCTTGCAGCGATCGAATCAACCGCCCAAAGCCCTGCTTTAATGTGATGACCGCCGACGGCACTTGGTACTCGAAGAATGGGTTGCCGCCGTCTTCATCGATGGCATGGATTCGCGCGGCCACTACTGGATCGTTGGGCACCGCAAATGGCAGGCGGTCGATGATGACGCAACTGAGCTGTTCGCCTTGCACGTCCACTCCTTGCCAGAATGAGGCGGTCGCAAAAAGCACCGCGTGCGGAGTAAGCCGAAATTCCTCCAGCAGGGCATTTTTGGGCGCGGTGCCTTGCAGCAGCATGGGAAATTCAAGCTCGCCCAGCAGGCGATTGTAGATATCATTCATCTGGGCGTGGCTGGTAAACAGACAGAAAGCCCGTCCCTGGCTGATTTCCAGCAGCCGCCGGATGCGGGCGCTGGCCGCGGCTACAAACATGGGAGTGCGCGGGTCGGGAAGGTCGGCAGGAACGTAGAGCACCGCCTGACTTTCATAATCAAAATGGGGGGGCACCACCCACTCGCGCGCATTGTCCACTCCCAGCCGTTTGCGGATGTAGTCAAAGCCGTTAGCGACCGCCAGCGTGGCCGAGGTCAGCACTGCAGTTTCGAGCTCCTGAAAAAGGCATTCGCGCAAGATTTGGGACACGTCAATCGGAGTGGCTTGCAGAAACACTTTTACGCTGCCGCGCCTGCCTTCGCCGCGCCGCTCGATCCAGAAAACAGTGTTTCGGTCTTGAGATTCCAGAATAAAAGAAAGCTGCACCCGCAGCTCTTCCGCACGCCGGACCAGACTGTGCAGCTCATCGGGCTTCTCAGTCATTCCCTGGATGCCTGCAGCCAGGCGGGCAAGCGAATTCATGAGGGCGAGATACTCGTCGCCGTTTTCTTCCAGGAATTCAGGCCGGCCGTCGAAAGCGAAACGACCTTCGCCTGGCGGAAGCAGAGAAAAGAAAAACGCCGCCCGCTCGCGCAAGCTGGTGATGGCTGGCCTGAGAGCGCCCGGCGAAATACGGTTCACGCGCAGCAGCTCCTCCAGGTCGCGAGCTAGTTCCTCGAACCGGACGCTGCTAACTGAAATTCCGAAGTAACTGCCGGCAATATCTTCCAGTTCGTGCGCCTCGTCGAAGATGACGGCGCCGTACTCCGGCAGGACCCCCAGATCGGCGCCGGCGTCATGCGCGCGCTTGATGGCCAGGTCGGCGAAAAACAGATGATGATTCACGATGATGATGTCACTCTCCAGCGCGCGCCGTCGCATCTCGGTAATGAAGCAGCGGTCAAACTCCGCGCATTGCGGGCCCAGGCAGGCGTCAGCCCGGGCATCAAGCTTCTGCCAGAGCACGCTGCTTTCCGGAAGCATGGCAAGCTCGGCACGGTCGCCATTGACCGTGCTTTTTTCCCACTGCGCGATCGCGCGGTACTGGTCAATTTCTTCCAGCCCGTTCAGCACTGGCTGGTTTCCGAGGTCATAGAGCTTTTTACGGCACAAATAATTGTTCCGCCCCTTCATATAGCAGACGCGCAGCTTCCCAAGCTGTTCTTCCAGAAAAGGGACGTCCTTGTAAAAGAGCGATCAGGTGACGCTTTTCCGTGAGCGCCTGCTCGACAGCTTGCGCCATTTGCAATTGTCCGCGTCGAAATTCGTAGGCGGGATGGCTTTTGGAGAGCGGCCCGCCAGGAGCGAAGAAATTGTGCAGCGAGGGGCCGGCGGCAGCCTTGGCCTGGGCAGTTGCCGCTAGATTGGACGGGGTTGGAGAGGGAGGCGCCATGGGCTTCAGCAACGGCCTCTTATAATAGCCGCGTATTCAACCTCTTTATCCACAAAGCAGACGAACGCACGGAAAATTCTTTGACAAAAAGATCCGAAAAAACCGAGTTGGAAACAGCGCCTCGTGCCCGCGCCTCCCCAACCGCGCACCTGCCCACTATCGCCATTGTTGGCCGGCCCAATGTTGGCAAGTCCACGCTCTTTAATCGCCTTATCGGCAAACGCCGCTCCATTGTCGGCGATGAGCCCGGCATTACCCGCGATCGTCTATACGGCGAGGCCCATTGGCGGGGGCGTCGGATTCGAGTCATTGATACCGGTGGCATGCTTCCCGGCGACAAACAGTCCATGCCAGCGGAGATTTTCCGGCAGGCGCAGGTAGCCTTGGCGGAAGCTGACGCCGTCATTATGGTGGCGGACGCGCGCACCGAAATGGCGTCGCCCGATATTCAGCTCGCCCGCCTGCTGCTGCGCTCAGGAAAGTCGATTTTTCTTGCCGTCAATAAGATTGACGTGCCCGAGCTGGAACCATATGCTCAAGAGTTTCGCCGTTTGGGGATAAAGCAACTGTTTGCAATTGCTGCTGAGCACGGCCAGGGCGTGGCCGAGCTGCTCGATGCTGTCATCGATACTCTTCCCGAAATCTTCATCCCAGAAATTACCGAGGATGCCACCGAAGCTGAAACTGCAGACCACAAGCTAACTGAAACCAAAATCGCCATAATTGGTCGGCCCAATGTCGGCAAATCAACTTTGCTGAATAAGCTCGCGGGAAGCGCGCGGGCAATCGTCTCTTCTATCCCAGGAACCACTCGCGACGCCGTGGATGAGATTGTGCGACGCGATGGAATGACCTACCGCTTTATTGACACTGCCGGAATACGCCGCAAGGGGAAGACCCATCTGATGGCTGAAAAACTTTCCGTGGTGATGGCCCGCAAGCACTTGGAAGCCGCCGACATCGCGTTGATAATTGTTGATGCGACCGAAGGAGTCACCGCGCTTGATGCCAATATTGCCGGCTATGCCCACGAGAGCGGGCGCTCCCTAATTATCGTGGTGAATAAGTGGGATTTGCTCGGGCCCGGAAGGCCAGATGACAAACCGGCCGCAGATCGCGCTCTCTATGAGCAGAAGCTCCGCGACAATTTGAAGTTTCTGGCCTACGCGCCGGTTCTATTTCTTTCGGCTACCTCGGAGCAGAACAGAAATATCGAAAGATTGTTTTCTACCATCCAGGAAGTAGCGCAGGAGCGGCGCAAGCGCATTCCCACCGGCGAAATGAATCGCTTCCTGAAGAAAGTAGATTTTGAGCGGGCGCCGGTGCCGGCATCGAAGCGTGTGAAGATTTATTACATGACCCAGGCGGCCACTTCGCCGCCGACTTTCATCCTGTTTACCGACCGTCCGGTGAAGCTGCACTTTTCCTACGAACGCTTCCTCGAGAACCAGATCCGGCGGGAGTTTGGGTTTATGGGGAC
>WNGH01029487.1_pt1 | contig 13229 bp, 14 predicted proteins | sample 5400631 | NCBI WGS metagenome assembly WNGH01 (sample SAMN13153373, study PRJNA577476) | soil metagenome | isolation source: 115 cm soil or saprolite under Garry oak tree replicate 1 | place: USA:California | collected 2016-06-15
CGAGTGAAGAGATCGACCGCGTCGACCGGTACGTACGAGTACGTGGCGCTGGCGCGGGCGACGCGTACGACGACCTGAGTCTCATCCTCAACCGGCGCGCGGAGGACGCCCCATCCGATGGCGACCCCCGACTTCGAGAAGACCGCGCTCTCTCCGCGGAGCTCTGGCCCCTGGCCGACGGCAGGCGCCGGCGCAGCCAGAAGCGCAAGCGCGAATGCCACGACGGTGGGCACCCACACGGCCCTCGCCCGCTTTGCTGGCCGCCGAGACCTTTTCCGGAAATCGGGCGGCCCGCCGAAGCAGTCGCGACGAGCACCGGCGCCAGGAACAGAGCAGGGTTTCTCCCCCCGCCGAATTAGTGAACATCGGCCTTGCCGCCCCCTTCGCCGGAAGCTGCCTCTCAGGTGTCTTTCCTACGCCGCCTCCCGGATCCACCCGATGTGGACCGTTCACCGTCAAGACTAGGCTGAGCCATGGTAGCGGTGCGCTCGGGGAGTGGAGGATGAACCAGCTGACTCTTGAAGAACGTCGTCGGGTCTACCTGGCCCAGCAGCGGGCTCGCGAGACGATGCTGGCCCGACTCCATTCCGAAACCGTCGAGGCTCTCGCTCCGCGCTCGGACCAGGGAGGGCTCAGATGGATCGCCATGGCGGCGATGATCGCTGCGCTGCTGGGCGGTGGGCTCCTCGCCTCGCCGACGCTGGAGTTCCACCCGCTGGATTCGCTGATGGGGGCCTTGCTGCCCAGGCTATAACGGGGACGAAGTTAGGACGCTATGGAGGGGACGGGCTCGCTCGATCATCGGATCGTGAAGGCGTTCGAAGCCATCCTCCTGGAGCGGCGCGCCAGGCTCCAAGAGTCCGTCCGCGCGAGAGTGACGGAGCACCGTACGGGCGAGCGCCGCCGGAGCCCTGAGGATGCCACCAACGCGGTCGAGTCGCTCAGCGAAGACCTCGAGGTCGCCGTGCTCGACCGCGAGAGCCGCGAGGCCGCGCAGATCGACGCCGCGCTCGAGCGTCTGGCGCGGGGCGAGTACGGAATCTGCGGCAACTGCGGCACGGTCATCGGTGCTCGGGCGGCTCAAGGCGCTGCCCTTCGCCCAGCGCTGTACCGCGTGTCAGGCGGGCGTGGAGACGCGCGGGCGGCTGGCCTTCGCGGATGGACGACGAGGAGCCTGAGGCGGATGAGGATCAGCCGGTCCACGACTGCCCTGATGACCCCGCGGTGGTGCGCCCTGTTCCACCGACGGCTGTGGGAGAAAGAGCAGGTCTTTGAGAAGCCCGACTACCCGTTCATGCAGAGCACGTCGAGCTGGTGTCCCAAGTGCGAAGAGCGGAGGACGTGATGGTCTGGATGATAGAGAACGACCTCGTTGGCCCCGAGCATATACAGTGGGGGATGCCTGGGGAGGTGATCCCCGCCGGGCGGCTACTCCACACGCCGCTTCACACGCTCCTGGCGTGGTCCTGGGGATTCATCCACGTCGACGCCTTGGAAAGCTCCGGGGGCGACCATCTCGCCACGTTGGACGACTAGGGTGCGTTCGTGCCGGGCGCCGCGCGGCTGCTGGTACGAGATGACGCGCGCGGTCGTCATCCTCTTCCTGGCCCTCACGCTGAGTGGCTGCGTCGGGAGAATGCCTGTCCTCCAGAAGCGGTCTTACGACTTCAAGTCCACTGCCCTGTTCAGGCAGCCCTGCGACGAGGACGTCCCGCTCGGGGAGTACGAGATCGCACTGAACCGTTGCAACAGCACCCGCCTGCTCCGAATGATCGACACCTTCCTCACCATTCAGGAGGCCGACCGGACCCAGGGCATCCCCGGCGACACACTCGTCGACGTCCGCCAGAAGGGGTTCACGATCTACATCGACGAGGACAAGAAAATCCGGCGGCCCAACACCCGCGTGCTCCACGGCAACGAGGCGCTCGCCGCCGTCGGCATGGCCGTCAGTCCCCCGCCCCTGCAGAAGCCGGAGGAGATCCGAGCCTACGCGGACTTCATGGCGCAACACTACGCGGAGGAGTCGGCGACGGGAAGATCCCTGAACTTCGGGGGAGGAGTCGGAGCTACCCGCCCAGATAGAGTCTCCGGACCTGCTCGTTGTTCAGGAGATCTGCGGAGCGCCCCTCGAGCGCGACCTGCCCCGTCTCGAGGACGTACGCGCGAGTCGAGACCTTGAGCGCCATCCGCGAGTTCTGCTCGACGAGGACGACGGCCACCTTCTCCTCCCGGTTGATGGCGAGGATCGCGCGGGCGATCTCGCGCACCAGGTTCGGCGCGAGCCCAAGGGACGGCTCGTCCATCAGCAAGAGCTTGGGGCGCGCCATCAGCGCGCGGCCGATGGCGAGCATCTGCTGCTCGCCGCCGCTCAGCGTGCCGGCCTGCTGGCGCCGGCGCTCCTTCAGGCGCGGAAAGCGCGCGAAGACCCGTTCGACGTCCTGTTCGATCGCTCGTCGGTCCCGCCGGGCGAAAGCGCCCATCAGGAGATTGTCCCCGACGCTCATGAAGGGAAAGACATGGCGCCCCTCCGGGACCATCGAGATGCCGAGGCCGACGATCCGGTCGGGGCGCAGGCGGTCGATCCGATGGCCGTCGAACCAGATCTCGCCCGAGGCGACCGGGGCGAGCCCGGTGACGGCGCGCAGCGTGGTCGTCTTGCCCGCGCCGTTGGCACCGATGATCGCGATCACGTCGCCGGCGTCCATGACGAGCGAGATGTCGGAGACGGCCCGGACCTTGTCGTAGTAGACGCTCACGTTGCGCACGGCGAAGTACATGCTAGATCCCGAGCTCGTCGTCCTCGCGCCCGATGTAGGCTTCGATCACCGCCTCGTCGTTTTGGATCTCCCTCGGCGTGCCGTCGGCGATCTTCCTGCCGAAGTTGAGCACGATGATGCGATCGCTGAGGCGCATCACAGCGCGCATGTCGTGCTCGACGAGCAAGATGGTGACGCCACGATCGCGGATGCCTCGCACCGTCTCCACCATCCGGTCCGTCTCCTCCGGGTTCATGCCCGAGAAGGGCTCGTCGAGGAGAAGCACCTTCGGGTCGCACGCCATCGCGATGGCGATGCCGAGGGCGCGCAGGTAGCCGTGCGGCAAGCGCCGCGCCTTTTCGTGCCTCACCCGCGAGAGCCCGAGGTAGTCGAGGATCTCGTCGGCGCTGTCGCGGAAGGACGCCTCGTCCTGGCGCGCCACGCGGGTATTGAGGAAGAGGCCGACGGAGGTCGCCCGCCCGCGCAGGTGGTGGGCAATGACGACGTTCTCCAGGGCGCTCATCTCCTTGAAGATCGTCGTCTCCTGGAACGTGCGGACCACCCCCTTGCGGGCCACCAGGTGGGCGGAGAGACCCGTGATGTCCTCGCCCTGGAAGATCACGCGGCCGGCCGTCCGCGGGAGGAACGAGGTGATCAGCTTGAAGAGGGTGCTCTTGCCGGCGCCGTTCGGCCCGATGATGCTGAGCACCTCGCCCTCGTTCGCCTGGAACGTCACGTGGTCGACCGCCACGAGGCCGCCGAACCGCTTCGTCAGGTCGCGCACCTCCATGACGGTCAAGCGGTGTCGGCCTTCATATCTGGCCGCGCGGGGAGCCGCAGGCTCAGGAGCCCGTTGGGCAGCCAGAGCATCACCGTGATCATGATCGCGGCGTACGTCAGCATCTGGTACTCGCGCAGGCCGTGGAGGAGCTCGAAGCCGAGGAACAGGACGAAGGCGCCGACCACGGGGCCGGGCACGTACGAGAGCCCGCCGAGGAAGCAGTAGAGCATGAAGTAGACAGAATCTGGTACGCCGAAGCTCGACGGATAGATGCTCTGCTGGGACACCGTGAAGAACGCCCCCGCGATGCCGGCGAAGAAGCAGCCGAGGGCAAAGGCCAGCACCCGGTACTTCGCCACGTTGACGCCGATGCTGGCGGCGAGCGCCTCATCCTGCCTGAGAGAACGGAAGATCCATCCCAGGCGGCAGCTGGCGATGCGCGTGACCGTGAACAGCCCGAGGACGAGCAGGATCGCCGCCAGGTAGTAGAACGCGAGATGCACGTTCAGCGCGCGGAAGGCGGGAACGAGCACGACCCCGGCGAACGTCACCTCACCCGGCAACGGGATGTTCAGGATGCCGGTGGCGCCCTGCGTGATGGTCCCGCCGTTCAGGGCGGCCAGCCGAGCCGCCTCGCTCAGGGTCAGGGTGATCATCGCGAAGTACACGCCCTTCAGCCTGAGGATCGGCCAGCCGATCACCGCCCCGACGAGGGCCGCCGCCAGACCGGAGGCCGGAAGGCAGAGCCAGAACGAGACCCCGAGCTTCACCGACAGGATCGCCGTGGTGTAGCCTCCGACGAGCGCGAAGGCGGCCTGGCCGATGTTGATGCGTCCGATCGCAAACGTGAGCCAGACCCCGAGGCTGATGAGGCTGAGCACGGAGGCGGTCGTCAGGACGCCCAGCAGGTAGCGCGACTCTCGGAAGACGAAGGGGACCACCACGAGATAGAGCGCGAGCCCCACGAGGGCGGCGGCGACCCTGAGCCTCATGGCGCCGGGGCGCGGCTCAACCCCACGGTTTCCCCATGATCCCCTGCGGCCGGAAGATCAGGAAGACGATGAGGCCCACCAGGATCATGAGGTAGGTCGTCGAGCCCGGGATGAAGAAGTAGCCAAGCGCCTCGCTGAAGCCGAGCACGAAGGCGCCCAGGATGGCGCCGGAGACCACACCCGCGCCGCCGATCATGATCATGATGAACGCCTTGATCGAGATCGGCGTGCCGGCGCCCGCGTTGACGGCAAACACGGTGACGAGGAGTGCGCCCGCCAGCCCGGCGAGCGCCGCCCCGAGGGCGAAGCCGAGCGCCGAGTAGCGGTCGATGTCGACGCCCTGGAGGGCCGCGGTCTCCTTGTCCTGGGCGATGGCTCGCAGCGCGCGTCCCGGGCGCGTGTACTCACCACGCTGCTTCTCGCCGAAGAGCGCGAGGCTGAGGCTGTCGAGCAGGAGCGCCGTGCCGGCCGCCAGCAGCATCGTGCTCTCCTCGCGGGTGGTGATGCGCAGGACGCGCCGGAAGAGGAAACGCTCGAACACGAGGCCGACGCACGCGACCGTGACGGCCGATGCGGCCAGCGCGATGAAGTAGTTGAGCCCGAAGACGCCGTAGACGTAGTAGGTGACGAATCCACCCAGGACGTACATCTGTCCGTGGGCGAAGTTCAGGACGCCCATGATCGCGAAGATCAGCGTGATGCCGAGCGCGATCAGGGCGTAGTTCATCCCGAGGATGAGCCCGTTGACGACGACCTGCTCTATGGGTGTCTCAATCCTCCACGCTGCCGATGAAAAGGGTCTTGAACTGGCCGTCCTCGAAGACGTTGACGACCATCGGCACGCCGATCTGGCGCGGCTGCTTGAAGTAGGCGGCGCCGACGTACTTGAGCCGCTTCGGCTCCTTCAGGAACGGATTGGTCACCTGGAACTTCGGGAGGGCCTTCTTGAACTCCTCGACGTCGGTGACGGCCTTCTTGCCCGCGACCTTCAGGGTGCGGAGGATCATCTCGAGCGCGTACACCTTGGTGCCGGCCTCGTCGTTCCACTCACCGGCCACCTTGACGTACCGCTTGACGAAGCTCTCCATCTCCGCGCTTCGGATCTGCGGGGTGCTGGCGCCGCCCACCGAGATGAAGCCGTTCGCCGCCTTGCCCGCGACCTCGGCGAGGATCTTGGCGTCCTGCGCCGTCTCGGTGCTGAGCAGGCCCTTGTAGTTGAGCTCGCGCGCCGTCCGGATCAGCAGGGGCGTCTCGGCCGGCGCGACACCGGACAGGACGATCAGGTCCGCGTTCTGGCGCACGACGCGCGACATGACCGGGAAGAAGTCGGTCGTCCCCGGCTCGTACGTGTCGCCCGAGGAGGCGACGTTGAGGCCGAGCGTCTTCGCCGCCGTCACGCCCTCGTCCCGCTGGTTCAGCGGATCGGACTCGTTGCGGGCGATGAAGCTCACGCTCTTCACGCCCCGCTTCTCCTTCAGGTACTTGTAGATCACCGGCCCCGCCTGGTAGGACGCGATCATGCCAAGGATCGAATTGCCGCGCGGCGGCGTGTAGAGCGCCTTCGAGAAGGCGTACGGGATGTTGATGGCGCCCGCTTTCTCGATCACGGGGACGATGGCCGCCGCCGTGGTGTCGACGTTCGGCCCGATGATGTACCTGATGCCCTCCTGATACGCGAGCCGCTCGGCGCCAGCGACGGACACCTTGGGATCGTTCCGGTCGTCGATGCTGACCACCTCGATCCGGTACTTCTCGCCGCCGATCTCCCAGCCGCCTTGCTCGTTGACCATCTGGGCCGTGGCCTCCGTGCAGTAGCGGTTGACGAGCCCCCAGGAGGCCGCGGGCCCGCTCATGACGCCGAGCACGCCGATCTTCAGCACCTTCTGCTGGGCGTGGGCCCGGCCGGCGAATCCACCCCCCGTGAGGGCCGCGACCAGCAGCCCGAGCGCGAGCCATCCTGCCGCTCTTCGCAACGTCGTCATGGGTCCCTCCTGGCGTCCGGCGTTCGCCGTGTAGATACGACAGTGTTGTTTACAATGCAATAGGTTTTTGTGTACATAGTCTGCGGAGGAACACGGATGGCGCGCAACGCCACGATCGACCACCTCGTCTACGACCGCATCCACCGGGCCATCCTCGAGCAGCGGCTCCCGCCCGGCACCAAGCTCGGCGAGGAATCCCTCTCGTCGCTCTTCGCGGTGAGCCGCGCGCGCGTCCGGAGGATCCTCTTGCGGCTCGCCCACGACAAGTCCGTCGAGCTCCGCCCGAACCGCGGAGCGTATGTCGCGCAGCCCTCGGCGCAGGACGCGCGCGAGGTGTTCACCGCGCGGCGCATCGTCGAAGCGCACACCGTCGAAGGCGTCGCGAAGGGGCTCCCGACGCCGGCGCGCCAGCGGCTCCTACGCCACGTCGCCCGCGAGCAAGCCGCCCACGCCCGTCACGACCGGCCCGCGGCCGTTCGCCTGTCCGGAGAGTTCCACCTGCTCCTCGCGCACGTCGCGGGCAACCGGGTCCTGACGTGGTTCTTGCGCGAGCTCGTGGCACGCACGTCGCTGATCATCGCGGTCTACGAAGGACCTGGCTCGTCGTGCTGCGCCTACGACGAGCATCGGGCCCTGCTCGCCCCGCTCGAGGCCGGGCGCGTCCAGGACGCGGTCGACCTGATGACCCGCCACCTGCAGGGGATCGAAGGCCGGCTGAACCTCGATCGGACACCGAGGACACCGGTCGACCTCCGCGACGTGTTCGGCAAGCCGGCGAGGAATGGCCTGGCGTCATGAAGATCAAGGTGATCAATCCGAACACCACCGAGAGCATGACCGAGAAGATCGGCGCCGCGGCCCGTGGGGTGGCGGCAGAGGGCACGATGATCGTGGCGGCGAGCCCGGCCATGGGCCCCGTGTCCATCGAGGGCCACTACGACGAGGCCGTCAGCGTGCTCGGCCTCCTCGAGGAGATCCGCAAGGGCGAGGCGGACGGCTGCGATGGTTACGTCATCGCGTGCTTCGGCGATCCCGGTCTCCTGGCCGCGCGCGAGATCGCCCGCGGCCCCGTCCTCGGCATTGCGGAGGCGGCGATGCACTCCGCCAGCATGATCGCCGCCGGATTCACGATCGTCACGACGCTCGAGCGCACGCGCGGCATCGCGAGGCAGCTCGTGGAGGCCTACGGCATGGCCCGGTTCTGCCGCAACATCCGCGCGACCGACCTCGCCGTGCTTGATCTCGAAAGGGAGGGCTCGGCCGCGCGCATCACCATCGTCGAGGAGTGCCGGCGGGCTCTGAAGGAGGACCACGCCGACGCGATCGTCCTCGGCTGCGCCGGCATGGCCGACCTCTCGGCCGAGATCGCCCGGGAGATCGGCGCGCCCGTCGTCGAGGGCGTCACCGCCGCCGTGAAGCTCGTCGAGGCCTTGGTGGGCCTCGGCCTTCAGACGAGCAAGATCGGCGAGCTCGCCTTCCCGCTCCCCAAGGCATACCGTGGCGCGCTGCGGGGCTTCGCGCCCGGGGGCGCGTGAGCCAGGGGCCGGTGACGACCGATCCATCGGGCGAGCCGGTCCCCGGCCCGCGCATCCTGCTCGGGCCCGGCCCCAGCACGGCCGACCCCCGCGTGCTGAGCGCGATGGCCGCCCCTCTCCTCGGCCAGTTCGATCCCGAGTTCACCGCGATCATGAACGAGGTCATGGCCCTCTGCCGCTTCGCGTTCCAGACGCAGAACCAGCGGGCGTTCCCGGTGTCGGGCACGGGGCGCGCGGGCCTGGAAGCCGCGATCGTCTCGCTGGTGGAGCCGGGTGACCGCGTCGTCGTCGGTGAGTGCGGGCGTTTCGGCCTGCTGCTGATCGAGATCGCCGAGCGCTGCGGCGCCGAGGTCGTGCCGGTGAAGGTCGAGTGGGGCCCGCTGGCAGGTCGACGTGGCGGTCGCCGGCACGCAAAAGTGCCTCAGCTGTCCGTCGGGCCTGGCGCCGCTGACGTACAACGACCGGGCCGAGCGGGTGCTGGCCGCGCGCACGACCAAGATCCGGAGCAACTACCTCGATCTGGCGCAGCTCGCCCGCTACTGGAGCCCCGCGCGGTTCAACCACCACACGGCGCCGACGGCCATGGTGTACGGCCTGCGCGCCGCGCTGCGCGCGCTCCACGAGGAAGGGCTGGAGGAGCGCTTCGCTCGGCATCGGCTGCACGGCGACGCGCTCCGCGCCGGGCTCGACGCGCTCCGGCTCACGCTGTTCGGCAAGGAGCCGCCCGCTCACCGGCTGCCGATGCTCACGCCGGTCGTCGTGCCCGACGGCATCGACGAGCTGCGAGTCAGATCGACGTTGCTGCAGGACTTCGGCATCGAGATCGGCGCGGCCTTCGGCCCGCTGCAGGGCCGGATCTGGCGAATCGGGACAATGGGGTCCTCTGCGACGCGGCGCAACGTCCTGCTCTGCCTCGCCGCGCTCGACACGGTGCTTCGTCAGCAAGGCTGGCGGGCCGTGCCCGGCGCGGGCGTGGACGCTGCGCTGGCGCACTACGCTTCCGTGGACGCAGATGAGCTACCCGCGTGACCTGATCGGCTACGGCGCCAAGGCGCCTGATCCCAAGTGGCCGGGTGGCGCCCGCCTCGCGCTCCAGATCGTCATGAACTACGAGGAGGGCGGCGAGCGCTCGATCCTCCACGGTGACGACTTCGCCGAGGCGTTCCTCCAGGAGGTCGTGGGCATGCAGCCGCTCAAGGGCGTGCGGAACATGCAGGTGGAGTCGATCTACGAGTACGGGACCCGCGTGGGGTTCTGGCGGCTCATGCGGCTCTTCGCCGAACGCGACGTCAAGATCAGCGTGTTCGCCGTCGGCATGGCGCTCGAGCGCCACCCTCAGGCGGCGGCGGCGCTCGTCGAGGCGGGTCACGAGGTGGTGAGCCACGGCTGGCGCTGGATCGACTACCAGTTCGTCGGCGAAGACGAGGAGCGCGAGCACATCCGTCTGGCGATCGAGAGCCTGACGAAAGCCACCGGCAGCCGGCCGCGAGGCTGGTACACCGGACGGCTGAGCCCCAACACCCGTCGCCTCGTCGTCGAGGAAGGCGGGTTCCTGTACGACTCGGACGCCTACAACGACGATCTGCCGTACTGGGTCCTCGTGTCCGGCAAGCCGCACCTCGTCATTCCCTACACGCTCGACAACAACGACATGAAGTTCGGCATGCCGCAGGGCTTCAACACCGGCGACGACTTCTTCACGTACTTGCGCGACGCCTTCGACGTGCTGTACGCGGAAGGCGCGACCGCGCCGAAGATGATGTCGGTCGGCCTCCACATGCGGCTCGCCGGCCGGCCCGGCCGCTTCGCCGCGCTAAGACGCTTCCTCGATCACGTGCAGCGCCACCGCGACGTGTGGATCTGCCGCCGCATCGACATCGCGCACCACTGGATTCGGCACCATCCGTTTCGGACGTCGCCGTGAGAGGGACATGATGCTCGCTCGATTCGTCACGCCTTCAGGCGCACTTTTGGCGAAGGACAGGATTCCTCGCCCGACGAAGCGCCCGACAATCTGGTGGACATCGCAAAGGTGTCAGCGCCAGCCCGAAACGGGAGGATGGGGCCTCGCGCCGCCATGCGGGTTCGGTGGCATCGCCGCTCGGCGTACGATGCTGACGGAGAGCAATGTGCCTGAGAGGGCGAGCCCATGGGTAGTAATTTCGCCAACTTCCACGCCGGGTGCCACGGCCCGGTGCCATCAGGACTCCCCGAAGGGTGGCGACTCCGGCGCGATTCGAGGACTCTTGTAAAAACGCGGACGACCTTTGCATGGAAGTCCATGGGCTTGGACCACGCTGAAGTACCGAACCGGTTGAGGCGACCGCTCGAGAGCATGGATTGTCGACCTCTCCAGAAGTGAGCAGCGCGTCGATCATTGCCCTCGCCTCCGCGCACCCCGATGCCAGGGCACACTTCGAGGCTTCAGCAGACGCCGAGCGACGGCCCAATGGGGAAGGAGGCTGCTCTCCCGACGACGACTCTCCGGCCGCGGATGTCTCGCTGACATCGACCGAACGCTTCCCGACACGGACCCGATTGGACTGACGACCGAAAGTCCGCCAGCAAGCGAGCTTGCATAGGCGCCGGTCTCTGGCACGGTTGCTGCTCCCTTACCGTCTGGCTCGCATCGCATGGAACAGGCGCGGGACTCCGGGTCGAGGCCCGGTAACGAAGCCGGCACGAACAGAATGTGGAGAACAAAACGGCCCGCCATCCGATCGACCGTGTAGCCTCGGCCCCCTCGGTCCCGCAGCCGGGCGAGTCGCTGCCCGGCAGCGCCCCCGCCCTCACGGCGGCCCCTGTCCCGGGACCGGCCGCGCGCCGGGCGGACGCGCGGCGCCACATCGGGTCGGTGCGGGCCTCGCTGCGCGCCTCGTGCGCCGAGGGCGCCGTCTCCGAACTCTTCGGCGCCTGCGCTGGCGGCGCTGTCCTCACCGCGTGGGCCCTCTATCTCGGGGCGACGCCGCTCGTCATCGGGCTCGTCGGCGCGCTTCCCCTTGCCTCCCAGGTTATGCAGCTCCCGGGCGCATGGCTGACCCTGAGCTTCGGACCCAAGGTCGTCGCGGTCGTGACGATCGGCGCGTCGCGGCTCATCTGGCTGCCCATGGTAGGGCTGCCGTTCGTCCCGCTGACGGCCGAGACGAAGCTCCAGCTCTTCGTGGTCGTCGTGGCGGCCGCCGCGATCCTCGGCGTTCTCGGCAACAACGCCTGGACGGCGTGGATGGGCGATCTTGTGCCGGGAGGAATTCGCGGCCGCTTCTTCAGCCGACGGACCGTTTACATGACGCTGGTCGGTACGACCGCCTCGCTCGCAGCCGGTGTGATCCTCGACGCATTGACCCCGCGCGGGTGGAAGGGGTACGCCCTTGGCGGGCTCTCGGCGGCCGCCTGCCTTGCCGCGGTGGTTAGTGTCTATCTTCTCCTTCGCCAACACGATCCCAGGCAGGATGCCGGGCACGAGCGGCCCCGGTGGGGGCTGATCGCCGACGCCGCCCGCGACCCGAGAGCACGGCCGTTTCTCTGGTACCTCCTCGCCTGGAACAGCGCGGTCGGTCTCTCGGCGAGCTTCTTCTCGTATCACATGCTCAGTAACCTGGCGACAGGCTTTGCCCTCGCGGCCCTCCACGGAGTCGCCGTGGCCGCGGTCCGCATCGTCTCGGCGCCGCTGTGGGGTCGTGCGGTGGACCGGTTCGGCGCACGGCCAGTGCTCGTCGTTTCCTCCTTTGGCATCGCCGCGGTGCCCGCAATCTGGCTCTTCCCCACGCCCGCGTTCCTATGGCCCCTCGCCCTGGAGGCCGCACTCTCCGGCGCCCTCTGGGGCGGCCACGGGCTCGCGGCGATGGATCTGACGGTCGACCTCTCGCCGGCTCAGGCGCGTCCCTTCTACGTCGCCGTCTTCGCTGCCGCGAGCGGGGTGGGGTTCGCGGCGGCGTCGGTGCTGGCGGGGCTCGTCGCGGTCAGCCTGCCGGACCGGTTCGAGCTGCTCGGGCAGACGTGGGCGAACCTTCACGTGCTGTTCTTCTTGTCGGCCGTGGCGCGCGCAGCAGCGGGGTTCGCCGCCCTTCCGATCAAGGAGCGTGGTGCGCTCGGCGTGCCCGAGTTCCTCCGTGTGCTCGGCGCTCGGGCAGCGGGTAGGCTCGGGTGGTCGCCGTCGAGTTAACCGCCCGCGTACCCCCTCGCCGGCGTCAACGCAATAGCGTTGCCTTTCGTAAGGTCAGACGTCCCTAGGACGGCGACCCAGTTCCCCTGTCGAAGGACATCTACATCGTCGAGGCGCACGACGTCCGCCTTGACGGTCGCCTGCACCCGGCTGTCGCCCATCTTCTCCGGGGCGCCAGCGGGCCAAGTCGCGAGCCCGAAATCGATCCACCGTGACGTCTGAGAACGCACTGGCAGATCGGCGAGACCATGGTCCGCTGGCCAGAAGGGTTCGAGAGTCGTCGCCGTGGCGTAAGATGCGGGCGTGAAGGCCAGATATCGGGCCGTCCTGGCCGGCTGCGGTGGGCGCGGGCGAAGCCACGCGCTCGGCCTGCTCGCGAACCCGGACCGCTTCGAGCTGGCCGCGGTGTGCGACCTGCAGCAGGAGCGGGTCGCCGCGCTCGCCCGCGCGCTCGGCGTCGCGCGTACCTACACGGACCCGGGCGCGATGCTTGCCGCCGAGCGTCCCGACGTGCTGTGTTTCGTGACTCCACCGGCCGTGCGCCTTCCCCTCGTGGAGCTCGGTGTGCGCCACGGTGTGCGCGCCATCGCGTTCGAGAAGCCGCTCGCGCTGTCGCTCACCGAGGCCCGGCGCATCGTCGACCTGTGCGCGAGGGATGTGCGGGCAGTCGTCTGCCACCAGCTCAAGCACACCGCCCACTGGCGGCGCGTGAAGGAGATCGTCCAGGACGGCGGCGTTGGCGAGATCCGCCTCCTCCACGCCACCGCGCGCCCGTCGATGCTGAGGGTCGGCACGCATCTCGTCGATGCCGTGCTGTGGCTGAGCGGCGCGCGCGCGAGGTCGGTGTTGGGCCAGGCGCAGGGGCGCGCGGCGTACGAGGAAGACCATCCGTGCCCCGATCATGTGGCGGGCATCGTCGAGCTCGAGGGCGGCGCCCGCGCCATCCTCGAGATCGGCTCGCTGGCACCCCGCCACCTCGACGACGGCGACTTCTGGCAGGATGTGGCCGTCACCGTCT
>WNGH01033547.1_pt1 | contig 13228 bp, 14 predicted proteins | sample 5400631 | NCBI WGS metagenome assembly WNGH01 (sample SAMN13153373, study PRJNA577476) | soil metagenome | isolation source: 115 cm soil or saprolite under Garry oak tree replicate 1 | place: USA:California | collected 2016-06-15
GCTTGGACCGGGCATTGTATCTCGCATGCTCTGCAGAAGATGCAGTCGTTCTCCCTAGCTGGATCAGCCTTCCAGGTTGCCAAGGGTGCTTTTCCACTGTCATTCGTCACTCCCTTGTCCATCTTCTCCTGCTCGCCCGACAACTCCATACGGTCGAAGACGTTGACAGGACATACCGTGATGCAGATTCCGTCGGCGATACAGATGTCAAAATCCACACCAACAGCCGACCCGTGTACACCGTACTCTTTGCTAACCCCACTCTTCCACTTTACCTGGTGGTCGATGTGCTTCTCTTTGTTTGGCCAATTGTTCGGGAAGCTCGGATCCTCGATTAGCTTTCTCACTTCTGTCATGGGTCGCGTCTTCTTCTCCTCAGCGGAGAGGCTTGGCATATAAAATCGTTGAATACCGACTCTACACTAATACCCACAGGGCTTCTCGGATCCACGGTCAATCAAGACTATTGATGCTTCTTCAAGAATTCGGGACCATAGAAGGATGCTGCAGAACCCAGTTCTTCTTCGATCTGGATTAGACGGTTGTACTTACAGGTCCTCTCTCCCCTTGCAGGTGCCCCCGTCTTGATTTGCCCAGTGGCGAGACCGACTGAGATATCCGCGATCGAAGTGTCTTCCGTCTCTCCTGACCTGTGACTCATGACAAGTCCATAGCCCGCTCGTCGCGCCTTCTCCACCGCTTCGATAGTCTCAGTCAGCGTGCCTATTTGGTTGACTTTGACGAGCAGTGCGTTTGCGGCTCCCAGGCGTATTCCCATCTCTACTCGTTTGATATTTGTGACAAACAGGTCGTCTCCGACGATCTGGAATCTGGAACCGAGCTTCTTCGTAATTCTGGCGAAATTATCAAAATCCTCATCGTGGAACGGGTCCTCGATCGACTTTAATGGGAAACTTCGTCCCAGCTCATCATAGAGCCCAAGCAGGTCTTGGCTGCTGATCTGTTTTCCATCAACCAAATACGTCTGTTTATCCTCTTTGTAGAAGCTGTCTGCGGCAGCGTCCACCCCCAACACGACATTCTGGCCAGGCGAATAGCCCGCTTCTTCGACCGCATCGTTGATCTGCCCCAACGCTTCCTCGACGCTGTTGATGTCCGGCGCGAATCCACCCTCATCGCCAACATTGATCGCGCTCTTCCCATACTTTGCCTCAAGTCTCGCCTTCAAGGCGTGGTAGACTTCTGAGCCACATCGAAGCGCTTCGTGGAACGTTTTGAACCCTGCGGGAATTACCATGAATTCCTGAAATGATAGATCGTTACCTGCGTGTTTGCCTCCGTTTATGATGTTCATCATAGGAAGAGGCAGTACCAGTTTTCGTCCATCAGATATCGTCCGATAGAGCGGGGAATTGGCCGTGTCCGCTGAAGCTCTCGCAAGCGCAATCGAGATTCCAAGAATAGCGTTTGCTCCGAGCTTGCTCTTGTTCTCGGTTCCATCCAGCTCATTGAGTAGCCGGTCGATCTTGAGCTGATCCCTTGAGTCAAGACCTAGAATCTTTGGGGCGATAACTCTGCTGATGTTCTCTAAAGCTTTCTGAACGCCCAGACCATTGTAGCGTTGTTTCTCGCCGTCCCGTAGCTCTAGTGCTTCAAGATGGCCCTTCGAAGCTCCCGAGGGTACTGAGAATCGGCCAAAGCCGCTCTTGGTATGTAGGTCTACCTGAACGGTAGGGTTCCCGCGAGAATCAAGGATTTCCCTGGATACAATCTTCTCGACTTTGAACGCTGAAGCTTCCAAGATTTCCCGACAGTCCGATCGCCGTACTATCGCTTTTTACCAGTTTCTCAACTCCCCCGGATTCAGGCTAAGCTGTTGCTTTGCCTGGCCAGTTTCCACGAGCCAATGTCACGTGTTACAACACCTGTATTCGCGCGATAGCCTACTCCTATAGAAGGGCTAATCCTCGTGAGAACAGCACTGGTCACCACCTTCCATGATACGGTAAACTTCTGCTTCAACTCAGTATTGGAGACGATGGGAACCAGCGTTCGTGACGTCGTCTACGGACGCTTGACCAACAGGGGAATCCCACCTTCGGATATCTCGACTCGATTCGACGATATGGTGGAGATCTTATACGAATCCTTTGGTGGAGCTGCCCGTGTTATCGTCTACAAGACAATGGTCGAGCTTTACCAGCAGTATTCGAAGAATGTCGACTTCACGTACCAGGATTCTCTGAAGGATCACATGGCTCTCCTGAGGGAAAGAGTTGTGACGGATCACCTTGTTCCCAAGAGGGTTCAGCGAGATGATAGTAACCTTTCCACTGGACTGCTACTCATAGAGTCTTCAAAGCCAGGGTACAGGTATCACTAATCTTGACGGAATTACCGGGACTTTTAGCCGGAAATGGTTTTAGACCCATTCCGTCATGCTCGCCGTGCGCCGGGATGGCTGAGTGGTTAAAGCGACGGCCTCGAGATCCCGATTGGGCAGGTTGGCCAGTGACATGACAGCCGTTGGGCGTCACGCCCTCGTGGGTTCGAATCCCACTCCCGGCGCCACTGACACCTTGATCAGGAGAAGGACCTCAGAAAAAGGAGGATTTACAGCGTTCCCGACGACATCTCAGCACTGCCCGGAATCATCCAGTGTTCGCCAGATATCCGTACAGCATGACATTCAGGCTGTCTGGGGCAATTGCCTGCAGCGTGGCTCCGGGTGAAACGACAAACCCTGTCGTCAGATGCTCGTCCTTGAACGCGAAGCCATTCGCGTCGGCTACTGCGTACGAGAAGTAAACCAAGCTACTGTGATTGTGCTGGTACTGTCGAAGCCTCATAAAGAAGCTCACCGTCGAGTTAGCACTCCCAGAAAAAGTTGCACTCCAGTCTACATCTGTCACAACTAGAACCGTGCCCACTGGAACCGTGAAATTCTCTGGTAATGTTCCATCGGAATGGGATCTCGTGCAGAACAGGTCGAGAGCAATCGTAAGCAGGTAACCGCAACGAAGCGTGACAAGCGACGCAGGATCTTGTCCTACATGAGTCCTGGGAAAGTTTGTGACGAACACGTTAAGCACCTGTGATGCCGAAGTTGATGCAAACACGCCGGCGATGAAAGTGGCCAGTATTACAATGGTCACAAGCATTCCTTCTTTTCGATTCAACAACTCACCTCCCTATTCTTCCTTGGTGCGAGGGTTCTTCAGGACAAAACTTCGTTCCGCTAATCATAGGTATTTGAAACAACCTGGCGCTCTGCTAAGAGGGCTGACGGAGCCAGACGTGGTTCGAATCCCACTCCCGGCGCCTAGAACGCACTAGATTTCTAATCGGAGAATAAGGTCTATACCTCTCGGAATCAGAATTTCTTGGCGAGTGTCAGGAGGCACTCTCTCGTATGTGTAAGGACCCAAACATGGCAAAACTAACCATCGCAGTAGCCACCTCCAACCTAGCCATCGATGGCTAGTGGCGTACTGATTCGAACTCCCCACTTTGTTTTCAAATAGACGGGAACTCCTGGTTCTTGACGATTGGAACTTTCGCTCAGCAAGTCGGCTAGAACAAGCCCTGATTGCAAATCTGGAAACGTGTCCTCAACCGGCAGTTTTTCACGTTCACACCTGCGAACGAAGCAGCTTATCTGCACTAGCCTCTCAGCCCGATATACGCCCGGAAAGCAAATCGTCGCCCAGAACAGTTCGATCGAGCCGGTACTCCTCTCAAAAAAGGGGGACGCCTTCAGCACCCCGTGCCGTGAGAGTGGTTTTTCCCCGCCCAGACTGTTTCTTATTCGAGTGGCTCTTGAAGCATCCAACTCCCGGTGCCTACAGACATACGCCAGGATTCCTCTTGACGAGCGCATCCTAGGCGAGGTCATGATACGAGTCTACCTCTTGAACAGGTCTGCGAGGCGCTGACGCAAACCCTTTCTCCCCTTCTCCTTTCTCTTCTCAAACAACAGTTTGAGGAAAGAAGTGAACAATGCAGCAAGTCCCAAGTTCACGATACTAGCTGGAAGAGCGGGGAGAGTTCCGCCGGAGAAGAGAAGACCTGCTACGAGCGCAAAACCGAGGAGAATCGTCGCCACGACGTTGAGAGTACCAGATATCCTGCTCTGTAAGTGGCGCTCGTAGATCGACGCGCACGCACCGGCGAGAGTTAGCATGAACGCCCAGCCGAATGTAAACCCCCATCGGGAAAGAAGCACGCTAGTCCCATACGAGGCTCCAAGCCCGACCATCACAGGCCCCAACAACGCTCCAATAAGGAGACCACCGAAGACTAGGGCACCTAGTTCGTAGAACCCATCGCCTACTATTTCTTCTTGAGGTGTCTCTCCCAGAACCCCTGCTTACGCTTCGCGATTCGGCTGGCTGTTTCAACGCCCACGTCCATGTCCGCCTGACTGGCTCTCGGCTCCTGAGCTGGCGTCTTAGGCTCCTCGACGGAGGCCGCGGGTTTCTGGATGGGCTTGTTCTCGCTCGACCCTGGAGTCGTGGCCGGCTTCGTAGCCTCAACGCTCGGCTCAGTGCTCTCAATCCTAGCTTCAGCAGCCGCCTCCTTCTCGTCAGCCCCCGCCGCCTCTTCATCTTCTGAGTCTGCAAGTGATATTTCAAACTCACACTCCGGCTGGCCCTGCGAGATGCACTTTGTCTCCCTCGCCTGGACTGTCTTGTCGAGAACCTCTGCGAAGAGTCCTGCTAGGAATCCGCTCGTGAACATGCAGTTCGGCTCCTCGGACTGGCCGTTCTCCATAGCCTCGAAACAGTTGCCGATAGCCACACTCGCACTCGCCTTCTCAAAGTCAATCGCTCGTATCCTTACCTTTCCAAGTCCCAGGTTCGTATCCTCGAACGCACTATGGACCAGATTCTCAAGAGCCGCTCTCTGCTCGGGCCCGGTCGCGGTTATACTGTCCCGAAAGATACTCCCCTCGTGAATCCCGATCCCGCTCGCTAGGTAGGAGAGGAATGGCGCCGCCTGGTCTGCAACGAGGCGTTCTAGCGCGTCCCTCATGACTCTAACTACGTCTCGCCGGAGTATGATCATTTTCTGGCCAAAGAATGATACTTCGCCCTTGTTGTCGTTGAACCGGACCTGGTTCACGGACCCTACGAGTCGTCGCAGATCCCACGCGTTCGGCCGGTTTTTCGGACTAGTTTGCAGTTGTTGGAACCTCCGCGAGTTCTTTCGTCAAGAGTTCGACCGCCTCGTTCACCTTGTGAGCGAAGGGCGAATCTGGATTGTCCATTACGAAGACGGATCTGCTCAGATTGTTTATCACGTCCATTTGGAACTCGAACGCCTGGAGAAATCTGGACTTGAATAGTGTCGCTAGCTCCTTGCCGACCTTGACAGCGTCCTTGATCCTCACCCCTGGGGGTACCATGTTGAGAGTGAGGAAGGTGGGCTTCCCAAATGTCTCGGCCAGTAGCACCATGACTGCGGTCCCGAACAGGTCCTGCTGGTCGACCCTCGATACTAGGACGAGTGCGTCGCAGCATCCCATCGCGAGCACCGTATCATTCTCGACGCCAGGATGGGTGTCTACTATGATATAGTCGAGGTTGCACTGTTCTCCGACCTTCTGCAGGGTGTCTTGAAACAGCGTGACCTCAAGCCCTGCCTTCAACAGTCTCAGCATGTCTTCGACCTTGTTGCTAGCGGGACAAAAGAAGAGACCCCCCTTCAGCTTCGGGAATCGAGGAGTGAGGTCTATAATCACATCCGCAGGATTTGCGTCTCCGAGGAATATGTCTGTCAGTGTCGCCTTCACGTCACCCTTCTTGAGACCAAAAAGAACATGGAGTCCTGGCCCTGAGAGGTCCAGGTCCATCACGCCGACGCGGTGATGGACGGCGAGTATAGCAGCTAGGTTCGCAGTGAGGGTCGTCTTTCCCGTTCCCCCTTTGAACGAGTGGACAGCTATTACCTTAGCCATCTTTATCCTTCCTAAGCTGATCTTTCACCGACTGGAAGAATTCCTGGTTCTCGATCCTCCCAGCCTCTGACTTGACCTCCTCCAAGTCGATTTTCAACCTTGCATGCGTCACTCGATGTCTCCTAAACGCGAGGAAGCCCCCTGCGAGTATTGCGGCGATTATCACTGCTAGGATTCCGAAGTAGTAGAGTGGAAGAGAGAGGGTTCCGTTGGAAGAGTTGTTCGAGGAGGGTTGAATCGAAACGGTCGAGGTCGCTGTATAGGTTTGGCCGCTGTTGTCTGTCACGGTCACAGTAATGGTGTAAGGCCTTGCTGTCGAGCCTGTTAGAGTGTATGTATGGCTGTCACTGACAGCGTTCGCACTGAAAGTGTCGGGGACAGTTCCATCACCCCAATCAACGCTTGTGGTCGTGATCGACCCGTCAGCGTCCGATCCTGTTATCGAGATTGTAACGGACTGGCCGGAAGTGGGTGTGGTTGTCGAGGGCGAGAAACTGACCGCGGGGGGGCGATCTGTGATTGTGATTTGTGAGGGTGTTGAAGAGGAATAGCCTCCGTTGTCTGTGACTGTGAGGGTCACTGTGTACGTTCCGGCCGTGGCGTAGGTGTGGGTTACGAGCGATCCGGAGCCTGTTGTGGTGTCTCCAAAAGTCCATGACCAGGTGACGATTGTACCGTCGGGATCGTAGCTTCCTGTTCCGTCAAAGGTTATTGGACTTCCCGTTGGACCCGAAGTGCTTGAGGGAGTAAAAGTGGCAAACGGTGGCTTGTCTTCCAAGGTTACAGCCTTGGTCCCTGATCCTGTATTGGATGGACTTGCTGAGTCCGATGCTTTGATTATGAGAGAGTACAAGCCTCCAGGATCTGAGGACTGTGGTGAATAACTTCCAACCCATTTCTGCAGCCCTGTGTCAAAGATCACTGGTACTGTGTCATTGACTTGAGGAGAACCGCTGTAGAGTAGATACGCGCCGACTCCAGTGCCTGAAGTGAAACTTGTTCCGTCCGGATATGTTATTGTCGCGTTGAGCTTGACTTGTTGGCCGATAGCAACGTATGTCGTTGCGTTTATGCTGATGTTAAAGGTCGCTGGAATCAGCTGTGGCGTATTTGTAAGTTGCCCGTCCGGACCCGTGTTTCCGTATCCATCGCCGAATGCCTGAGATGCAAGTGTTGCTGTCCATGTTCCTGTTTGATTCTCCGGAGTTGTCTTATAGTTTGCAGTGAATGAGTGCGAAGTGGTGTCGTAGATGGCTGTCAACGTTACACTGCCACTGCTTGGCGGTGCCAGGCGCAGTAATGCTATGCCTGTTGTCGCGAATGACCCGTCTGGATAAGATGCTTGGAATGAGAATGACACCGTTTCGGTTCTTTGGTAAGTCGCCTTGGAAGAGGTCAGACTAGAAATCGTCATTTTCGCCGCCGTCACTGCGAAAGCTTGAGCGTCCGGCGGGTTCTTCCTAGTACTGGTGCCCGTGACGGTCACAACATAGTTATCGATGGTGGCATTCTTTGGCACCTTCCAACTGGTGGAAATGATGCCTCCAGAATCTGCCTGTAGAGTCGGAGAGAAGACAATGGTTGATGTCGTTTGTGTTCGTATGGTGACGCTCACGCTTTCCGACGCGTTATATCCGGAGGCGCGAATGCCAACTGTCTCGGTTCTCTGATATTGATTCTTATCCGTGATTATAATATAGAACTGCGTCGAGGCCACATTGGAGTTCAATATTATTGGCTTGATCTGGTTAACCTGTGCATTGTAAAGGCAGCATAGCGAGTTGGTTCCGAGGAAGCTTGGGCTCGGATATGTTATCAGTTTGCTGAACGTGGTTTCGGATGCGGTGGTATTCTCAGTCACTGTGCTAGAGGTCCAGGTCTTCCCGGATGGATCCTTTGTCTGGAACTGGAACTGGTATGTTGTGCTCGGGAGGGCGCCGATGACTGTTAGGACGAGCACGACAGTGTAGCCTTCTTGAGTGAATCCCGGAACGGAGTTTAGGAAATATTGAGTCCCCGTTGTCGGTGCGTGAACACTCGGAAGGAGGACTGTAGAGAAAATCGGCAGTATTAGGCCAACCGCGAGCAGTAGAGCGTAACGAGTCATCTTTGTGTATTGCACTACGTGCCTCCCCGTGGTCAGAACTGTGAAGCACGACACTCTCGCATGGGACTAAAGGGTCGCGTAACTCGAAGTCTAACGGTGAGGTATCCAGTCGCGTCCCTGATTTCAGGCGTGGGCATCGAATGTGTTCATTAAGTGCTTTCAGTGCTCTACGCCGGTTTCCATGACCAATTTTCTATGGAGAAACCGATAAGAAGTTCGAAGACCCGGTCCAGCGACGATGATCACATGTCAAAGCTGACTGAAAGTGCAAGAAAGATGCTGGAAGGCAAGAACTTCGTATACTTAGCCACCGTCAATCCTGATGGTAGTCCGCAGGTCACTCCTACTTGGGTGGACACTGATGGCCACTTCGTTCTCATCAACACCGCGGTTGGTCGTGTTAAGCACCGCAATGTGAAGAAGAATCCCCACGTTGCTCTGGCAATAACCGACCAGACGAATCCCTACAACCTGGTTCTGATACGCGGCAAGGTTGTCGAGCATATTACTGGCCAGGTTGCGGAGGAGCATATTGACAAGATGGCGAAGAAGTACAGGGGCCTTGACAAGTACCCGAACCGGAGCCCAGGCGAGCAGCGGGTCCGGGTCTTGATCAAGATAGAACCTGTAAAAGTTATCAGCCGATAGCGCGCCCGACCCAATCTTGCCAGGTCAATTTGCAATAATCCTAGCGACGAGGATGGACCGATACCAGCCTACTCGTCTTCGTCTAGTTCTTTCTTAGACGATTGCTTGTTTGGAAGAGGAGGGGGTTCTCCACCTGTCGGTTTGAAGCTTTCAGAGATCAGTGTCTGGAATCCTTCCAGTGCACTGTCGATGACTCCCTTCAGTTCTTCGCCTGCTGAAATGTCTCGGGTCACTGCTCCGCGCTGGTTGACGATCCGTGACTTTTTGAGGACCTTTGCCATGTCCGCCTCTGCGAGCCCGCAGAGCTTCATGAGGCTGATGAGGTAGAACGAGGTCTTCCCGTCGAGTGACTCTTTCGATGCGCCTATCATTTTGGCGAGTTCACCTCTGTAGATGCGGCCCTGTTTCAGAATGGCTTTACTGACTAGGTCCTCTAGGACCTGCGGTGGGACTCTGACCAGTATGGCCATTTTCTATCGACGCCTCATGGGTCTGGACAGTGCGACTGGACCTTTTTGGACCGTGAGAGCAGAGTAGAAAAGAGGATTGTATTAGCCTGCTCTTACCCGAATCTTAAGCCCTGAAACATAAGCTCTGATTGTTTCGGAGGATGGAGTTATTAGTTTCATTTGACCCTTAGAATCTGGGGGCTCGCCCCCGGTAGGCGCATCAACACTGCCCAAGCTCGAAACGGCATGTTCCTTGGAGTCGTTCCGGCGGTTCATGATCACGAGCACCTGCCGCTCGTTTATCCCGGGCGATTATCAGTTGGACATGTCAGTCTTTCCAGAGAGGGCGAGGGATCTAGGAACCATGTATGTGGAGGCGGAGGATAAGGAGACGCTGGGCCGGGTCAACGAGATCAGCTTTGTCAGAGTCAACTATGTTCTGGGAATAATCTACAATTCGAAGAGTGGACATACGCAGCTAAAGTGGCGGCACATCCGAGGGGACCAGGGTCGTCTATCGGGTGAGGCGAGCACGAACACGATGGTGAACCTGTACGAGGCGGGCGCATTGGACAGGTCGTTTATCCGAACGATCGCCCCGCGAATCCAATAGGATCAGTCAATAGATCCAGAGATATTCCCTCTCTCGGCTATAGATCAGTTTCGCCCACCTAGCGGGCACCGTGCCGGCACTAGATCTCCAGCAATGAACCTTGCTCGGTGCAGGATCTCATCAAATCCAAGTCAGCTTTCCGCAATCATCCAGCTCAACAGCCACAAAACAGGCCTGGATCGCGAATCCGTCCACCGGACCCGGTTTCTGCGCTGTTCTCTTCCGCTTAACCCGCGCTTTCGACGACCCTTGATCAGCCCATTCTGCCTCCGAATCAGGAGACTCGCCCGGAAAACAAGCCGTCTGGCTAGGTCCTCCATCCAAATTCTGAAAAGCAGTTGCTCCTCGCGACACTAACGTGCCATTAGGGTCGGCCCTATAGGGATGGAAGGCATTACTTGCACGCTGAATTCTGAAAGCCGTCCAAATTCGGAAAATCCGACTCTGGAAATCTCGACGAGGGCGAGAGACACAGGGTCTCCGCAAGGGCTGGTTAGACATGCTTTATCTCTTCTAGAAAATGGCCAATCTGACCAACGGGATCGGAGCCAAGTTTGCCGGCGCTCTTCTCGACTGGGATAGAAGCTCTCGACAAGGTTCTCCCCAAGGGGATCCCGACGAACAGCATGATGATCCTCGCCGGAGAGCTCGGCACAGGCAAGTCTGTACTGATGAGCCAGCTTCTCTATGGCGTGTTGAAGAGGCGAAAGGAGCCGTGTATCTACATGACCTTCGAGGGGCCGCCACTCGCCGTCGAACAGGATATGGAGTCTTTCGGGTGGGACATCGCGCCTTTTCTCGAATCCGGCCAACTGCGGTTCATAGATTGCTTCTCGTTCAGAATGGAGCCGGTCCAGGTTCCTCCCTACGTTCACTATGTGAAGGACCCGCGAGATCTTCACTCGGTAACGAGTGCTCTCTTCAACATGATGGAAGAGATGAAAATGTCTGGCCGAGGAGCCGTCTTCGTCGACTCTCTAACAGAAATGTTTACCCTCGTCCAGGAGGAGCGCCCCCTCGTATTCCACATGCTCGACGGTGTGAAATCATGGAGGGCGAAGGGACCCAAAGAGAAGCTCGTCCCATTCTTCTGCTCCCACCACACTCCACTCCGGGCCTATGTGGAGCTTGATGATCTTCTCTTCTACGTGGTCGATGGAATAATCGATGTCAGGTTCAACCCGGGCTTTGCAGAGCGAGGGCTCCTCGTCAAACAGTTCAGGGTCCGCCGGATGAAGGGAGCTCCCCATGAGACCTACTGGGTCACCTTCTCCGTAACCTCGAAGGGCGTGACTGAGGTAGAGTTGCCCTTACCTGTCCTATCGACTGAGAGGTTGCGTACCAGCAGGAAGAAGTAGCTCATTTCACACCGGCCTCAATAGAAAGGCTGTGGCCGTTCATCACGGAAGCCATAACGAGCAGCAATCCTATACCGGTCATCCCGCGGTTCACGTGGGCCCGCCTCGCATCAAAGTTCCCTACTCGAAGAATCCCGTGTTCGTCGCGGAGGGCTACAAGCCGCCCGTGGTAGCGGGTCGAAGCTTCGAGTACGAGACAACCCCAGAGAACGCGGAGTACTGGCAGACTCTTAGTCTCGCCTACCGTCAGTATTTGAAGAAGGAGGCAGACACGCGAATGATAGACCTACGCCTCCTACTGGACGAGAGGCGGAGCGGAGCCTTCCGGTGCGTCGGATGCGGCAAGCCGATGGTTATGCGTGAGTTGTTCGCCAACGGCGACCGGGTCTACCAGTGCCTCAATGGCGACTGCGTAAAACGTATCATCAGATACCAGTACCAAGCGTATACAGGGCGGATCGCGGAAGTAGCCTAGCCCCGAGAAGCCTCCAAGATGCCGGTCCAGTGGACCGTCTGGAAGCCCCTTTTACAGAGAATCTATTCAACGCCTTTATCATCAGGAAGAGGGTACGACTATTCCCCTTCTATCAGTATAGTCAGAAGATGCGGATAAATAGGAACAAGACCGCAAAGACTAGATGACGAGGCATGTCCACCCAGAAGTCTGCACAATCCGACGATCCAATAGAGCTCCTTGCAGACTCGCTCAACGTCTGGGTCGGAAAGCTCAGCGACATTGTTCACAAGGTCATAGATACGGAGCCGATAAGAAACGTCATCAACTGGGCTCGCATGTACTCGCTATGGCCCGTAAATATTACGACCGCCTGTTGCAGTGCAGAGTTCGGCGCCGCCAGCGGCGCGCGCCATGATCTAGAACGTTTCGGTGTCCTCCCGATCGGATCTCTACGGCAGTCGGATCTCATGGTCATAGAGGGAACGATCACGAAGAAGATGGCGAAGAGGCTGCGGACGATCTATGACCAGATGGCCGTTCCACGATACGTGATCGCAATGGGAGACTGCGCCATATCAGGCGGGCTCTTCCACGACTCGTACAGCATCGTCAACGGGGCCCACGAATTCCTACCCGTAGATGTCTTCGTCCCCGGATGCCCTCCGAGGCCTGAAGCACTGGAGCACGGGATCATTATGCTTCAAGAGAAGATACGAAAGTCGAAGGTGTACCCGGAAGGATGAGCCTCTCCCAGGAAAGGGAAGAGAGTCTCGTCAAGACACTGAAAGAAAACTTTCCCACCGACATCAAGGACGCGACGATTCTTCGTCGATCGCGGATAGACGTGACTATCGCTCCTGACAGAATGGTCGAGATCGCGATTTTCTTCCGCGACAAGCTTGGATTCGATCACCCCAGCGGGGTCTCGGCCGTTGACTACAACAGAGAGGCCCGTTTTGAAATAGTCTACCATCTATCCTCGATCCGAAATGTGGGACAGCGGGATATTGTTGTCAATCTGAAGGAATCTGTGCCTCGAAATACTCCGCGAGCGATTTCGCTTGTCAAGATATGGCCTGGGGTAGAGAATTACGAGCGGGAGTCTCTGGAAATGTTCGGAATACAGTTCGACGGCCACCCGCGTCCAGAGAAGCTGTTTCTCAACGACAACTGGGACGGACCTCCGCCCATGCGAAAGGAGATCAGATTCCCGACGGACTGACCGGTATGACAACGACGGACAAGCATGCGCAGACCGACCTCCCATCGATGAGCCCGACAGAGCCCGGGGCTCAGACTATGACTCTCAGCGTTGGACCGCAGCATTCAGGCTCGGGGCACATGAGACTCATTGTCGAACTTGACGGCGATATCATCATCAACGCCATGCCCGACCCGGGCTATGTTCACCGTGGCATCGAGAAGATCATCGAGCTCCGGAACATTATTCGAAGCATCCCAGTCATCGAGCGACCCTCGATCATCGACGCTTCTAACCTGAATCATGCATGGGTCCGGGCGATTGAAGAGCTGCAGGGAGTTGAACCGCCTGCTCGGGGACAGTACCTCCGATGTCTCTTGAACGAGATGAACAGGATAATGAGCCACCTCTACTGGCTCTCCATCTACGGCGTCTTCCTCGGACACACGACCATGTTCATGTGGCCCCTTGGAGA
>WNGH01004551.1_pt1 | contig 13227 bp, 9 predicted proteins | sample 5400631 | NCBI WGS metagenome assembly WNGH01 (sample SAMN13153373, study PRJNA577476) | soil metagenome | isolation source: 115 cm soil or saprolite under Garry oak tree replicate 1 | place: USA:California | collected 2016-06-15
GGCCGCCTCGATTACATCAATAGCGAGCCCGCCGCCGCGATCGTCTATCAGCGTCGTAAACACGTGATCAATTTGTTCGTTGCCCAGCATTTGGGCGCCAGGCGAGCCCGGACCGCGTCCGAGAGTATCCAGGGTTATAATATTCGGCATTGGTCGCAAGACGGGCTTGATCTGTGGGTGGTCAGCGATCTTGCGGGTGATGAACTGGACGAATTCGTCCAAAAAATCGCAAGCGCGTTGCGGCGTCCGTCCAGCGCCTCCTGACTGGCCTCACTGTTTATTCCCAGCTAAACACGTCGGTCCGGTGCGGCATCGCCTGCCGCACGGCAACCTATTTGGCCTGTCAAACGTTTAGCGTCGATAATGGATCTACGCGTCCACAACGAGCGCCGCCCCGATTCCGAGCGCCTTGATTCTCCACCCCGGCCGGCGACGCCGGCATTCGATTAAACAGGGGATAAAACGTCGTGGCGAGAGCGTTTGCGTAAACGCCGCACCCTCGTGCCCTTGATCGCTATCGGCAGCATTATTCTGGTCGCCTTGCTCGTCGCCTGGTGGCTGCATGCAAGAAACTATGAATCGACTGATGATGCTTTCATCGATACCCGTACCGTGCAGATCAGCGCCCAGATCGGCGCCGCGATCGTCGATGTTCCGGTCACGGACAACCAGCTGGTCGATGCCGGCGCCGAACTGGTCCGTCTCGACGACCGCGACTATGTCGCCCAACGCGATCAGGCGCAGGCGCAAGTCACGCAGGCGCAGGCTAGCGTCGAGAACCTCACCGCCCAGATTGCCGCGCAGCAGGCGAAAGTCGATCAAGCCAACAAACAGGTCGCTCAGGCGCAGGCCGCGCTGACTTTCGCCCGTCAGGAATTCGAACGCTATCAGCAGTTGGCCAGCAAGGGCACGGCTACGATCCAGCAGGCGCAGCAAACCTCGTCGAATCTTCAGCAAAACGAAGCGGCGTTGGCTGCGGCGCAGGCCAATGCGGTCGCGACCGAGAAGCAGATCGGCGTGCTGCAAGCGCAGCGCGATCTCGCTTATGGCCAAGTCGCGCAGGCGCGCGCCACGCTCCAGCAGGCCGAAGCCAATCTTTCGCGCACGATAATCACCGCGCCAGTGTCCGGCCGCGTGACCAAGCTCAGCGCCGCCAAGGGCGCCTATGCCGCCGTCGGTCAGACGCTCATGATGTTCGTGCCGCGCGAGCTCTGGGTGACCGCCAATTTCAAGGAAACGCAGCTCAATTTGATGCGACCCGGCCAGCCAGTCGACATCACGATCGATGCCTATCCGGGCAAGACCTTCAAAGGCCACCTCGACAGCGTGCAATCCGGCAGCGGTACCGCCTTCAGCCTTCTGCCAGCGGAGAATGCCACTGGCAATTACGTCAAGATCGTGCAGCGCGTCCCGGTGAAGATCGTGTTCGACGAGCGTCCCGATGTTCTGCTCGGTCCGGGCATGTCCGTCGTCCCGACGGTGAAAGTGCGATGAGCGATCAGACCGCGGCCGCCGGATGGGATCCGAGCCGTTCGGCGGCCGGCGATCGCAATCCTTGGCTGGTCGCAATCGTTGTGTCGATTGCGACATTCATGGTGGTGCTGGACACCGCAATTGCCAACGTATCGCTCCGCTACATTGCCGGTAGCCTCGCCGCCGGCATCGACGAGAGCACCTGGGTGGTCACCACGTATCTGATCGCCAATGCCGTCGTGCTGCCGGCGAGCGGCTGGCTATCGAATGTCATCGGGCGCAAACGCTTCTATATGCTGTGCGTCGCGCTGTTCACCGGTAGCTCACTGCTCTGCGGCCTGGCGCCAAATCTCAGCGCGCTCATTTTCTTCCGTATCCTGCAGGGATTGGGCGGCGGCGGCATGCCGACCAGCGAACAGGCGATTCTCGCCGATACCTTTCCGCCGCAGAAGCGCGGTCAGGCCTTTGCGCTGTATGGCGTCGCGGTCATCGTGGCGCCGACCGTCGGCCCGACGCTCGGCGGCTGGATCACCGACAATTTTTCCTGGCACTGGATTTTCGTCATCAACGTGCCGATCGGGCTCGTTTCACTTGCTTTGGTGCACTGGCTGGTGGACGAACCGGAAACTCTGGAGCGCGAACGCAGAGAACGGCTTGCCGGCGGTCTCAAGGTCGACTGGGTTGGGTTCGCCCTGATCGCGATGACGCTCGGCAGCCTGGAAGTCGTCCTCGACCGCGGCCAGATCGAAGACTGGTTCAAGTCCGACACCATCGTCATCTTCACCGCGCTGGCCGTGGTTTCGTTTCTGCTGTTTCTGCCCTGGGAGATCAATCACGAGGAGCCGATCGTCGAGCTGCGATTGCTGTTTCGCCGCCAGTTCGGGATGGCATTCGTGGTCATGTTGATGGTCGGCGCGATCCTATTCGGATCGAACCAGATCATGCCCCAGCTGTTGCAGACCACATTCCCGTATACCGCCATGTTATCCGGGCTCGCGATGATGCCCGGCGGCCTTGCTATGCTTGTGGTCATGCCGATCGCCGGACAGGTCACCGGCCGCTTTCAACCGAAATATCTAATGGTGCTGGGGCTCACCACCATCGCGCTGTCGATGTGGTATTCGACCACGCTCACGCCGGACGCAAGCTTCGATTATTTCGCGTGGGTCCGCGTCTATCAGACTGTCGGCCTGCCGTTCTTGTTCATCCCGATCAATACTGTCGCCTATGACGGGCTGCCGCCGGACAAGACCAACCAAGCTTCCGCGCTAATGAACGTCGCCCGCAACCTTGGCGGCAGCATCGGCATCTCGCTCGCGAACGTGGTGCTGGTGCAACGCGAGCAATTCCATCAATCTCGGCTGGTCGAAAGCACCGCACCGAGTTCGCCGATATTCCATTCAACGGTGCAACAGATGAGCCATTATTTCGCCTCGCATGGCGCTTCCGCCAGCGAGGCTACTAGACAGGCGATGGCGTTTATCGGCCAGCTTGTGCGCACGCAGGCCACCATACTGGCCTATATCGACGTGTTTCACGTTTGCGCGATTGTGGCCGCGTTGATGATCCCGCTTGTCCATTGTGCTGGTCCGGCGTGTCAATCTCCAGGCATCATCTGCTCCAATCGGACATTGACGGTTTTAGTCAAATGGATTTTCGCACCGGCGATTTGGGGAACCAGCCATGAATGGAAATACGGTTCGATGCGGCGCATTGATGATCCTTGCAATTTCGTGCTGCGCCGCAGCGCCCGAGCCGGCCAGGATCGACTTGACCATGATCGACTACCGCTTCCTGCCGGAGCAAGTAACATTCGAGCACGGCGTTCATTACCGCTTGCATCTGGAAAACCGCGGCAAGGAGACCCACGAGTTCACGGCTCCGGTGTTTTTCGCCGCAGCCAAGCTCGACAATCCGGAGGCGCTCAATCGCGAGCGCACCGAAGTCGTGGTGCAGCCCGGCGAGAGCAAAGATGTCTTTTTGACGCCTGGCGCGCCCGGTTCTTACGATCTGCGCTGTGGCGATCACGATTGGGACGGCATGGTCGGCGGAATCACCGTCCGTTGATCCGACATGACGATCGCGCCGTACCGATTTGGCGCATCGTATCGCCCGCAAGGCGGGCAAGCTGCCGAAAATTGCGGCGCGAACCGGGCGACTCACAGGCGACATCAGGATCGAATGCACGGCTGGGTTGGCAGAGCAGCGCTTCGAGCGCCAAACACCGCCGATTTTTGCCAATCGCGTTTGGCCTGAGCCTGTGTGCGCTGAAATGTCCTTCGATGGCTGGACCGCGGCACCATTTTTGCTTTGACTGCGTTATCGGTACGGCTGTGGGGCAGAGTAGCGCAAGACTGGGAAGAAAGGACTCGACAATGTGTGACTTTAGCCTCCAAAGCGTGCGGTCTCGGCCCGCAAAAGTGGGCGACAGACTCGTGACGCGTGATTTCGGCACCGGAACCCGTGGATTCTCGGCGTCGGATAATCCTGGATTGGCGGTATGCATCCGCCCGGGAACGGAGCTTGCTTTCGCGAGCGAGGTAGCGTGCCTGCCGGCCGGCTTGCTCGGCTGGAAGACCAAGACCATCCATCACGAGACGGCCATCTTTCGCCAAGTCAACAAGGACAAGATGGCAGCCCATCACGACGCCCTCGAATTTCCCGACGGGCGAATTGTGCTGTTGACGCTCTTGTGTGAAGGCCAGCAAGCGACGGTTCTGCAATTGCCCGCGCAACCCACCAGCGCGGAAGAGGTGCGGGAACAGGAACGCGTCAGTTTCGTCGGCTGAACACAGCCGAGCGCGTCACCGCCACCAAGAAGCCCGGCCGCTTCAGGGCGGCCGGCCCTTTTGCCGCGAATTAAAACGCTCGTACGGCGTCCGGCTCTTTGCCCGGTTAAGGCCTCGCCTATTGGTGCGCCGAGGCCCCGTAGCTCAGCATAGCCGCGGAGATTTCGGGCGAAGGTAATTGCAGCGTGACTCGCGGCCACCAGCCATGGAAAATTGGCTATGGGAAATTAGCTATGGGAAATTGCCGTCACAGCCATTAATGGGCAGTGCCCACCCGACCCTGGCTTTTGCGTTATTCCTTGGTGACCGGCGCTATGCGATGAATGAATCTTTGGACCAGCCGCAGGCCGCCGACCGCCTCCCCTCGAAGCGTCTAGATCCGTCCGCACCAGCCCCCGCAGCGCCAGACATCACAACCGGCGGCGCGGCACATTCGCATGATGCCGGCGCGACCGCCGGGAAAGCAGCGACTTCGGGCGCCGGTTCGCAATTTCTCACCGTCTTTCCTCCCATCATGCTGCCGATGTTTCTCGCCGTGGCCGATCAGACGATCGTGGCTACGGCGCTTCCGGCAATTGCGTCCGATTTGGGGGAAATCGAGCGCGCCTCCTGGGTCGTCGTCTCGTATCTGATCGCCAATACGATTGCCGCTCCGGTCTATGGCCGGCTCGGCGACACCTTCGGCCGCCGCCTGATGATGTTCGTGGCACTCGGAATATTCATAGCAGGATCGGTGCTGTGCGCTTTAGCGCCGAGCATCGAAGTCCTCACCGCTTTTCGCGTGATTCAGGGTTTCGGCGGCGGCGGACTGATGACGCTGTCGCAAGCGCTGATCGGCGAGGCGATTCCGCCGCGCGAGCGCGGCCGCTACCAAGGCTATCTCGCCGGCGTGGCGGTGAGCTCGAATACATTTGGCCCCGTAGCCGGGGGCTATCTGACCCAGGCGTTTGGCTGGCAATCGATCTTTCTGATTAACATTCCGCTCGGGCTGCTTGCCGCTTTGTTCGTCTTTCGCATCCCACCACGCGAGGGCGACCGCCGCCGCACCACTTTCGATTCGCCGGGGCTAGTGTTGTTCATCTTCTTCGTCGGTCCAGTCATCCTGGCACTCGAACAGGTGCAGCGCATGGAGCTAAGCACCCTGCCCTTCGCGCTCGGGCTTTTGGTGTTTGGCTTGGTCGCGCTCGGTCTGTTGGCTTGGCAGGAAACGATCACCACTTCGCCACTCATCCCGCCGCGTCTGTTCAGACAGCCATCGATCTGGCGCGCCGATGCGATGGCGGCCTGCCACGGCGCCGCTCTGGTTTCGCTGATCACATTTCTGCCGATCTATCTGCGGGCGGTGCGCGGCGCATCACCCGCCGAAACCGGATTGGTGCTGTTGCCGCTGACCGCCGGCATCGGGATCGGCTCCATGTTCACCGGGCAGATGGTTACGAGGACCGGCTGGACGGCGGTGTTTCCCACTTACGGATTGATGGCGGCGACTGTCGGGCTTGTTGCGATTGCTTTTGGCGCGCCGCACCTTACACCCGCTCAGCTCGCTTGGTCCTTCTGCGTAATCGCCCTGTTCATGGGTACTGTCATGGGCGTCGTGCAAGTGACGGTGCAGGCCGTTTCGGGACCACGGCTTCTCGGCACCGGAGCGGCCATGGTCCAATTTTCGCGCTCGGTTGGCGCCGCCGTTGGCACGGCCTCGGTCGCCACGATCCTGTTTTCGATTCTGATGGCCGGCGATCGCAGCACCGCGACTTTGTTCGGCAGCATTATCGAACAGGGACCGGACGTCATTGCAAGCCTGGCGCCAGCCCGGCAAGCCAGCATTCATGCCGAGATCGGTGACGCGTTCCGCGCCGCGTTTCTCACTATCGCTGCTTTCACCGGCATCGGTACCGTACTCGCCTGGTCGCTGCCGCTGCGGCGGCTGTGACTGAAATATGATCGATACCATTGCGGCGCGCCCGCGCGCGCGGCAGATTCGCTGAAAAATTGGGGAGGAACGTAATGATTGTCGACGCGCAAGTTCATTTGTGGAAAGCCAATACGCCGGACCGCCCGTGGCTGCCGAATCGCGTGGCCCAGCTCCCGGAGCCGTTTTTGATCGAACAGCTCGTGCCGATGATGGATGAAGCGGGCGTTGACCGCGCGGTCATCGTCCCGCCGTCCTGGGAAGGCGATCGCAATGATTATGCGCTCGAAGCGGTGCGCCGATACCCGGCGCGTTTTGCCGTCATGGGGCGCATTCCGGTGAACGATCCGAATACCGCAAAGCTGTTACCGGATTGGAAGAAACAGCCGGGAATGGTCGGCATCAGGCTGACGTTTCATCCGCCGCAATGGACCTGGTTGACCGACGGCAGCGTCGATTGGTTCTGGCCACTTGCGGAGAAATATAGTCTGCCGGTGATGTTCTACGGCGCGCCGATGGCGCACTTCGCGCGCGTCGCGGAGCGGCATCCGCAGCTGACCATGATTGCCGACCATCTCGGCGTCACCGGCGAAATGGTTAAACAGGGCAAGCTGAGCGACGGGGTTCAAGGACACCGCCGCGCTCGCCAAATACCCGAATGTTTCGGTGAAGCTGTCGACGACGCCATTTTATTCGTCGGAGCCATATCCATTCCGCGACATGGCCGAGCATATCCGGCGGCTGTTCGATGCTTTCGGCGCGCGCCGTTGTTATTGGGGAACGGATCTCACCAACTCCTATCGCAAAGCCACCTACCGGCAGCGCATCACGCATTTCACCGAGACCCTCGATTTCCTATCGGACGAGGACAAAGAGTGGATCATGGGCCGCGCTATCCTGGAGCGGCTTGGGTGGAAATAATGCCACCGCTTGGTGAAGACGCACGCCTTGGGCGCAAATCTTCAACACGAAGATGACCAAAATCATCTTGACCCGGCACGGTCATGTCGAAGGCATCAAGCCTGAGCGGTTCCGCGGGCGCGAGCCGCTGCAATTGACCGAGCGCGGAGCCGCCGAGGCGGCGGCGTTGGCGCAGCGCATCGCCGCAGCGTGGCGGCCTACGCACATCTATACCAGTCCGATGAGCCGGTGCATCGCCACTGCGGCAGCCATCGCGCGGGTCACCGGCGTCGCGGCGAAAACCTGCGAGGACCTCAACGATATCGATTACGGCAGCTGGCAGTTCAAAACCTTCGCTGACGCCAAAGCGCAGGACCCGATGCTTTTCGCCGCCTGGTTCGCGACGGCGCATCTGGTGCGTTTCCCGAACGGTGAATCGCTGCAAGATCTCGTGGCGCGTACCGCAAATGCGCTGCGGATGGTGCTGGCGCGGCATCCGGACGAAACCATCGTGCTGGTCGGCCATGACAGCGTGAACCGCGCCTTGCTGCTCGAACTTCTCGACCAGCCGCTTTCCGCTTACTGGCGTGTGGCGCAGGATCCTTGCTGCATCAACGAAATCGATGTCACCGGAGGCAGCGTTTGCGTACGGCGCATCAACGAAACGCAACACCTCGAAGCGGTTACCGAGCACGGCCGGCAATGACGCCGTCACACAACGAGGGCTAGGCGGCATGGCCGACGACGGACCTTTCGTCGGCCGCTCGGTCCTGCGGCTTGAGGACCGCCCCCTAGTCATGGGCCAGGGGCGTTTTGCGGCAGATGTTTTGTTTGCGCATCAACTGCATATGCGGGTGGTTCGCTCAACCCACGCTCACGGCCGCATTGTTGCAATCGATATCGCCAAAGCACGCGCGGCCCCAGGCGTCATCGCTGTCTGGACGGCAGCGGACGTCGCCGATATCCCGCCGATCGATTTCCGCCTGACGCGGATTGAAGGCCTTGAGCCGTACCGGCAACCGATCCTTGCCGAAGATCATGTTCGCTATGTCGGCGAGCCTCTGGCGGTTGTCTTTGCGACGGATCCCTACGGCGCCGAAGATGCCGGCGAGCTGGTCACGGTCGAAATCGAAGAATTGCCGGAAGTCATGAGTGCCGAGGCGCCGCCGGCCGAATTTTCCGCCGGCCATGTCACCGAGGCCGCCGTCGTCCGCAAAGGCTATGGCGACGTGGCGGCGGCGTTCGCCGCGGCTCATGCGAGCGTGACGCTCGAGCTCAAAATCGGACGGCACTCGGGCGTGCCGCTGGAGACGCGCGGCGCCATCGCCTTCTACGATCACGGGCGCGATGTGCTCGAATTGTACGGCGCCGCCAAGGTGCCGCATTGGAATCGCGACGCGCTCGCTCGCATGCTCGGCCGCCCCGCTTCTTCCGTGCATCTGCATGAAGGCCATACCGGCGGCGGCTTCGGCGTGCGCGGCGAGCTCTATCCGGAAGACGTGCTCGCCTGTCTCGGCGCATTGCGGCTGCGCCGTCCAGTGAAATGGATCGAGGATCGGCGCGAACATCTGATCGCCACCAATCATTCCCGCGAACAGCAATATCGTGTCCGTGCCGCAGTCGATCAAACCGGCCGGCTGCTCGCCGTCGACGGCGAGTTCTTTCACGATCAGGGCGCCTATGTGCGCACCCACGCGGCGACGGTACCCGACCTTGCCGCCACCATGCTGCTCGGCCCCTACCGCGTCGGCGCCTATAATATGATCGGGCGCATTCGCCTGACCAACAAGACGCCGTGCGGCACCTATCGCGCGCCCGGACGCTTTGAGAGCACGTTCGTGCGCGAGCGGCTGATGGATGCGATCGCGGCACAGCTCGGCCTCGATCGCGTCGAGGTGCGCCGGCGCAATCTGATTGCGGCGACGGAAATGCCCTATGCGCGCCATCTCGACACGCTTGGCACCGATATGACCTACGATTCCGGCGATTATGCCGGACTGCTCGACAAGGCGCTCACGGCGGCCAATTGGCGCGCGCTGCGCGACGAGATCAAGCGGCGGCGCGCCGCCGGCGAAGCGGTCGGCGTCGGCCTTGCCATGTTTGTCGAGAAAAGCGGGCTCGGCCCATTCGATTGCGTTCATGCCGCGATCGACAGCGTCGGAACGGTCGAGATCGTGACCGGCGCGACTTCGGTCGGGCAAGGCATGGAAACCGTGATCGCCCAAATCTGCGCCGACGAACTCGGCATCGATTATCGGCAGGTTCGCGTCATCCACGGTCAAACCGATCGCATCGCCTACGGCATGGGTACATTCGCCTCCCGGGTGACCGTCATGACCGGCGAAGCGGCGCGGCGCGCGGCGGCAAAGCTGCGCGCCAAGGCGCTCGCCGCTGCCGCCAATTTATTGCAATTGCCGCCCGAAGCGCTCGATCTCGTCGCCGGCAGAGTCATTCGCAAAGACGCCCGGCAAGGACCTTCGATAACGCTCGGCGAGGTCGCGCGCGCACTTAATCCAGGCTCGAAGCTCCTTGGTGACGCATTGCCCGGCCTCGCCGCCGAAGGATGGTTTGAGTCCACACATATGAATTATCCCTATGGCATTCATTTCGCGGTCGTGCGCATCGACCGCGAAACCGGCGCAGTGGCGGTAGAGCGCTATTTCGTCGCTTATGACATCGGCAAGGCGGTCAACCCGATGTTAGTCGAGGGCCAGATCGCCGGCGGCGTCGCGCAAGGCCTCGGCGGCGCCCTGTTCGAGGAATTCCGCTACGACGCGCGCGGTGAACCCATTTGCGTGAACTTCGCCGATTACACGATCCCGACCGCGCGTGAAATTCCGCCGATCGAGGTGCTGATCAGCGAAGACGCGCCGAGCCCGCTCAATTCACTTGGCGTAAAAGGCGCCGGCGAAGGCGGCGCCAATGCCGCCGGCGCAGCAATCGCGGCGGCGATCGATGACGCGCTCGGCCAACCCGGGGCGGTGACGCAGCTGCCGGTCACGCCGCAGCGGTTGCGCGACATGTTGCGCGGTCCGCCAGCGGCGTGAGTATCCCGACCTGCAGAACCGCGTTCCGAGATGCAGCCGACGTTTCAGCCCGGCTTGTGTGCAAGCCAACGGCCGCTTTCGGCGGCGGTGAACAGCTCGGCCAGCGCGGCATTGACCGCATCCGGCTCTTCGCTGGTGATGGTGTGGCCGGAGCGCGGAATGACCAACAAGCCCGCCGTCGGCACGGTGCGCTTGAGAAAAACACTACCGTCGAGACAGGTCTCGTCCTCGTCGCCGACGACGATCAGAAGCGGCAGCAAAAATTTCTTCAAGTCCGCTTCCATGTCCCACAATGTCGGCCGCTTGGCCTGCAGCATTGCCATGGTCAGTGCATGACCTCGCGCCGAATGCTCGGCGAGCATCCGCGCAAACTCGGCGTAACCGCGCGGATCCTTGTGTTTTTGCGTTTGCCGGGTCGGCGTGTCGGCATAGACCGCAGCCGCAGCGGCCATGTCCTTTTCCATAAACATTTTCGATGTTTCGGCCGCTTGCGCCCGCATCGTCGCGCGCGCGGCCGGATCCGCCAGCGAACCCCAGCCACAGCCGGCCGCAGTAACCGAAATGCAGCGTTGTGGATGCTTGATGCCGACATGCAGTGCCGTATAGGCGCCCATGGAATGCCCGACGACGTGGGCTTTGTCGATGCGAAGCGCATCCATCAGTGCGACGACATCGGAACGGGCGAAATCCTGGCCATAGCGCGCCGGATCGTCGGGAATGTCCGAAGGCGGATAGCCGCGCTGACTGAACGTGACGCAGCGATGCGCGCGGCTGAAGTTGCGCATCTGCGGCTCCCAGGTGCGATAGTCACCGGCAAATTCATGGACGAAGACAACCGGCGTTCCCCTGCCCGCTTCCTCGTAATACAGGTTCACGCCGTCACTGGTTTTGATTTTCGGCATCGCGTTGATTTCGAGTTGTTGGCGCCAATGTCACCGCCGCATGCTAGCCAAAATGCATGACCAGCGCCAAATGTCCTCCGCTTGAAAAAGCGACAGGCCGCCCGGTTGCCGGGCAGCCCGTTCACATTGCTTGGATATGGGTGCCAGTCGTGTCTTAAGCCATCCAGAACGGCTTGTTCATCTCGCGGTGCGCATCGCAACGCGTGATGCCGATGTCACGCAAAGTTGCGTCGCTCAAAGCGTCAAGCTCGCGTCGTGAACGCGCCCGCCGCTGCCATTCGGCGACGCGAAGTTTGAGTTGATCCCAGCGGGACAAGTGCGTGAACCGGAAGGTCGTCATTGTGATGGTGCTCATGGCTGGCTCCAAATCCGGCAACTGCGACCGTGGCACTCTACGTGCCGCCGGGGAAGGAAGATGTGACGGTCAACACAGTTTGACGCTTTTCGTAAGCATCTGGTCCTCCGCCAAAATTTTACGCGAGCAGTCCAATTTTTAGCGCACCTCACGCTGGCTGGGGCTGGCGCGTCGGCGCGACTTCGCACATGTCGGTGACTGGTTCCGGTAACAGAGCCCCGGTTCGCTCATAGCCGACGGCCCTGAGAATCCCGCGAGCCGGGCACATCGCCACGGCGAGCCGCGTGTATGGATTAAGCACCGGCTCGCATACCCAATCGAAGCTTGGCGCCGCGCAGGCGCCGGACCAGCCGTCGAGCGATTCACGGCGGGCGCGGCTGTAATCCGCGGCCTCGGCAAATGTGCTTATGAAAAAACGCCGGGTTCCGATCCGCCCTTCCCAGCGGAGTTGGCGGGGCCACCAATCATTGGCAGCGCTGGTTTCGTTCTCGCGTGTGACAAAACTCGTTTCCGTCCGCTCGATGACGCAACGCTCCCCGGTCGCGCAGCCGACCAGAACATAAATGACTGGGCGCGCGACCGGCGTCGATTCCAGCATGCGTCGCGCTGCGGCAAAATCGGCGCAAAGCTCGAAGGTCCGCCGCAGCAACTGGTCAGGCGGCATAAGATCGTCGGATCGCCAGACCGCAACCGCATTGGCAGCGAGATCATAGCCGCGCAGCCAGCGGTGCGTCGTGCGGCGCCGCATCGGTGCCTGATTGACGCAAGCCGCGAATCGAGAGGGCGCGAGCGCCGTCAATGCGCCCACATAACCAGGCCAAGTGACGCTGAAGAAATCCCCGGCTGTGCCGCGCATGCGGGCCACTTCGGCATGGCGGCCGAGGCCGTGGAATGGCCAATCGAGCGTGCGAATCAGCCACGGCACCCCGTCTTCGTCGCAAGCACGCGCCGTGCAGCCCCATTGATAAGAAGCATTGAGCAGCCACACGCCCGAGAAGCCGAGCGCATCGGCTATTCGCGCAATTTCCGGCAGATAGGGCGAACGCGATCGCTCAAGCCAGCGCCGCGCTAGCAAATCGAGCGCCGGCACGATAGGCAAGACAGCGCGGGGGAAGACAGCAAGACAAGCATCGCGCAACGCGCGCACGCGCTCCACGTTGCACTCGGCATGGCGCACGGGGCCACAGTCGCGCAGATCGATCAGGGGAATGGCCGAGAGTAGATCCATCGCAACGCTGTTCATGGCAAGCTATTTGGGCAAAACTAATGCGCGCGGCAACGGCAAGCAACTTCAAAGGGGAAGACATGGCGATGGAGCTGAAATCGACGCGGCGGATCGTGACCGGCCACGATTCCCAAGGCAAAGCGGTGATGCTGTTTGACAGCACAGTTGCGGCGAAGCAACGTGGCGCAAATGGCATAACTTTGTTTTGGGTGACGAGCGAATTTCCGGTCGACGCCGCCGCGGCTGCGGACCGTGCGCAGACGGCGGTCGGCGTTCCGCCGCCGGAAAACGGCACCGTCTTCCGCATCGTCGATTTCGCTCCGGCGACGCCGCATGCAGCGCCGGTCGACCATCATCAAATCCTGCTTTCGATGGGCATCGATCCCGCGACGCAAGGCTATGCCCGCCATGCCAATACCCATCGGACCAGAACGATCGACTATGCGATCGTCCTTGAAGGCGAGATCGATATGCTGCTCGACGACAGCGAAATTCATGTCAAGGCCGGCGATGTCCTGGTGCAACAGGCAACGAACCACGCCTGGGTCAACAATGGCACCAAGCCGTGCCGTATCGCCTTCATCCTGATCGACGCCAAAACGCCGTCCGCGTGGCAGAAGAATTGGA
>WNGH01014438.1_pt1 | contig 13224 bp, 9 predicted proteins | sample 5400631 | NCBI WGS metagenome assembly WNGH01 (sample SAMN13153373, study PRJNA577476) | soil metagenome | isolation source: 115 cm soil or saprolite under Garry oak tree replicate 1 | place: USA:California | collected 2016-06-15
GGGCGTAGAGCGGCACCTGGGCGATGCCGATGGCGATCATGGCATTGCGCAGGCCGGGGCCGAAGACGGTGATGACGATGATGGCGAGGAGGATGGTGGGAAAGGACACGAGGATGTCCACCGCGCGCATGGTGACCCGGTCGAGCCAGCCCCCGGCGAAACCCGCGGCGAGGCCGATGGGCACGCCGCCCAATAGGGCGAGGGTCACGGACACGCCGCCGATGATGAGCGAGACACGGGCGCCGAACATGACCTGGGAGAGCACGTCCCGGCCCAGGCTGTCTGTGCCAAAGGGGTGAGACCACGACGGCGGGCGGAGGTTTTCGCCGAGACGCATGGCGTCGGGATCGTGCGGGGCGAGCCACGGGGCAAGCAGCGCCACCGCCGCAAGCAACGCGACGATGGCGCCGCCCACCACCGCGCCCCGGTGGCGAAAGAGGCGGCTCATTCGGCGCGCACCCGGGGGTCGACCAAGCCGTACGAGATATCGACGAGCAGGTTGATGACGAAGAAGCAGGCCGCGAAGACCAGGATGATCCCCTGGATCACCGGGTAGTCGCGCATGGCGATGGCCTCGATGAGGTAGCGGCCCATGCCCGGCCACGAGAAGACGGTCTCGGTGAGAATGGCGCCGCCGAGGAGGCGCCCGAACTGATCGCCCACCACCGTGATGATGGGGATCAGCGCGTTCCGGAGCGCGTGCTTGTAGACCACCATCCGCTCGGCCAGTCCCTTGGAGCGCGCGGTGCGCACGAACTCCTCGCCGAGCACTTCCAGCATGCTCGAGCGCGTCTGCCTCGCGATCACCCCGGCGCCAAAGAGCCCCAGGCTCACCGCGGGCAGCACGAGGTGGGCGAGGCCGCCCGTGCCTCCCGCGGGCAGCCATTCGAGGCGCACCGAGAAGAGGAGGATGAGGATCAAACCCGACCAGAAGATGGGCGTGGAGACGCCCACGAGGGCCACCACGGTGGCGAGGTAGTCGACGGCGCTCGCCCGGCGGGTGGCGCCCAGAATGCCCGCGAGCCCGCCCACGAGCACGCCGATGAGCAAGGCCGCGGCGGCCAGCTCCAGGGTGCGGAGGAAGCGCTCGCCGAGATCGGCCGCCACGGGGAGCGAGGTCGCGGTGGAGCGGCCGAGATCGCCTCGCAGAAGCCCGCCCAGATACGCCGCGTACTGGATGGGCAGGGGTCGATCGAGCTGCCAGCGCTCGCGCAGCTCGCGAACGACCTGGTCGGTCGCGAAGTCTCCGGCGAGGATGCGGGCGGGGTCGCCGGGGATGAGCCGGACGATGGCGAAGACCAGCACGGTCACCACGAGCAGCGCGGGCACGCCGGCGATCAGACGGGCGAGGACTCGGCGCCAGCTCAACTCCCCTGCCCCCTGCTCACTCCTCGAAGTAGGCGCGATGCAGTGGGTGGAGCGACTCGAGCGGATTCCAGTCGAGGCCCTTGAGATTCTTCTTCGCCGCCCAGATCTGCGGCTCGCCGTACAGGAAGACCGCGGGCGCATCGTCCATCAGGATTTCCTGCATCCGGTGCAGGGCCTCGAGCCGCTTCTTGGGATCGAGGGTGCTCTGCTCCAGAGTGAGGAGCCGGTCGAACTCGTCGCTCTTGTAGAAGGAGATGTTGTTGCCGGCGGGCCGCCAGAACTGCGAGCCGAAGTCCTGGATGGCGCTGTCGATGTCGCCGTTGACCGAGCGCCACCCGAAGAAGGCGGCCTGGATCTGGCTCTTGTCCACGGGCTGGGCCGCCATCTGCGACAGCGTGCCCCATTCGAGATCCACCACGCGCATGGTGACGCCCACCTGGCGCAGGTAGCCCTGGATCGCCTCCAGGACCTGCCCGCTCAGCAGGTAACGGCCCGGGGTGTGGTGAATGGCGAAGCTGAGATTCGGCTGACCCGCCTCGCGGAGTAGCCGCTTGGCCTTCTCCGGATCGTAGGGGTAGCGGTCATAGGCCTCGGTGTAGCCGTAGCTTCCTGCGGGGCCGGGCGAGTGCAGGCGCTTGGCCGTGCCCGCGAAGAGGCTCTTCACGATGGCCTCGCGGTCGATGGCGTAGTAGAGCGCCTGGCTTCTTGGCCAGACGCGCGGCTTCCTGAGGCAGGACCTGGAAGATCAGGTCCACGTCGCCGCTCTCCAGCGCGAGCATTCGCGCGCTCGCGTCGGGATACGGGCGGCTGATCACCGTCTTGAGCTTGGGCTTGCCCGCCCAGTACTGCTCGTTGGCCTCGAGCCGGACTTCCTGGCCGCGCTTGTGGTGCACGAACTTGAACGGCCCGCTGCCCACGGGAGCGGTGTGCAGGTTGTCGTCCCCGACCTTCTTGATCTGGGCCTCGCTGTACACGACGATCCAGTGATAGCCGAGCGTGTTGATGAGGGGCGCGTAGGGAGCCCTGGTGGTGACGCGGAGCGTGCTCTCATCCACGGTGGCGATGCTGTCCACGATGGCCAGGGTGGCCTTGCCGATGGAGTGCTTGCGGAAGCGCTCGAGGCTGAACCTCACCGCCTCGGCGTTGACCGGCGTGCCATCGGTGAATTTCACGCCCTTGCGAATCTTGAGGGTCCAGCTCTTGCCGTCCTTCGACTGCTCCCACGATTCGACGAGCCACGGCACCACCTCGCCCTTGGTGGTGAGGAGCACGAGCGGCTCCGAGACCTGGTTGAGGATGCTCCCATTGTGCAGGCCCGTCGCCTTGTGCGTGTCGAAGATGGGCACGTCGGTGGGCATGCCGATGACGAGGGTGTCCTTGCCCGCCCCCGCCGGCCCCGCGAAGACGAGCGCGGCGAGCGCCACCCAGAGCGCGGCCTTCAGATGTCGCATCCTCAACCTGAGACCCAGCCACCGCTCGGGTGAAGGATCTGGCCGGTGAGATAGCCGGCTTCCTCGGCGGCCAGGATCACTGCGCAGTACGCCACGTCTTCCACGCTGCCGAAGCGTCTGAGCGGCAGCTCGGCGAGCCGCCGGGTCTTGTACTCGGGCGTCATCACGTCCTTGCTCATGTCGGTCTCGATGCCGCCGGGCGCGATGGCGTTCACGGTGATGCCGTGGCCACCAACCTCGGAGGCGAGCGCGCGCGTGAGCGATTCCACGGCCCCCTTGGTGGCCGCGTAGGCCGCGAAGCCGCCGCCGCCCACCGCGCGCTGGGCGAGCTGGGTCGACAGGTTGATGATGCGGCCGTAGCGTCGCGGGATCATCACGGGGAGCGCGTGCCGCGCGCACTGGATGGTGCCCGTCACGTTGATGTCGAGCATGCGCCGGTAGCCGTCTGCCGGCACCTCGAGGAGCGGGCCGCGCACCATGATGCCCGCATTGTTGACCAGAATGTCCAGTTGGCCGAAGCGGTCGACGGTTTCCGCGATGAGCGAGCGCGCATCGGCATCCTGGGCCACGTCGCCGCGGATGGCGAAGGCCTCCGCGCCCAGTGCCTGCGCCTGAGCCACCACCTCGTCCGCCTCGCGCAGGCTCGCGAAGTAATTCACGGCGACCCGCGCGCCTTCCTTGGCGTAGGCCAGTGCGATGGCGCGCCCGAAGCCGCGGCTGGCGCCCGTGACGAGGGCGACGCGGCCTTCGAGCCGTCCGCCGCCCATTACCGCCCCGCGCCGGCCCGGCTCTTGTCGAGCCAGAACCTCGCGAGATCGATGGGCTTCGGCCACCAGACGTCTTTCTTGCCGAGCATGCGCTGGATGAGCCGCTCGACCATGCGCATGCGCGAGGGTCGGCCGATGACCTGGGGATGTCCGAGCCAGTTGTAGAAGCCGCCCTCCTCGTACATGCCCTCGAACTCCTCGGACCAGATCTCCCACACGTCCTGCTGGCTCCAGATCCCGTTGCCCACCGGCGGCGCCGAGCTGAAGAGGAAGAAGGGCGCGTCGTTGTTGCACCAGGCGGTGGGGAACTCCACGAGAGGCCCGAGCGGCGTGTCGATGCAGTACGGCAGGTCGGTGTCGAGGGCATTGCTGTGATAGACGAAGCCGTGCTTCTTCAGGAGCTCCATGGTGTGCTTGCTCGGATCGGCGGACGGCGACCGGGAGCCGAGCGGCGTGACGCCCAGTATCTTCTTGAAGATCCCGAGGCTCTTCACGAGCAGCTCCTCTTCCTCCTCGCGACTCTTGAGGGACGAGGGCCGCTCGTGGAGATAGCCGTGCTGGCCCACCTCGTGGCCGCGCTTCACGATCTCCTCGCACAGCGCGGGATAGCGCTCGACGATCCAGCCGGGAATGAAGATGCAGGTCTTGATGTCGTAGCGGTCGAGCACATCGAGAATGCGCGGCATCCCCGTCTTGGGCCCATAGGAGCCCATCGACATGTGCAGGTAGCGGTCGGCGAGGGCGGGATCGCGCTGGATCCACGGGGATTCACCATCGAGATCGAACGTCATCATGATGGCGCAGCGGGCGCCGTTGGGCCACTTCACGGGAGTTGTCATGGTGCAGAAGAATAGACCAGCGCGGCAGGGACCGCAATCCTCGCGCCGTCCGGCACGGCCTGGAAATTCATCGGCGCTCGTCGAGGCGGCGGCGCACGCGCTCGAGGACATCCGGCGGCGGCAGCGCCTCCGTCCAATCGGAGCGATCCCCGGCCTTTCGTGTCGCGTCGATCCCGAGCTTGCCCACGAGGCCGCCCCGCTCGAGGGGCTCGGCACGGTCCGCCCGCACATCGGGCACGACGAGGAGGTCGCGTTCCGCCCGCATGCGCGTGGCGAGCGCCCACTCGACTCGTACGGGATCCCATGGATCCACGTCGGCGTCGACCACGGTGACTTGCTTGATCAGGCTCACCGCGGCCCACACGGCGAACATGGCCCGCCTGGCATCGCCCGGGCGGGGACTCTGCAGGCTGATCACGGCGTGCAGCCGGCCCGCGCCACCCGGCGTGACGGCCACCTCGCCCACCGAGGGCACGCTCTGCGCGATCTGCCGGGCCAGCCCAGCCGCGATGGCCACGGCGCCGATCCAGACATGCTCGGCGTGATAGCCGGGCTGGACGACCTGGAACATGGCGTCGCGGCGCTGCATGAGCAGGTCGAAGGTGGCGACCTGCCCGACGCCGTAGCGCTCGAACATGCCGTGGAATTCCGAGACGGCGCCCTCCTCCACCGTGTTCCCGGCATCGATGCGCCCTTCCAGTACCATCTCGCAGTGCGCCGGCACGGCGAGGTCGACACCGCGGCAGCGCACCACCTCGATCGGCTCGCCGAGCAGGGCGCCCGCGACGTGTAACTCGTCGTCCCCGAGTCCCAGATAGAGCGCCGCCGCGAGCAGCACGGCCGGATGATGGCCGAGCGTCACGGCGATGGGCAGCGTCTCCCCTCGCTCGGCCGCGCGGCGCAGCAGGACGGCGAGGTGGTGATTGGGCGCGATGCCGATGAAAGCCCGGTTGCCCCCCAGCGGCTTAAGACGTGCGAAGGACAGGTTTCCACGGCCGGTCACCGGATCCTTCGCGACGATGACCCCCGCGGTGATGTAGGGCCCGGTCTCTCCGGCGAAGAACGTGGGTATGGGCAGGCGGGCGAGGTCCGGGGCCTCGAGCGCGACCTCCCGGACGGGCGCTTTCGTGACCAGCCGCGGCGCCACCGGCTCGGCTATGGCCTCGACGATCTTCCGCTGCAGGCCGGCCGGGGCCACGCCAAGGCTGGACGCGATCCGCTCGCGCGACGTGAGCAGGTTCGCCACCACCTTGGTGGAATGTCCGCGCACCGCATCGAACAGCACCGCGCCATCGGAGGGCAGCAGGCACAAGTAGGCGGCGAGCTCGAATTCGAGATCCACCGACTCGCGGACGACGTGAAGCGCATCCGCCGCCTGGAGCTGGGCGAGATGGTGCCGCAGCGATTGGCGGTGCTCACTGGCGCCGAGGCTACTCATGTCCGGGATCCACGCAGTCCCAAGCCTAGCCCAAGGTTGGCATCCCGCCAATTCACTTGCCAACCCGGGTCCCCTCGCTTAGCCTGCCGTCGGTTGCCAGGCGGTCGTGACGACCCGCGAGAGGAGAGGCCGATGCGTCGGGGTGCCAAGCCCGTGAAGGCGAAGGTCAAAGCCAAGCGCCCGCCCGCCCGCAAGTCGCCGAAGAACGCAGGTGCCACGGTTCGCGACCTCGAAAAGCGCCTCGCGGAAAGCCTGGAGCGAGAGAAGGCCACCGGCGAGATCCTGCAAGTGATGAGCGGCGCGCACACCGACGCCCAGCGGGTGTTCGACACGATCGTGCGGAGCGCGGTACGGCTCTGCAATGCCGCCAACGCCGCCGTTTTCCGTACCGACGGGAGGACGGTGTACGAGCCCGCCAACCATGGCGGCTCTCCCGAGACGATGGCGGCCATGCGAGCACGGTACCCTCGGCCCCTGGACATGGAGACCACACCAGGGATCGCGATACTGACGCGGTCGGTGGTCCATATCCCGGACATCGAGGATCGTTCGACGATCGAGTTCGTGCGGCAAAGCGCGCGACTGGTCGGCATCCGGAGCATTGTCACGGTCCCCATGCTGCACGAGGGCGAGGCCATCGGCGCCATCGTGGTGGCACGACGGGAGGCGGGTCGGTTTCCCGATGCCAACCTCGAGCTGCTCAAGACCTTCGCCGACCAGGCCGTCATCGCCATCGAAAACGTGCGGCTGTTCAAGGAGCTGGAGGCGCGGAATACCGAGCTGACCGCGGCCGTCGAGCAGGAGCAGGCGACCAGCGACGTGCTCCGCATCATCAGCCGCTCGCCCGCCGATCTCTCGACGGTGCTCCAGACGATCGCGGAGACCGCCGCGCGTGTATGCGGCGCCTCCGACGGCGTCGCCTTCCTGACGATTGGGACGCGGCTGCGCATCATGGCGCATCACGGGGCGATCGGTGCCCGCATCGGACAGGAGCGGGACCTCGACCGGACATCGGTGGCGGGGCGCGCCGCCGTCGACCGGACGGCCGTGCACGTCGCCGATCTGCAGGCCGAGACCAGCGAGTTCCCCATCGGCTCGGAGGATGCCCGAGGGTTCGGGCACCGGACCAGCTTGGCCGTGCCGCTGTTGCGTGATGGGGTGGCTCTCGGCGTCCTCCTGATCCGACGCCTCGAGGTCCGGCCATTCACCCACAAGCAGATCGAGCTGCTGAAGACCTTCGCCGACCAGGCCGTCATCGCCGTGGAGAACGTGCGGTTGTTCAAGGAGCTGGACGCCCGTAACACCGACCTCACCGAGTCGCTGGAGCAGCAGACCGCGACGGGCGAGATCCTCCGCGTGATTTCCCGCTCGCCGACGGACGTCCAGCCGATTTTCGACGCGATCGTCCGAAGCGCGAGTCGGCTGTGTGGCGGCGAGTACGCGATCGTCACCCGCTTCGACGGCGAGCGCCTTCATCTCGCCGCGCAGCACAATCCCCGGCCCGGCACCGCCGACGAAACGGCAGGCTTCTTCCCACAGGTCCCGCGGCGTGAGACGTCCTTCACGGCACGCGCGTTCCTCGATGGCGTCGTCGTCCACGTGTCGGACGTCGAGGCCGAGGAGCTGGAATCCACGGCGCGTGAGACATATCGCCGGATCATGTTGCGAGCATGCGTCGGTATCCCGATGATCCACGAGGGTCGCCCCATTGGCGCCATCTCGGTTTCCCGCGGAACCCCCGGTCCCTTCTCGCCCCGCCAGATCGCCCTGCTCCAGACCTTCGCCGAGCAGGCCGTCATCGCCGTGGAGAACGTGCGGTTGTTCACCGAGCTGCAAGAAAAGAACCGCGCCCTCACTACGGCCCATGCACAGGTTTCCGAGGCGCTGGAGCAGCAGACGGCCACGGCCGAGATCCTGCGCGTCATCAGCCGGTCGCAGACCGACGTGCAGCCGGTCTTCGACACGATCGTCAAGAGTGCCGTCCGATTGTGCGGCGGACTCTTCAGTGCGCTCTTTCGGTTCGACGGCGAGCTGATCCATCCGGGCGCCGAGCACAACTTCACCCCCGAAGCCCTCGACGAGCTGCACCGCGTATTCCCGGCGCGCCCAACCCGGGCCCTTGGGACAGGGCGGGCGATCCTCGGGCGCACAGTGGTCCTCATACCCGACGTCGAGGTCGATCCGGAGTATCAGCATCAAGCCCTGCACCGAGCGATTGGTTGGCGAAGTGGCCTCTTCGTCCCGATGCTGCGGGAGGGCGCTCCCATCGGGGTCATCCAAGTGAGCCGCGCCGAGCCCGGGCCGTTCTCCGACAACGAGATCGAGCTGCTGAAGACCTTCGCCGACCAGGCCGTGATCGCCGTCGAGAATGTTCGCCTCTTCAAGGAGCTGGAGGCGCGGACGGGCGAGCTGATCCAGTCGGTCGAGAAGCTGACCGCCCTGGGCGAAGTCAGTCGGGCGGTGAGCTCGACGCTCGACGTCGAGACAGTGCTCGACACGATCGTCTCCCGTGCCAGCCAGCTGGCCGGCGCCGCTGGCTGCGCCATCTTCGAGTACGACGAGGACGCTGAGCAGTTCAAATTGCGCTCGACCCATAACTTCGACATGGAGTTCGTCGAGGCCCTCCGGGCGGTGCCCCTCCGGAAAGGCGAAGGGCTCATGGGGCGTGCGGCCGAGATGCGCGAGCCAATCCAGGTCGCCGACATCACCCAGCCCGGCGCCTACCAGAGCAGCGTGCGGGACACCCTCATCCGGTTCGGCTACCGGGCCCTCCTCTCGGTGCCCCTGCTCCGCGAGGATCAGATCATTGGCAGCCTGTCCTTCACCCGGAAGGCGCCCGGCGAGTTTCCTCCGGAGGTCGTGGACGTCCTGAAGACCTTCGCCACCCAGTCCGCCCTGGCCATCCAGAACGCCCGGCTCTTCCGGGAGATCGCCGACAAGAGCGCCCAGCTCGAGAGTGCCAGCCGGCACAAGTCGGAGTTCCTCGCCAACATGTCGCACGAGCTGCGCACGCCGCTGAACGCCATCATCGGGTTCTCGGAGATCCTGGCCGAGAAGATGTTCGGCGATATCAACGAGAAACAGACGGAGTACCTCCAGGACATCCTGGAGTCGGGGCGGCATCTGCTCTCCCTCATCAACGACATCCTCGATCTCTCGAAGATCGAGGCGGGGCGCATGGAGCTGGAGCTGTCGGAGTTCGACCTGCCACAGGCGATCGAGAACGCGCTGATCCTGGTGCGCGAGCGGGCGAACGGGCGGGGGATCAGGCTGGGGAGCGCCATCGACCCACGGCTCGGGATGATGGGAGGTGACGAGCGGAAGGTGAAGCAGGTGCTCTTGAACCTGCTATCCAATGCCCTGAAGTTCACGCCCGAAGGGGGACGGATCGACGTCGGCGCCCGGCTGCACGACCATGCGGCGGAGGTGTCAGTCGCCGACACCGGCATCGGCATCGCGCCGGAGGATCAGGCCGCAGTCTTCGAGGAGTTCCGGCAGGTGGGCAGCGCGGACAAGAAAGCGGAGGGCACCGGGCTCGGGCTGGCCCTCTCTCGGAACCATGGCGGCAAGATCTGGGTGACGAGCCAGGTCGGCGCCGGCTCGACGTTCACGTTCACGTTACCGTTGTCGCGGTGAGATCCATGGCGATCATCCCCCAAGGAATCGACTGAAGGGTAGTCCCGCCCCGCGGGCGATCGCCCCGGCCTTGACGCATGCCCTGCGCGTGGCGGAGGATCGCAAGGCCATGGAAGGGCCCGCCCCGCAACTCTCCACGCCCAGCATCGTGCGCCGCTACTACGGTGTCTGGCTCGCCTACTCGCTGGCGGGCGGATTCTTGGGCGGCGTGTATCCGCTCTTCCTGCGCGCGCGCGGCCTCAATCAGTTCGAGATCAACAGCGTGCTCGCCGTGTACTTCACCGTCAGCTTCCTCTTCGACGTGCCGACCGGGGCCTTCGCCGATGCGCTCGGCCGGCGCTGGAGCTTCATGCTGGGCTGCGCCCTGCGCTGCCTCGGCTTCGGTCTCTACTTCGTCTCGCACACCTATGTGCTCTTCCTGGTCGCGGAGGCGATCGACGCGATCGGCACCACCTTTTGCAATGGCGCCGTCGACGCGTGGGGCGTGGACGCCCTCGACGAGGCCGGGTTCGAGGGCACCAAGCACGGCCTCTTCTCGCGGATCTCGCAGCTCTCGAGCCTCGGCTTCATGGCCACCGCGCTGATGGGAGCATACGTGGGCAGCGTGGACATCGCGTGGCCCTGGCTTCTCAGCGCGGCCGGCTTCCTGCTGAGTGCCCTGGCCGGCACCCTGCTGCACGAGCGCCCGCGCGGCGCAACCGCGCTTGGCCACCGCGCGGTGCGAGCGGCAGTGCGGGCCCGGATCGGCTCGGGCCTCCGGCAGGGCTTCGGCATTCGCTCCGTCCGCCTCCTGAGCCTGGCCGAGGCCATCGCCCTCGGCGCCATGGCGCCCTACTGGCTCGAGTGGCCGCTGCTCTTCAAGGACAGCTACGGGGCCGGCGTGTGGGTGGTCGGCTGGGTGTTCTGCGTACTGGGGCTCGGGAAGATGCTCGGCGCCGAGGCAGCCGCGCGGATCCTCATGGTCGCCGCCGCGCGCCCGCGCCTGCTGAGCGGTCTCACTATTGGTACCGGCCTTACGCTCCTCGGGGCGGGTTTTCTCGCCGACAGACCCAATCAGGCGCTCGTGCTCCTCTTCCTCATGAATGCCTTTCAGGGCGCACGGGAGCCGCTGGCGCTGGCGTGGTTCAACGAGGAGGTCGAGGCCGAGGCGCGTGCGACCATGCTGTCCTTCCGCGGCATGATGGCCACGGCCGGGGGAGCGATCGGCCTCTTGCTGGGCGGCTATGTCGCCGATCTCCGAGGCATTCCGTTCGCCTGGAAGATGGCGGGGGCGCTCTGCCTCCTCGCTGTCCCCTGCTATCTCGCGCTCAGACGCCGGAGCAACCTCACCCTCGCGGTTTGACCTGCCCACGGCCCTCTGGCACGATCAGCAAGGTGACGAGTGAAACACGCGGCATGGCAACGCGGCGCGCATTCCTCGCGGGCTCCGCCGTCGTCCTGGGGGGAATGCTGATGCCGAGAGGATCCAGCGCGATCAGCCCGCTCGAGCGGCGCATTCCGAAATCGGGTGAGCCGCTTCCCGCCGTCGGCCTCGGCACCTGGCAGGCCTTCGACGTGGGCGGCGATGCGCGCGGGATGGCCGAGGCCAAAGAAGCGCTCAAGGTCCTCGTCGAGCTGAGCGGCCGCGTCATCGACAGCTCGCCGATGTACGGATCCGCGGAAGCGATGACGGGCCAGCTCGCGGCAGAGTTGGGTGTCCGGTCGAAGCTCTTCGTTGCCACCAAAGTGTGGACCAACGGCAAGCAGGCGGGACGTGCAGACGCAGCTCGCCACGCTGCGCGACTGGAAGGCCGCCGGCCGCATCCGCTATCTTGGCGTCACGCACTATCACGCGGGCGCCCACGCCGATCTGGAGAAGATCATCTCGCGCGGGGACATTGACACCGTGCAGGTGAACTACTCCCTCGCTGAGCCGGAGGCCGACCGGCGGCTCCTCCGTGTGGCCGCCGACAGTGGCACCGCCGTCATCGTCAATCGCCCGTTCGCCGAGGGCGCCATGTTCTCGCGAGTGAAGGGTCAGCCCATCCCCGAGTGGGCGAAGGATGCCGGCAGCGCGAGCTGGGCACAGTTCTTCCTCAAGTGGATACTCGCCCAGCCCGCCGTCACCTGCGTCATCCCGGGCACGCGCAACGCCAAGCACGTGGCCGACAATCTCGCTGCCGCCACCAGCCCGCTGCCTGACGAGGCGATGCGCCGGCGCATGGCGGAGCACTTCAACTCGCTGTAGCCGCAGCTTCCCTCACCCGGGGGTCTCGGAACTGGCGTAGCGAGGGGCGCGCAACCCGGGCTGGGTCATCGACATGCTACGGAGCTACCGCGGCATGCAGCACTTGCGGTAGCGTGCTCCGCTGCCACATGGGCAGGACGCGTCAGGTTCGGGGACCGGCGCCCCCGGCGACCATTCCCAGCGTCTTCGTCTCCGCGCGGGCGGCGGCGCCGACTCCTTCTCCAGGCCGGCGGCCCACTCGCTGATGAACGCGGCGAGGGCCGCCTCGTCGGACGGATCGATGCCGCTCTCCCGGATCTCCTGGCCCAGTCTCCGAGGGCTCCCGGGCGCGGGGTTGCGCGCTCGCTCGAGGAAGATCGTACGCTTCCGTGCCATACGCTCCCGGATCTCTCGCACCGTCGCCGGGCTCTCGTAGCCGGCGTCGCCAAGCCACGCGAAGAAGGCATCCAGGTACTCGGGGACACCCTCGACGTCCTCCGATGGGATCGCTCCCAGAGTCGGGAAGTATTCGAGCAGGTACTCCTCGAGCTGCTTCGCGGTCCACCCAACCGCCGCCTCTCCCGCGGTATCGATCCTGAAGCGGAACAGGTCATCGAGCGCCGCCTGTGCACCCCGAAGCCACTCCGCGCTCCGGCCGTCCCTCACCTGGTCGGCGACGAACCGGTCCGAGAGATCGTCTGCCTCGTCCCAGCGCTCGGCCTCGAGGGGACCCCCTTCGAGCCAGTCCCAGTCCGCCTCCGGGTGCGGGGCCGTCAGGGTCACGAAGGGGGCCCCGGGAAGCCCGTCGACCACCACCGTCCTCGAGACCGGGCTCTCTGGGACATCCTCGAAGACGTCGGCGTGCTCGCGGAAGAACACGGCGAGGGCCTCGAGGACGGCCGTGGCGTACACGTAGGTACGCTCGGTGAGCGCGCGCGACCGGCCGTCGGCGTCGACGGGGAGGATCCAAGGGTAAGCGCGCGGGCCCGCCACGGGCCACGCATGCCGCTTCGCCTCGCGCGCGAGCCCTCGCGGCAACTCCTTGCGCCCATCGAAGTTGATCGACAGGATGGGCACGCTGGCCGACCGGTCCCCGCCCGTTGCTTGGCCCCCAGCCAGCGCCATGTCCGAGAAGTCATCGATCGAATCAAAGATGAGCACACCGTAGCTCTCATCGAGTCCGCCGATGATGCTCACGCAGGCGGCCTCTACCCCGAAGGGCGGCGCGTCGAGGCGGAGGACCTGGCAATCGCCCTGCACGATCCGCCACGGAGCGAGCCGATACACGGTGGCCGCCGCTTCGAAGAAGCGACCTACCACCTCCGGCGAGGCTCGGCCGTGCTCCAGATCGCTGTACTGATCATTCCCGAGGTCGACATGATCAGCCATGTGTTGGACGACGGCGTCGATCTCAGGTGTGGGCGCGACCCGAACCGACACGCTCGACCCCGTGCGCGATCGCAGGGCATCCGCAAGCTCGGGATCATCCACTCGCAGGATCCGGGGGCCAGCGCCGGGG